>Ga0187851_10000654_pt1 | contig 34944 bp, 30 predicted proteins | sample June2016WEW_6_10_FD_132997 | JGI IMG/M metagenome (GOLD analysis project Ga0187851, IMG submission 132997) | Peatland microbial communities from SPRUCE experiment site at the Marcell Experimental Forest, Minnesota, USA - June2016WEW_6_10 | ecosystem: Environmental > Terrestrial > Soil >...
ACCGTGACATTTTCGAATTTCAGAACCGAAGGTCGGGGCTGTTCAGGCATCGGGTTGGGCTCGGCTACACGAACGCCTTGGTGATCAGCAGATCCATGATGAAAATGAGCACGGTGGCGGCCACTACGGCCTGCGTAGTGGCGCGGCCCACGCCCTGGGTGCCGCCGGTGGTTCGCAGCCCGTAATAGCAGCCGATCAAAGAGACGATCACCGCGTAGACCAACGGCTTGAGCAGGCCCTGGAACACGTCTCGCAACTCCAGCGCGCGCCATGCGGAGGTCCAGTATTGGCGGAATTCCAGGTTGAGGAAGAGGACTGCGATAAGCCCACCGCCGACTATGCCCACAAAGTCGGCGATCACCACCAGCAGGGGAAGCATGACCATGGTCGCGGTCAGGCGCGGGGTCACCAGTTTCTGCACCGGGTCCGTGCCGAGGGCGCGCATGGCGTCGATCTGCTCGGTCACCTTCATCGAGCCCAGCTCGCTGGCGATGCCGGAGGAATTGCGGCCCGCCATCATGAGCGCCGTGAGCACGGGGCCCAGCTCGCGAACCAGGGTGATGGAAACCACCATTCCGGTCCTCCCGACCTGACCGTATTGCGCCAGCGCGCGCGACATTTGCAAGGCCATGACGGCGCCGCTGAAGAAGCCGGTCAGCACCACGATGGGCAGGCTGCCGACCCCTATACTATCCATCTGGAGCGCGACGTCGTCGCCGTAGTGGGGACGTCGAAAGATGTTCCGGAAGGCCGAACCCGTGAGTAAGAAAAACTCCTGAGCCGCAAGAACAGGCGCTTTCAGCAGGTCGAGCAAGAAGATGGATCCCCGAACTCCGATGCTACCATACAACCAGAAGGGCGAAGATGAAAGGGCTGACCGACATTGTGGGAATCCGCGTAGGGCAAGTCTCGGATTTCGAAGCGATTACAGGCTGCACCGCGATACTGTGCGAGGCCGGCGCGGTAGGCGGAGTGGATATCCGCGGCTCGGCCACCGGCACGGAAGAGATCGCCACGCTCGACCCCGGCCATGTGACGCCCCAGGTGCACGGAATCCTGCTGGCGGGCGGCAGCGCATTCGGGCTGGAGGCGGCCTCGGGGGTGCGCCGCTACCTGGAAAGGCGCGGCGTGGGTTACCCCACCGGAGCCGCGAAAGTGCCGATTCTTCCGGCTGCGATCCTGTACGACCTGGGGATCGGCAAGGCCGATGTGCGTCCCAACCTGGCCATGGGCGAAGCGGCCGCCGCAGCAGCCACAGACGGGCCCGTCGCTGAGGGTTCGGTGGGCGCCGGAACGGGGGCCACGGTGGGCAAGATCTTCGGCATGAAGCAGGCCATGAAATCGGGCGTGGGGTCGTTCACCGTGGCGCTTTCCGGCGGTGTGTTGGTCTCCGCCCTGGTAGCGGTGAACGCCCTCGGCGACGTTCGCGATCCATCCTCGGGCAAAATCATAGCCGGAGCGCGGAAGGCCGAGGGAAGCCGCGATTTCGCCGATTCCGACGCGCAGATGAAACGGGGCGGCTCCAGTTTCGAACGCAGCAGCCACACCACGCTGGCCGTGGTTGCCACCAATGCCAAACTCGGCAAAGTGCAGGCCACCAAGCTGGCGCAATTTGGCAGCCTGGGTGTGGCGCGCGCCATTTACCCTGTCAACACCATGTTCGACGGCGACATTACGTTCGCGCTGTCGATAGGGGACAAGACGGCCGACATAAATGCGCTGGGATCGGCCGCGGCGGAGGCCGTAACGCAGGCCATCCTGCGCGCCGTGAAGCAAGCGAAATCGCTGGGCGGCGCGCCGGGGCTGGGGTAACGGTATGTGGTATAGTGCTACCAGGTAATACCTTGGAGTACTCGCGATGGCGACGCTTTCCACCACCAGCCTGAAGCTCGATAGCGCGATCAAGGAACGTGTTCAGCGGCTCGCCTTGGCGCGCCGCCGGTCGCCGCACTGGGTCATGCGCGAAGCCGTCGAGCAGTATGTGGAACGCGAGGAGAAGCGCGAGCAACTCCGGCAAGATGCGCTGGCTGCGTGGGCTGACTATCAGGCCACCGGTCTGCACATCACGGCCAAGGAAGCGGACGCTTGGCTGGCGAAACTCGCTGCGGGCGAGCACGCCGTTCCCCCGAAATGCCACGTCTGAGGTGGTCCCGATCGGCCCTCCTCCATGTGGCTCGTCTCCATGAGTTTCTGGCTCGCCATAGCCCGGAGGCCGCGCAGCGGGCCGTCCGGACGATTCGGCAGGGTGTGAAAGCGCTCGGCAAGCGCCCGGAGATTGGCCGTCCTGTTGAGGAGTTGCCGCCGGAGTTTCGCGAGTGGGTGATTGAAGTCGGGCAGGGGGCCTACGTTGCCCTGTATTACTACGACGGGAAACAGGTTGTGATTCTGGCGGTCCGCCACGGCCGCGAAGCCGGATATTGAGTCATTCCCACCAAACGCCCCAGCTACTGCGCCGCGGACTTCCCGCCGCTGCTTGGGTGGCACGTAACGCAGTTGCCCTTCATCTCGAACGCCCTGCCGCCGGCGCGGTGGCACGTGCGGCAACCGTCGCTCGATTGGAGCGGCTCCTTGGTGGACTGCGGCCACAGCTTATCGTGGCAGGCTGTGCATTCGCCCTTCTCCCGGTCTATGTGGGCCGCGTGGGTGAAGATCGCGTCGCCGCCCTTGTTCGGGAACACCAGCTTTTCCGGCGGCTTCTGGTCCTGAGCCGCCGCCATAGCGCCGCCCACGAGCGCGGCGGCGATGAGAAACGCGACCGTATGGCGCACGTCCATATCTAAGACCGTTGTAGCACGCTGCTTGAATGAGGAGTTGGTACAGTACTCCATATCACCCGCGGCGATGCGAACGCGGGGCCAAAGATCAGAGTTGGGTATATACTTACTAGTACCGGGGTCAATATGGAAACTCCGGCATGAGGAGAAAAACGATGTCCAATGGGTCCGCACTCCGTTGGTTTTGTCCTGTTGCGTTGGCGTTGTTGTTGTCTTTCCCCGCAGCGGTCCTGGCTCAAACCACCCTTACGGGTCGAAGCGCGCGCGGCCTTATCGTCGCCAGAATCGATGAAAGCAGGCTGCAACGGATCGAAGGCAACACGCGGTCCGCGGCCAATTCGCAGAATGATCGGGGCCGGGTTCCCGAAGACCTGTCGATGGATCACATGCTGCTGCAATTGCAGCGCTCTCCCGAACAGGAGCGGGCCGTCGAGAAATTCATCAATTCGCTGCAGGACGCTAGTTCGCCGAACTTCCACCAATGGCTCACCGCGGCGGAGTTCGGCGAAAGGTTCGGCGCCTCTCAGGCGGACATCGACGCCGTCACGGGCTGGCTCGAGTCGCATGGGCTGACCGTGCATTCGGTTTACCCGAGCCTCATGACGATAGACTTCTCGGGCACGGCGGGGCAGGTGCGCTCCGCCTTCCACACCGAGATTCACTACCTGGAGGTCAACGGGCAGGGCCACATCGCCAACATGAGCGACCCGCGGATTCCGGAAGCGCTGGCGCCGGTGGTGGCGGGGGTGGTTTCCCTGCACGATTTCAGGCCGCGCACCATGAGCAGGCCCCGCGCCGAATACACCTACACCTCCGGGGGCGCTACCTACCAGGCCGTGGTTCCAGCCGATCTGGCGAAGATTTACAATCTGAACCCACTGTTCACGTCCGGCATCGCGGGACAGGGTCAGACCATTGCGGTTGTCGAAGACACCGACCTGTATAGCACGGCCGACTGGACCACCTTCCGAAGTACTTTTGGGCTTTCCAGTTACCAGACGGGCTCCCTCACCACAGTTCATCCGGCGCCGGCCAGCGGCGCGAACAACTGCACCGACCCGGGCGTGCCATCCGGCGGCGACGACGGCGAAGCGATTCTGGACGCGGAATGGGCCAGCGCCGCCGCGCCCGGCGCGGCCATTCAAGTGGCCTCCTGCTCCGACACCAGGACCACCTTCGGAGGCTTGCTCGCCATTCAGAACCTCGTCAACGGCAAGAATCCGCCGCCAATCATCAGCTTGAGTTATGGCGAGTGCGAGGCGGAAAACGGCGCGGCGGCGAATGCGGCCTACAACGCGGCGTTTCAACAGGCGGCGGCGGAAGGAGTCTCGGTGTTCGTCTCCGCGGGCGATGAAGGGGCTGCCAGTTGCGATGCGGGGGCTTCGGGAGCCACTCACGGGATCGGTGTGAGCGCCTTTGCCTCCACGCCGTATAACGTAGCAGTGGGCGGCACCGACTTCGGCGACACCGTCGCCGGCACGAACGGCGCCTATTGGAATTCGGCCAATACCTCTACCGACGGTTCGGCGAAGTCGTACATTCCCGAGATTCCCTGGAACGATTCCTGCGCCAGCAGCCTGCTGGCCAGCTACTTCAAGTTCAGCACGACTTACGGCTCGTCCGGATTCTGCGGCAGCAGCACGGCCACCCAGGACGGTTTGCAAGTGGTGGCGGCGGGCAGCGGGGGGCCGAGCGGCTGCGCTACCGGATCGCCATCGACTGCCGGCGTCGTAGGCGGGACTTGCAAAGGATACGCCAAGCCGTCATGGCAAACTGGAACTCCGAAAGACAATGTTCGGGATATTCCGGACGTATCTCTGTTTGCGTCCAATGGCATTTGGGGACACTACTACGTTTATTGCTGGTCGCACACGCGGGCCGGCGGCGCTGCTTGCACGGGAGCGCCCAGCGGTTGGTCCGGAGCGGGTGGAACTTCCTTTTCGTCGCCCATCATGGCGGGAATTCAGGCGCTGGTGAACGAACATACGGGTAGCAAACAGGGGAATCCTAACTCGGTGTATTACCAGCTCGCGAAAGCGAACCCGCCGTGCAACTCTTCGTTGGGAAATTCGAATTCAAGTTCCTGCATCTTCTACAACGTCACGCAAGGCGATAACGACGTGAACTGCTCGGGAACCGTGGAATGCTTTGGGGCCACCACCAGCAGCGGACGCCACAGCTCACCCTCCTCGAATGGAGCTTTGTCGACATCGGGTACGAGTTACGCGCCGGCCTACACCGCCGGCTCGGGCTGGAACTTCGCCACCGGGATCGGATCGGTCAACGCCTACAACCTCGTGATGGGCTGGTAGGCGCATTACCGGATCTGCCTTCGGTCCTTCGCGCCGGATCGTATTGGCTTAACCTGGGAATATGCGCAGTCGCTTGTTTCTAATGCTCGCCGCCGCGCGGATATTGTCCGCGCAGGCGGCGCTGCCGACGGAATGGATCGATCCCGACACCGGCCATCGCGTGATCCGGCTTTCCCGCGAAGACGGCACGCAAAGCCTGTACTTCAATCAAAACGCCTATACGGCCGACGGCAAGAAACTGATCGTCACCACGGCTGGCGGCGGCATCGCGACCATTAATCTGGCGACCCGCGAAGTCAGACCGTTGGTCGCCGGTCCGGTATCGGTCCTGGTGGCGGGCCACAAAACCGGCGACGTGTATTACACCAAACGGGCGCCGGGCGGCCAAGCCGGCGGGGCCACCGTATGCGCAACCAATGTCAATACGGGCGCGACCCGCGAGGTGGTCAAATTACCGCCGGGACGGAACGTCGCGTCCCTCAATGCGGATGAGACGCTGCTGCTGGGCACGTATGTGGAGGGCGCCGCTCCGCCCACGCCGGCGGCCAACCGATTGCCCGGCGTGGACCCGCGTTTTGGCCAGCCCGACTATGCAGCCGTCGGCGCGGACGGAAAACCGATGACGTACGCGGATGCCAAGGACCTACGGCTGCACAACACGCTAATGGCCACGCGCGCCGGTCCGCCGCGCGTGCTGTTCACGGTGAATACGAAGACGGGCGAACTGAAGGATACCTTTCGCGAGCACGAGTGGCTGGGTCATTTGCAGTTTTCGCCGGCCGATCCCAGCCTCATCATGTTCTGCCACGAAGGCACATGGCACGAGGTGGACCGCATCTGGACCATCCGCGCCGATGGCTCCGGCCTGACGAAGATTCACACCAGAACCATGAATATGGAAATCGCCGGCCACGAATTCTTCTCTTCGGATGGGGCCACGATCTGGTACGACCTGCAGACGCCGCGCGGCCAGGATTTCTGGCTGGCCGGCTACCAGGTCGCGACCGGCAAGCGCACCTGGTATCACTTGCAGCGCAATGAGTGGTCGGTGCACTTCAACGTATCGGCCGACGGCACGCTGTTTGCGGGAGATGGCGGCGACAGTGAGATGGTGGCGCGGGCGCCCGATGGCAAGTGGATCTATCTGTTCCGGCCGGAGCGCGTTCCGGACGTGGCCGGCGTCAAAACCGCGAGTTCAGACAAGCTGATCGACGCGGGTTTCTTCCAGGCGGAGCGGCTGGTGAACATGAGCAAACACGATTACCGGCTGGAGCCCAACGTGACGTTTTCGCCGGACATGAAATGGATCGTCTTCCGGTCCAACATGTTGGGGCCGGTGCATGTCTACGCCGTCGAAATCGCCAGGAGCGCGGGCCGCTGACGGCGGTCAGTATTTCTCCCAGTGGAGGACTTCGGAAAGCGGCCGCTTCTCCTTCTCCGATTCCTGGGCCGGGTGGCCGATGGCCAGCAGGCTGATCAGCTTGTGTGTTTCCGGGGCGCCCACCAACTTGCGGACTTTTTCCGCGTAAGCCTTCTTATCGCCGGCCACCCAGCAGGACCCCAGGCCATGCGCGCGGGCCGCCACGAGTATGTTCTGGCTGGCGTTGCAGCCGTCCTCCAGGTAATATTTCGTGACCTGGCAGAAAACCACCACGCAAGCCGCGGCTTGGGCGATGAAACTCCCGTAGTCCGTAGCGGCGGCGATCGCGCGGAGCAAGTGAGCGTCGGTGACAATCACGAATTCCCAGGGCTGGATGTTGTTTGCGGTGGCGGCCAGGCGGCCGCAGTCGATGATATCCTCGATCACCGCTCGCGGCACGGGTTCGCCGGCGAAGGCGCGAACCGAGCGCCGCGTCTTCAAAGCCTCTATACAGTCCATGTCAACGATTATCACCGAAAGCTAAACGCAAGGCCTCATGAAGATCGTCTTGGCCGATTTGGTTGTTGAGGTTCTGAAGGATGCGCCGCCAGTGCAGCGGGCTTTTGACAAGCAACTTCGGTTCCTGGCCGCCAACCTCCATCACCCCTCCCTCCACGCCAAGAAGTACGATGAATCCAACGACCATTTGGCGCGGTTTGGGGTAAGGTATGCGCTCTGGTGGTTCGCCCGTTTTGGGGATGGTACGATTGAAATTCGGCCCTGTAGCTCAATTGGTCAGAGCGCTTCGCTTACACCGAAGAGGTTCACGGTTCGAGTCCGTGCGGGGCCACCACCAAACATCGGCGGCGGTTCTACTTTGCCCCGCGGATCTGGCGGATCAGCGCCAGCGTTTCGGCTACCTTGGCCGCCAGCCCGGCATAATCCTTGGCCTTCAGCAGTTCCTTGGTGATCAGGTTGGAGCCCATGCCCACGCAGGCCACGCCGGCTTCGAACCAGGCTTTCAGCGACGCTTCGGACGGGTCCACGCCGCCGGTCGGCATGATGGAAACCCAGGGGCACGGCCCTTTGACGGCCTTCACGAATCCCGGACCGCCGACTTCTTTTCCGGGGAAGATCTTGACGATCTCGACGCCCAGTTCCTCCGCCGCCGAAATCTCGGATGCGCTGCCGCAACCCGGAGAATAAGGGACCTTGCGCCGGTTGCAGGCGCGCGCCACATCGGGATTCAGCAGCGGGCCCACCACGAAGTTGGCCCCGTTGTTGATGTAGAGCGACGCGGTGCCGGGGTCCACCACCGAGCCGACGCCGAGGATCATTTGCGGAATCTCCTTGGCGCAGAACTTTTCGAGTTCGTTGAAAACCTCCCAGGCGTGGTCGCCCCGGTTGGTGAATTCGAGCAGGTTGCAGCCGCCGCCGGCGCAAGCGGCCGCGACATCGCGCGCCACCGCAATATCCGCGTGGTAGAAAACGGGGACCATTCCGGTCTCCTGCATGGTGGTGAGGACTTTGAGTCTGGAAAAACGTGCCATCTATGAATTGCTCCTTTGTCGCGAGCCTGAAGCAGCGCCCGGAAGCTCCATGGTATCCGGATAGCCGAAATGGAGGCAATCGGGCGCCTCGATCCCCTCGGAGACGCGGAATGGGTCCGGCTAACGAAACGAAAATGATATATCCTTTTGTTAGGAGTTGGCTAACGAAAGGATTTTATGCCTTTGGCAGAGGACCAGAGCCCGCGATTGGGCCGCTACGTCGTCACGGCCTACGGCGAGGAGATCGTCAGAGCGTTCGTGCCGCCGCCCCTCCCGCCCGATCCTCCGCTGCGCCTGGAGGCGCTCCACCGCCTGCTCGAACAGGCAAACCAGTCTCTGGGCCGGCTCGACGGCATGGCCTCGGTTCTGCCAAACCTGTCGCTCTTCACCTACGCTTATGTCCGCAAGGAGGCGGTGCTCTCATCCCAGATCGAGGGGACTCAGTCGTCGCTTTCCGACCTGCTGCTATTTGAAAACGACGAGGCGCCGGGCGTACCCCTGAACGACGTCCAGGAAGTCTCGAATTACGTCGCGGCGCTGGACCACGGCGTCGGGAGGCTGCGCGGAGGATTTCCGCTCTCCCTGCGGCTCATCCGAGAGATCCATGAAGTCCTGCTATCGAAGGGCAGGGGCAGCGACAAGCAGCCGGGCGAGTTCCGGCAAAGCCAGAACTGGATCGGAGGGACGCGCCCGGGGACGGCAGCCTTCGTTCCGCCCCCGCCGGACCTCGTCCCAGAGTGCATGAGCGCCCTCGAACTATTTCTGCACGACGAGCGCGCGGATATCCCGGTGCTCATCAAAGCCGGTCTGGTCCACGTCCAATTCGAGACGATTCACCCGTTTCTCGATGGCAACGGCCGCCTTGGCCGGTTGCTCATCGCATTTCTGCTGTTCGCCGCGGGCGTGCTGCGGGAGCCAATCCTCTATTTGAGCCTCTACTTCAAGCAGCACCGGGCCGCCTACTACGACTTGCTGGACCGAGTGCGGGCGAAGGGCGAGTGGGAAACCTGGCTGGACTTCTTCCTGACGGGCGTCAGGGATACCGCCGAACAGGCCGCGACTGCCGCGCGCCGCATCCTCGCCGTCTTCGAGGACCATCACCGCAAGATCGAAGCGCTGGGCCGCCCGGCGGCGTCTGTGCTGCGCGTGTTCGAGCACATGCAGCGGAACCCGATCGTGTCGATCCCCGCCGCGGCCCGGAGCATCGGCATCTCGGCACCGACGGTGGCGAAGTCCGTGGAGCACATGCGGCAGTTGGGCATTCTGCGCGAGATCACCGGGCGACAACGCCATCGGCTTTTCGTCTACGATGCGTATCTTGCGATCCTGAGCGAAGGAACCGAACCGATTCGGTGATTCATTGTCGGAGCAAAGTAGAAATGTCCTATTTCGGATGGCCTTTGATCTCATCCATAAGGTAGACGTCGCCCACGATCCTGAAATAAAAATGCCAAGCGTAGTTCACGCGCGCCTGCCAGAGGCCGCCGGCTTCGTCGTACTTCTTGGCGCGGAGTGAAGGGTGGTGCAGGTCCTGAAGCAGGAACATCGACTGCTTGTCGAAGGCCTCCCGGACCGCTTTTGGCGCTTTGTGATAATTCCGGAGGAAATGCTTCGAGAAGCGGAGGATCATTTCACGGCGCTTTTCGACTTCTTCTTCCCGCGCATCCTGGCCGCTTCCCGGTGCAGGGCCGCGATGAATTCCTCATGGGACTCGAATGGCCCGTAGGACCGGCCTTCCCTGTAGTCCCTCTCGCTCGCGGCGATGCCCCGGTCAATGGCGCGACGCTCGGCCGGCGTGTACTCGTCATCGGCGGCCGGGAGCTTCGGGAGGATGGTGATCACGCCGCCGGAAGCCTTGATCTCTAGTTCCTGGCCGCTCTTAAAGCCGGCCCTCCGGCGGACCGCCGCGGGGACCACGAGTGGCGTCCTGTTGTTGTTCTTGAAAGCTACGGTCATGGCGGCGGCGATACGGCCCGAACCCGTGTACGCTTTCAGTTTAGGGTGGCTGCCACAGTCCGTCAACCAGCGCCGGCCAAAAACCACAGTCCGCATCAGAGGCCAAGCTGCCCGATTTATACTGGAGTACTGCGCTCATGAACACTCCCTTTCAAATCGTGGTCTGCGGAAGCATTGTCCCCGACCCGCTGCAAACTCTGGAGCCGGTGACCGGCCCTTCGGGGCCCTCGCTGAAGAATGAAATGATGCTGCCGGCGGTGCTCGACCCGTGGGCCGGGCACGCCCTGTTCGAGGCCGCCCACCTGGCCCGGAATACGCCGGGCAGCAAGGTTTGGCTGGTGAGCCTGGGACCCAAGGCCAAGCTGCAGCAGGTGATGATGACGGTAGCGCAAAAGGTCCCCTTCGAGCTGGTGGCGCTCGACGGGCCCTCTTCGGGCTTCACGGATTCGTTTGAAACCGCGGCGGCGCTGGCGGGGACCATCCAGGGCATCGCCGGGCTGGATGCGAGCCGGCTGCTACTGTTCGGCGGATGGGAATCCGCCTCGCGCGGGGCTGGGGCGACGTTGCAGATGATCGGGGAGCGTCTGGGCATTACCGAGCAGTTTCTGGGCGTGGACCGGCTCAGGGTGCGCGACGACGGGACGCTCGAGATTCTGGAGCGGGTGGAAGGCGGCAAGCACCAGGTATCGGTGTGCGCCGCGCCGCCGGCGGTGCTCGGCTGGGCCACCGGGGACCTGCCGGAGCCGCGCAACAACCCGCAGATCGGGATGGCCAACATGCGCGCCATCATGCCGGCCCTGCAGCGCGCCAAGGCGGCGCCGGTTTCCAATGCGGGATTGAGCTACGCGTCGGTGATACTGCCCAAACAGCAGCGCGAAACGCGGGTGATCAGGAACCAGCCGGCCGAAGAGATCGCGCGCGAAATCGTGGCCTGGATCGGGGAGGATTAGGGTGGAAGCCATACTTTTGCTGGCGCATACGGAACCTGACGGCTCGCTGGCCAAGCCGGCGCTCGAAGCGCTGGCGGCGGCCAAAGGGCTGGGTGGCGAGTTGATGGTGGGCCTGGTTGGCGGGGCAACGCAGGCGGCCGCGGACCAGATCGCCGGGTGCGGCGCCGTGCGGTTCCTGGCGGTAACGGGCCCGGCTTTCGCCGAGCCGCGCTATTCGACCGACGCGGCCGCCGCGGAGGCGCTGTGCCGCGCGGCGGGCGCTCCGCTGGTGATCGCTCCCGCCACTTCACGCTGGGCGCGGGCCCTCCCGGGCGTGGCTTACCGGCTGGGCGGGCGGGTGGATACGCACGCCACCAACATCGCCGTGGCCGGCGGGGGGCCGGTGGTGACGCGCTGGTTTTACAGGCAGCGGATGGAAGCCACGCTCACCCGAACCGGGCGGCCGTGGGTGGTGCTGCTGGAAGCGGGTTGCGGGGCGGCCTGGAGCGGCGCGGCGGGCGCGGCGGCGGTGGAGGCCGTGGCGGTGGAGGCGCCGCCGACGCGCACCACCGTGACCGGTGTGCAGGCTCCGCAAGCCGACGAGCAGACCATCCGCCCGGACGCCAAACTGCTGTTCGTGGCCGGGGCCGGATGGACCAAGAAACAGGCCGATGGCGCAACTCACGTGGCGGAGGCGGAAAGCCTGATTCTGGGCTTCCTGCGGGCGGCCAAGGCATCGCTCGGCGGCAGCAAATCGCTGGTGGACCTGAGCGGCGAGGGCGAGGCCGTGCTGCGCTTCATGACCCACATGAACCAGATTGGCCAGACCGGCGCGACCCCGCGCCATCCCAAGGGCCTTTCCGCCTGCTGCCACGGCGAGGAGCCGCACGTGGTGGGATGGCGCTTCGTCAACCAACGCCGCGCCATCAACCTGGACCCCAACTGCGGCTGGGCGCGCGGCAAAGCCGACGTGCTCTACGTGGCGGATGCGTTCGAGGTGATGCGCCACGTGAACCGCCTGCTGGGCGCGCCCGTGGGATAAGCCTCCGGGCTTGTCGATCCGAGCGAAGCTCGGACCTGGAGTTTGTACATTCTCGAAGCCCGGAGGGCCAAAGACTTTAGCCCACGGCGTGAGCCGTGCGGAATGGCGCGTGAGAATGCGAGCCCCGGGACGGGCGAAAGGCTGTTCTCGGCCCCAGAGGTCGCGCGTATCGCATTCGAAGCCATGCTTCCTCAGAGCGGGAAGTGAAACTGTGTGGCATAGACTTACGCCCCGTTCCGGGGCTAGGCGGCTGCCCGACCTGTTCCCGACGGCTTACGCCGTGGGCTAGGATCTTTCGCCCTCCGGGCTGGGTAGTGGACGACTCCAAATCGACGATGGCCGAAAGGCGCGAAGGTCTCGCCAAAAATGTAGAAACTCCAGATCCGAGCGAAGCTCGGACGCCGCTCGCGCGGCAACGGGGCCGCCTGATCGCCTCGACAAGCCTGGAGGCTTATCCCACCTTGCGGCAAATTCCGGTTGGCGGAGAAGGATGAATTCGTGTTATTCTGAGCCAAACTGCGAATTGATAGTCCCACTAAACTAACCCCCACCCTGGAGGATGATGGATGAGTCCGCAAGACGTATTGGAATTTGTCAAGAAAAACGATGCCAAGCAGATCGACCTCAGGTTCACGGACATCCCGGGTCTGCAGCATCATGTCTCCTACCCCATAAGCGAGCTCGATGAGAGCAGCTTTGAAGAAGGCTTCGGCATGGATGGATCGAGCATCCGCGGTTGGGCGGCGATCCACGAGAGCGACATGCTCCTGATCCCCGATCCGAGCACGGCCATCATGGATCCGTTTGCCGAGACTGCCACTGTGGTGATGGTCAGCGACGTGAGAGACCCGGTCACCAAGCAGCGCTACGAGCGCGATCCGCGCTGGATTGCGCAGAAGGCCGAGATGTTCCTGAAGAATACCGGCCTTGCCGACACGGCCTATTTCGGCGCCGAAGCGGAATTCTTTATTTTCGATAACGTCAGTTTCGATCAGAATCAGCACGAGGGCTACTATTTCATCGACGCCGACGACGGGCGCTGGAATTCCGGCCGCCGCGAGAACAACCTGGGCTACCGGCCGCGTTACAAGGAAGGCTATTTCCCGGTGCCGCCGACCGACCACTATCAGGATCTGCGCAGCGAGATGGTGCAGACCATGATCAAGTGCGGGATGCACATCGAGTGCCACCACCACGAAGTCGCCACCGGCGGCCAGGCCGAAATCGACCAGCGCTTCGACACGCTGGTGAAGTCGGCCGACAACATGATGCTGTACAAGTACATCATCCGCAACGTGGCCAACCAGTACGGCAAGACCGCGACGTTCATGCCGAAGCCCCTGTTCGCGGATAACGGCAGCGGTATGCACACGCACCAGAGCCTGTGGCAGGGCGACAAGCCGCTGTTCGCGGGAGACGGCTATGCCGGTTTCAGCCAGATGGGCCTGTTCTACATCGGCGGCCTGCTGAAGCACGCGCGGGCGCTTTCGGCCATCATCGCGCCCACCACCAACAGCTACAAGCGGCTGGTGCCCGGTTACGAAGCGCCGGTGAACCTGGCGTACTCGCGGCGCAACCGCTCGGCGGCCTGCCGCATCCCCATGTACTCGGCCAACCCCAAGGCCAAGCGCGTGGAGTTCCGCCCGCCCGATACCGCCGCCAACCCGTACCTGGCGTTCGCGAGCATGATGATGGCGGGCCTCGACGGCGTGTTGAACAAGATCCATCCGGGCGAACCGCTCGACAAGGATATCTACGATCTGTCTCCGGAGGAGATGAAGAGCGTACCGTCCATGCCGGGGTCGCTCGAAGAGGCGCTCTCCTGCCTGGAAGACGATCACGCCTTCCTCCTGCGCGGCGACGTGTTCTCCGAAGAGTTGCTCGAGACGTTCATCGACTACAAACGCAAGAACGAGGCCGATGCGGTGCGCCTGCGTCCGCATCCGTACGAGTTCGCGCTGTACTACGATATTTAGACCACCGGGCCGCCGGGCGGGGCATGTCCGGCCCCTACATTTCGGAGGGGCGAGGCATGCCTCGTCCGGGTTCGACACATGCAAGGCGTCATCGTTCAGGTCGCTGTATCCAATGGGGGCCTCCCGAAACTTCCGGTTTCGGGAGGCCTCATCGCTTTTCCGGGGATTGAAGGCGACCGTCATGTCCACCCGGAAGTCCACGGCGGGCCGAGCAAGGCCGTGCTGCTGGTTTCCTCCGAGGTTGTCGAGGAATTGAAGGCGCGCGGCTACCCGCTGTTTTACGGGGCGCTGGGCGAGAACCTTACTACGCGCGGCATCGATTTCCGCCGGCTCCCGGTGGGCTGCCGGCTGCGCGCCGGCGGCGCTTTGCTCGAAATCACCGAGGCGCGCGGGCCATGCTCCGCGCTGGACGTTTACGGCGCGTCGCTCAAGGGCGAAATCTACGATGCGCGGGTCAAGGCGGGCGATTCCGATTCGCCGCGCTGGGGCATGAGCGGCCTCTACGCCAAAGTAATCGAGCCCGGCCCCGTGCGGCCGGAGGATGTCATATCGGCAGCGTGACTGCGTCAACGCGTTCCAGCGCCGGACTAGGATGCGTTTTCTCGTGGCCGGATAAGCAGGAGCCGGGCCGCTGCCGCCGCCAGCAGAATGCCGCACAAAGCGAGCCCCCATTCCGAGAGGGTAGGCGTGGCGACCTGCGGCGGCGCGAACTGTCCTATTTTGTCGGCATCGCTCTCCGTGAACCACAGGTTGCCGTCCGGCCCGGTGACAATTGCGGGGACGCTTGTGTAATAAGAAACGGGAACCGTCGGCACGACAGTCCAAAGCTTGAATTCGGTGATGGCGCCGGCCGGCGAAATCTTCCCGATCTTGCCGGCGTAAGCCTCCACAAACCACGCGTTGCCGTCCGGCCCGTTTGCTATCCCCTGGACGCCGGAGCCACTGACCGCGAACTCGGATACTGCGCCGGCGGTAGTCATCCGGCCGATCTTGCTGGATTCGGCAAACCACAGGTTGCCGTCCGGTCCGCTCACAATCCCCTCGGTCGCCTGCCCGACGGCGTCGCCGGGGATGGGAAAGGCGGTGACGGCGCCCGCCGGCGTAATCCGCCCGATTCCGCCCACGAGTTGCGTAAACCACAAGTTGCCGTCCGGTCCGCTGGCGATTTCGTTGGGTGTGGGACCAAAGGGGAAGGGCGCCGTAGGGACGGGAAACTCGGTGACGATGCCCGCTGGGGTAACCCGCCCGATCTGGTTGGCCAAAGCTTCCGTAAACCACAGGTTGCCGCCGGGGCCGCTCGTTATTCCGGCAGGGTAGGCCGCCGCGGTCGGGACGGGGAACTCGGTGATTATGCCGGCCGGAGTAATACGGCCGATCTTGTTGCCGGAATACTCCGTGAACCACAGGTTACCGTCCGGCCCGCTCGCAATTTCGCTTGGGCCAGCGCCGGCCGTTGGGACGGAGAACTCGGTGATTACGCCAGCCGGCGTGATTCGACCGATCTTGTTGCCCGACTGCTCCGTAAACCACAGGTTACCGTCGGGCCCGCGCGCAATCCCAGAGGGAGCGCCGCCGGAAGTAGGGATGGGGAATTCCGTGAATTGACCTTGGCCAAACGAAAGGGTGGCCAGAACGAGAAGAATTCCCGCGGCCCGGAAAGCGGCGGTTCCCGTAAACCTGCCGGCCCGTCGGAGCCTCAAATACCGCGCTTGCCCAGTTGGGTGTTTGATCATTTCGATACCCGTCACGGTGAATCGGCGGCGGAGGTCGCTGCCGGTGTCTCCTTTCTGGACCTTTATATCCTGTTTAGTATACTGCGTGGCTCCTCAAAGCGGAAATGCGGGATAATTGTGGCGGTGGACAGACCGGCCTAAGGCATGGAGACTACGTTCGAGCTGGCGCGGCTCGGCGCGGCGCTTCCGGAACGCATCGCGACGCGCATTCAACTGTTACTGGCAAGCGCGCCCGATCCCGATAAGGCGCTGTTGTATCTCGGCCGGCTGCGCCGGGAATCCCCTTCGGCGTTTGGGAGAATCGCCGCCTCGCCCGCGGCGCTGCGGTGCGCCATTGGCCTGTTCTCCTATAGCAGGTTTCTTTCCGACGCAGCCATGCGCGCGCCGGAACGCATCCTGGAGGTGGCCGGCTCCGGCAGTTTCTATCGGGCCCTTACGGCCGAGGAGTTCGCCGAGCGGCTCTCGGAGTTTCTGGGCGACGGCAGGGGCGCGCCCTCGGCGGTGGACCTGGCGCGCTTTCGCCGCCGCCAGTTGCTGCGCATCATGCTGCGCGACGTGCTGGGCGCGGCCACGCTCTCCGACATCGCCGGGGAACTCGCCAGCCTGGCCGACGCCATTCTGGATTTGACCTACCGCCGCATCCACGAGGAGTTCGTGGCTCTGCATGGCGAACCGCGCCTCAACGACGGCGCCCCGTGCGGATTCTCCGTGATTTCCCTCGGCAAGCTCGGCGGCCAGGAGCTGAACTACAGCTCCGACATCGACCTGATGTTCGTGTACGGCGGGCCGGGCAATACCGATGGACCCTCGCCGCTGAGCAACAAGGAGTTCTACAAGAAGGTTGCCAATCAGTATACCGACCTGCTTTCCACCTACACCGCCGACGGCCTGTGCTACCGCGTGGACCTGCGCCTGCGGCCCGACGGGCGGCTAGGTGAGATCTGCATTTCCTTGGAGGGCGCGGAGGCGTATTACGGCCACCGCGCGCGCGATTGGGAGAAGCAGATGCTCATCAAAGCGCGCGTTTCGGCGGGCGAGCCGGAGCCGGGCCGAGCCCTGCTGGAGTTCGTCGAGCCGCTGATTTACCAGAGTTCGCTCGACTTCCACGCGGTGGAGGCGGTCTCGGAGACGCGCCAGCGAATCGGCGAAAAGGCCGCCGCCAGGCGCGCGCGCCGGGGCGGGCTGGACATCAAGCTGGCGCCCGGCGGCATCCGCGATATCGAGTTTCTGGTGCAGTGCCTGCAACGCCTGCACGGAGGGCGGGAGGCATGGGTCCGCCATGGCGGCACGCTGCTGGCGTTATCCCGGTTGCGGGACAAACGCCTGCTCTCGGGCGCCGAGTACGCGCGTCTGGCCAACGCCTACCAGTTCCTCCGTTACCTCGAGCACCGCCTTCAACTGGAGGAGGACCTGCAGACCCACGCGTTGCCCGCCGGCGCGGAGGCGTTGGACTTGCTGGCGCGAAGAATGCCGGCGGATGCCGGCGAAACTCCCACCGGCGAGGCGCTGCTGCGCAAGCTGGACGAACATCTGGCGGCCGTCCGCGAAATCTACGAGCGCGTGATTCACGCCCAGAGGCCCATGTACTATTCGCCTACCCACGATCCCGAGCCCGTGGAGGAGGAAACCGATGTGGCGGAGCCCTCCAGCAACCTGACGCGCTTCCTGGACGAGCGCGCGCCAGGCCTGGCGGCGGTGGTAGCGGCCTCCAACCTGCACCGCGGCCGCGAGCGCTTCGAACATTTTCTCGAGAAGGCCTTTGCCGCTCCGGAAATTCTGGCCCGCCTGGACGCCGATCCCAAAACCTCGGCCGGAGTGGTGGATATTTTCGAGCACAGCGCCCATTTCGCGGATGAGCTACTGCGCTACCCGGAGTTGCTGGAGGAAATCGGCCGGCCGCTCGATCTAGGCGACGAGCCCCTGGTGGACGGGGCCGCGCTGCGCCGTTATTACCGCCGGCGCATGCTGCGCATCCAAAGCCAGAGCATGCTGGGCGCGACGCCGGTTTTCCAGACGCTGGGGCGGACTTCCGAGCTGGCGGACCGCGTGATCGAGGCGGCGTATGCCATTGCCCTGGCCGAGGCCCCGCCGCCCGCCAACCCCTCCTACGCGCCGCGCGACCAAATGATGACGGTCGCGCTCGGACGCCTGGGCATGCGCGAGTTCGACCTGGGCTCGGACGCCGATCTGATCTTTGTGATCCCCGACGACGACGCCAGTGAGCACGCCTACTGGACGGGCGTGGCCGAGCGCATGATCCACACCCTGGGCAGTTATACCGGCGAGGGCGTCATGTTCGCCGTGGATACCCGGCTGCGCCCCAACGGCCGCGAGGGCGACCTGGTGCAGAGCGAGAGCGCCTATAAGAGCTATTTCGCGGAGCACGCCGAGGCCTGGGAGGGCATCACCTACATGAAGTCGCGCGCCCTGGCCGGTAATGCGGAACGCGCCACCGCCTTCCTCCACGATCTCCAGGTGGTGGACTGGCGGCGCTACGGCCAGAGCATGCGCTCGCGCGAGGAACTGGCCGCCATGCGTGCGCGCCTGGAGCGCGAACAGGGCCCTCGCAACCCGCTCAAGGCGGGGTTTGGCGGGTATTATGACATCGACTTCGCGCTCATGTATCTGCGCCTGAAAGGCGCGGGCATTTTCTACAAAAGCCTGAATACGCCCGAGCGCATCGACGTAATCGAAGCCATGGGCCACCTGGAGCGCGAAGACGCCGACTTTCTGCGCGATGCGGCCACTTTCTACCGCGCCCTGGACCACGGCCAGCGGATCTCCACGGGCCACGCCGAAGGCAATCTGCCAAACTCGCCGAGCCAGTTCGCGATCCTCACAAACCTGGTGAACCGCTGGACCCCCGAACACCTGCACCAAGGCCGCCTGGACGCCATGCTTAGAGAAATCCGCCAGCGGACGAGGGAGTTTTTCAAGCGCGTGTTCGAGAAGTAGGAAACGGCGAAGCAATGTGGGGCGGGCGCTTCCGCCCGCCAACCGGCGGCGATGGGAAATGTCGCGAGAAAACGTATAAACTCCGGACGCTCAATCCGCCGCGCGCTGGAGCGCTTCCGCCATGGCCGCCCGCTTCTCCGGCGTCAGCTTCCCGCCTTCCTCGGTAACGTAAAAGACGTCGATGGCTTTGTGCGCCTCGGTGTCGATCAGGACCACCTCTATGTTGCCTCCGTTGGAGGAAATGGCGGAGGCCAGGTCATAGAGCAGCCCCGGGCGGTCCTGGGCCACGATCTCGATGAGCGTGGCTGCGCCGCCGGCCTCCGAATCGAAGTGGATTTTTGCGGGGATGCGCGCCTTGCGGCTGGGCGGACCCGGGCTGGGGCGGTTGCGCAGAAGTTCCCCGACGTCCGTTCGGCCCGCGATCACACGCTCGGCGGTGGCCCGCAGCCGGTCCACCTCGCTGGGATTCAATTCCAGGCTACGCATGGGATCGGCGAAGGTGAAGGTATCGAGAACCACGCCGCGGCGGTTGCCGAAGGCCTCCGCCCGAAGGATGTTCAATCCGAAACCGGAGAGCGTACCGGCGGCGGCGGCGAACAGGCCGGGGCGGTCGGTGGCCGCCAGGGTCATCCTCCAGGCGGCATCCAGGCGGCGGACGTCCACCGCCACGCCGCGCCGGCGGCTGCGGGCTTCGAGCGCCATGTGTTCGTCGATTTCGGTCTCCGAGTGGGTGCGCAGGTAGCGGGTGGGAAACCCCTCCAGAAACTCCGCCCGCTCGGCGCCGCCGGCGGGGACGCCTCCTATGCGGTCGCTCTGCAATGCCCTCGTAAGCTCGTTGTAGACCGCCATATAGAGCTGCCACAACTGGGCCGCTCGCCAGGGCGTCATGGCCGAAGGGTTCACGGCCGAGATATCGGCGTAGGTCAGCAGGGTGAGCGCCTTCAACCGCTCCACCGTTTCCACGCGGCCCGCCGCTTCGCGAATGGTCCGCGGGTCGAACAGGTCGCGGCTTTGCATGGCGGCGGAAAGCTCCAGGTGGTTGCGAATCAGAAAGAGAACCGTATCTCGTTCCCGCGGCGGGGGCGCCACGCGGTCCATGGCGGCCTCGGCCAACCGCAGCGATCCGTCCACATGCCCCCCGGGCGAGCCTTTGCCGGCATCGTGGAACAGGGCCGCCAGAACCAGCGCGCCGGGCTCGGTCATTTCGGACAGCAGATCGGCGAAGGGGGCGCCGGGGCGCCAGAGCTTCTCCATGGCCACCATGGTGTGCTCGTCCACCGTGTAGCGATGGTAAAAATCGCGAATCACCAGGCACTCGGTGGCATCGAGCTCCGGAAAGACCGCGCCCAGTGCGCCGGCCTCGTGCATGGCGCGGAGGGCCAGCGGCGCGTGGGGCAAAGTGAAGATGCGATTCAACGAGGGCCAGATGGGCCGCGGGACTGAGAACCAGGCCCGCAGGCGTTCGGATTGCGCTTCGATCCGCCGGGTAGCTTCAAGCGAGGGCCGGATTCCGTGCCGGGCCGCGAACTCGAACAGCCGCAGCGCCAGCTCGGGGTCGCTCTCCAGCATGTGCGGTTCGCGCAGGAAGGCGCGTTCGCGCCGCACCCCGATATCGGCATTGCCCAGGCGCGAGCGCCAGTCGCGGAACTGCGCCAGCAGGCCGCTGGTCTGCCCTTCCAGGCTCTCCAGCTCGCGGCTGGCGGCGCGGTAGACGGTGCGCGAATGGCGGAAGTACTCGCGCATCCATAGGGCGGCGTCGTCCTGGCCCCACTCTTCCGCCAGAACGTCCTGGGCGTCGAAGGTCAGGATGTTCTGGTCGCGGCCGCCCATCTCGTGGAGGCGCCAGCGGATCCGCGCCAGGTGCTCGAAAGCCCGCTGCAACTCCGGCGGCGCCGCGGCGCGCGTCCCGCGCAACTGCTCCAGCCAGCAAAGAAGCTGATAATCGCGGAGGCCGCCCGGCGCTTCTTTGATGGCGGGTTCGAGATGGTAGAGCGTGTCCGCGAACCTGGCGTGGCGCTCATGGGTGAGGCGCGACAGGTTGCGAACCAGCGCATCGCGGTTAGCCTGAAGGAAGCGCGGCATCTTTTCCTCCAGGCCGCCGTAGAGAGCGCGGTCGCCCGCCATCGAGCGCAGGTCCAGCAAGCTGATGTTCAGTTCGATGTTCTGGTCGTGAACTTCGAGGCACTCCGCCAGCGTGCGTACGGACTGGCTCACGCGCAGCCCGCAATCCCAAAGCCTCCGCAGGAACTCCGCCACCGGCGCCTTCCGCTCGGCCACTTCGCGCTCGGTGGCGCAAAGCAGTAAAAGGTCCACATCGGAATAGGGGAACAGTTGCCGGCGGCCGTATCCGCCCACGGCGGCCAGCGCCAAGCCCCGCCGCGAGTCCTGGGTGGGAAACAGGAGGGCCTCCGCGGCCTCCAGGACCACGTTGTCCACCTTCGCGGCGCGCGCCGCCAACAGCAGTCCTACATCGAAATTAGAGGGCCGAATCTCCACGGTCGTCGTTCCGGATACGGATGGCTTCGGCGACGTCGTAGACGAAGATCTTGCCGTCCCCAATCTTTCCGGTGCGCGCCGCGGCGGCCAGCGCTTTCACCACGTCCTCGCAACGGGCGTCCTGCGCCACCAGCTCCAGTTTGACTTTGGGCAGCAGGTCGACGTTATACTCCTGGCCACGGTAGATCTCCCGATGGCCCTTCTGACGTCCGTGGCCGCGCACGTCCGTGATGGTCATGCCGTCGATGCCGATGCTCTTGAGCGCTTCCTTGACTTCGTCCAGTTTGAACGGCTGGATGATGGCTTCGATTTTCTTCATCTCTATTAGCCTATCCCCGCTACCCCTCGAAAAGGTAGCCCTCTTCACCGTGCATGCTGACGTCCAGACCCTCGCTCTCTTGCCCCTTGGACACGCGCACCCCGATTGTCCAATCGCAGAACTTGAGGATCGCCAGAGTTCCCACGATGGCCAGCGCCCAGGCGATTCCACAGCCGACAAGCTGGTTCAGAATCTGCGCGCCGTGGCCGTCCACCAGCCCCAGAGGCAGGGTGTGTCCGGCGCCGTCCTTAAAGGCGTCGTTGACCGCGTTGGTGGCGAAAACGCCGGTGAGAATCGCGCCCAGGGTCCCGCCGGCGCCGTGCACGCCGAAGGCGTCCAGCGCATCGTCATACCCGAACAGGTTCTTCACCTTCACCACCATGAAATAGCAGCCCACCCCCGCGCACAGGCCGATCAGCAGGGCCGGGAACGGCTTCACGAATCCCGAAGCCGGCGTAATGGCAACCAACCCCGCCACCGCGCCGGAGATGCCTCCGAGCATGCTGGGCTTGCCGTTGTGCAGCCATTCCGCGGCTATCCAGCCCAGCGCCGCGGCGGCCGCTCCGAAGTGGGTGGCCACGAATGCGCTGGTGGCCAGGCCCGAGGCGGCCAGCGCGCTTCCCGCGTTGAATCCGAACCAACCTACCCAGAGCAGACACGCGCCGATGAAGCTGATCACCAGGTTGTGGGGCTTCATGGGCTCGTGCGGATAGCCAAGGCGTTTGCCCAGGTACAACGCGCAGACCAGCGCCGACACCCCCGAGCTGATGTGCACCACCGTGCCACCGGCGAAATCGAAGCAGGGGATCACGCCGCCCAGCGACGCGCTCAGGAACCCGCCCTTACCCCACACCATGTGGGCCATGGGGAAATACACGAGCAGGCTCCAAAGGGCGCTGAACAGCACCATGGCGCTGAATTTCATGCGTTCCGCGAAGGCCCCGGAAATGAGCGCCGGCGTGATGATGGCGAACATCAACTGGTAAATCATGAAGGTCTGATGCGGGATGGTGGCGGCGTAATCCGGATTGGGCGCGCTGCCCACCCCGTTCAGAAAGGCGAAGCGAAAGTCCCCGATCACCGCCGAGGATCCGCCGAACGCCAGGCTGTAACCCACCACGGCCCAGATTACCGTGACCAGGAGCATCAGAATAAAGCTGTGCATCATGGTGCCCAGCACGTTCTTGCGGCGTACCAGGCCGCCGTAAAAAAGAGCCAGGCCGGGGCCGGTCATCATCAGCACCAGGGCGGCGCTAACCAGCATCCAGGCATTGTCGCCCGCGCTTTGCGCGGACTTAGCAGCGGCTTCGACGGAAGCCAGCCGGGTCGCAAGATCAGGGGCATCCGCCGCCAGGGCCGCAGGCGCTAAACCAAGCGCGAGGGCGCACATACATAGCAGAAGTCTCATCGTGGAGAAGAATCCAAACCGGGGATTCCTCCGTATTTTCGCGTACGGACGCGAGCGGTCCAAGACGGAACTTTCTATCGACGGAATTGGAATTATTTATCGGGTCGGGCCGGAATTGTCCGCGAAATCACGCCGGCCGGGTTCCAAGCCTTGCGCCATGCCTCCAAGAGCGTATAATCGAGACGGTCTGAAGTGACGTAAATCGACCGGCGGCGCGCGGATGGATGCCGGCCCTTGCGGAAGCGTTTGGGAACCTTCGCGGGCCGGGCGGCTGCCGAGGGCCGGCGGGGGACAAACTGGGCGCCCCGCCGGTCTTGTGCTTTCTTCGTTCCGGATTGTCTTCCCCATTACGCTAAAATGCCAAACGAGCCATGCCGCGCACGCCGATCCCGTCTCCACGCATCGATCCCCGGTACGCCCGTTTCCGCCTGGAGATCCGCGAATCGAACATCCATCGGCGCGGGGTCTATGCCCTGGAGCGCATTCCCGCCCGGCGCAAAGTAATCGAGTACGTCGGCGAGCGAATCAGCCGGCGCGAGACCAAGCGCCGCGGACAGGGTTCGCTGACCTATCTGTTCACCCTGGACGACTACTGGACGATCGACGGCTCGGTGGGCGGCAGCGGGGCCGAGATCATCAACCACAGTTGCGATCCCAATCTCCGCAGTTGCATTGTGGGGGGCCATATCCTCTACATGAGCAAGCGAGCGATCCGGCGCGGCGAGGAACTGACCGTGGATTACCGCTTCTCGGACAAGATCGAAAAGGTGCGCTGCCGCTGCGGGTCGAGCGTGTGCCGGGGGACGATTAATCTGAAGGCGTAGGGGCCGGGCATACCGGCCCGGGCCGGGCATACCGGCCCGAGGCAGGCCAGGAGGCCCGCCCCACCGGCTAACCGGAATTGCCGTTGGCGGATTCGGACCGGTGCGCCTGGATTGCGCCGGCGTTGTCCGACTCAGGCGCGCCGGGGACGGAATGCCGCTTGGGCCAATACCCCTGGTAGGTTTTGGATTTGCGCCCACGCTTCCACTGCCAGATCCTCATGGCCCCGTCGAAAAGCCAGTAAAATCCCAGGTAGCGAACTAACAGCGAGGTCGGCCTGTGCGGGGATTGCGGCGTCTGGTGATGCCACAAGTCCCAACCCAACAGAGCGAACGCAGCGAGAGCCAGCACCCCGCCCAGCGCAAACGCAATCGCCCGCGAGCCGGCCGGAGCGCCGTCTTTCCGCAGTAGCACAGTCCGATTTTAGCGCGGAACTCAGAACTTCAGCTCGATGCGGATGGCGTGCGAATCGGTCGCGCCTACGTTCTTCACCCGGTGTATCACCGCTTCCGCCCACGTAGCCGTGCCCGCCTTGCGCGAGGAACGGGTGGCCGTGCCATCGTCCATGGTTTGCTCGATGGTGTAATCGGTGAGATAGACCACCACGCCATGGGGATGCCGGTGACGCGGCTCCGCCACTCCCGGCGGGATGGCGTCGTCAAGCACCCGGACAAACTGGTTCTCGAAGATCAGGTGTTGCGTGTTCACGCACACTTTCAGCGAATCGAGCGGGTCGGCGCCGCTTTGCGGCCAGGCTAGCGCGGCGATGCCCAGACAGATTGCGGCTCCAATGCAGGTTTTGATGGTTCGGCGCATAGTGTCTCAGAGTATATACGATTCCCTGTGGGGCAGGCCTTTTGGCCTGCCGCCGGCTTTTTAGCCGGCGTTCTTCGGGGTGGCGGCACGCCGGGCCGAAGCCCGGCGGCAGGCCAGAAGGCCTGGCCCCACACAAGGGCGCCGGACACTCGGCGGCCCTTCCGCCGGAACGTGGTAACATCCCGGATAATGCCGTCTGCCAAGCACACTCCCGATCCTCCCGAGATGACCTTCCGGGCCGTTGCCCTGGGCCTCTTCCTGGCGCTGGTCTTCGGCGCCGCCAACGCCTACCTCGGCATGAAGGCCGGGCAGACCATCGCCGCCACCATTCCCGCCGCGGTCATCGCCATCGCCGTCTTCCGCGTGATGGGCGGCGGCGTGCTCGAGCAGAACATCTCGCGCACGGCCGCGTCGGTGGGTGAGGCTCTAGTCGCCGGCGCCATTTTCACCATCCCCGCCTTCATGATGGTGGAAATCAACGGCCAGCATCTGTGGGCGGACCTTCGCCAGCACTATTGGCAATCCATGCTCATCCTGCTGGTGGGCGGGCTCATCGGCGTGTTCTTCATCATCGTCTTGCGCCGTCCGCTGTGCGTGGAAAGCGACCTGCCGTTTCCCGAGAGCGTGGCCTGCGCCGAGGTGGTGAAATCCGGCCAGAAGAGCGGCGACGCGCCCAAGTACGTTTTTGGGGCCATGGGTTTCGCCGGGCTGCTGCAAGTCCTCACCTCCGACAAGGGCTTTCAGATTTTCCGCGAATATGTCGAAGGATTCCTGGCGTTCCCGCGCTCCGTGGTGCATCACTTCGATTTCGACAAAAAGCCCATCGGCGACGTGATCCACGGCGGCGGCATCTACTGGGCCACTCCCAGCTTTTCGCCGGCTCTGATTGGCATCGGCTATATCATTGGACCGGAGTACTCGGCGGTCAACGCCTCCGGCGGCGTGCTGGCGTGGTTCATCCTCATCCCGCTGCTGCTGTTCTTCGATCCCGACCTGCCCCGCCGCGCGGGCGTGGCCCCGGGCGCGGGCTGGGACGTGCTGGCCAATTCCGTGTGGTACAACATCGTGCGTCCCATCGCCGTGGGAGCCATGCTGGTAGGAGCCTGCAACACACTCTTCTCGATGCGCCATTCCATCGCGCAATCCATCGCGGGCGCGTTCGGGGCCTCCGCGCGGGCGGCTAAGGAAGGCCAACACCTGGAGCGCACCGACCGCGACATTCCCTTCCAATGGCTGGCTGCCGGGGTGGTGGTGTTGTCGGTAGCGGTCACCGTCATCTATCACAACTTCACCGGTAGCTGGGCCTCCGCCATCGTCGCAGGACTCATCATGACCGTGGCCGGTTTCCTGCTCTCCGCCGTGGGCGGCTACCTGGTGGGGTTGGTGGGCAGTTCCAACCAGCCGCTCTCCGGGCTGACGCTTTCCGCCCTGGTGCTTTCGGCGCTGGTGATGCTGGCCATCGGCGCCAAAGGGATGCCGGGCGTGGCCGCCGTGCTGGGCGTGGCCAGCGTGGTGGCTTGCGCGTGCTCGGTCTCGGGATCGCTGATCCAGGATCTCAAGGCCGGCTACCTGCTGGGCGGCACGCCCTGGAAGATGCAGGTGGTCGAAATTGCCGCCGTGTGTGTGCTCTCCCTGTTCCTCATGCTGCCCATTGTGCTGCTGCACGAAGCCAACCTGGCTACCGGCGGCATTGGCGGGCGAGCGCTGCCGGCGCCGCAGGCCGGCCTCATGGCGCAGCTTGCCAAGGGGATTGTGGGCGGGCAGATGGCCTGGGGGCTGATCGCCATCGGAGCGGCCTTCGGAATCGCGCTGATCATGTGCGGCGCGAAGTCGCCCATGCTCATCGCGGTAGGCATGTACCTGCCGTTCAGCACCGTTTCCGCCATCTTCGTCGGCGGCGTAATCAAATGGGCGCTGGACCGCTTCACCGCTGACCGCGAGGCCGGCGAGCGCGCCAAAATCGAAGAAAAGGGCACCTTGCTTGCTTCCGGGTTGATAGCCGGCGAAGCGCTCATGGGAATCATCCTGGCGGTGACGTTTCTGGCGGGCATCAGCTCGTTCACTAAGGCGCTCACCGGCTCCGCCGAGCTGCCGTTCTTCCCGGCCTGGGGCGGATGGCTGTCGCTTCTGGGCTTCGCCCTGGTGGCGTGGGTGTTGATTCGCATTCCGCTGCGATCAAGGGAGACCGGATGAAGCGGGTTCTGTGGCTGGCGCTGGCGGCCGCGGTCGCGCTAGCGCAGACCGCGCCCACCGCGCGGCAGATCGCCAGCCGGCTCACGGACAACGATCTGAAAGCCGATGTTTCCTTTCTGGCGTCCGATGCTCTGGAAGGCCGGGGCACGCCTTCCAGGGGCTTGGACATCGCGGCCGAGTACATCGCCGCGCAATTCCGGCGCGCGGGTCTGGAACCCGCCGGCGACGACGGGTATTTTCAGACCGCCGCTATCGAACCCTTCAAGCCTCACAAGCTGCGCAACGTGGTGGGCGTGCTGCGCGGATCGGACCCCTCGCTGAAAGACACCTGCCTGGTGATTTCGGCGCATTACGATCACTTGGGAATGCGCGCCGAAGGAGACGACCGCATTTACAACGGCGCCGATGACGACGCCAGCGGCGTAGCTACCGTGATCGAAGCCGCCGCGGCGCTGGCGGCGCTGCCGGTCAGCCCCAAACGCAGCATCGTGTTCCTGGCGGTATTCGGCGAAGAGGTGGGCGAGCTCGGCTCGCAATATTATGTGCAGCACCCGGTTTTCCCGGCCGCCAAGACCATCGCCGACGTCAACTTGGAGCAACTGGGCCGCACCGACGATAGCGAAGGGCCGCGCATCGGCCAGTTCAACCTCACCGGATTCGACTACACCACCATGGCGCCGGTTTTTCGCCGGGCGGCCGAGGATGCCGGCGTTCATGCGGTCAATGACGAAAGGAACAGCGACGTGTACTTCCCGCGCAGCGACAACATCACGTTCGCGGAGGCCGGCATTCCCTCCACCACCGTTTCCGTGGCCTATATATTTCCGGACTATCACGAAGTGGGCGACGAATGGCCCAAACTGGATTACGACAACATGGCCAAAGTGAGCAGCGCCATCGCCCTGGCCGCCTTCCGCCTGGCGGATTCGGCCGAAGCCCCGCGCTGGAATCCGGACAACCCAAAGACGGCGCGGTACATCGAGGCCCGGCAGGCGGCCCGGTAATGATTCGCTCCCGCCGCCGCTACAATGATCTTTGGCCAGAAGGCGATTTTTCGTGGACGCCATCCGCGGCGGGATGGCGGAGCTGAGCGGCGACGACGCGCGCCACCTCACCCGCGTTCTGCGCGCCGAAGCGGGGCAACGTTACGAAATCACGGACGGGCAGTCGGCGTATCTGGCGGAAATCGCCGAGGCGCACGGTCAGCGCGTGGTCTTTCGCGTGGTCGAGCCGATCGCTTCCGTCGCGCCGACGGTGCAAATCACGCTGTGCGCCGCGCTGGTCAAATTCGACCGTTTCGAATGGACCATCGAGAAGGCCACCGAGCTGGGCGTGGAGGCCATTCTGCCGGTGGAGGCCGCGCGTAGCGAGAAGGGGCTGCTGGAGGCCTCGCGGAAGCGCGCCGCCCGCTGGCAGCGCATCGCCCGCGAAAGCAGCCAGCAGGCCCGCCGGGTGGCGGCGCCGCGCATCCTCGAAGCCGTGCCCTTCGAGAGCGCGCTTGGGCAACCTGCCGGCCATCGCTATTTCCTCGACGAAAACGCGGCCCCTCCGCTGCTCCGCGTTCTGCCGGCAGTCCACACCGCCGGAGACAGCGTGGCCCTGCTGGTAGGGCCCGAAGGCGGTTGGACAGACGCCGAGCGCAACCAGGCCGCCGCCGCCGGTTGGCAGCCCGCCGGCCTGGGCCCGCTGGTGCTCCGCGCGGAAACCGCCGCCATCGCGGCGCTGGCGGTGGTTGGGAATGCGTGGATGCGGTAGCCGGCGGCAGCAACCGCTCCCTTACGGTCGCGGCTCGTTAGAAACCTGGCGAGCCGCGACCGTGAGGGAGCGGTTGGCGCAATGGTTCCGGAACGAGTCCCAAGCGTCTGTGCGAGACTGGAAGATCGATGACCGCGACCCGATACGTTCATGGCTATTCCACCCGCGAGGCCGCCCGCCTTGCCGACCAGGCCAAAACGCTCGGCGGCCTGCTGCATCACGACACTTTTTATCCGCCGGGCGCCCGCGTGCTCGAATGCGGCTGCGGCACGGGCGCACAGACCGTTCTTCTGGCCGCTAGCAGCCCCAGCGCCCGGATTGTCTCCGTCGATCTGTCTCCGGCATCGGTCGAGCAGGCGAAGGCCCGAATCCGAGAAGCCGGATACGGCAACGTCGCCTTCCAGGTGGCCGACCTCTTCGACCTGCCCTTCGACGAGGACAGCTTCGATCATGTCTTCATCTGCTTCGTTTTGGAGCATCTGCCCGCGCCGGGCGAAGCCCTCAGCCTCCTGAGACGGGTGTTGCGGCCGGGAGGAACCATCACGGTCATTGAGGGCGACAACGGCTCCTGGTATTGCCATCCCCAGACGCCGGAGGCCTCGCGCACGGTCGAATGCCTGATCGAAATCCAGGCCCGCCTGGGAGGGGATTCGCGGATCGGGCGCCGCGTCTACCCGCTGCTGGTCGAAGCCGGCTTCCGCCAGGCGCGCGTCAGTCCGCGAATGGTCTACGTGGATGCCAGCCGGCCCGAACTCGTCGAGGGCTTCTCGAAGAACACCTTCATCGCCATGGTGGAAGGGGTTCGCGAACAGGCGCTCTCGCTCGGCCTCATGGACGCAGTCGCGTGGGACCGGGGCATCGCCGATATGTACCGCGCAACGGCCGCGGGCGGGACCTTCTGCTACACGTTTTTCAAGGGCATCGGGACGAAGTAGGCGCGCATTCCCGCTATACTTGGTCGTAACGGAGCCGCATGGACCGGTTGAAGCGCCGCCTGCTGTTTATCACCCTGGCGATCGTGGTGACCCTGGCGATCGGGACGGTGGGGTTCACTCTCATCGATGGCTACCCGCCGTTCGACGCGTTTTACATGACGCTGATCACCATGACCACGGTGGGATACGCGGAGATCCACCCGCTCTCGCACGCGGGCCGGGTTTTCAACTCGTTCCTGATCATGTTCGGCGTGACCACGATTTTCATCGCTGTGGGCGCCATGACGCAGACCATCATTGAACTGGAATTCGGCGATGCCATCGGCAAGCGCCGCAACAAACGCATGATCGACAAACTCAAAGACCACTACATTATCTGCGGCTACGGCCGCGTGGGCCAGGGGGCGGCGAAGGAACTGCGGCGGGAAGAGGTTCCGTTCGTGGTGGTGGATGTGAAGCCGGAGCGCGTGGAGCTGGCGATCCACGAGGGGTTGCTGGCGGTAGCGGCGGATTCGACGCGCGATGAGACGCTCCACTCGGTGGGAATCGAGCGCGCGCGGGGCCTGGTGGCGGCGTTGGCCACGGACGCCGACAACCTGTTCGTCCTGCTATCGGCCAAGGGGCTCAACCCCAAGATCTATGTGGCCACCCGCGCGGCCGAGGAAGGCGCGGAGGAGAAAATGAAGCGGGCTGGCGCCGACTCCGTTTTCGCGCCGTACGCGCTCACGGGCCACCGCCTGGCGCAGGCGCTTCTGCGGCCGCACGTGGTGCAGTTCCTGGATTTCGCCACCAGCGATATCGGCATAAACGTGGCGATCGAGCAGGTTCGCGTCGCGGAGGGCAGTGAGGCCGTATCGAAGACCATCCGCGAAGCGCAGTTCGGCCGCGATCTGGGCGTGATTGTGCTGGCCATCCGCAAGGGCGATGGCCAGATGCAGTTCAACCCGCCGGCCGATACCGCCATCCATGCCGGCGACTACCTGATCGCGATGGGAAAGCATGCCAGCCTGCACACCCTGGAGCGATTACTGGCCGGAAAGCCGTGAGAGGATCGGTTGGCAGGCGGAAGCGCCTGCCCCACAAGCCGGCAAAGTGGATGGCCGCGCTCGATATATAATAAGACCGGCGAATCTTATGTTCGGTCGTTTACGGCGCTTTTTCGAATCTATCGTTTACGCTGGAATGCAGCCCAACGCCCCGCCGGCGGACTCCAAGAATGGGAAATTCGGCCGTTTGCGGGGATGGCTGCACGGCTTCATCAATGGACGGACGCCTACCGACCCGCTGTACCTCACCAACCGCACCTGGAAGCAGAAACTGAAGTCCGGCCTTCTGATCGCCATTCCCGTCGTTCTGCTGGCGGGAGTGGCGGCGCTCGGTTTGGGCCGCCTGTACGCTCCCAAGGCGGCTCCGCTGAAGGAACCCACCTCGGCCGAAATTGTGGCCCATCTTCTGCCCGACCTCGAAAAGACCGTGGACGCGACGCCCTTGGCAGCGGAGATCCCGGAACTCCATACCGATATCGCCGGCTCGCCGAAGCTCATCGGTGCGCTGAAGAACAACACCGATCGTACGATCACCGTGGAGTTCACGGTGGATCTCACGGACATCATGGGATCGAAAGTGGATTCGGTTTCGGAACGCGTGGAGAATGCGCCGGCGAAAAAAACGGTTCCGTTCCAGTTTCCCATCAGGGACAAGAACGCGGCTAGGGCGCAGGTGCAGCCGGGGACTTTGAAGGTAGTGAATTAGGCCCAATACTGTTCACTTAGGACGTCTGCTCCTCCGTGGCGCAGGCTCTCAGCCTGCCGACTCGACATTCGTGTCGAGTCTGGCGCTTGGTCCGCCACCAAGCGTCGAGAAGCGGCAGCCTGAGAGGCTGCGCCACGGAAGAGAGCAGCGATTCAGTGAACAGTATTGGAATTAGGCCGCGTAGATCGCCGCTGCTTCGTAGTCCACAACTTTCGGAACGGTGAACTCGACGGCCCCTCCCGAGACCCGGAACGGGATGTCCGTTCCGGCGGTCAGCAACTCCACGCGCGTCACGCGCCGGCCCGCCGGCAGCTTCATGCTCACCTTCTGCCCGCCGATAGGAGAGAAGCCGCGCAGCCAGCCTTTATGCGCCGCCGGGGTGTTGTAGTTCAGAATGTGCACGGCGAAGCCGGCTTCGGTTTCCCACGCGAATATCTCCGCCAGGCCATCTCCCCGAACGGCGACGGGCGCGTCCGGGCCCGCCACCCAGCGGATGGCGTTTTGGAGCAGCCGGGCGAGATCGGTGTGGCCGGTGCGCCACATGGTGCGGTCGATATCGCCGGGGAAGTAGGCCAGGCGGCTGGCGCCTTTTTCCCTCACCACCACGGCCGGCTCGGTGGTGCGCGCCGGCGCCGGATAGGATAACTCGGGAGGATAGGCCACAAATCCGGGGACCACGGTAAGGACCGCGCCTTCCACCGGCGCCAGCGGCACGCGGTACTCCGCGCCCGGCAGCCAGTGGGTGTTGGCGAAGCCTTCCAGAATGGGGTGCTGTTTTTCGATGCGCGCATAGAATGCGTTGCCGTTGGTTCCCACGATGGGACCCGCTTTGCGGATGCCGAAGACGTCCGCCAGGCCGAAATCCGCGCGGCGCGCATTGCGCTCCGTGTAGAGGCCGGTTTCAAACGTCGCCAGCAGCGAGCCGCCGCCATCCACGAACGCGCGCAACTGCCGGCATTGCTGGTCGCTCAACAGGGCCGTATTGGGCAGCAGCAGAGCCGAGTACTTTTTCAGATCCTCGGGCGCAAGGTTGTCTTCGTGAACGAAATCGAACAGGAACCGGCCTTCGAGCAGAGCGAAGTACATGCCGTCCACGAACTGCGTCATGGTTGCGTTGCGGGGAGGCTCGTAAAACAGGTGCGCCCGCTGCCCCATGACCACGCCGATGTTGGCGATGGAGCGCTTATTGACAAAATGGCGGTCGTGCTTCGCCGTCCAGTTAAAGTACTGGCGCGCCGGCTCGAGCCCGCGGCGGTCCTCGCCCATGCCGGTTTCGCCGCCGATCAGGTGATGGTAGGGAACCATGCCGCTGGCCAGCGTCTCATCCCACCACATGCGCATTTCGGACGGCGATTTGGCGGCGTTCCGCCAGCGCGGCGAGCCGGTGGACCAGGCGGCGGTGACGTTGGTGGCCATTTTGCCCTTCTGCACGGCGTTGCACACGCGGCCTTGCAGGGCGCATCCCCAAATGGGCGCGTCGTCGCCGCCGCGCCCCTGGTTGTCGCACTGGAACCACTCGCAAACCTCGCCCAGCATTTTGAGGTTGGGGCCCGAGCGAATGCCGCCGCCCAGATTCGCGAAGTAGAAATTTCCGGGCTTCTTTTCCTTGGCGATTCCGTCGTAGAGCCTCCACAGGTACAGGACGCGCTCGTTGAACTTGTCCCAGAAGTCGGGAGTCCCCGGCCGCGGCAGCCGCTTGCATTGCTCGCAGTAGCACACCGGCAGGGTTCCGAGCGGCGGCCACCCGTTGGTGAACAGGCCGTCCACGTCGTAGAGAGAATTAATCTCGCGCATGATGGCGGGCATGTATTCCGTCATGTAAGTTGAGAACATGCAGGTGCGGAAGAGGCGCGGGTCTTCGCCCTGGCGCGCGATCTCTCCCTGTGCGCCGCGCTGGAACCACTCGGGGTGCGCCTGGGTGGCGTCTTCCCAGTTCAGGTCGGGGCTCATGCGCGCCACCACGCGAATGCCGCGCTTTTTGGCGGCGGCGCAGCACTCGCCGAAGAAGTCGCGGTCGCCCAGAAACTTGCCCTTGCGATGGAACGGCACCTTGGTCTGATAAAACGCCAGTATCCCGGTCACGCTCACCATCACCGCATCCACCTTCAGGCTGGCCCAATAGTCGGCCCACTCCTCGACGTTGAGCGCCACCGGATCGTGCTCGGTCATGTTCAACTGGCCGATGCGGCGGACTTTCCGGGACCAGGGAACCTCGGCCGCGGCGGCGGATTGGCCCGTGGGGATGGCAGCCGCCGAAGCCAGCGGCACGGCGGCCAGCCCGGCCTTCAATAAGTCGCGTCGGTTCATGGTGGTTCCTCCATTGGCGCCGGCGGTGAGCGGGAATTCCATCTTAGGTCTTCGCGGGCCGCCGTTCGCCCTCCTCCAGAATACCGGAGAGGCTGCTCGGTTTCGGCGTTTTTCCGCTGCGCGTCGCGGCCCCAGGTGATACAGTTTGCTTTGAGAGCCGGGTTCCGGGCGCCGCGCTGTACGGCGGACTTTCGGCGGCCGGCCTTGGCGGTTCGGACAGGAGTAATTACAGGAGGCGGTGGATTCATGAGCATTAGCAGGCGAAATGCAATTGCTGTCATAGCCGGAGCGCCCGCGCTCCTTCTCCCGCGCAAGTCGCTCGCGCAGGACGCTGGTCCGGAAATCGAGAAGGGCCCCTTCAACGGGACCCGCGAGGCGTTGCAGGCGTACCAGGTTCCCCAGTGGTTCCGCGACGCCAAGTTTGGCATCTGGGCGCATTGGGGGCCGCAGTCGGCGGCCGAGGATGGCGATTGGTACGCGCGCAACATATATATCCAGGGCAGCCCGCAAAACAAGGATCACGTCGCGCGATTTGGCCATCCTTCAAAATTCGGTCACAAAGATATATGCAAGATGTGGACGGCCGATAAATTCGATCCCGATCACCTGATGCAGCTCTACAAAAAGGCGGGCGCGAAATACTTCATGAGCATGGGCGTCCACCATGACAACTTCGACCTGTGGGATTCCAAGCACCAGCCGAAGTGGAACTCTCTCGCCATGGGACCGAAGAAGAACATCGTCGGTCTCTGGGAAAAGGCCGCGCGAAAGCAAGGCTTGAGATTCGCGGTGAGCGAGCACCTGGCATATAGCTACCTCTGGTGGACGGTTTCCCACGGCAGCGATCAGACCGGGCCCATGGCCGGCGTCCCCTACGACGGAGCGGACCCGCAGTATGCCGATCTGTACCACGAGTATGCCAAGGAGTTTCTGGCGCCGGCGCCGGGCAATCAGGTCCCCGGCGGCCGCGCCGTTCCGGCCGCGTGGAGACAGCATTACTTCGCCCGTATCAAGGACTTGATCGACAAGCACCAACCCGACCTGCTTTACAATGACGGCGGCATTGTCTATCCGGACGTCGGTTACCATCTGGTGTCTCATCTCTACAACGTGAGCGCGAAGGTCCACGGCGGCAAGGTGGAGGCAGTTTATACGAGCAAGGGACGGACCGACTGCGACGCCGGAACGTGCGTCTTCGACATCGAGCGCGGGGTCGCCGACAAGCTCGCGGCCAACCCATGGCAAACCGACACCTGCATTGGCGCGTGGCACTACAAACGCGACATCGAATACAAAAGGCCGAAACAGGTTATCGATATGCTCTGCGATATCGTCAGCCGCAACGGCAACCTGATGCTGAACTTCCCCCTGCCCAACAGCGGTGAATTGGATCCCAAGGAACTCAAGATCCTGGATGAGATCACGCGATGGATGGCGGTCAACAGCGAAGGCATTTATAGCACCCGTCCATGGAAAATCTTCGGAGACGGCCCTGGCACGAAGCCGGTCGCCGCACCAGACGAGCGGTTCAACGAGAATAGCCGCAAGGATTTG
>Ga0187851_10000656_pt1 | contig 34806 bp, 33 predicted proteins | sample June2016WEW_6_10_FD_132997 | JGI IMG/M metagenome (GOLD analysis project Ga0187851, IMG submission 132997) | Peatland microbial communities from SPRUCE experiment site at the Marcell Experimental Forest, Minnesota, USA - June2016WEW_6_10 | ecosystem: Environmental > Terrestrial > Soil >...
ATCCATATTGTGTTTTGAGTAGATCCAAAACCTCCACCATTTCCTGCGCATTGCCACACACCCAAGCACATGTATTGTTGAGAATTAAATGTTCCTGAAAAGGAACCAACAGTTGAATAGTTAACTTGCAGAAATACACTTGCACTTGAAAAGTAATCAGTAAATACTGAATATACACTCGCAGGATTTGTACCGCCTAAAGTTCCGCCTCCTATAAAATTAAATCCTGACGTTCCTGCCCATACTGCCAATGCATGTGTTGGTGGTTCATAAAAACTATATAATACAACGTTTGCTTCGCTTGAACTTGGAAGATTCTGATTTGCAGATTGCATCATTCCTGCTGCTGCGCTTATTTCTGTTGATTCAGAAGTTAAGGATTCTTCTGCACTTTGCTGTGAATTAAATACAGTTCTTGTATTATAGACAGAGCCTGTGCTTGCTATTGATAACCCGTTATCAGGATTGATTGTTGCACCTATTGTTGTCCAAGGCCCTGCATATGAAGTTCCTAAGAAATCGTCATAGAAACCTCCTCCTGAACCAAAAACCACATTTCCATTATCATATTCGCCATAGTAGCAATTCAAAGTGCTATACGGATTTGCACACGATAATTGCGGTGCCTCACCAGTGATGGTATTGCTTAGGCGGTTGTCTGCAGAATTTATTACATTGCCTGTCCATCCTAAATATATGGTATTTGTTGTTGCCGTTCCTGTATTTGCTGGAAGAAACCCTATTGAATTTGGAAGTATCCAATAGATGATATTTGAACTATCTATAAGTGCATCTGGAGATGAAGAACTAGTGCATGCCGAATTTGCCGTCAATTCATTAAGCGTATTGCCTTCTAGCCATGATTCTATTATTGTACCATTAGAATAGAAAAACTCAGCATTGTTTAAGTTGCACGTATAATACTGCGCATAATTTAAAGCGTTGAAGCCAATTACATTGCTTGATCCCTGCGTGCTGTCGACTGTGCCTATTGCTATTGGAGTATTTATCGCTATTGCATTTGATTGAAGATTTGTTACTGTAATTGGAAGATATGCAACTATGCCCGAAGGCACTGTGGGCCCTCCTGAAGATGCGACGCCTCCCAGAATAATATTTTCGGTCATTGATTCTGTTATTGAATTGGCGCTTATGGGAACCATGGCGTTATCAGCTACAACCACATTGTAGCTAAAAGTATTGCTGTTCGTAGTGCTTGTTACTTGCATCGTACATGTATTAGTAGACAATAGAGAACAAGCAGATATCAGAATTGGCGATCCTGTAGTAACGTTGTAGAAATTATAGATATATGGCAATGTGCCTCCAGATTCTGCTGCCGTAAGCGTTATGTATTGCTCGCTGTCCGTAAGTGTATTTGATATTGTCAATGTAGGTGTTGTCAATATTGAATTAGTGAATATGTTTCCCGAATTTATCGAATTCGTGAATGTGTTTGTCGTTGCGCTGTCTAGTATGAATACGTTTGCCTCCAACGGTGAATTGGAAGTCCAGAATGAATTGCTCTGGAATGAGAATGAATTGGATGTTGTAATTCTGTTTGCAACTATTACGTTTGACACTGCATTGAATACGAGGAAATTATAGGTGTATGGACCTGTGCCTCCTGTTTCGTAAGCCGCAATTACTGTATATTGATTCTGGTCCATTAGAGTATTTGATGTGCTTATCGTTGGAATTGCTAAAGCTGTGTTTGCCACTATGTTTGCGCTGTTTATCGAATTTGCGAATGTGTTTGTTGTTGCGCTGTCTAGTATTAATACGTTTGCCTTCAATGGCGAATTGGAAGTCCAGAATGAATTTGATGTAAACGAAAACGAATTAGATGTTGTTATCATGTTTGCTACTATTACATTTGACACTGCATTGAATACCAGGAAATTATAGGTATATGCAAGAGTTCCGCCTGTCTCGTAGGCTGCAATGGATATTGACTGGCCCTGATCCAAGGTGTTGATAGCCATAGGAGAAATAGTCGGAGTTATTAGTATGCTGTTGTAGCCGAATTTCTGGAATATCGAATTAACAGTATTGGGAGTAGATGCGCTGTCAGTTATTAGTACGTTTGCCTTCAGCGTGTTTCCGCAGTTCGTAGTTGTTGGACAATCAACACTGGGAGGAATCCAGAACCATGAGTTGCTTGTGTACGAATTGCCAGTGAACAGCATGTTTGCTATTGTGGTTCCTGTTATTGTATTTACCACTTGATAGTTGTAAGTGTATGTTGGAGTTCCTTGATTTGCAAGAGTATTTGCAGTGAACAGAATGCCCTGGCCTTGATCTATCAGTGTATTGGACAACGCCAACGTAGGCAATGACATTAATACATTGACAGTTATTGTGCTGGTATAGGAAGATGCAGTTATCACTTTTGTTGTTGCACTGTCAGTAACTATTACATTGACTTTTATCGTATTTGCAGCATCAATTGCAGGAATCAACCAGAGCCATGTGTTTGATGTGTAGGCATTGCCCACAAACAATTCATTGGCAATTACTGTGCTTGTTATTGTATTAACAACCTGATAGTTATAAGTGTAAGGACCTGTTCCTCCTGTGAACGATGCAGTAAACTTTTCATACTGACTTGTATCGACTGTTGGGGTATTTGATGCAGTAAGTGTTGGCGTGAATACACTGTTATAGCCTATAAAGTAATAGATGGAGTTTGAGAGTGTCGTGGTGCTTGTTATGTATACGTTTGCCTCTAGTGTGTTGCCACAATTGATGGTGCCGGGGCAATCCACGCTTGGAGGCGTCCAGAAGAAAGTATTTGTTGAAGTAGTAACACCGGTGAAAAGCATGTTTGCTATTACTACACTGGTTAGTGTGTTGACTATTTCGTAGTTATAGGTGTATGGACCTATTCCTGCGTTTCCTGCAGCAGTAAACAGTATAGATTGACCCTGGTCGATTAGTGTATTAGATAGTGCCATTATCGTAACTGTATTTTGTGCCGTGGTTCCTACCGATCCGAATACAGGGCTTGGCATTATGTCTTTTTGCGGCGCTATCCTAACAGCTATCCAGTTTACTGTAAATATTGCATTCTGGTCTGTTGTTGAGGTTCCTGCAACATTTGCTCCAAAGGCAAAGAATTGGCCATCTAGTACGTTTGCTGAATTAGGGGTATTGGCTACTGTAGTGAATGGAAAGTTCCCCCCAAACGTAGTTGCACTTATTAGATATACGTTTACTCCAATCGTATTTGCTGGCGCACGAACGGTATTTGCATATACGTCAATTATATTTCCGCCCAATGGGCCTGGACTTTTTATGCCCAATATGCCTGGTGATATTGCATTGCCTAGTATCTTGAAAGTCCCGGCAAGGGCATTTGTTTCTATAACAGTGTTTGTTGCCAACGTATTTGAATATGCTACAACATTGCTCACAGCAACGTATTTTGAAGCAGAAGAAGATGAGGACAATATTTGGGCCTGTGCCAAACCTCCAGATATGGAACCATAAAACGCGTTGCTGGCCCATACATCCACTGCATTTCCCGTTATCGGAATATTAGAGCTAAGGTATATGGAATTAGGTATTATTCCATTTGTGATTATCTGTATACCGTTATTAATTATTGAATTTCCGCTGTTTGTGGTAAATGCATTCCAGCCGGCAGGTACTCCGCAGGGCCCTCCGCTGGCGCATTTGAAGTTCTGATAGTAGTTGAATACATTGGCACCATCATCGTATTGTGCGTAAACCTGTGAAAGAATTGGAGATTCGCCGGTATTGTTACCATTCATAAGAGTCGTAGAAATCGATGCAAAGCCTATGCTTATTACATTGACCGCATTTGTAGTAGCGGCAATCTGCGCAGGCAGGCTTATCCATATTATACCATTGGAATAGGTATTGCTGTTTCCCACCTCAAGCCAAGAGTATAGTATGTTGCCGGTCAATCCGTTGAATATTTCATAATTTGTAAGTCCTCCATTCGCATACTGGTTGTATCCTATTCCGTTGAATGGTATTGCTATGGGCACGTTTGTGGCTATTGCAGTGGCTTGCTGATTGTTAAGCGATACGTTTATTATGTTTGATACGCCAGCAGGTACCAGCCAGTTGGGATCTATGTCTATCGATTCATTGCCGAATGAAATTGTTTGCAATAGGCTGTAGTTGCCTACGCTGCTCTGGTTTATCGTTGTGTTGCCAATGCCAATCGACTGTGTCTGGTTCACCATCTCAGGAAGATTACGGCCCAGCAGATTGATTCTTTTCCTCTTCAATTTCGAATAGTTTATTTTTATCCTTTTCAGGTTCAATGCATTGGATGGGTTTATTGCATTGGCTGTGCTGAGCTCGTAGCTCCAGTTGTACAGCTTGTTCGGATTTATCAATCCAGTGATTTTGAATTGGTTGATTCCCGGAGCAATTATTATCGCGTTATTTGCAATTGGTTCCCATTGTGTTATGTTTACCACTACAGGAATAGTGTCCTGATTTGATGAATTTGTGCTGTTTGTAGAGTTGGATTGAACAGTATAGGCAATGGTCTGGTTCACCACAGATGTCTCGTTTACCAATTGATATATTTCTATCGAGGATAATTTCGGGTTTCTGTTTATCGCCCTGAAATAGCCCTTATCCAAAAATAATGGAGCATTGGAAGTGCTGGTTATGTTAAGATACGTAGTAGCAGTGTAATTTAATTTCGAATAATTAGTATAAACGTTTCCTATGTTCGGTTGCTGGTAGAATGTTTGTATTGAATCTATCGAGATTAATCCGTTGTCGAATTTGGTTTCTTTGCCTGCAGCGCTTAATACCGTAGTGTTTGGAAGGTTAAGAATGCTACCTGCAGGAACTACGCTGATCACGCTGCTTATGTTGTTATTGGTCTGGTTTGTTATGTTTGCTATTATCGTTACATTCAGCGTCTGGTTTGTTTGGTTCGTCTCATTTAAGCTAATTGTGGTGCTGGACAGACTGGATGTGCTGGTGCTTGTCGAAGTGGATGTCGAGGTCGTTGTTGAGGTAGATGTTGAAGTTGTTGAACTTGTAGTTGAATTTGTTGTAGATGTGCTATTCGAAGTTGTTGTGGTTATAAGGCTTGTGGATAGCGTTGTGTTTAGTATCGAGCTTGTGGATGTTGTTGTGTTGAGCGAAGATGAGGTAGTATTAAAAGAGGTTGTAACGCTCGTGGAGGTTGTGCTATTTATTGTGGAATTGGTTGGTTCCGAAAATCCACTGATGGTAAGCTTCGGATAGGTGCTTGTCGTGTTAAAAAAATGATCCATTTTTAGGGCAGAATTCCTGTGCAAATTCGCAATGGCAGTTACATGTAGATAATAAAACATGACCAACAATAGAGCAATCAGTAAAAATGAATAAATAATCTTATTGCGCACGTGAATCCTCCATATTTATGAAATTAAAATAATTATGAGCTATTAGTCGTCTAAAATGATACACTACTCACACTCCCATTACTGTCTAAAATATGAAAAATTAGGCGTTTTTGCCATAAATTTGTCATATTTCGTAAATTATCTCAACTTTTATTTGTATAGATATAGAAATATAGTATTTTAAGCTTTAACAAAACTCATATTTATCAGTTTTATTAAAGAAAACGGTGATTTTTTTGAAATCAGCAAAATATAGGAAATTGACACAGGAAGAAGAGGACATAATAGTCAATAAAGGAACTGAAATGCCATTCACTGGAGAGTATGAAAACAACTTCAAGGAGGGCATTTACATTTGCAAGAGGTGCGGCGCACATCTGTACAGATCAAAGGACAAGTTTGATGCGAGCTGCGGCTGGCCGAGCTTTGATGATGAGATAAAAGGCGCGATCAAGAGGATACCTGATGCGGACGGTGAAAGAATTGAGATACAGTGCGCGAACTGCGGTGCGCATCTTGGGCATGTCTTCAACGGAGAGGGGCTTACGCCGAAAAATGTTAGGCATTGTGTGAATTCAATTTCATTGATATTTATACCAAAAGGTAGCAAAAATGAAGAATAAAACTGAAACCATTGTCTTCGGAGGTGGCTGCTTCTGGTGCACAGAGGCAGTATTTTCGATGCTGAAAGGTGTTGTCAATACCATGCCAGGCTATGCCGGAGGAAAAACAGAAAATCCGAATTATGAGCAAGTGTGCGCAGGTGATACAGGACATGCAGAAGTGCTTCAAATAGAATACGATCCAAGCATGGTAACGCTTGAGAAATTGCTTGATGTTTTCTTCAAAACGCATGACCCGACATCTTTGAATAGGCAGGAAGCAGATATCGGAACGCAGTACAGGTCGATAATACTTTATAATTCAGATGAACAGAAAGCAATAATAGGAAATTTTGTAAAAAATATCCAGAAGGATTTTAACAAGCCAATAGTAACTGAAATTAAAAAACTTGGTAAATTCTATGCAGCAGAGAATTACCACAAGGATTACTACAGCAAGAACCAGATCAATCCCTATTGCATGTTTGTGATAAGGCCGAAGGTATCAAAAGTAAAGAAAGAATTCGGATCCGAGATAAAATAATTAGACAGGTATTACTGCGTCATCGAGGGCATTGGAACAAATGCACTTCCTCGATTCCTTGGTATTTGCAACTATGTTTTTTATCAATGCCTTGACATTGCCTATGTTCTTTGAAAATGTCTCCATTACTTCCTTATGGCTAACTGGTTTTATATTTTTTTTGCCGATGAGCCCTGCATCGTAATCAGTTACAATGCCCAATGCAAGATAGCATATGCATTTTTCCCTTGCAAGGGCGACTTCAGGGTATTGGGTCATGTTTATCAGATCGAATCCCTGCCTTTGATAGAAGAGCGATTCCGATCTCGTGGAAAATCTCGGACCGTTGATTACGAGCACTGTGCCCTTGTCGTTATAATTAAGCTTCATTCGTTTTGCAGATTCGTGTGCAGTTTTCCTCATTTCGCTGCAATAGGGATCAGCCATGCTCACATGCGCAACGCTTTCTTCAAAAAAGGTATCGCTCCTGTTGCTGGTCATATTCACGAATTGATCGAATGCAACTATCTGCCCTATTTTAAATTCAGGATTGAGAGAGCCCACAGCATTGGTTGCTATTATCCTTTTGACGCCAAGCTTATGCAATGCTTCGATATTGGCTTTGTAAGGCACTTTGTGTGGAGGATATGTGTGTTTGCTCCCGTGCCTTGGTATGAATGCAACATTCTTTCCTGAAATAATTCCAGTATGTATTTTGTCGCTGGGACTTCCGTATTTTGTATTTATGCCTATACTTTTTGGTTTCTCCAACAAGGAATAGAATCCAGATCCTCCTATTATGCCTATTTCAATAGCCATTGTTTCACTTCAAATTACTATGAATCATTTGTATTAGCTAATTAAATATTTATTTGCAAGCCCTTAAAAAATAAAAAAGATTATAAACACTGGCTTTGTATTAAATCACTACCGGATAGCTTTATCATTGGTAAGATTTGTGTACGTCATAGAGGCAAACAATGTAGGCAAGAGGTTCAAGGACACCGTTGCACTTCATAGGATAAATTTGAAATTGGCAAAAGGAGAGACGATAATACTGCTTGGACCCAACGGCGCAGGAAAGAGCACTCTTTTGAAAATATTATCAGGGCTTTACAAAACAAGCAAAGGAACCGTGAAAGTATTTGGACATCAACTCCCAAAGGATGCAGAAAAAATAAGAGATAGTGTTTCTTTCCTTGGAGAGAATTATTCATTGTATGACGATTTAACAGTAAGGAAGAATCTGGAGTTCTTCGGAATTTTGTATGATCTTGATGAAAAGCACATGAAAAGAAGAATAGAGCAATTACTCGCAAGGTTCGATGCAACGCAATACATAGACAGAGAAGTAGGAGAACTGAGCAGGGGCACGAAGCAGAAGGTCGCAATATGCAGGGCCCTCTTGAGCGAGCCGAAGCTTCTGCTTCTTGACGAGCCGAGCGCTTTTCTTGATCCAGTCGCATCTAGGATATTGCACATGGAGCTCAATGAGCTTTCCAGAAAAGGAGTTTCAATAGTCTATGCAACGCAGAGGCTTGATGAATTATACAAAATAGGGAACAAGACACTTCTGTTGAGAAAAGGAAGGCAGATAGCCTATGGCAATGTTGACAAGATAATAAATAAATTGCGCGATGTGGAAGTTGAAATAATAACTGCAAAACCAATAAGCGATGCAGTATTGAGAAAATTCGGGAAACGTTGGAAGGTAAGATACGGGGATTCCAATAAAGCAGTAATATTCAGCCTCAAGAAAATAAATGACATACCAAAAGTAGTAAAGGAAGTGGTGAACAGCAAATGCGAGATAGTTAGCGTGCTGTATCTCAAGGAGAGCATAGACAAAATACTGTCAGGTGCCTAGATGAACCGAAAGCATATAATTGACATAGCAATGAAGGACCTAAGAGAAGCGTTCAGCAGCATATCCATATGGGGCCCAATGATAGGCATACCATTATTCTTCGCGATAGTGCTTCCTGCTTTTACCGTTTATATATCAAAGTATGCGGGTCCTGCACTGCTAACCCAAATATTAGGAGTGGCAGCGCAAACAAGAGGGATAAGCTCCTATGAGCTTGCGAAATCAGATTTCATAAAGTTCTTTGCGATAAACATATTAGGGCCAATATTCCTAACAATGCCGATAATAACAGCAACTGTAATTGCAGCTGATAGCTTTGCAGGAGAGAAGGAAAGAAAAACAGCAGAGGCATTGATGTCAACACCTGCAACTGATTCCGAGCTCCTTGTGGGAAAGACGCTTGCGTCATTCATACCTGCAGTTGGACTCACTGTTGTTATTTTCGTGATTTATGCTTTAATAACTAATTACTTCTCAATGGCAAGCTACGGAGTTACCATATTCCCTAACATAGTATGGTACATGATGCTTGTCAATTCGCCGTTCCTTGCGCTTACAACAATAGGCTTGATTGTACTTGTATCTTCAAGAGTCAAGAACATAAAAGAGGCGCAGCAGATAAGCTCGCTTCTTGTTCTGCCGATTCTTGTAATACCATTCATATCCGTATTCAACATCGCTACGCTAAACTTCTGGTTTTTGTTCGACATGATGATCTGTTTGATAATAAGCAGCGCGTTTGTCCTGTACATAAGCCTAAAGTTCTTCGACAGGGAGCGTTTTATTGTTGCATAAACTCAAAGGTCTCCTTGCGACCCCGCTATGCCTAAGCCGTGTGCGGTAATTGGTAGCGTGGCTTGGGCTAAGTTATATATATTTCCTAAAACAGAGTTAATTTGTGAGAAAATGCCAGAAATAAAAAAAATAAAAACAGAATTTAAAAATGCAGATAATACTGCGTATAAATTAGAAGAGTTGCTTCCAGCCGATTTAGAAGGATATGTTGTTACTGGAGAAAAACCAATAGCTTTAATTACTTTAAATATACGTGGTGATAAAGCTTGGGGAAATTTGTCAACATCTAATTTGCTAGAAATGAGACGTTTTGCTGATAGGATGCTTAGGAAAACTAAAAAGGAAGATTCTAAATCAAAGAAATAACTAAAACTAGCTTTAAGTTTTTCCCGTGTGCGAATAACGGGTTCCCCAATTTATATTTGAAATTAAAACATTTCGTACTTGCCCATTGACAATTCCTGAGTTATGTAGCTCATGTTGCTTATTGTTTCTTGCGCAATGTCATGCACCTTTATGCTTATAGGCTCTATTTTTTCACCTTTCGCCATTATTGCACCTATGTAAACGCTTTTAGGATCATCTATCTTTCGTCCTATTTGCGATACGATTGCAACATCGCATTCTTTTATTTGAGGATAAAGCTTCACTATGTCCTGTGCAATTTCTTTTGATACGATGCTGTATATTTTTCCAACATGATTAACTGGATTCTTCCCAGCTGCTGCTTCAAGGCTCATGTGTCTGAACGGAGTTATAAGTCCATTCACTCTGTTGCCTCTGCCAACTGCACCGTCATCCCCTGCCTCGCAGCTGAGCCCTGATTTTGTGAGATATATTTCGTTGAGCTCATGAGAATCTCCATTGTTTATTATTACATTTACTTCTTTTTTCGTAAAATTCTTTGCGTTGTTCACAATATCGCTTCTTATTTTTTCTTTGAAGTTCGCATATTCTTCTATGTTATTCACGAATTTTGAAACAAATGCAATTGCAACTGTAAGATTTATTGAATCGTTTTCACGTACTCCCATAACTTTTATATCTTCTCCGACCATTGGCATTTTTGACTTGTAGTCTTTGCCATTTAGGAAATGCTCAGTCTCAAGAGTAAGTTTTTCTGTTTCAGAAAATGGAGCAAAGCCTATTCCGAATGAGGTATCATTTGCAAGTGGCATATCTTTCCCTCTGTGAAATATTTTGTTAAGATCGTCAGATCCCTTCAATATTTTTGAGACAATAATTACTTCATTTTCAAGATCAAGGAATCTTGTGTTTGCTTTTAGATAATCGTTGGTTGCCTTTATCGCTATAGCATCAACATCAACCGTAAGTCCTTGAAATTCTTGAGTCGCTCTCCCGGCAACTATTATTTCTATTGCTTTTGTTATTTTTCCTTTTCCGAAATTAACTTCAGATGATCCTCCAACAATGAGTCCTTTGTCGACATTATGATGCAATATAAATCCTGCAGTTTCTATATATTGCTTGCTCAATTCGATGCTCACGTTTTCTACTATTCCATCTATTAAACTGTCAGGATGTCCAATTCCTTTTCTTTCAACGAACTCAACAGATTGCTCTTCAACAAGCATGTGCTCTTTCTGCTCTATCTTTATTGCCCCCATAAACTCATCATAAATAAACATATAATTTAGAATAAAAAGCAAACCTATGCAAAAACTGAAAGAAAGTAAAATTTATGTTAATTATTCTCTTGCTTTCTGCTTTATTTCCCTTATCTGTTCAAGAAGTTTCCTTTCATCATCGTTTATCAAGTGAGAGAAATCCTTTGTAAGAAGTTTGTAGTCTTCTTCAGTTACATCAACATAGAGCATCTGCCTTTCCTTCACTTGCCGTCCGAAGGTTGGCCCTTCTATAGACAATGCAATCTGGTCTCCCTTCTTTGCGATTTGCAACGGAGTTTTCTCGTTCTGCAGTCCTTTTATCTTTCCCAATGGGATTCCCTGATCGGTAATTAGCCTATAGCCTGGCTTTATCCTGCCGTTCATCACGCTTATGCCTATTATCAACGGATGCGATGCTCTGAAGCACGCGATAACTTCAATTGAAGCAGGAAATACTATTCTATCTTCTATTTTCTGCGATGAGCTTCTTTGCTGTTGCTCAACGAATAGTTTGTAATCATCAATAAGCTTGTAGATTATGTTGCTTTGTATTATCTTAACTCCGCTGGTATCTGAGGAATCAACAGCATCATTTTCTAATCCGACATTGAATGCCAGTATAACTGCACTTGTTGGATCCTTTGCATACATTGCAAACGCATCCATTATGTCGCGCTTCGTTACCTTTCCTATCTCCTTCTTGCTTATCTTGAAGTTCTCATCTGCGCTTTTCAATAGCTTTGAAATTGCATCTATGCTCCCTATCGTATCTGCTTTGAGTATTATTCCCGTATTATCTGTCTTGAATACTTCACCTATTTCTGATTTTATCTCATTGGAATAATTTGAATCAGTTACCTGCATTACTGGTGAACCTGGTATTGCATCGTCAAGACCTGTGCAGCTTATCTTGACACCGCTTGCCGCACTCACAAAATCAACATAATTGAATCCGCTTCCCGAATCCATGTTTTTGCTTACGGATTTTGGCTTCAGCAATGCCTTGATTTTTGCAGTTCCTATACCATCTGGAGTTGCAAACGCAATGGTGTCGTTTATGTGAAGAGTCCCATCGTAAAGTATTACGTCTATTGTTATTCCCAGTCCTTTTATCTCCTTCTTTTCGAGTATGCTGCCCTTTCCTGGCCCTTTTATTTCTATCTTGAGCTTTTCCTCAAGGTATCTTTGCGCCAATCCGGTAACTACCATCAATAATTCGGCAATGCCCTCTCCTGTCTTTGCGCTTAGGGGCACTATTGCAAGCTCCTTCTGGAAGTCCTTTACCCTGTTGAACAATTCGCTGTTGAAATCGAATTCGCTTAACTTTCCTATTAGCTCGTATATTCTTGAGTCTATTTCGCTTGCTATGTAGCTGTTTTGCTGCTTGAGCGCTTCCACTATGCTTTTTGACTTTGTGTTGTGCCAACCCGTAAGAAGGTCTACCTTATTTGCAGCTATGATAAAAGGAGTTTTATACTGCTTCAGTATTTCAACTGCTTCTATTGTCTGTGGCTCGAAGCCTTTGGTTATATCTACAACAAGTATGGCAATGTCGGCAACGCTTCCTCCCCTTACTCTAAGATTCGTAAATGCTTCATGGCCAGGGGTATCGATGAAAAGCAAACCAGGAATTGTTATCTTCATGTTTGTGGCCTTAAGAAGAGGGCCGCATATGTCGTTTATCGTTTCTATGGGTATTTCGCTGGCTCCTATGTGCTGGGTTATTCCTCCAGCTTCCTTTGCTGCCACTGTGCTGTTCCTTATCCTGTCAAGAAGAGAGGTCTTTCCGTGGTCCACATGGCCCATAACAGCGATTATAGGTTGCCTTATCATAAGAATCACACTGCAGTAACATAACTAACGTTATGTCTATTCAATAAAAAATAGCCTTTAAAAGTATAATAATTAGATAGTTAATTTATGAAAGGTTTGTCTTGTATAGAACAGTATTGAAAAGGTTTGCTCCGTCGCGCTTCGAATGCGAAAGATTCGCATAGGAAAGATCGGTATAGGATAGATTTGCATTGGTAAGGTTAGCATTAGACAAATCCGCACTGAATAAATTAGCATTTGATAGATCCGAATTCGAAAGATTCGCATTGGAAAGCTTCGAGTTCATCATGTTAAGCTTTGTGAGGTTCATCTTGCTTAGATCCTCGTCGCTTAGGTCGACGAACCTGTTGCGCTTTATTGCCTCTTTTATAAGGGCGCTTATGTAGGATTTTGTAAGCTTCTTGAGACCAAACTTACCTCCCTTCAATATTTTTATGAACTTACCATCATCTTGAAATTTCAATTGAATAATATCATCGCTCGACATAGTATCACTACTATAATATATGAATGTCCTAATATATAAACACCCGCTTTTTTAATTCAAAATAAAGATTGCAAATCTGTCAAAAACAATAAAAAGAACTCGGTAGAGACGCAGCTGCAACACACTAGATTCCCATATAACATAGGACATATGTGTTGTGTTGCTAGATCCAAAATATTCGAAAGTAAGGTATAAGTATCTGGAAATTCCTAATTATTGTGTGATAGGATGAGCGGCAAGAGTGCAAGAAGGCAGAGGAGAAAGGAAGTAAGAAAAGCCGAAAAAGAGCTGCTCAGGAAGGAGAAAGGTAAAGATAAAACAATACCTGGAGGAGGTTTTTTTAGGAATAAGGTCCTGGCATATACATTGGCTGGCACATTAGCCCTAGGCAGTCTTGAAATTGCAAGGGAACAGTTGCCGTTCTTTACTGGAAAAAAACCAAAATATGATTTGACATTGGTATTGATTGAGCACGCTGGTGAAGATAACGCAAAGATATTACTAGATAAGGTAGATAAAGCCCAAAATGATGGTAGACCGTACAAAATATTCTTTTTGGAATCTGCAAACCAGCAAAGCTCGACATACAGAAGAGACGCCATAGCATATAATAAGTTCTGCTCAGAGATCAGGACAAATTATCTTTCCTTGATAGATAAAGGATATACCCCATATAATGCAGAATCGATTGTTGAGAAAAAAATATTCCAAGAAACAAATAATGCTGAAGCTGAAAAGAGGTTTTTTAAAGTTTTATCTGCAGGTCTTGCAATAAGGGGCATAAAAGTACTTTTCTTGGAATCAAGAAATGCGACAGAAATTGCAGAGGACACCATGGCGATGAACAAATACCTTTCCATAGATAAGGAAATGCATAAAGTTGGTTCAACTTTGTCATTGAAGGAATTGACAGTATTCTATAATCAGAAACATGCTGAAGAAATAAAATACACTGAAAGGAGAAATAATGAAATAAATGCAGATTTAGAAAATAGGTTCGAAGAGGCCGCAAGCATATTCCCTGAATTAAATTTTGAAAGGCTCAAAGGAAATCAGTTAAGGGCCATAGGATTCATGGGTTTTTCTCACGGGAGATTCCTTTCAACACATAAAGACATTAGTATAAGGATGGAGGAATATGAAAGTTCATCTCGTCCTATTTCGGAGAAGATAGCTCTTGATATGACTTATCCAAGACCATACACAGAAAGAGAGGCTTACCTCATTGCACTTGAAGGCAGATACATAAGACCAGTACTGGAAAATAAAAATTTGCTGCATGCCATATCATCTGAACCAGATGGTAAGAATATTGGGAAAAGATTGATTGGTAATGCATTGGGCCTAAGCCAGCAGCAGATTGAGGACCTAGATAAAAAATCTCTCAATGTATCTGACATTAGTGAAAGATGGGCTTTTATCCTGAATCAGGTAATCGGTTCAGATGTATTCAGGAAAGAGATGTTTAGATAGATAAAATATAAATATTTGGGAATCTGTAATACCTATGTGATAATTTGACTAAAACAGTAGATAAGAATGGCAATGGTAATAGGAATCTGTACTTACGAGTAGATGATGCCATTATGAAAAATGTCAATAAAGCAGTAAGGGCATGGAATTGGACTACTGGGTATACGAAAGCAGATTTGGCTAATACATTAATAGTTACAACCGTTGCAGTTCAGGCATTTATTGCTGCAGCAGCAAAAGATAAAATGTATTATATGTTACCTTTTTGGACTGCATTATGTGGAAATAGTTGGATTAAAGAAAATAAAGAAATTGAAAATTTGGAATTTAATTCCATAAAACTCGGTTTGATGGACTTAAAAGTTGAAACACATAAAACAACAATGAAAGTAATCGGACCGCGTTATTTTCTTTTAGGAAATACATTTGCAATATGGGATAGAGCAGATGTTGATAAAATAGCTATTTATGGTACACTCGCATATTTATTGGCACCATCATTTTATGTGATGAGAGCAGATTATGTACCGTCTCAAAAGAATTGTGTAGCAAGAGGATTAAATCATATTAGAGAGTGGTGGAATGCACCAACAACATCGCCAATCCCAACTACAGTTCCAATAAGAAATTAGAATAAATGAAAAATAATCCAATGCCCTTTGATGGCTCCAGTAACTGGAGTAACACGCCTTCGAATTTTGGGCATGTTTACACCAAATTGGAAGGTCTGACAACCTATATATGGGTTGTGATTAGGGACAGGGTATTAGACAAAAATGGGCCAAATTTGAACAGGAGTATCCAAGTCCTGGGATAGTGGTATTGAGTGAAAACCGCACTCTTTTATTTCATATATTTGAAAGATAGTTTATTAACTTTATGAGTAGATTTAATATCCTATGAACATAAAGTTACGTTGTTGTTTTTATGGGGAGTTATATAGAATTAAATGATACATTACAAATAACTACAGAGCAGGGGTTTCCTAAAGAGCTTATATTAGAAGCCCATCTAAAGAAGCCATTTGAAGCAAAAGATTTTGAAGGCAGAGTTTTCTCATTTAAAGATAAACCTAATATGAGGATATTTCATACATCGCCTACGAGATGTTTTTTAGTACACAATATTAATGGGAAATGGCTTTATTGGGGACATTGTTTAATAATAGAACAGACGATACACGCTGATACGAAAACAACATCAGGAAAATTTATTATCACTAAAATATATACTCCTGAACATCAAAAAGCTATGAGTAAATATGAAGTAGATGAGGGTAAAGAATACTTTTAATAGGTAATAAAATGAAAACACAAGTTGGAGCAAGTTCACCTTTTCCTTTGTCTCAAGGTATATTAAGTAACGATTTTCTATTTGTTTCAGGACAAATCCATATGAAAGATGGTAAACTACTCGAAGGTAGCATTGAGGAGCAAACACATCAAGTAATGAAAAATATAAAAGTCGTGCTTGATGCTGCTGGTATTGGATTTAATGAGATAGTTAAAGTAACAATATATGTTACTGATATGTCCTTATATGGAAAAGTAAATGACGTGTATAAGACGTATTTTTCTGAACCATTTCCAGCAAGAGAAATGATTTGTGTAAAAGAGTTGCCCGCTGGAGCTAGATTGGAAATAAGTGTGATAGCAACAAAGTCTAAGGACTAAGGTAACAAATCGTTCTTTTTCATAAAGCCTCTGACTTTTGTAAAAATAAATCTGTAACCTTTTCCATCAGGATGTAAACCATCCTCTAATAAGCTCTTATAATCCTTTTTCAATATTATTTTATTCAGGTCTAAGAAGGGCAAATTCTCTTTTTTACAACACTCTTTAATGATATTATTGAATCTGGACATTCTTTCATTAGATAAAATTGTTCTATTATATGATGGTATTAATGTTTTTGATTCGTCAACTGGTGGAAGTCCGAGAAAAGCCACTTTCTGTCTGAAAGTCTTTGCTTTTCTTATAAGTTCTAATATATTATTTTTGAATTCTTCCTCAGTAACTAAGATATTCTGATCAGAAACTGATTCATTATACTTTGCGTCATTTGTACCAATAGCTATTATTGTTGTATAAACATCTGTTGGTTTCTTGAATCTCAATCTAGCCTTAGTTTCTACATCAAATCGTTCGAGTAATTCTGAAGATTTTTGACCTCCAATACCTAAATTATAAACTTTATTATCATCCTTAAGTATCTCAAACCATTTCTTGAGATGACCACACCAACCTCCATTATAACCTTCTCCGAAAGTGATGCTATCACCAAAACATAGAATAGTACCCATATAATCATCTCTAGTTATAATTTTATAATATCAGATTGTTTAGTTCTTACTTTTTGAGTCATTTTCTTCGTACTAACATAAGCAAGAACATCAACATCTGGGTTATATAGCTCGATCATATCAAGATCGGTACGTTCAAAAACTCTAGCTCCTTTCACTCTTTCACCAGCCAACAAGGATTTTTTAAGATTGTTATACTTTTCTGGCTCTAAATAAAAGTCTAAATCCCCAAAATGGATGGCGATATAGGAGTGCTGAGATACAAACATATCACAGTAGATAAAATAGTTTTTATCGGAAAAGAAGCAGACAAAATTGAGTACAATCTGAGTGGGTTCGGAAAGGTAGATTACAACATCTGCAATAATCCAAAAGACTACCAACAATTACTAACATTAAAGTGGGAAGAGGTTAAAAATTGTGGGATCTCTAGGCCACAGTTTTTTAGACTAAAGAAGCAATTAAAGCAGGGAAAGAGATTGCATCTGAGTAGCAAGACACTAAAAAGGCTAAGGAGCATAATGTAAGCTTACTTCATATGGAATGTTTTGTATACTTCCCACATATCTACATTGTCTTTTGGCTTAACCATCTTCATTATTGTTATATTGTCAAACCAGCAGTCAAAGTGTTTTTCTTTTCCGTCAAGTGATTTTAAGACCATCTTAAACTTATCATTGCACTCTTCTGCTATTGTTGAATGAAAATGGAGATTCCTACCATCATACTTGTCCCAATCCATCCATTTAATCTTTTTCAGCTCTCTTAAAAGCTCAAAAAATACCTTTTTAGCCTCTCTTGAAGGTTTTACATCTATAAAGATTGTTTTTGGTGGAAAGCTATCAAAACCACCAACTTTAACAGATGTTTTCTTGTGAGTCTTACAGAATTTTTCTAAAAGTTTCTCTAGCTGCTTTAGATTTTTACTTTCAAACCTATATTTTAAAGTGAAATGTGTAGGTATGGCTTGCTTTTTAGTCATCGGTAGATTAAATTCTCTAGAGATTCTATTTACTAATTTATTGTGGTAGTTGTCTACATCGTCTTTAAGTAAACAAAGCAACGCGCATTTCGTCATTTCATTTTGCACCTATTTTCAAGTGTAAAAAGGTGTAAATAAATGTTTGAGTACCTTCTTTTTCAATATCGACTATCTCTTTTCCTTTCAAATCAAACATTTGCGTATAATGTTTCTTTTTATACAAACTTATCGCATCTCGATTTTTTGTGCTTAGAAGTAGTTCTTCAAATCCGTTCTGTTTTCTGATTTCTTTGTAACTATCCAACAGAGCTCCGGCAATACCTCTTCTTCTAAACCTATGTTCGACAGCAATTTCATCTATATAAGCTGTTTTTTGAAGCGATAAGCCGTAATTTGCTAGTGCTTTATTATCTTTTACCGGAAATTTGTCCTTATCTAATGCATAACCCCAAATGAAACCAACAATTTTTTTGTCTTTCTCTGCAACTAATATTATAAAATTGCTATGTCTTTGGTTCTTGCCATTAATGTCCGGTTTTAATTGAGAACGTGTTCTGCTCTTATTATTTGGCAAATCTTTCCAAGAATCGTATGCTACTCTATTGATTTGCCTTATATCATTAATTTTTACACTTCTAATAACAATCCAAGAACCTGTTGAATCTTTAAATCGTTTTGCATATGTTGAATTCACAAGTATTTCATATTTTTTATGATATTCTTTTGGTTTATCTTTACTATTTTCAGAAGCCCATTTATAGATATTTTTAAGATTTTGTAAACTTACGATCTTTATTCGTAAATCCCCAAAATCAAAATATTTTGAATCGACAAGATTTATTTTCCAAAATTGGTATGAATCTATTTCTATTTTTAGGCCGTCTTTAAACACTTGCACTTCGTGCCATTTTGGTGAATACTTATAATGTATTTTTACTTTTGATAGAAGTTTGACTATTCTCTTTAATTCAATCTCAGAAACCAAAAGGTCAATATCATTGATTCGGGTGTTACTATCTTCAACATATGCTAAGTAAGCCAGACCCCCATATGCTATTGGATTTATATGAACGGAATTGCATAAAATTAGCATTTCATTACAAAATCGTTTTAAATTAGTAAAATGTGCCTTATTTTTAGGGTAAATTGGCATTAGTTTTCACCTTTTTACACAGATGAGAATACTTCTGCTTTCTGAAATTTTGGGTTTTTGGAAGGTTCTACTACTGAATTGATATTTAAGTATGAAACCTGCTTTGTTAAGCATTGTAAGCATTTCTCTTTTGGTATATAACCTAAAATTGTGTTTCGTAGCTTTCTTCAATATAAGATTTTTCCCAACCTTCTTGTAAACTTGAACTGTAGAAATTTCAAAAGTCCTTTTTCCTTTCTTCACAATTCTGCTATTTACAAGTTTTAATGCCGTTTTAAGATCCATTACACTCCAATTTCTCGGATCTGTTTGTTTTATCCACTGTTGTTTGTTTGGGAAATCAAGAAATAGTATTCCGCCCTTATTTAAGTGTTTGGAGAAGTTATTTAAAATTGTTTGATTCTCAGAATCATCATAATAACCAAAACTAGCACACCATTGCAATACGACATCGAATTTTTTCTCTAAACTGAGAAAACGCATATCTTGCCTAATATAGTTGTTGGCATACTCCCTATCGTTCCTCTTTGCTTCTTTTATATAATGTTGATTAATGTCAACTCCTATAATTTCATAACCATATCCCCGCAATAACTTTTCTAAACGTCCATACCCACAGGGAACATCAAGTATTTTATGATAGCTTATTTGTGTCTTTTTAGACATGAATCTTATAACATCATTAATGTATTTTGCATGTTTTATATTAGAAGATTCTATAAACCAATCTGGATTAAGACCACCTAAAACAGTTTCAAAGTACGTATTTTCATCCATTTTTTCACTTTTCAAACCAGTTTTTCATAAAAATTATGATCTTCACTTTGACCAACCAACTTGTAATGCCTATTTAGATAAAATTGGGTTAGCTTATCATCTGCTCTAAGTGCATCAAACCTTATGTAATGAATACCACTCTCCTTTATGTGTTTTTCTGCAAAGTCCATTAATTGAACAGCGAAGCCCTTGCTATGGTGGCTTGGTAGTACAGCCAATCCTCTTATGTATATGGCTTTTGCGCTTTTGTCCTCCCAGAATCCGTGATATGATTCTTTATAATAACCAGCTGGTTTCGCGCTTAGCGAAACTGTACCTACTGGAATTTCTTTTTCATATAAAAAATAGACTTCCATTTCTTTTAGACGCTTTTTCACCTTTTCTTCGTTATAGGCACCTTGCCAATGATCATAACCTCTTGAAGACAACCAGTTTGCACATGACTGGTAGATATTGAGTAATTGCTTCCAGTCTGATTCGTTTGCTTTTCTTATTGTTTCCTTAGTTTTTTGTATAATATAATCACTTAAGACCAAATTTAATCTTAATTGTTCTAACTAATTTTCTCTCTAAATCTTTATCATAAAGTGAATTTATCTCAAGAATAGAAGCTATCTGATTACTAACGGCACCATCTATGTCGGTACGCATATGATATGGTTTTACCTTAACATTCTTGTAAGAAATGCCTTTGCTTAACTCTTTTCCTATTTGTTCTGTTGTTAAATGTTTTTTGTAGAATTCTAATGAGTAATCTATAAAATAATCCTCTATTTGTTTCTTGTTCAAATGAAACCAATAATGAAGCACATACCACATTATCTTTGGTGGTCTTATATTATCACAGAAAATGGTTATTGAATCTGTATTTAAGTCTATGAATTTTTTGCTAAATTCTATATTCTGCGAAGATGTTAAGGAATTGTTTTCAAGACGGATCTGTGCCTTCGATTTAATTATGGGTTTTAGGTATTCTGCCATTGACATAGCTTCTGATCTATGTGGCTGTTTCGGGTCAGTTTTACCACCTGATAATACAACTATACCTACCTTATGCTCATTAACAAACGAGGCAAAGTTGTCTAAATATCTCTTATATTTGACTTTTGTTTTGTCAAATAACCCATAACCCAGTAAAACAGCATAATTTGTCATTGTATCTACCTTATGAACTCACATATAGTAAATTAATGCTATTGGAATAATATTAAATATAGTTGTTGGCGTGGCTAAAAAATCGGCTACTAAAAATTAACCGAAAGAGAGACCGCAGGTTTGATCAAATGCTTTATATATTTCAAAGTTCAATAATAAAATGATAGATATGTCTACGAGAGATAAAGAACATAGGGAATTTGCAGGTGATACTAAATTACTAAGATCAAGCGGATACATTATTCGTACATCAGTATTAGGTTCAAAACTAAACGATCAAGAATTAAATCAGTATCTAGGTGTCGGCAATATTACACCAAGAGGTTCACCTACAAATCTTGCATGGAAGGGCTGGAATGGACAAGCTCATTATCATTTTGTAAAGGCAGAATATTTGACGCCGTTTTTAACGAATATAGAGCAAATGAACAATTGGAATTATGTTCTTTTTGGCATTCCTAGAATAGCTGTTGAAAGGAAAAATGAGGAGGAACCAGTAAGTCCTAGGATAAAAGAAATTGTCGACGACAAATCGACGTCAAAAGCGTGAAAACCCCACAGTTCTCCGACTCCCGATGAGTTACAGAGTCCTCACGTTTTTCACCCTTCCAGACTAAGAAACTAGCCATTTTTCACGAAAATGAAATGAAAGAGTATCATTTTTTGCGCTTGTATATATCCCCGTCAGGAATAGCCCCAGAAGGGAATTGAACCCTCGACTTCCAGTTTACAAAACTGGCACTCTACCACTGAGTTACTGAGGCAGTTATTTTTCTCGGATAAAGAATTGTGCATAGTCCAATATATATTTTACTATAAAACCTATTCTGTAGCTGTTGCACAGGGATTTCAGGAAATCCAGTTCTTTTTGAGTTATTCCTTTGAATATCGAGGCAAGCGGCACGTATACAACTACCGCAAGTATCAAATCAACTATTATTGCGAACTTGCTTTGATTCATTGCATTGGTAATTGCATACAATAGGATAAATGTTATTATAGCGGCGCACATCAGCGCGAATAGGTTTCTTACTTCTGGATTGAATGAGAATTGCTTCTTAAGCGCTTTGAGGTATATGATGTCAAGCACTATTGGCCCTATGAGGAAAATAGATATGAGCACACCTGTTGCCTTAAGATATGGAGTGAGCGCAAAAAGCAATATGATCTCTATTGCTACTATGGCAAGCTGGTACAGCATGAATTTTCTAGTGTCGCCGTATCCGACCAATACAGTACCGGCATATGTTCCGAATATTCCCAATGTTGTGCCAAGAGCGATGATTGCAAAATAGAAAGGAGTTAATGAATAGACTTTTGAGAATAGCAAATACATGAGCGGCTGTGCTATTCCAACCACATAGGCAAGTATTGGCAGCAGGAACAGCAGTGTGTAGTATATTGTCTTGTTGTATAATTTTCCTATATTTGCTGCTGTTTCCTTTTTGGAGAATGTGCTTGCAAAAACTGGCAATAGAATAAATGTTGCAGATGTGAATATTATTCCTACAAAATTGCCCACTTCATAGGCGGCGTTGTAATTACCCACTATTATCGTGCTTGCATAAACACCCAATAACAATATTGCGAAGTTGGGAGGACCCAGCACTGCTATGTTTGATGTTGCGATCGGAGTTGAGAAGTCTAACAATTCTTTTATCAATTTTTTTGTTGGTTTTATTATTTTGTTTATTAGGTGGTTTGAAAGGTAGTACAATCCTAAAATCGAGCCTATGATTATGCTTATTGCAATTCCTGCAATGGCACCAAATACCCCGTAACCCAGAATTACAAGGCTAACCGCAGCAATGGGCTGCAGTAGTGAATATACCAAATCTATTATTGTTGCCTCTTTTACTTTATCCAATCCGACAAGAACCGATATTGTAAGATTGAAGAATACCCAGAAGATTACCAAAACGGATGCAAGCTGCAATGCCTCTGAAAGCTCAGGCTGATGGTATACGCTTGAGGCAATTGTGCTGCTCAGCAGAACACCTGCAACTGCAATGATAACAGCTATCAGCATTGCCAGTGCATAGGCATTGCCTATGAGCTCTGACCTCTCCTCTTTTGTAGTCAGCTCTGGCAGCTTTTTCCTTATGGCTGTTCCTATGCCGAAGTTGCCGCATATTCCAAGCAATGTGTAAAATGCTATTATTATTGCATACAATCCGAAATTAGACGGTTGCAACAATCGCGCAAGAAGCACCAGCAGAACAAGAACAGAAACCGATGCAACAACCTGCCCCGCAATGTACAATATTCCGTTTTTTGCGGTCTTGATTCCTGTCTCTTTTTCAGGATTTTCCTTTTTTTGTAAAGCAGGCAATTCAAGCACCTAGTCTTTCAATATGAAATTCGGCAAGAGTTCTTTTGCATGCTCCTTTTTCCTTCTATGGACTTCAAGGAATTTGTTTATCTTGTTTGCAAGATCAGCCTTGTGCTCTCCTGCAAGTATTGTGCCTTTTCTCTCTGATTCAAGTATCTTACTGAGCTTTTTGTCATCAGGCTCAAAGAAGTATTTGTAGTAATTGCAGATCACGCATTTGTCAGGATCTCCCCCGTGTTTTCTCTGAAGCTCTGCGGTAGCTTGCTGGCCGGTAAACGCCTTTCCTATCTTTTTCCTTACAGTTTCTGGAGAATCGTTCAGGTAAATGGCATCCGCTCCGCTGGATGACATCTTCGATTCGCCGCTAAGCGCAGGCAGGAATTTTGTGTGCATTATTGCTGGTTTGTAATACCCTAGTTTTCCTATTACGTCCCTTGCAATCCTGAAATGAACATCCTGGTCAATTGCCAATGGGATCAAACACGGAACATTCTTTTTTTCCTCAACAGATTTCATAAATGCAGGAACAGCCTGCATGCTTGTGTAGAATATTTTCCCTATATTTGATTCGTTGGTATAGCCGAACGCATCTTTTGTCATTGAGAAGGTTATGTGTTTCGCTACTCTTACAGCTTGCTTGTACATATGGCCAGCATATTCGGTATCGAAGAATATTTTCGTATGCCTTTTGTCGAATCCCAACGCGATTATGTCCAATAGATTATCCATTGAAATTTGATGTATTTCATCTAGTGTTAAATTAAGGTTGTCTTTTGCAAGGAATTTCTCTTCGTCTGGGATTTGTATGTAAACATCAACCCCAAACTTATCCTGAAGCCATTTGCACAGCGCAAAAGGCAACAGATGGCCTATGGTCATGGGCCCGGATGGAGCCCTTCCGGTATAGACATAGAAATTATTGCCCTTTTCGTATTCGCTTATTATCCAGTCAAGGTCCCTGTGCGCATAGAAGATCTGCCTTCTTATGAGAAAATGCAACTGGCCTCCAGAATATTTTTCTATTTTCTTCTCCAGTTCCTTGTCTATGAGCTTCAAACCATAGTTCTTTGCGAATTGATTGTAATCCACTTTGCCTTCTACTTTATAGGCATCTACATGAAAGGAATCTGCCATTTAATCAGATATAATATCTAAAGAAAGCTTATATGTCTTTTGAACTGAATTTACTAATAAGCCTTTATTTTATACAAACGTTTTATATTACTTAAATTCAAAAGAGATTGATAAATATGGATCAGGAGAGGCAAATAAAATCCGTAGAGGAGGTGCAGGAGGCGGAAACCAGTGCACAGCTTGTTGTTGATAATGCTAAAAAGCTAAAGGAGAAAATGCTTCTTGATGCAGAGGACAAGGCGCGCAGAATTGAAGATCAATCAAAGGAAGATGCTAATTCTCTAGGCGAAGAGATTCTTAAGAAGGCTGACCATGAGCTCGCGCAGCTACGAAAGAAAAGGCTAGATGAGGTACATAGGACAGCTGAAAAGATTAGAAAGAAAAAGCTGGGCAAGCCAACGCTAGAAAAGCTTGCCGATCAGGCAATAAAAGAGATTCTAGGTGCGTAGTAAATGTTCAAAAGCGAGCCCATGCAGAAGGTAAGGATAGTCTGCCTTGACAATGATAAGGAAAGGCTAATCCAGGCGCTGCACAAATTGGGCATATTAGACCTAAGGAAAAGCAAGCTGAACCTTTCCAATGACAATGCAGCTGAGCATTTCACAGTTTTATCCGATATGGAGATAAAGCTTGCAGGAGCGCTTGCTTTGCTGAAGAAGCCCAAAAAAAGCAAGAAGGATAAATTCCCTAATTTTGAAAAGCACATGAATTCTGATGAGCTTATATCCAACTTTTCCAAGTATAGTGCAATAGACAATATATATGATTTGATTGAGGAGCGCAAAAGAGTGCAGCAAACGCTCATGCATTTGGAGCAATCTGAAAAAGTTGCAAATGAATTATCTACCATAGATTTCAGCTTTGAAAAGCTGCATAGCAACGTATTGTCATTCAAGGCCTATGTTGCCTCAAATCCCAAGGACATGGAATCCTTTAGCAAAGAGCTTGAAAAGAAAAAATTCACTGCTGAATTGATCGAATCCAAAAGCAAGAAAATACCCAGCATGATAGTTGCCTACAAGAAAAACCTTGACATGGACAGCATTGCAAAGAAATACAATCTGAAGGAATTAGACCTAACGCTCAATTACCTTAGCGGAAAGCCGATTGATGCATTGAAAAGGATAATGCACCTCAAGCAGGAAGAGCAGAACAAGATAAAAAGCATAGAAAAGGAGCTTGAGGACGTATACAACAATGATCACAGGAAGCTAGCAGCACTAATGGAAATGATAAAGATAGAAATCACAAAGGCGCAAGTGAGCGAGACGTTCAAGAAAACGGACAGGACAATAATAATAGAAGGATGGGTTCCCAAGAAAAGTGAAAAGGAACTCGAGCATGAAGTTTCAAGTGCAACCAAGAACGCATATTATCTTGAGAAGCTTGAAACGGATGAGCTGGCGCCGACCCTTTCCAATAAGCCGAAGTTCCTGCAGCCCTTCGACTTCATGATAAACTTCATATCAGTTCCAAGAAGCGATGAAGTTGATCCTGCAATACCGTTCATCATATCGTTCCCAATACTCTACGGGCTTATGGTAACTGACGTAGGCTATGGAATTCTGTCGTTCCTTTTTGCCTGGTGGATAACAACATTTACAGACAAGGAAGGGCTTGTCTACAATACTGCAAAGATATGGATGTTGAGTTCAGTATCTGCAATAGTTTTCGGAGTGCTTTCCAATCAGTATTTCGGACTGCAGCTCAACAAGTACATACTTCCTGGCTTTGTGGGATTTGACTGGTTCAAGAACGTTACATCGATAATACTTGTTTCAGTAATATTCGGAGTGACAATGGTAATCGTAGGTTTAATACTAGGATTCGTAAACAAGTACAAGCACCATAAGAAGATCGCATTCGGACGATTGACTTCGGTTGCGCTTATACTATCGGGAGTTGTTGCGATAAGCGGAGGATTGTTCCATGTGTTTAATTCCAATATAACACTCATTGCTGGCATAGTTGCAATACTCTCGCTCATAGCAACCATTGTATTGAGCGGAGAGGAGGCAGGAGAGATCACTAATCTGATATCCCATCCGCTTAGCTTTGCAAGGCTTATGGGCTTCGGACTTGCAAGCGTTGTGCTTGCGTTCCTCATAGACAAGGCGTTCACCCCAAGCCTCAGCATGGGTATACCCGTTTTCATACTATTTTCTATACTGTTTATTATACTGCATTTCCTGAATATGATAGTAACAATGTTCGAAGGAGCAATACAGGGGGCAAGGCTTAACTTCATAGAACTGTTTACAAAATTCAACACTGGAGGAGGAATCAAGTTCAATCCCTTCAAGTCAAAAAGAGTTTATACTAAAGAATAAAATTGGTGAAAAAAATATGACCGTAGATATGCCTGCTGCAATAGCCGCTCTTTCTGCTGCTGCAGCAATAATAGGTACAGGAATTGGAACAGCGATAACGCAATCTGCAATAGGAAGTGCAGGTATGGGGCTTCTTGCGGAAAAGCCGGAAGAAACAGGAAAGGTGCTTTTGTTCCTGGTATTGCCAGAAACAATCCTGATATTCGGCTTCGTAGTTGCTATACTGATATTGCTTGGCGCAGGTTTCGTATAATAGTCGGTGAGCTAAATGGCTCTAGATGAACTTACAAGGAACATAGAGCAGGAGGCTAAAGCAGAAGCCTCAAGGCTAGGCAAGGAAGCAAGCAGCGAAAGCAGCGCAATAATAGAGAATGCAAAAAAACTTGCAGACGCACTGAAGAAAAAAAGGAAAGAAGAGGCAGAAGTAGAAGTTGATAACAAGAAAAGAGACGTGGCAAGCGCATTGGAAATAGAATCCAACGAGATTCTTTCCAGTGCAAGGGAGGAAAGTGTTGACAGGCATTTGCCGCAATTAAATGCAATAATAAAGAAGAAGTTCTCCGCCAAAGAATCAGAGATAATAAAAAACGCATTGAAAAGGTTCTCGGACATAATGCCTCTTGACAATGCCATTGTAAAGATAGACAAAAGCAATGCAAAGCTGGTGAAGGCAAATGCGAAAATCGAAAATGCAAGCATAACGGGAGTGGTAATAACCTCAAGCGATGGGAAAGTAAAGGCAGATGCAACGATCGAGAGCCTCATGGACTCGAATCTCGACGCAATAAGGAGAATACTATCAAAGGAACTTGGAAAGTGATGGATTGAGTTTGTACAAGAACGCGATAAAATACGGGTATTCCAACACAAGGACAAAGGCAATGGAATCAAAACTGATAGACACAAGCACCATGCGCAGCATTGCCGATGCAAAGGACGTTGATTCGATACTATCCATACTTTTCCAAACCGACTACAATGCAGCAATAACAAAATTCGGAGGATTGGAGATAAGCCCGCTGATGCTCGACTTTGCAGTGAGCGAGAACATGACAGAACGAATCAACAAACTGGCGCAGATAACCCCAAAAAGTGACCAGCACATAATAAAGAAATTAACCGCAAGGTGGGATTTGAACAACGTAAAGCTTGTTCTCGAGGCAATGGACAGGAAAAAACCGTTTGAATCAATAGAGAGATACATAATAAGCTCGAGCGAATTCAACCCTTCATTGCTTCGCGAGGTAATGAAATACGATAATATAGAAGATGCAATAACAAGATTGATGCGCAACAAGCACTACAGGCCCATGCTTGCAAAGGCATTGGTTTCCTACAAGAAAACTGGAAACGTGCTTGATGCAATGGCAACGCTCGACATAGAGCACTACAAAGATCTTGGAGATCTTGTGGCTGAGCTCGGCAAGGACAAGTCCGTTGAACTGCTCAAGATGGACATCGACATGCGAAACATGATAACATTGCTGCGCGCAAAAAGGAAAATGCTGAAATTTTCAGATGTATCAAACAACTTGATAGAAAACGGGAACATGAGCAAAAGAGAACTATTGAGAATTTACACAATAGCAAGCGATGTTACATCTTTTGTGCTCAGATCAAAGAGCTTCGACCTTAAGGACGCTTCAGAGATATACAACCAGAACGGGCAGTTATTGACATTTGAGATAAGCATGAGGAATCAAATATTCAACCAAAGCCTGAAATTATTGAAGACAAGCGTACTTTCACTTGGAGCGCTTGTGGATTATATTTATTTGAAGGAAATAGAGGTATTTACGCTAAGAGCATTAATAAAAAGCAAGGAATATGGCCTTTCAAAGGAGGACATTCAAAAGCTGGTAGTTTGGAATCTATAAAAAAATACAAGATAGCAGTTGTGGGCAATACTCAACTAGTGCTAGGATTCAGACTATCTGGAATAATTGAAACCTACAGAACAGGAAAGGGAGACAGCAGCGAGAAAACAATGAGAGAACTAATGCAAAGAGAGGATATAGGACTCATAATAACTACCTCAAAGTCATTGGACGAGATAAAAGACAGGAAGCTCTCAACTGCAATAGCAGATAGTGTATTGCCAATGATAATAGAAGTACCAGATTACAAAGAAGAAGGGCAGCCCGACACTTTAAGAAAATTGATACTGAGGGCAATAGGAATTGATATCAGCAAAAATGCTTAACTAGGTGATTATATAGGAATTATTGAAAAGGTCTCAGGACCATTAGTAGTAGCAAAGGATATGTTAGGAAGCAACATGTATGACGTTGTAAAAGTAGGAACCGCAAGTCTGATAGGCGAAATAATACAGTTGAGAGGAGAAAAAGCAGTTATACAAGTATATGAAGACACTACAGGTCTAAGACCCGGAGAACCTGTTGAATCTACAGAGCTTCCATTATCCGTTAAGCTTGGTCCTGGCCTTCTAACAAAGATATACGACGGTATTCAAAGACCTCTTGAAATATTGAAAAGCAAGAGCGGAGCATTCATAGGAAAGGGAATAACAGCAGAGCCAATAGAAACAAAAAAGAAATGGAAATTCGTAGTAGATAAAAACATAAAGAAAGGAAGTGCAGTGAAAGAGGGAGACATACTTGGTTATGTCCAGGAAACGGAATCAATAAAGCACTACATAATGGTACCACAGGGAGTTCAAGGCAAAATAAAAAAGATAAACTCTGGAACATTTACTATTGATGAAACAGTTGCAGTAGTTGAACAAGGAAGCAAGAGCACAAATGTAAAAATGTCCCAGGAGAGATCGGTAAGAAAATCATCAAGAATAAAAAGAAAATTCAGGGCAAACGAGCCGCTTATAACAGGATTGAGAGTAATTGATACATTATTCCCGATAGCAAAAGGAGGCAGTGCTGCAATACCTGGTCCTTTCGGTGCAGGAAAGTGTGTATCAGGAGATACACATGTATTACTTGATGATGGTAGTTTGATAAGAATGGATCAGCTTTATGCAAAATGTAAAGAGATAGGATCATCTAAATTTGGAGATAATGAAGAGATAATAGAATTAAATGGAATAGGACTCAATTCTTTGAAAGATTCAAGGATAATTAAGAGCACATCAAAAACTTTCTATAAAGGCATGTCTGACAGCTTGATAAGTATTAAGACACGTAGCGGCAGAAGCGTAAGAGTAACTCCTGTGCATAAACTTTTTGAAATATCTGGAAATGGCACAATAATAGAAACAATGGCGAAAGATTTGAAAGTGGGTAACTTCATTTCTTCTGTGAGAAAACTTGACATTAACCCAGAGGATTCAGGGATAAACGTGTATGAATTGAAACAGTTACTTGAAGCAAGAGCCGCAGATCCAGAAATCAAAAAGGTTGCATCAGAAATGGCTAAGCATGCTTTGAAAAACAATATAAAAGTAAATCTAGAAAGAAATATTCTGAAACGCATTGTTATTGGAAATAATACACCAAGATTAATATGGATAAAGGAGCTTTGCTCTGCATTGAATGTACCATTAATCATTCCGCAAAAATTAATAGGAGATAGATTTGGAAAGGAAATAAAAATACCTTCAAAGATGAATAGCGATATTGCAGAATTTTTAGGATACTTTGTTTCTGAAGGTTACATAAGAGATAATCGAACAGTAGTATTTACTAACATTGAAGAGGATTTGCTTAATAGATTCATGGAATTATCTTATAATATTTTTGGAATAGAAGGTAAAAAGGAGTATCCAAAAGATAGGACACCCAAAGTATTATTGAATAGTAGGATATTAGTAAGATTTATCGAATCTTTAAATGTAGGAGAAGATTCATCAACTAAACAAATTCCAGAATTATTGCTTAAATCAAGCAATAAGTCAATTTCAAAATTCCTTACTTCTTATTATATAGGAGATGGATCATATTATGATGGAGAGGTAGAATTTACTACAGCAAGCAGCATTTTACAGACCCAATTGTCCTATGTACTTACCCGATTTGGTATATTGCATACAATGGGAAATAGAGTTATAAACGATAAGGATTACTTCAGAATCTTCATAAGAGGAAAAGAAAATCTTACTTTGATTTCAAATGTCATAATTGGAGAGCATCAAAAAATCAAAAAAATAATCGCTTATGTAAATTCTGACAAGCAAACTTATACAAGTATAGACATAGTTCCAATATCCGCAGAGAAGATAGAACAGTTATACAAAGCTAATTTAAAATATTCTGAACTTTTAAAGAAAGGCATAGAAATACATAATTACATAGGAAACAAAGAAAAAATGAGCAGAAATACTTTCAAAAATTTTGCAGAATCAATAAATGTTGCTTCTGGAAACCAATTAATGAAATCTGAGATATCAGAGCTTGCAGAGGCGCTTGATTATATATATTGTGACGAGATTGCTGAGATAAAAGTTGAAAATGGACCATTTGAAGTTTACGATGTTTCTGTTCCTGATTTCGGAAGTAACTTCATTGGAGGAAATGGAGGAATTATACTTCACAATACTGTTACTCAACAAAGCCTTGCAAAATATGCAGATAGCGACATAGTTGTATACGTAGGATGCGGAGAGCGTGGAAACGAAATGACAGAAGTACTTACAGAATTTCCCGAATTAAAAGATCCAAAAACAGGAAGACCTCTTATGGAACGAACTGTGCTTATTGCAAACACAAGCAACATGCCAGTGGCTGCAAGAGAGGCTAGCATTTATACAGGAATAACAATCGCTGAATATTTCCGTGACATGGGCTACAACGTAGCAATCATGGCAGATTCCACTTCAAGATGGGCCGAGGCGATGAGGGAAATTTCAGCAAGATTAGAGGAAATGCCTGGAGAAGAAGGTTATCCAGCATATCTTCCAAAAAGATTGGCAGAATATTATGAACGAAGCGGAAAGGTAGAGAATCTTAATGGAACAATAGGATCTGTTACAATTATTGGTGCAGTTTCTCCACCAGGAGGAGACATTTCTGAACCAGTATCGCAAGGAACATTACGAGTTGTAAAGGCATTCTGGTCGCTTGACGCATCGCTTGCCGGATCAAGGCACTTCCCAGCAATAAACTGGCTGAATAGTTATTCTCTTTACAATGACGCACTTGAATATTGGTACACTGAAAATGTAGGTGAAGAATTCGTAAAGAACAGAAAGGAAACGATGAAAATTCTGCAGAGAGAAGCAGAGCTCAAGGATATCGTGCAATTGGTAGGAGAGGATGCACTTCCAGATTCCGAGAGAATATTATTGGAAATAGGGCGTATGCTACGAGAAGATTATCTGCGACAGAGTGCATTCGACGACATTGATGCATTTTCCAGTTTGAAGAAGCAGGAGATAATGCTTTCCACAATGCTCTACTTTGCAGATTCTGCAAACGAGGCAGTGAAGAACGGAGCGAACGTTGCATCAATAGCAAAAATGAAAACAAGAGCTGATATTTCAAGAATGAAAGGAATCAAGGAAAGCGAAATTGAAGCAGCGTCAAAGAAAATGAAGAATGAGATTACAATGGAATTCAACAAGCTTGCAAAAGAACTGGGAAGCACAGTTTCAGAGGAAGAAACCCCAGCAAAAAAAGAGGCAAGTGAGGAACAGAAACTCGAACAAGTGCCAGAGGAAAAAGCGGAGCATCAGAAAGCTCCAAAAAAGAAAAGGAGATGATTAGATGAAATTAGACATACAATATAACACAATAGAAAGCGTTGCAGGGCCTTTGATAGTTGTAGGAAAAGTAGGCAATGCATCATACAATGAAATAGTAAAGATAAGGCTTGCAAACGGAGAAGAACGATTAGGCCAGGTTCTTGAAACAACGGACGTTCATGCGATTGTGCAGGTATTCGGACCGACAAATGGAATAGACGTAAAAAACACTTCGGTAAGTTTTCTTGGGGAGACGTTCACAGTTAGGGCAAGCGAGGATATGCTTGGCAGAGTATTCAACGGCCAAGGCAAACCGAAGGACGGGGCAGGAGCGATATCAAGCGGAGAGAAAAAGGACATAAACGGAGAGCCGATAAACCCAGCTTCGAGAGGAATGCCCAGCGACTTCATTGAAACTGGAATATCAACAATAGATGGATTAAATACATTGGTAAGAGGACAGAAGCTCCCCATATTCTCAGGTTCAGGATTACCACACAACGAGCTTACCGCTCAAATTACAAGGCAGGCAAAGGTAAAGGGAACCAGCGAAAACTTTGCAGTTGTATTTGCAGGAATAGGGATCACCTACGATGACGCAGAATATTTCGTAAGCGAATTCAGGAAAACAGGAGCAATGAAAAGAACAGTTGCATTCGTAAATCTTGCAGATGATCCGAGCATTGAGAGAATAATTACTCCAAGACTTGCGCTAACAACTGCAGAATATCTTGCCTATGAGAAAGGCATGCACGTGCTCGTAATACTTAACGACATGACAAACTATGCAGAGGCATTGAGAGAATTGTCAAGCGCAAGGGAAGAAGTACCTGGAAGAAGAGGATATCCAGGTTACATGTACACTGACTTTGCAAGCATATACGAAAGGGCAGGAATACTAAAAGGCAAAAAGGGAAGCATAACCCAATTGAATGTAGTTACAATGCCGAGCGACGACGTAACCCATCCGATACCTGACCTTACCGGTTATATTACCGAAGGGCAGATGTATCTAAGCAGAGAACTATTCAACAAGGGAATGTATCCACCAATAAATCCAATAGGTTCGCTTTCAAGGCTTATGAACAGCGGAATAGGAAAAGGAAAAACCCGTGAAGATCACAGAGGAGTTGCAGACCAGCTTTACGGAGCCTACGCAAGAGCCCAGGATGCAAAGTCATTGAGCTCGATAGTAGGAGTAGAAGCATTGAGCGAAAGCGACAAGCAGTATCTTGGATTCGGAAACGAATTTGAGAACAAATTCATAAAGCAAGGAGCCTATGAAAGCAGGGACATAGAGAAAACCTTATCAATAGGATGGGATTTGCTATCGGCGCTGCCTGAAACGGAGCTCACAAGAATAAAAGAGGAATACGTAAAGAAATACTACAAGGGAAGCAAATGATAAACCCAACCCGAATGAATCTGATAGTCACAAAGAGAAAGATAATTATGGCCAAAAAGGGCTATAACGTACTTAAGAGAAAGCGAGAAGTGTTGGTAATAGAGTTTCTGCGACTATTGAAACAATCAAGGCAGAACCGCACAGTTTTGAACAAGCTGATGCAGAATGCATACAGGTCCATAACAATCGCATCTGCATATACAGGAGACTTCGAATTAGAGTCAACGGCGATGCATGTTCCTGAGGCTGAACGCATAAGCATAACGCTCAAAGGGGTCATGGGAGTGCAAATCCCTGAGATAATAAAAGCGGAAAGCATAGGAAAGGCGAATTACAACCTCATGTCAACAAGCATTGCAGTAGATGACATAAACGAATCATTCACAAAAGCATTAGAAACTGTTGTTGATGTTGCGCAAAGAGAATTGGGCCTCAAAAGGCTTGTGCTTGAAATAGAAAAGTCAAAAAGAAGAGTAAACGCGCTGGAATACAAGAGAATTCCCGAATTGGCAAAGCAGTCAAAATACATCTCAATGCGATTGGACGAAATAGACAGGGACAATTTCTCTGCACTAAAGCACGTCAAGAAAAGGCTCCAAAAAGCCAGATAGTTCAAATCTGAATTGGAGCAAATTATAGATGGGGTTATATTAAAGGAACGATTTCACCCATTTGGACCACCTATCCGTTTGATTTCACCCATTTTGGCTACTTATCCAGTTCATTTCACCCATCTTACTGGTTATACCTGCTGTCTGCTTGACTTTCTTAAGTAATTCCTGTAAAACTACCTGTTTGCTTGAGTTGACCTGTGCTTTTCTAGTAGTATACTCTATTACTAGAGAGAACTGTACTAAAATAGAGAGAATTTGGACTTTTTCACTGTAAATAACAGAAGTGAACTGTACAAAAGGTGAACTTTGACGAGGGTACTTTTTATTGGAATGTACAGTTGAACTGTACTTTTATTGGCCAGGTTGACTTGTATCTC
>Ga0187851_10000659_pt1 | contig 34705 bp, 37 predicted proteins | sample June2016WEW_6_10_FD_132997 | JGI IMG/M metagenome (GOLD analysis project Ga0187851, IMG submission 132997) | Peatland microbial communities from SPRUCE experiment site at the Marcell Experimental Forest, Minnesota, USA - June2016WEW_6_10 | ecosystem: Environmental > Terrestrial > Soil >...
AGCGCACCTGCATGTATCCGTTTGGCAGTTCATTCCCGTTCTTGCGACCACCTGTGGAATGATCGACACGGCTCGTTGCCTGGGCCGCAAATGGAGTCTCCACCACGCCGGCGTTTTGATTCTTCTCTACTCCGAGTTGATGATTCTTGCGCTTGCGATCTTCTTCTGGCTATATCCGGTGTAAACGAGTTGCCTGTTGATTCCCTTCCTTGTCGGCATTTTCTTCAAATATCTAGATTGACTTGATTACCTCCGTGTAAGATTGGGGAACTCACGGTTGGCACCCCAGCGATCGACCAGGGCCAAGACACCTGGGGAAATTCTCGGAGGAAGATATGTTCAAAGGTTTTAGAGATTTTATTCTGCGTGGCAATGTTCTCGATCTGGCGGTCGGCGTCATCATCGGCGGCGCATTCGGTACCGTCGTCACTTCGTTAGTCAAAGATATATTCACCCCGTTCATCGGCGACCTGGTTGGCAAACCGGATTTCAGTGCGATTGCTTATAACCACGTCATGATCGGGAATTTTCTCAACGCGCTCTTCTCATTTCTGCTGGTGGCCTTGGCTGTTTACTTCTTCATTGTTGTCCCGGCGAATGCGCTCATGGCAAGGTTCCACAAGCCTGTTCCCGATGCCCCCCCTGTGACGAAGGCCTGCCCAGAGTGCTTGAGCGATATTCCAGTCGCAGCGCGGCGCTGCGCCCATTGCGGTCAGCCTGTTGCCTGATGCGTCTTGCTTCCCGACGGCCAGTTCGATCGATGCCTGCAATACAACGTGGCATCCAGGCTGGCCGTTCCATTTGAATCTTTCATTCTGATGTTCAATCGTCTGCCGGCGCGTATCCGGTTCTGCGGACCGGCTGAATCGCGCCCACTCAGTCGAGTTCGCGCAGCGGCTTTGAGAGTGCGAATGTTCCCACGAACAACACTGCCGCAGTACCGGCCATTGCTGCCAGTGCGTGCGGCGTGGGAATGTGCCGCGACAACTCTCCGGCGAGCAGCGAACCCAGCGGTGGCAATCCAAGAAAACACGTCGCGTAGATACTCATTACGCGGCCACGCATCTGGTCAGAAGCCAAATGTTGAATCGCCACGTTGAATGACGAGATCATCAGGATGGCGCTATATCCCTCCACAAGGAGCAGACACTGCGACAACCGAAAGATGTGCGAATAGCTGAAGGCGATAATGGCCGAGAAGAATACCACTCCGCCGAAAGCCACAACCGCACCGCGATGACGCACCTGGCCCATTGCCGCAACAGTGACCGCGCCCAGTACTGCCCCCAAGCCTGAAGCGGCAAGCAGCCAGCCCAATCCTGTCTCATCGCGATGCAGTTGCATGCGCGCGAAGTAGGGAATAAAGGTGATGAACGGAATGCCGAGGAAGCTGGCAATTCCCGTCATCCAAACCAGAACGCGCATCTGTTGATTTGCGCGCACATACTGGAAGCCTTCACGAAGGCTGGAAAGCAATCCGCGGTAATGCGACGGCTGCTGCTCGGGATAGCGGATGCGCGTCAGTGCCAAGAGCACTGCCAGAAAGCTCACGCCATTCAGGAAGAAGTTTCCCGCCACACCGACCATGGCCATGGCATATCCGCCCAGGGTGGGGCCAAGAATGCGCGACATATTGAACTGCGCGGAGTTCAGCGCAATGGCGTTGGTGAGGTCCTCGCGCGGAACCAGTCGCGGCACCAGCGCCTGGTAGCTGGGCGCGTTCATCGCCATTGCCACTCCATTCAGGAACGAAAGCGCGACGACTTCCCAGACGGTGATGACCTTGAGCCAACTGAGCGCCGCAAGCACAAAGGCCAGCACCATCATGACCGACTGCGTCACGAGGAGCAGATGGCGCTTGTTGACGCGATCTGCGACGACCCCGCCGAAGAGCGTGAAGATGAGGAACGGAATGGACCCAGCAAATCCGACTACCCCGAGCCAGAACGCCGAACCGGTGAGCGAAAGCACGAGCCAGCCCTGGGCCACGTTCTGCATCCAGGTTCCAATGTTTGAAAGAAAATTCCCACTCCAGAACAGCCGGAAATCCCGGTTACGCAGGGCACGCACAATCCGTGGGAACTCGTTGTCCCGCTCATCCGGAAAGCCCGCCGTTGCCGCTGCTGCCTCTTCCACAGCCAGGGTCCGGAGTTCAGGATTCAACTCGTCATCCCGGCTCAGCGCGGTGTCCCCCTGGCTCCTAGTGTAAGCTGTGGCCTACAGCGATTCTCCTGCGCCAGCCAAGCATCGCGTTCAGGGCAATTTATGCCTTCGGATTAGCCCATGCGGCAACGACCTGCGTGGCTTCAACCTGAGATTTGCTCGGCCCGGGTCTGCCGTTTCACCGGCGAACGAGTTTAAATTCCTGGTCTTCCCGGCCAATCCTTACACCAAAGGAAAACAGAATGATTCTGCGCGCTCTAATTGCCTACGCCTCGCTCTCAGCACTTGCGCCGCTGATGGCGCCAGCCCAATCCGCACCTGCATCGGTATTCGGCTATTCCGATTTCAGCGGCGAGGCAAAGATCGAACAGCAATTTCTTGCGGTGCCCGACGCCAAGCTCGCAGGGGAGCATCTCAAGACTCTCACCGCCGAGCCACACATTGCGTCTTCGCCCGAAGACCACAAGACCGCGGAGTACGTTGCGGAGAAATTTCGCGCGGCGGGTCTCGACACCGAGATCGTTCCTTATCGTGTACTTTTGAACCAACCCAAGGTGGTCAAAATCGAGGCTTTCGATCCGGCCGGCAAGCTGCTGATCAGCGGTCCCACAAGGGAGCACGTAGACGCCGGCGATCCTTATCAGGACGATCCACGCGTCGTGATGCCGTTCAACGGATCTTCGGGTTCCGGCGATGTAACCGGTGAAGCGGTCTACGCCAACTATGGCCGCCTTGAAGACTTCGACCAACTCGCGGCCCAGCATGTGGATCTGCACGGCAAAGTCGTCATCGTCCGCTATGGCGGCAATTTTCGGGGAGTGAAGGTCTACATTGCGCAGCAGCGCGGTGCTGTGGGCGTGCTCATCTACTCCGATCCGCAGGACGACGGCTACTACAAGGGCGATCCCTGGCCGATCGGGCCGTGGCGCCCCGCGACCGGCGTACAGCGCGGCTCTGTCCAGTTCCTCTTCACGTATCCCGGAGATCCGGAAACACCCGGCGTGGCCTCAACGCTCGACCTTCCCGACTCGGCCCGCGTTTCACCTGAAGGGAACCAGCCGCACATCATCTCCATCCCCATCAGCTATCACGATGCCGCGCCCATCCTTCAAGCGCTCAAAGGCGCCGGCGCTCCGCAGGGGTGGCAGGGCGCGCTGCCCTTTCGCTATCACGTCGGCCCCGGCGGCGTGAAAGTCCACCTCGTCTCACAGCAGGATTACCAGCGCCGCATCATCTGGGATGTGGTTGGGAAGATCAAAGGCTCCGAGTACCCCGAGGACTGGGTTGTCGCCGGCAATCACCGCGATGCCTGGGTCTACGGCGCGGTCGATCCAAACAGCGGCACTGCCGCCATGCTTGAATCTGTTCACGGCCTTGGCGCGCTGCTCAAACAAGGCTGGCGCCCCAAACGCACGGTCGTATTCTGCAGCTGGGACGCCGAAGAGGAAGGCCTGATCGGCTCGACCGAGTGGGTGGAGCAGCACGCGAAGACCCTCGAAAGAGCTGTCGCTTACTTCAACGTCGATGTGGCCGTCGCTGGGCCGGACTTCTCCGCCTCGGCCGTACCCTCGCTAAAGCAGTTCATCCGCGAATTGACGCGTTCGGTGCCCAGTCCACTGGGTTCAACCGTTTATGACCAGTGGAAGATGGAGCGCAATGAAGGCAATGAGCATCGTGCTTCCAATGCGCCTGAAGACAAAGCCGAGATCCACGTTGGAGACCTCGGATCGGGCTCTGACTTCACGCCCTTTCTGCAGCACGTGGGCGTGCCCTCGACCGACATCGGCTCGAGCGGCCCGTATGGTGTCTATCACTCTACCTTTGACGACTACGCATGGTTCACGCAAAATGCCGACCCGCATTTCGCCTACCTGCAGGAGATGGCGCGCGTCTTCGGCCTTGAGGCCATCCGCATGGCCGACACGGATGTGCTGCCCTACGACTACGTGAGCTATGCCAACTCAATCGAGTCGTATGTCGCAGCTGCGAAACGCAAAGTGGCAGACGCCGGCAACGGATCGCTCGACTTTGCACCTGCGGAGGCGGCTGTGGGCCGGTTCCTTACGGCGGCCAAGGCAGCGCACGATCGGCAAGCGGCACCAGGCGGCGATCTTGCCGGTTTCAATGAGACGCTGCGCAAGACTGAAGGCGCACTGGTCTCGGAAGCCGGCCTTCCCAATCGGCCCTGGTACAAGCACACCATCTACGCCCCCGGGGAATACACCGGCTACGCAGCCGTGGTGATTCCGGGCGTCAACGAGGCCATCGACGGCAAAGACATGACGCGGGCGGCCCAGCAGTTGACCATCCTGACCGAGGCGATTGATCGCGCAGCGCGGACGCTGGGCTCTCTGCCGTAGGCTGGCTTCCTCGCCGGCTCGGGACGCTGAGGCAGTTTTGGAATTCGAGGGCTTTTCGCGAGAAAAGCGTCGATGCCGTGCCCTAAAAGTCTGCGCGCAGTTAAAAAATGCTCAGAATGCCCGGAATTGGAGTCATGCCCATCCTGGGAATTTTATTGCGCAACTACCGCTCCAACGCACCGCCGTTTCGTGTACTTCAGCGCTACGATCTCCGCAGTTTCGAGTGTCCTGGACTTTTCATCAAGCTCGGGGAGATCGCCTATGGCGGACGCAATCGTCGGTGTGACCTTCATCGTGATGCTCTTCGGCCCAGCATGCGTGGCCACTTTCTACTCGATCCGGCACCACGACGAGGAGAACTGACCCCCGAGTTTCGTCGTTCGAGGTCTCTATTCTTGCCCTGGATGCGATCTGTGTCCGGCGTTTGTCTTCATTTCAATGTGGGTACCTGAGTAATCTGCTTGTCGATTCTCGACTTGTCTCTACAACTTTTGAGGTAGGGTAGTTACCACGTTTTATTTAGATAAACTGTTGTTTTTAATTAATTTAACACTTGCTTTCTCACTAATTCTAGCTAGACTGGTAATACAAATTTGAGTACCGGGACGCAAAACCATTTGGGTTACCCGTACATCAAACTCAACAGCAGCAGAGAGTTTTGAACTGCCCAGGAGGTCGTCATGCATGAGATCCTCGTAGCCCTCGCATTCGTGGCCATGGTCGCCTGCCCGGCGATTGTTGCATCGTTGCCTCAACGCGAAATCGAAACAGAAGCCTAGACCTCGCCGCCCCTTCGGCATCCTGGTTGCGCGGCCGATGGCGCGCAGCGCCGGCCGCTTGGTAGAACGCGTTCAAAGCCCTCCCCCAGACGCTTCTATGCTGTGCTACCAAGTGGCCACCCTTCTCCCACACCCTTGCTATTCAGTTTTCCTCACCTCTGCCGATAATCTCCCTTCATCCGGTTACGAGCCTTCAGGGATGGATCCTAATCCCGGCTCAAGCCGAAAGGAGGATCAACATGGGTGACTATCTACTTGCCGCGGGATTTCTTGTTGTCATTTTCGCACCGGCGTTCCTGGCCAGCGTGCTGCACACACGTTCCCATGACGGCCATCTTTAGGGCCCCCACTTTTCTGAACCACCACACGCCGCCGCGGAGACTGAGGCCTCGAGTGCTTCGCGCTCCACAGCCGGTGGCCGATCGTGGGGAAACCTCTCCACTGGTAACGCCGACCTCTCTTACCGATAGGCGTTCGGTTGGCACCAAAGCGATATTTCTATTTACCTGGCATTTGGCTACATTCCCCACATGCTTCTTCGGACGGGAACCATGCCGTCCGGTCGGGTAAGCCAGATGTCTGTTGCCACATTCTCTTGCTGTCTTCGAAGGGTTCCGAGAGCTTCCTGATCAAACCGAGCGCCCAAGGCGCCAGGGAACACTCTTCGATCCACTCCGAAAAGAGACTGAGGGACCCATCGTAGCGACGCCGAAGCGAAGCATTGGAAAGGTGTCCTCTGATGACTTGGCTTTCTGATCTGCTTCTTGGACTTGCCTGGTTGGCCATCGTACTAATTCCCGCCATCGTCGCCTCACGCCAGCCCGTGGTTTCGCACAACGGCTACTTGAAGAACTACATGGACCCGTCTTCAGAAGAAGGCGCGGAAGCGCGGGGGCCAGTCAAACTACCGGCCGAAGCCTGACAGCGCGACCTTTCTCAACCCACCATCCTCCGCCTCCGACACCGCAACCGGATGGTCTTCGGCGCGGCTCGCGAGTTCTGTGCGCTTTCGATCCTCCGCGGGCCATATTTTATGGCCGCATCTGGTTGACCGAGCCAAAACGATCCTTGAGATTACTCTTTCTCCATCCTTGAATCGACGGCACTTCCGTGTGATCTAGATCACTGGTTGGTTGACCCTGATCGGATAGGCTCGTATGGTTGAAGGTTGAGTATGAAGATCCCAGCAAACACCATCAGAATCGCGATTGCGACCGTCATTATCGTTGGAACCGTCACCTGGCTTGCCTTCACCGGCTATGGCGCCAATAAGAGCTACTACGTGACAATCGCCGAACTTGGCGGTCTTGGCGACAAGGCCTATCACAGCCAGTTGCGCGTGGAAGGCTTTGTTGTACCGGGCTCCATTGAGCAGAATGGCACTCACGTGACCTTCGTGCTGAATGAGTTTGAGAGCCATTCTCCCAAGGCACCGTCGGGACGCCTGCTCAAAGTGACCTACAAAGGCTCTGAGCCGCCCCCGGACACCTTCAAGGACAATTCCCAGGCGCTGGCCGAAGGTTCCTACGGACGCGACGGGGTTTTTCACGCCAGCGTGTTGCAGGCGAAGTGTGCCAGCAAGTATGCGCCGGCTGGGCCAAATCAGCCCGGTTCGATGCCGGCTGCCGCGCCGAAATCGAATGCCTCGGCTCCCGCGACGGGTGCCGCCAAACCGGCCGCCTAAGGATGCCTTCGCCGAACGCCGCGACCACGCTCTGCGCCCGTCTTGACGGTGTCTCCCGGCTCTTTGGATCGTTTGCTGCCCTGCGTCAGGTTTCTGCGGACCTCGAGCCTGGGCACTGCTACGTACTCATTGGAGAAAATGGCGCCGGCAAGTCAACTTTGCTCCGCATTCTGGCAGGGCTTCTTCGCCCGAGCTTTGGCACGGTCACCTTGTTTGGCGCGCACTCTCCGCAGCAGGCCCGGGCGCGCATCGGGTACATGAGCCATTCGCCAATGCTCTACGACGAGTTGACTGCCGTTGAGAACCTGCGCTATTTCGGCAGCCTATATCCTAACCAGCCCTGCCTTACCCCTGAAGAGGCTCTGCGGCAAGTGGGACTCGACCCAACGCTGGACCGCACACTGGGCCAGTATTCGCAGGGCATGCGCCAGCGGACTTCTCTGGCCCGCGTCCTGCTTCCAATCCCCGAACTTCTGCTTCTCGACGAACCTTTTTCGAACATGGATGTCGAGTCGGTCAGCCAGATGGTCGAATTGCTGGCTTCGTTCCGCCAGGGCAACCGCACGATTGTCATCACCACCCATCAGCGCGAACACGCAGCTCCCATCGCCGATTGGGTGCTTGCCCTCAAGGCGGGGCGCGTCGCCAGCTTCGTGCCGGGGAGTCCGACGTTATGAAGACCAATGGCGCACGTTTTCTTGAATCGCTCGGGATTCCCTTCGAGCTTCGCGAGTATGAGGTGGACCTCGAAGACCTCTCAGCCATCACCGTGGCCAGAAAGATCGGCATGCCCGCCGAACAGGTTTTCAAGACGCTGCTGATCACGGGAGGTCCCGGCATCTACCGATTCGCGGTTGTCCCTGGCGACGCTGAGCTTGACTTCAAAAAACTTGCACGCGCAGCCGGTCTGCGCAAGGCCGAAATGGCGCCCCTTAAAGACGTCCAACCACTCACCGGCTACATTCGCGGCGGCGTCACGCTCTTCGGGGCACGCAAGGCTTACCCGGTCTACATCGACGAGACCGCCATTCTGTTTGACACCATCAGCGTCTCTGCCGGCGCACGCGGAACACAGCTGCTGCTGGCGCCGGGCGACTACCTGCGTGCTGCACAAGCGATGGAAGTGGAAGTGCAGCTCGCCGATTTGACCAAAAGCGCATCCGTGGAGCAACGGCCATGACGAGCGCTCTCTGGATTCACCTGGTCAAGGACCTGCGCATTGAATGGCGCTCGCGCGAAGCGATCAACTCGATGCTCTTTTTCGCGCTGCTGGTGGTGGTGCTCTTCTCGCTGGCCTTCACGCCAAGCGGCTCGATCTCGCGGGATATCTCCGGCGGCGTTATCTGCGTGGCCACGCTCTTTGCTTCGATGAGCGCGCTGAACCAGGCATGGGCTCGGGAGATTCGGCACCAGGTGCTGGATGCGCAGCGCATGGCGCCCACTTCCGGTGCCGATCTCTTCCTGGCCAAGGTAATTGCCAACTTCCTCTTCGTTTCCATCGTGCAGCTCGTGCTCGCGCCCGTCTTCCTCGTTTTCTATAACCTGCATGTGCTTGGTCAAGCCTGGCAGCTTGTTCTGGTGCTTCCACTGGGGACGTGGGCGCTGGTGGCCAACGGGACCTTCTTTGCCGCGCTCTCGATTCGCAGCCGCAATCGCGAATTGCTGCTGCCACTTATTCTGTTTCCGATTTTTATGCCGGCATTGCTGGCCATGGTGCTCGCTATCGGCTCGATTCTTACCGGCGACAGAGATCCGATGCTGTGGATCAAGCTGCTTGCCGGCTATGACATCATTTTCACAACCGTCAGTTTGTTGCTGTTCGAGGTGGTGCTCCATGCGGAATAACGCGGGCTATCGGCCACTCGGAGGACCCGGACTGATACAAGGTCGTCGTAAACTGAAACCAGAGATCTTATGAAAAATCTTGCCCTCGGCGTCTACGTCCTCATCACACTCGGCCTCATGGCCTGGGGCTTTTACCAGGCCATCTATGTCGCTCCCAACGACGCGATGCAGGGTGAGATCTTTCGAGTCATCTACTACCATGTTCCATCGTTCGCTGCCGCGTTCACCTTCTTCTCAATCAGCTTTCTCGGCTCCATCGGTTTCCTGGCTTTTCGGCTTAGTCGACCAGAATGGGCGCAAATTGCCGACGCGTGGGCGCTGGCCGGCGCCGAAATAGGCGTCGTCTTCTGCACGGTTGGCCTGACCACCGGGCCCATCTGGGGCCGCCGCGCCTGGGGCATTTGGTGGACCTGGGATGCGCGACTCACAACAACGCTGGTGCTCTGGCTGATTTATGTGAGTTATCTGCTGCTCCGGCGGTTCGTCGCCGGACCTCAGATGCAGACTCTGGCCGCCGTCCTGGGCATTTTTGGTGCACTCGACGTGCCTATCGTCTACATGGCGAACCGCTGGTGGCGCACCCAGCACCCGGCTCCCGTGTTCGGTGGAGATTCCAGTGCCGGCATGGACCCGACCATGGTCGGCGCATTGTTGTGGAACATGGTGGCCTGGCTTGCCTGGGGAATTCTGATTCTTGGGCTTCGCTATCGAGTGGAGCGCCAGCAACAAAGAATTAACGAACAGCAGGCCGAGGAAGCCCTCAGAGCCCCTTAGCCCTTGAACCGCAGTCGCATTTCGGAACCCGTCTAATTCTAGAACAGGAGAAATCATGGATCAACGTGCCATTCTCGATCACCAGTTTCTCGTTGCCGCCTACGTTGTGACCTGGGTTATTCAACTCGGATATCTAGCATGGCTTGGCGCAAAATGGCGAGCGCAAAAGCGCGATGCCGCGCGAAATAAGAACGCCTCGCTCTAAACCCTTCCCTTTCATTATCTTCACCCCGTAAAGGCTTCAAGGCCTCGACCCTTCCGGTCGAGGCTTTTCTGTCTCTGCGCGCGTCGATGAGCAGCCGGCTACCACCTCCGTGGTATAGCCCTCCCACGCTTTGTCTCCGGCCCCCATTCTTCGTGGTATTTAAGTTTTTTCTCACTGGTTTGATGATCCAGATATGGACAGGCTCACTTGAGCCGTTCAAGGAGAGTACGCAATGCATGACCTCTTGATCGCCCTCGCTTTTATCGGAATGGTAGTCGCTCCCGCCATTGTTGCCGCCAAGTCTGGCGCCGAAGCTGCCGACGAATTGGAAGACTAGTTCGTCATCCCGGGCCCCCGTTGATCCACCGGCACCCCCCTAATCTGGTCGGAGGAAGTAAGCAATGATGACTGCGGGAAAGTTCTTTTCCGGTAGCCTCGCTCTCGGAGCACTTACCGTTCTTGGGTCGGCGCTGATGCAAATGTCGAGCAGCGACCATCCGGCGCATCTTCAGGGTCCTTTGGCAAGCGTTATCCTCGCGCAAGGCGCGTGTCAGCGAGTGAGTTCCCTTTACCTCGCTGCTTCATCTGAGATCTCCCCCAGCCTTCGTTCTTTCGCCACCGTCTCCAGCGCCGCTCTTAGCAGCAATGCGACAACTGCGCAGTTGCAGCTTGAGGCCATGGGGAACGCTGTCATCGCTCGTCTCTCGCTCGACGCCTGGCTTCCTGTAAATAAATCAGGCCGGCCGCAAATCGACCTGCAGGCAACGACGAGCCAGACAAGAGCATTCGCCTCAAAGCTGCCAGTCACCAAGGCCGTTCAAGGCCAGGTTGATCGCCTCTCGGAACTGAAGCCCGCTTTAAGCCTCTCGCCGTACGGCTTCTAAGGCGGTCGGCTTCGCGCCAACCGCTATCAGCGCTCCAAACCCCTTCTGAAAGAATTGCCCTGCGCCTTTCCGCACGATAAACTGGTGGTTTGAGGGCCAGTCATGCTTGTTGTGATGAAAGCGCTCGCAACGCCCGAGCAAATTCATGCTGTCTGCGAATACATTGAACAGTTGGGATTCCGTGCCCATCCCCTTCCCGGAGCCCAACGCACCGCCATCGGCATTACCGGCAACAAGGGCGAGGTCGAGCGCGGCAATCTCGAAGAACTCTCCGGCGTGGCCGAAGTGATTCGTGTTTCGAAGGCATACAAGCTCGCCAGCCGCGACGTAAAAGAAGAAGACACCGTAATCCACTTCCCCGGCACCGATGCCTCGATTGGCGGGCGCGACCTGGCCATCGTCGCAGGCCCTTGTTCCATTGAGAACCGCGACCAGGCCTTCGAGATTGCTGAACTTGTGGCTGCGGCGGGGGCGCAGTTCTTCCGCGGCGGCGCTTACAAACCGCGCACTTCGCCTTATGCCTTCCAAGGTCTGGGGCTTGAAGCTCTGCGCATCATGGGGGAGATTCGCGAACGATACGGCCTGCGCATTGTCACCGAAGCAATCGATAACGAGAGCCTGGAATTGGTGGCGGAGTGGGCCGACGTAATTCAGATCGGCGCCCGCAACATGCAAAATTTTTCGCTTCTTAAAAAGGCGGGCAAGCTGCGCAAGCCGGTGCTTCTGAAGCGCGGTCTATCGGCAACGCTTGAAGAGTTTCTGATGTCGGCTGAGTACATTATGAGCGAGGGCAATTACCAGGTAATTCTCTGTGAGCGCGGCGTGCGCACCTTCGCGGATCACACTCGGAATACGCTCGACCTCAGCATCGTACCCGCGGTGCAGCGGGTGAGCCATTTGCCGATTCTTGTCGACCCGAGCCACGGCACCGGCAAACGCGACAGCGTGCTGCCGATGGGCCGGGCGGCGGTGGCCACAGGCTGCGATGGGATTCTGGTGGAAGTACATAACCATCCGGAAAAGGCGCTGTCCGATGGACCGCAATCGATCTATCCGGACCAGTTCGTCCGGATGATGGACGAGCTTGAACAGATTGCTCCTGTTGTGGCCAGGCGCCTGCCTCGCGGTATCCATGTTCCCGCAGCAGCAGACTGAGCGCATGATTCGTTTGTCCGCAAGATCTCTTGCCTGGGGCAAGTTGCGCCGCGAATTCGCTTCGGCAGCATTGCTTGGTCTTTTCGGTTTGACTGCCTGCCGTTCTCACGACCTTCCGCAATATCCGCCGAATTCTCGCGAATATGCCTACATCACAAACGGCGGCAGCGGGACGGTCACCGTGCTTGACGTCGTGAACGTGCGCGTCGACCGCGAACTTGCCGTAGGACAGAACCCTACCGCCGTTGCCGCCAGCCCCACGCGCAGCGAAGTCTACGTGGTGAACGCGGGCGCCGCGGAAAGCAACGGCTCGATCTCCGTAATCGATGCCGCACAAAACAAAGTCGTGGCGTCCATTCCAGTGCATCGCAAGCCAGTGTCCATCGATCTCGATGCGGACGGAGCGCTGGCCTACGTCCCGAACTCGGAATCGAATTCCGTGTCTGTAATTGACTTGAAAACCCGGCGTGAGATCGCGCAGATCGGCGCCGGTGAAGAGCCCGTGTCTGTGCGCCTGAGCCCCGACGGCCAAACCTTGGTCGTCGCCAATCGACGTGGAAATTCGGTCAGCGTCTTCGATGCAGCGACCCGCACTCTTCGCTCCGTTTTCGGCGGTTGCCCTGGCGCCGACGATGTCGTCATTCTTCCCGATTCCTCAAAGGCCTTTGCGACATGCTCGGCGGGACACCAGGTAATGGCGCTGGCGCTGGCCAACTCGAAAGTCAGCCCCGGCCAGCCGGACCGACTGCAGGCGCTGATCGACGTGGGACTCGCGCCTGTTCAGCTCGCTCTGAAGCCTGATGGCGGCGAGGCGTTTGTTTCCAATTCGCTAAGCGACTCAATCAGCGAGATCGACACCAGCAAGAACGACGTGGGAGGCGCTTACCTGATCGGCGACGGCCCTGTGCGCGGCCTGGTTTCGGGCGACAACGCGTTGCTGTACGTGGCCAACCTTCGCTCCCAGTACGTGACCCTTTATTCAATCGACGACGGCAAACGGTTGATCCCCTCCATCCATGTTGGCGACGGGCCACAGGCTCTTGCCTTCTCCACGCGCGGACTTCTGCTGTTTGTTGTCGACAACCGCTCCTCCGACGTGACGGTCGTTCGGACGGATGTTGTCCGAACCGACCCACATGCCGTGTTCACCGTGTTGCCGACAGGGCGGGCTCCGAATGCAATCGCCGTGAAAGGCTTCAAGTCGCAGTAAAGGCGCAATTGCAGAGCGGAAGAGATCCCTAATTTTTCTTCTGTCCCCAACGCGCCACCGAGAATTGCGCCCCCGCGAACAGAATGAGCCCCGAGAGATAAGCCCAGATCAACAGTCCGACCGACACGAAGAACGGCCCGTAGAGGGCCCGCAGATCAAGATAGGGCAGAACCTGCACAAACAGCATTCTGGCGAAGAGCCACACAATGCCGGTGACGATGGATGTGCGGAGAACCGGCTGCCATGGAACCCTGCGGTTGGGCAACAGCCAGTAAATGGAAAAGAAAAACAGAATCGACGCCACGCCGGTAGAGAACGATAGCCAGAGATAGCTGAGTCCGTGAAAAATCACGTTATCCGTGTGGTGGAAGAACAAGGCAGTCAGGAGAGTGTGCTCTCCGGCGTTCACGAGAATGCTTATAAGCGCCAACGCCACCATCTGCAGCGCCAGCCCGAACGCAACCAGTTGATTGAAAAAATAATTGCGGCTTTTGGCCACGCCCCAGGCCTGGTTCAGCGCTACTTCGAGGGGGAGAAAGATTCCCGTGCAGGAAATCAGGATCATCACAAGCGAGAGCGCCTGCACGCCATGCCGCGGTACGGCCGCCTCAAGGTTGTAGGTCAAGTAGCCGGTCTTGGCCGTCGAAGGCAGGAAGTAATTGACCAGGTCGCTCACCACATCGACCATCGGCTGGGAGTGAAACACCGAGCGAGAAAGCGTGTAGAGCAGCACAATAAATGGAATGAACGAAAGGATCGCGTTGGCTGCCACGCTGAAAGCAAAGGTGTGCACCTGGCTGTCAAGGAGATAGGCAAGCAGCGCCTTCCCGCTCTGGCGCCACCGGAACCACTTGCTTTGCCGCACGGCCAGATCTGCAACCCGCGACACCTCGGTGGTGAGGAGTGCTTCTTCGGATTTCACGCTCTCAAGGGGCTCAACCACTGACAATTTGCTCCCATTTTCCATGCGTCCATTCCAGCGGATTGGAATGCCGGACATCACTCATTGCTGTGCGCTAATCGCCGCTTACAGGATAACTCCGCCGGGTTTTCGCGCTGTTTTGCGCCCTGAGATGGAGATGCGGCCTACCCCGTTCGCCTGCCTCATGCGAGTTTTTTTATTGCATCCTTATTCGCTTGCTGCCATAAAAAGAAGACGGCTGCTCTGGCGGCCGTGAATTGCGACGGCAATCGAGCTGCTGTTTTTCGCCGAGGGACAGACATCGGCGGTTCTCGGTGGCTCTCAGTATCCTGGGGCTCGTTCCGCACCCTCCCTGAATCAAAAAGCCTGCGACGAAGTCCTTGCTGCAAGCTCTTCGTCGCCGGCCATAGCCCGAGAATGCTGCGTTGAGGTTTCACAACAAGAGAAGGAGTGCATTTGTGAAGGAACAAGGCGTAGTCAAGTGGTTCAATGGGGCAAAGGGTTTCGGTTTTATTCAACGCTCCAGCGGCGAAGACGTGTTCGTCCATTTCTCCGCGATCCAGGAGAACGGCTATAAGACTCTGAACGAAGGGGAATCGGTCGAGTTCATTTGTCAGCAGGGTCCCAAGGGTCTTAGCGCCGCCGATGTGACCCGCGTCGTTTAGCCCCTTCCTGGTCCATTCAAATCGGGCCGCATTCGCGATCTCATTCGCTGCGTGACGTGCCATCTTTCTGCTGCAATCGCGCCAGCGCCCACTGCGCCGCCGTGCGAAGCCCCGCGTCTGTGCTCTGTTGCCACTTGCGCAGCCAGTCGATCGAACTGTGTGCGCCACTATTGGCTATGGCGATGGCCAGGTTGCGTCGGAGCCCGTTGAATCCCGCTCTGCGCACGGGCGAACCGTTGAAGTGTTTTTCGAATGTCTCTTCGTCCATTTCCGCGAGCCACTCGAGCGCAGGATTGACCAGTTCCGTGCGCGGAAGCAGTTCCGCATCCGAACCGATTGGCGCCTTGCGGTTCCACGGACACACGTCCTGGCAAATATCGCAGCCAAATACCTGCCGCCCCATGCCTTCCATCAGTTCGGGCTCAATCACGTCTCGATGCTCGATGGTCAAGTACGCAATGCAACGGCGCGCATCCATCTGGTATGGGGCAATCAGGGCTCCTGTCGGGCAAGCGTCCAGACATCGCGTACAGGTCCCGCAGCGGTCTGGCAGCGGCTTCAGTTGCGCCGTCTCCTCTTCAACGGGCAGCGAGGTCAGCAGCACCGCTAGAAAGCCGAAGGAGCCCAGTTTGGGGTGAATGAGGCATGTATTCTTGCCGGTCCATCCGATTCCCGCCGCCGTGGCTATGGATCGTTCGACCACGGGGCCTGTATCCACAAACCCGCGGGCCTCAAATTCCCCCAGTTTCACGCGCATCCGCGCCTCGATGACCTGCAACCGCTTCTTGAGCACTTTGTGATAATCGCTGGGACGCTGCACGCCGCTTGCGTCTCTGCGGCTGCTCCAGGCATAGCGTGCAATCCAACCTGTGCCCTCCGCAGCGGGGTTGATCGAGCGAGGCTGGCCGCTCTCGTAATTGGAGAAACACACAATCGCCGATTTTGCCCATGGAAACGCGAGTCCGATGCGCGACCGGATCATTCGCCCTTCTCCAGTTCCCTCCTCGGTACGTTTCAGATACTGCATTGTGCCGGCTTTGCCTGCGCGCACCCACTGCTCGAACCGCTCCGCGTCCCGCTCCGCGGTGTCTTGCGGAACGGCCGTAACGCCAGCCTCGGAGAATCCGGCTTCGAGCGCCAGGGTTTGCGCCATTTTCCGGCTTAAGGAGGGTGCTTCGCCAGACGAACCTTGGGCGGTAAGAATCATGGAACGAAAGTCACCTCTTAATGCGTATTAAGCCATGTGTCCGATTGCGGACGCCGGGTTCGAGACTGAACACCCCAGATGACTATCGGACGATGCGAGTGTCCGCTATCTCTTGTGATTGCAGCATATTACTTTGACCCAGGTTTGGCCGCAGACGTGCAGCTTTCCCAGGCAGGGTCGAGATGCACGGTCGACCCATGACATTTCGTTCATTCGCCAGGAGATTTACCCATGACTACTGCTATTTGTGATGCTCATACTGCCCCGGTCCCCGTCGAAACACGCGATGCCGAATTGGTAAAAGAGTTGTGGATTCCCGATCAGTTGGTACGCGGCGAAGATTCCGACTTCCTCGAGCACGTGAGACCGCTGGTTAAGGACCGCAGCGTTACCCTCGATCTTTCTGCCGTAGAGCGGATCGATGCCGCCGGAATTGCCGCGCTCGTCACGCTCTACAGCAACGCGTGCCTAGCCGGACATCGCTTCTCGCTGACCAATGTTTCCGCGCGTGTGGCTCAAATCCTTTCCGTTGTCGGATTGGACCGCTATCTTCTTTCCCAGAATACGGTCCTCAATTCGCAATGCGAACCCTGCATCGAGCGACCCGCCGCCTGAGTTTCCGCCGAATGTTCGGAAACCCACGGGGGCGTGGGGCTACGCCTGGTTTTGAGGCCATGGACGCTCCCGCAATCCGCATTGAACGGCACTTCTCTGAATGGCCTGTGACGAGTGGCACATGCAACGGTATACTGTCGGCGCTATTTGTACTAGCGACGAAACAACGCCGTGATGCGGTGTCAGATGTCTGGATGACTCGCACGCGCTCAGCAATTTATCGCACTTTTGTCGTACCGCTGAGCCTCCGTCCCGCCACCCTCGCATGAGGACCCACTTCTGCGGATGTTCAGCCCCTGGCGACAGCTCTTCGTCGAGTGGGGGTGGTCGGACCCCCGGCTGCAGTCCTCTGCGGCCTGGGTAAAAATTGAAAACATGGAGGCATTACCCCATGACGCAGGGCGTGGTGGAACAATCGACTGCCCAACCGGCAGCCTCAACGTCAACCTCAACGCAATATGTGTATTTCTTTGGCGGCGGCACGGCCGACGGCAACGGGCGGATGAAGGATGTTCTGGGCGGCAAAGGCGCCGGGCTGGCCGAGATGACTCACGCCGGACTTCCGGTCCCTCCGGGTTTCACGATTCAAACTGAAGCTTGTCGCGAATACATGCGCGGCGCTTTGAATCCGCAGATCGACGTGGAAATGCACGCTGCTCTTGAAAAGCTGGAGAAGCTGCAAGGGCAGAAGCTGGGCGCGGGCGAGAATCCACTCCTCGTTTCGGTGCGCTCCGGTGCAAAGTTCTCAATGCCCGGAATGATGGACACCATCCTGAATTTGGGGCTCAATGATACAGCCGTCGAAGCGCTGGCCAAGCGCAGCGGCAACCCCCGGTTCGCCTACGACTCCTATCGCCGTCTGATCCAGATGTTCGGCGATGTGGTTCTCGACATCTCGAAAAAGAAGTTCGAGCATATTTTTGAAACGGTGAAGGAGCACGAGGGCGTCAAGTTCGATTACGAGCTCAAGCCAGAAGCGCTGCAACAGATCATCGCCGAGTATAAGAAGCTCGTCCGCAAGGAAACCGGAAAAGACTTTCCGCAGGGGCCGCTGGATCAGCTCGTGCAGGCCCGCGACGCCGTCTTCCGGAGCTGGCAGAACGATCGTGCCAAGACGTACCGCCGCATCAATCACATCGATGATTGGCTGGGCACAGCCGTCAACGTGCAGGCGATGGTTTTCGGCAACCTCGGCGAGAATTCCGGCACAGGCGTTGGCTTCACGCGCAACCCGGCAACCGGCGAGCACCAGTTCTTTGGCGAATATCTGATGAACGCGCAGGGCGAAGACGTGGTCTCCGGCATTCGCACTCCGCTCTCGATCAGCGAGCTCGAGCGCGCCATGCCCAAGGTCTACGACCATTTGCGCGCTGTGACCTGGAAGATGGAAAAGCACTATCGCGACATGCAGGATTTTGAGTTCACCATCCAGGATGGCAAGCTCTACATGCTGCAGACGCGCAATGGCAAGCGCACCGGTCTTGCGGCCGTCCGCGTTGCGATCGATATGGTGCGCGAAGGCCTCATCACCCAGGAAGAAGCGATATTCCGCGTCGAGCCGAATCAGCTGTACGACTTTCTGGTTCCACGGCTCGTGGAAAAGGGCGAGAAGATTGAAGTGCTCGCCACCGGCCTGCCCGCCTCACCAGGCGCCGCTGTCGGACAGATCGTATTCACGGCTGAAGACGCAGTGAAATTCCACCAGAGTGGCGCCTACCGCTCCATTATCCTGGTGCGCGGCGAAACCACTCCGGAAGACATCGCCGGGATGGAAGTAGCTTCCGGCATCCTCACCTCGCGCGGCGGCATGACTTCACACGCCGCTGTCGTCACCCGCGGCATGGGCAAGTGCTGCGTGGCCGGCGCCGGCGACCTGAAGGTCAGCGAAGCCAACAAGGAACTCCGGGTCAAGGACTATGTCTTTAAACAGGGCGACTGGATTTCGCTGGACGGAACGACGGGCCGCGTGATCAAGGGTCAACTGAAGACTCTACCCGCGCAGCCAGATGATGCCGACCTGGTCAAGTTCATGAGCTGGGTCGATCCGGTTCGGCGGCTTAAAATTCGCGCCAATGCCGACATTCCGCGCGACGCAAAACAGGCACGCCTGTTCGGCGCCGAGGGCATCGGCCTGTGCCGCACCGAGCATATGTTCTTTGCTGAAGACCGCATCGAGCACATGCGTACCATGATTCTGGCCGACAACGAGAAGGACCGCCGCGATGCGCTGAAGAAGCTTTTGCCGATGCAGCGCGCCGACTTTGCCGGCCTCTTCAAGTCGATGGAGTCGCTCCCGGTTACGATCCGGCTTCTCGATCCACCGCTTCACGAGTTCCTGCCCCAGCGCGAAGACCTGCTGGTTGAAATCTCGCACCTCGAAGACACCAAGCCTCGCTCTCCGCGCTTGAAGGAATTGCGTCCGTTGCTGGCTCGCGTTCAGGAACTGCATGAGATGAACCCCATGCTCGGCCTGCGCGGTTGCCGGCTTGGCATCGCCTTTCCTGAGATTACGGAAATGCAGGTGAGGGCCATCTTCGAAGCGGCGGTCAGCGTGAAGAAGCACGGCGGCGATCCGCATCTCGAAATCATGGTGCCGCTGATCGGCTCCATTGAAGAGATGCGCAACCAATCGGCTATCGTGAAGCGCGTAGCAGGCGAGGTCTTCAAGGAAAAAGGCATCACCATCGAGTACATGGTGGGAACCATGATCGAGTTGCCGCGCGCGGCCCTCACCGCCGATCAGATCGCCGAAGAAGCCGAGTTCTTCAGCTTCGGAACCAACGATCTGACGCAGACCACATTCGGCATTTCGCGCGACGACATCAACAACTTCCTGCCGGCTTATCTGAAGCACGGCATCTTCAAACAGGATCCTTTCGCCACCCTGGACCAGGCGGGCGTTGGATTGCTGGTAAAGATGGCCACGGCCAAGGGGCGCAACACACGGCCCGACCTCAAGGTCGGCATCTGCGGCGAGCATGGCGGCGATCCAGAGTCCGTCAAGTTTTGCCACAAGATCGGGCTCAACTATGTATCCTGCTCGCCCTTCCGGTTGTTGACGGCACGGCTTGCAGCGGCACAGGCGGCACTCCAGGAAAAACAAACGGGGCCAGACCTGTCCGGTAGCAAGTAAGGCAGCAATCGAGGGCACCACGCAGGGCATTCGCACACGCGAATGCCCTGCGTGCGTTTGCCTGTAAATCACTCAAAACGATGGATGAACGGCGTTATAGTGTCATTTCCATAACGCCACGTGCCTTCTTTGCATCACACTAGAAGGTGCCCAATGAGTTTTCCTGGCTGGGCCGCCAAAATCCCAATGTCCGACGCCGTTCCTGGACGAAAGGTACTATGCTCATTCGCCTTGGGTACGACATTCAATTCGACCTTCCTGCAGACGTTGCGATGGTGGCACTTTTGCATGTCCATCCATCCCGCATCGATGACCTCGCGGAACCCGATGGACTGCGCACCGAACCTGAGATCCAAGTCACCAACTATCTCGACACCTTTGGGAATCGCTGTGCACGCTTCGTGGTGCCCAAAGGCCATCTGCGCCTGAGCGGATCCACCCTGATCCGCGACTCCGCACTCACGGACGAGGTGAACCTGGCAGCTGGCGAAATTCCAGTTCCCGAATTGCCGAACGATCTGCTTGTCTTTCTTCTGAGCAGCCGCTACTGCGAGGTCGATCGCTTCACCAACATCGCCTACGAGCTCTTCGGCAATCTTGCGCCGGGTTGGGGCCGCGTTCAGGCCATCTGCGACTGGGTGAACACAAAGGTCGCCTTCAACTATCAGCAGACCCGCCCCTCAAAAACTGCGATGGACGTCTACACCGAGCGGGTCGGCGTGTGCCGCGACTTCCAGCACCTCGCCATAACGTTCTGCCGCGCCCTCAACATTCCCGCTCGTTACGCCACCGGCTATCTCGGGGACATCGGAGTACCAGCCCGTCTCCCCATGGATTTCAGCGCATGGTTCGAGGTTTGGCTCGACGGCCGCTGGTGGGCCTTCGACGCGCGCAACAACACGCCGCGCATCGGGCGCATTCTTATGGCCACAGGCCGCGACGCCGCCGATGTGGCTCTGACGACATCCTTCGGGCAGGCCGACCTGCGTTATTTTTTCGTTGTGACTGACGAAGAGGTCCCGACGCCGATGGAGCCGCGCGATGAACACGCACTCGATCCGACCTTTGGACTCCCCTACTTTGTATCGCCGCCGGGGGCGTAATAGCCTTCGCGCGTAACCACCGCGAGGTCGCCTTTGTTGGCCTTGAGCGCGACCTTGTGGAAGCCGCCGTCGGTGTCGGCTTTGTCAGGTGTATAGGTGAGCAGGTATTGGCCGCGCAGCTCTTCGGTGATGAGATTGTAGATGGGCTCCAGGTTTTCTTTCTTCTTGGCTTCGAAGGCGTGGCCGCCGGTACGTTCTGCAATGCGCTCCATGATCTTCTTGCCATCCTGGCCATTCGAAGCCGTTGAGTCGGGCCCACGACGGTTGCCGCCACCGCCGGGGTAGCCACCCCCTCCCCCTGGGTAGCCGCCGCCACCCGGGTACCCTCCCCCGCCGCCTGGGTAGCCTCCGCCTCCGCGACGGCTGCCTGGGAAGCTGTTGCCTCCATTGTTCTGCTGCTCGCCTTTGAAGTAGATGGTGTAGATCGAAACATTGGCATGATCGCAGGCATCGATCGCGTCATTTTGCGTCTCTTTGCTGCCGCGGTCGGCGCCATCCGAAAAGACGATCAGCGACTTGCGGCCGTCCTTGTTCTGCATCAGCTCGTGGCACGCGAGGTAAATGGCATCGTAGAGTTGCGTACCGCCGCGACTGCGCTGCGTCCTGCTTTCGCGATCGTCGCTGGTGGTCTCCGGGCCCTGGTCCATCTGGTTGGCGGCCTTTGTCGGGCCCATGTCTTCGAGTTCGTGGTGGAGCTTTTCCCGCGAATTCGTGAAATCCTCAAGCAGCTCGACCTCGCGGTCGAAATGGATCAGAAAAGCTTCGTCCCTTTGCGACGTACTGTTGGGGTCTGCCGGGAGCATCTGGTCGATAAACTGGCCGGCGGCTTTGCGCTCATCTTCCATCGCGGCGGAGACGTTGCGGCTCGTATCCACCAGCAGACCCACGCGGAAGGGCAGGTTACTCTCGCGCGTAAAGCTCTTTATGGTCTGCGGCCGACCATCTTCCGTCAGGGCAAAGTCGCCGATATTGAGGCTGGTGACGAGCGCGCCGTGTTTGTCGCGCACCGTTACGGGGAGAATTACCTCGTTGGCCTGGATCTTCAACGTAGCCGCAGGCTGGGAGCCAGGAGCTGGCTGCGCCTGGGCGTTGGCCGGCGCCTGCGACCTCGCGGCCGTCGAAAATAGAGTTGCGGAGAGGGCAAAGCTAAGAAACAGTCGATTTTCCATAGCGTTCTAAGAGTACACACCTTCGTTCAATTAGACGCAGAGAAGGATCGGCCGTTGAGTCCAGCGCGGCCAGAGCGCAATGAAAAAGCCTGCAGATGGAGCAGGCTCTCGCAGACATTGTTTGGTAGCGCTACCGGGAATCGAACCCGGGTTTTAAGATTGAGAATCTCACGTCCTAACCCCTAGACGATAGCGCCACTGGGCATACGGGGTGCGGCCTGGAAGGCCACTTGTCTAATTTAACAAAGTTTCGCGGTTGGGGCCACGCTGAGTGGCTGGGTCAGGCGGCGCAAAGGCTCACTAAATGCCAAGCTTGCGGACTTCGTCGTTGTAATACTTGCGGTACAGAATCTCCCACTCCTGCGAGCCCTCGAGGATGATCTTGCGCTGGCTGGCAATCTTCAAACGGGCGGCCTGGTCGATGCGGGCCTCGTCGGTGAGCAAATCTTCTAATGCTTTGCGCGATTCCTGGCGGATGGTGTTGCGGTCTTCGAGAAACCCCACCTGGTCAATGTCGGCCAGCGTGTCTGCCACCGTGTGGGCCAGCTTGTTCAGCTTGTCGCGGTTGATCCTCATAGCACCGCCTTGTACTTCTTGGCCAGCTCGGTCTTCACCTTTTTGAACATTTCGGCGTACTGGGCGCCCGATTTGCGCATTTCCTCGGAGTACGCATCGAGAATTACGCGCACCTCTTCGTTGATGCGATCTTCGAGCGAGAGTTCTTCGATCAGTCCCTCGGCAACGCGCGCCTCAACGACCTTTAAGTCACGGGCGGTGATCATTTTGGCGTCGATTAGGTGCTTGACCGTTCGGCGGGCTAGATACCCAATGTAATCGCGGGAAAAAATCATGGGTTTAAAGCAAAGGATACCGCATCGCCCCCTGCGGTGTACACCAACAGTCTCTTTCGCTGATCAGCCGAGTCCGGGCCACAGTAGTTCTCCCCGGCTTTAGACGATCCGAGCTGCCGTGCCGCTCGGCGCCTTTGTCTCCGCAGGCCGTTTTACGCGAAGGTTATTCACGGCATACTCAATGAATCGGGGATCGAAGTGGGGGGCCTGGCCGACGAAACGGCAAGTCGCCACGACCTGGTCAACGATGAACCTTGGATGGTAGGCAGCGGGCTCGAGCCCCTTCTCCTGGGTGACCTGTTTCACGATGAAGTCGAATGCTTCCGGCGTTAACTCAATGTTGCGCCGCGCACACTCACCCTCGAAGATGGCACGGTAATTCGCCAGGCTTGGGCCGCCGACTTCAATCTTGTAGGGGAGCCGACGCAGGAAGGCTGTGTCCATCAGGTCTTCAGGATCGAGGTTGGTGGAAAAGACGATCAGCTCCTCGAAGGGGATGCTGAAGGTCTTGCCTGTGTGCAGTTTCAGATAATCGACGCGGCTTTCCAGCGGCACAATCCAGCGGTTCAGCAGGTTTGTGGGGGAAACCAGCTGGCGACCAAAGTCGTCGATGACAAAACAGCCGCTCAGCGCCTTCAAATGCAGGGGAGCCTCGTAAAAGTGCCCATTGGGGTCGTAGCGCAGGTCGAGCATCTCGAGCGTGAGTTCGCCGCCGGCCAGCACAAACGGGCGCTTGCAGGGCACCCAGCGTGCGTCGTACTCCTCGTGGCGGACGAAGGAATTCACGCCGCTGTCGTTGACCGTCTCCGTGCTGATGGGCGCGTGGAGCATGGGATCGTATACGCGAATGATCTGGCCTTCGACGCTCAATGCGTAGGGAATGTAAACCACGTCGGTGAAGACGTTGCCGAGGCAATGGGCAACGGTCGATTTGCCGTTGCCGGGCGGCCCATAGAGCAGAATGGCGCGCCCAGAGTTCAGCGCGGGCCCGCATTGCTCAATGATGCTGTCGTCGAACGTGAGGCCGGCAAACGACTCGCGAATGCGATCGAAAGTGACGGTTTCGTTGGTGAGCTTTTGCAGGCTTACCTGGTCAGTAAACTGCTCCAGAGTCACCGGGGCCGGGCCGATATAGCTCAGCCGATCCAGCGCGTCCATGCTGAAGCGACGCCCCTGCTCGGTGAAGGCGTATCGCATGTCGACGAGGCTGTCTCCGCCGCGCGCACCCAGGTTCTGCAGCAGTTGACGGTCGACGGCAGTCTGCACCAGGTCGAGCACGATATGGTAGGGCAGCTTGGTGGCTTCAACAAACTGCTTATTGCTTTCGAGGCCACCTGTGTAGATGAGGCGCATCAGCAGCGCGAGAAGATCCGATTCATCCAGTCCCGTGCCCTTGACGTTCTTGGGCTCGGGAGGAATGCGATGGATGAAGGCCTCAAGCACGCGCGCACCAATTGCGCCAATGTCGACGAGGTTGTCGCCGAGCCGGCCGCCTCGTTCTGCCTGCCGCGCCAGGGCCTTGGAGACATCCTCTTCCGATACCAGCTTCACCCTGACCAGCAGGTCTCCTAATCGCATTCCCACTCTGGCGTCGTCCCCCTTGGGTAAGTTGAGTTCCAATTATATGCGGCGATGTTTACACTTGAGGGATGGATCGTGGGCTCATCCCTTGCCTGCGGAACCCCAAGATACAACGGAGAGATGGCGTGAGCGAGAGGCCGGAGGTCGGAAAGGCAAAGTTCGACTGGATTGCGCAGCGCGCGGGCTGCACAGTTCCCAGAGTCTTCATCACGCTCCGCGCCGAAGTGGAAGAAGACGTCAAGTCCCGCAATGCCCTGCGTCCTGAAGGCGCGACCTACGAGTTTTCCGTGGTCGACAAAGGGAACTCCTTCGCGGTGGCTTTACAGACCGCCGACTTCTACCGCGAAGTATCGTTTGTGCTGGAGGATCCGGTCATTCTGGTTCTGGACCCCAGCGGCAACCAGTTGTTCGATATCTCCGTGACCTTCACAAGCATGGGCAAATGCACTTTGAAAGCCAAAGAAGAAGCCTGCGAGCCCTGGCAGGTTCGCCGCATGGCGCTTGAAGATCTGCTGTTCCGGCTGGTTTGATTTGCCGGAGCTTTTGCTTCAGGCCCGCGCTCTAAGCCTGGCCGCGATGGGGGCAGCTTTTGGTATTGACGCAGCCATCGGCGAGGCGCAGGCGTTCGACGGGCTTTCCGCCGATCAGGTGCTGCTCCACGATCTCAGCCGCATCCGACGCCTGCACATGGCCGTACCAAACCGCCTCAGGGTAAACCACAACGGTGGGCCCATGCTCGCATTGGTCGAGACAGCCGGATTTATTGATGCGCACCGTCGAGCTCAGCCCTGCGGCCTTGGTCAACTGTTGCAACTGCGTGTGCAGTTCGCTTTTTCCATCGGTGGTGCACGAGGGGCGCGGCGCATCGGCCGGACGGGTGTTCAAACACACAAAAACATGGCGTTCAAATAAGGGCAAGCGGTGTTCCTCCTGGAGCCGACAAACACCGACCGCCAATGCCCATGAGAGGCAGGAACGATTGACACTCTGGCAGCCCGGCTGCATTCAGAATAACGGCTGACGCCTCCCGGACCCAAGAGCCGTGAGGTTTCCACAATCGCGCCCCTTACCCCGCCCGCATCTGCGAAAATAGGGAACTGATGATGAGCACGGATAATCTGCTTTCGCTGAAAGACGACATGGTGGCCTTTATTGAAGGGCACGGGCTCAAGCGCCTGCCCGGATATGTCACCGAAGACATTCCATCGATTTTGTGGGAAGGACAAAACAATCCCGACGCGTGGAAAGACTTTGTTGAGATGGCAAAACACGTCGGGGCGCCGTTTGTCACCTTCAGCGAGATGACGCTGGAACCCGAGGAACTTGACGCCTTGATTGAAGAGGCTGGCGAGATGAACTTCCCTGACGAGGAATCCAGCGAGTTGGTTGAAGCACAGTGGTTGCACAAGTACGTTGGCAATCTCGGTTACATTCAGCTGGGCTTCGTCTACCAGGGTCTTGTATTTCTGCACGAGACCACTACCGAGTGGTACGAGCGTTTCCAGACGCTGCTTGAAGACGTTGAGGCTTTTCAAGACATCGTCATCGAAGACCACGACCATGACGAGGACGAGTAAGCGCGGTGAACGCCTCGGGCGCTGAATCAGGCGACGCTGGTCCGCAACAGGCAGCCGTTCCACCTGGCGCGGTACCGCTGCCAATCGCCAGCAACCTTTCTGCCTTTCGACGTCCGCAGCAGCGCTGGGTCGAATCTGAATCTCACCCTCTTGAAGACGCGGCGTTGGCCGCTGAAGCACATTTGCCGCTGGTGGTTGCAGAACTACTTGGCGCGCGCGGCGTCGCCGATGCGGCCGCGGCTTTGGCGTTTCTCCATCCTGAGCTCTCGCAGCTTCATTCCCCTCTCCTGATGCTGGGAATGAAAATCGCCGTATCACGCCTCGAAGAAGCTATCGCGAAGCGAGAACCTGTGCTGCTCTACGGCGATTACGACGTCGATGGCACGACAGCTGTTGTCCTGCTCAAGACCGCTATCGAAATGCTGGGCGGCATCGTACGCTTTCACGTGCCCCATCGCCTGCGCGAAGGCTACGGCTTGCAGTCGAGCGTGCTTGAAGCGGCTTACGCCGATGGCGTGCGCCTCGTGATTACCGTCGATACCGGCATGCGCGCATTTGCTGAAGCCGAGACTGCGCGGCGGCTGGGCCTCGATCTGATCATTACCGATCATCATCTGCTTGAAGCCGGCGACGCCGTGCCCCACGCACTGGCCATTCTCAATCCCAATCAGCCCGATTGCCCCTATCCGGAGAAGGCTCTTTGTGGCGCGGCCATCGCGCTGAAACTTGCACAGGCGCTGCTCGAACGGCGCGATCTTGCGCGCACCCGCGAAAAGACACTGCCCAGCTTCCTGAAGATGGCGGCGATCGCGACTATTGCCGACGCGGTGCCGCTGCGCGGTGAGAATCGCGTCATCGCGGCCCTTGGCTTGCGCGAGTTGTGCCGTCCTGCGGGTATCGGATTGCGCGCCTTATTTGCCGCGGCGGCTCTCGATCCTTCCAATCGGCAGCTGACGGGATTCGACATTGCCTTTCGCATCGCCCCGCGGATCAACGCGGCAGGGCGCATGGACGTGGCCTCTGAAGTCATCGAACTTTTCTGTACACGCGATTCCCTGCGCGCGGCAGAACTGGCCGCCAAGCTCGAACGACTGAATCGCGAACGACGCGATACTGAATCCGCGGCACTCACGCGGATTCACGCCATGTTGGCTGAAGATGCGGTACTGGCCTCTGATCGGCTGCTCGTCATTCACGGAGACGGATGGCACCGCGGCGTTATTGGCATTCTCGCTTCACGGGTGGTGGAGCGGACCGCGCGGCCTTCGATCGTAGTAAGCATTGAAGACGGTGTTGCGCACGGATCCGGCCGCAGCGTCGATGGTTTCCAGTTGTTGAATGCTCTGGAAAGCTGCGCGCATCTCTTCACGCGCTTTGGCGGTCACGCCTTCGCCGTCGGTTTTGCCATGCCCTCGGAAAATCTTGAGGCTCTGAAATGCGGGCTTCGCGCTCACGCGGAGAAATTTCTAACCACTGAGCCAGAGCATCGCCTCCGCATCCACGCGGAGCTGCCCCTCGATCGCATTACGCCCGTGGTAGCCGGATGGCTGCGCAGGCTGGAGCCCTTTGGCCACGGCAACCCCGAACCACTGTTCGTCGCGCGGCGCATCCGCCTACTCAGTGCTCCCCGCCTGATGAAGGAACGCCACGTGCGCCTCGAACTTGTGCAGGAAAGAGATGACCTCGGTTCGGCCATTCCCGGTGCTGCGATGCGCGCCGTCGGCTGGGACCAGGCGGCGCGCGCTTCGGAACTCGGACTCCGTCAAGGGAGTCTCATCGACCTCGCCTACCGAATCCGCGAAAACGATCATCCCGACTTCGGAGGCCTCGAAGTCGAGATCGCTGGCATGCGCCTGTTCGATCGCACAACACAAACAGCGCAGGCCCACGAATGACGTGGGCCTGCGCTTTGAAGTGTTCCTAGGCTGAATCAGTCCTTCGCTTCTTGTTGATTTCTTACTTCTCGTGCCCCTCAGGCTTTGGCTTGGACGGAGGTTTGGGGTTGGACTTCGGCGGCTCCGAATTGTTCTTCGGCGGCGCGTAGGTATTGTTCTTCGGCGGTGTGTAGGTTGGGCGCGCGTTCGGTTGCACCGTCGTGTTGCGGACGCCCGTGTTGGCAGTGTTATTGGGCCGGTAATCGGACGCCGGCACATTTCTCACACTGCCGGGATTGCCTCCAATACGCGCCGCATTCCCTCCGTTGGTCATCGCCGTGTGCGAAACCGGAGGCGCCGGATGGCTCTCGACCGCCAACGGCCTGGCAACCGCGAGTGTCGCAGGGCGGCCGCCGTTTACTTTGGCATACGATTGCTTGTTTGACTGCGCCGCCTGGATGTGTTGATTCTGGAAACTCGTGGGAGCGGTGTGCGTTTCGTTCTCCGCGATCCGCTCTTCCGGCGTCGGCTGGTGTTGGATGCCACCCGGGCCGCCTGCATACGCCACGTGATTGTTGTTCACGATGGTGTTCTGCTGAACGATGGTCTGGTTGACGTAGGTATTGTGAATCACAGTGGTGTTCACATTGATGACTGCGGTGTTGTAGGCCATGTGGCCGCCGCGCCATTCACCGCCGACGAAGCCCATGCCCATGTAACCGAAGCCATAGTTCACGCCGCCGTAGTAGCCCACGTGATAACCCCAGTATCCGGGATGAAAAATATACAGGCCGGTCGACCATCCCCAGTATCCGGGCGTCCACAACGCATTCGCATAGGGAGCCGGAACCCAGGCACCGGGAACCCAGAAGTACCCGTCATCGCCATAAGCCCAGTAGCCAGGCGTCCAAAGAAGATCGGGTGCGGGGCAGACTGGCTGCACGTAAACAGGCAAAACGGGCGGTCCGAAATTCACGCTGATAAATACACCCGCCCGTGACGCCGCGGGAATGAGAAATACAAGCAAAGCCAGCAAGGCCCAACGAGCTGAATGGGATATCCGCATACAATCCTCCTCGAACTTCAAACTTGTCGATCCTGAAACGCCTGATGCAGTTTCGGAATTTGATGTAATCCTTAGACAAACAACCAGTGCCCTTTGCTCCCGAACAGGGCGCGCTCCCTTACATTCAGAAAGCCTACCTTCTTTTCCGAAATAGCTCTGATTGTGCGTCAGTCTACGACAGTGCAGACACGACTTGCCAAGGGAAGTTGCAGCCCCATGCAAATACTCGTGCCGAGTTGTGCAACTGTCGCACCCCTAGCATCCGCGCGACCCAAAGAAGGCTCACGCTGAAATCGCATGAGCCTTCAATTGCGTAAGGAGATTCTATGCTCGACAGTTGCTACTCAGGCTTCTTCTTCTCTTCGGGCCTGGCTTCCTGCTTCGTAGGGGGTTTGGGCTCTGACCTCGCCTCGGGCTTGGGTTCTGCCTTCGGCTCCGGTCTCGCTGTTTCTGCCTTCGGCTCCGGCCTGGGCGTAGTCTTTGGTTCCGGGTTCGGAGCAGGCGTCTTCGGCTCCGCTCGCGGCGCGGCTTGTTGTTCCTCCCTGGGCTTAGGGGCCGGAGCGGCTTTCGGCTCGGCCATCGGCTTCGTTGTTGCGGGAGCAGGCTTGCGCTCTGCGCGCGGGGCAGGTTCGGGCGCTGTCTTTGGCTCGGAAAGCGGAGCCGGGTTCGATTCATGCCGTGGGGCAGGAGCTTTTGCTTCGCTTCGCGGCTCGTTGCGTGGTGCGGTACTGGTTTCGGCGCGCGGATTCGCGCTCGTACTGGGGCGCGGTTCTACGCGCGACGCCGCGGTTGTGCCGGTTCGTGGCGCGGCACGCTCCTTGCCCGCAGTCGCCTGGGGCTCTGGTTTGGGCGCGCCAGCTGACGACTTCATCCCTGCCGGCGGGGCGACCCTCGCCGCTGCCAAAGGCCTCGTTGCAGCGGCTTCTCGCGGGTGGCCGCCATTCGATTTTGAGAACGAAGCCTTATCGGCTCGCGCCGTCGCCACATGCGCCGTCTGGTAGTGGGTGGGAGGCGTGTGCTGCTGGTGGGTTGCCGCTATCTCATGCTCCGAAGGCTCATGCTGAATTCCGCGCGGACCGCCTGCGTAGGCAACGTGATTCGGATTCGCGACCGTGTTCTGCTCGATGATTGTCCGGTTGATATAGGTGTTGTGAATGATGGTCGTGTTCACGTTGACGACGGCCGTGTTGTACGCGAACGCTCCGCCTCGCCATTCGCCACCCGCGAATCCCATTCCCAGGTAGCCGCCGCCGTAGTTCACGCCTCCGTAATAGCCCACCTGCGGGCCCCAATATCCGGTGTGGAACCCGTAATGCCCTCCGTACCAGCCCCAGTAAGGCGGAGTCCACAAGGCTCCCGTATAGGGTGCCGGCACCCACGCGCCAGGAACCCAGTAGTAGTCCCCATAGCCCGAATCCCAGGACCAGTAGCCCGGGGTCCACATCAGGTTAGCCTCGGGGCATACCGGAACTTCATATACCGGGAGCACAGGTGGCTCAATGCCAACGTTGATGCTGATGCCAAAACTCAGTTGCGCCTGGACCGGAATTGTTAGCGCGGGCAAAATAAACGCGAGAAGCAGAAAGCAGAAAGAGCGAATGCGCTCCATGGGAATGATCCTCCTGTTTTGATCCAGCCGGCGTCGCAGAGAACTTGTGTTCCGCGGCGGACGCGCCTGGAAAAGACCGATTCCTGCTCTTGAAGCAGGACTTGGGACTGAACAAGTAGGATGCTCGGCTTTGATCGCATGGAAACCAGCGCATGCCTTTCGCTGGGATAGGAAAATGGGTTAAACCTTGTTCTGTGAACCGTCTACGGGCGAATGCTAATTCCCATTCCTACCACATGGCGCGCCTGCAGATTTACCGGAAGAGCAATGGTGGCCGGATACGGTGGCGGATATCCGGTTGGCAGCACGGCGGTCCCGATATTGCCGGCTACCTGGCCGATGCCAATGTCGAAGGCGAAATGCGGGTGCTCGCGCTGGGTGACACGCACGGCGTAATCCAAGGTTGTGGGTAGATGTCCGCCCGCCGGGAGCAGCAGGTTGAGATTCTGCGCGGTGTGCGGCTCCTGAGTAAATCCAGCCGATGGAACCCAAACGGTTTTGAACGGCCCGGGCAACGGAATGCCCAACCCGCCAAAGAAGCGTCCGCCAAATCGCGTGCTCTGGCCACCAATGCCGAAGATCGTCCCGTTGGTCTGCTTGAATCCGAGGTTCAACAAGAACGGCACCGGCGGCTTGGCCCATGTCTTCGTCGCCGCGACATAAAGATCGCCGTTCGTATATGACTTTGCCGGCACTGAAGCCCCTTCAAGCGCCGCAACCTCAGACAAAATCGCGCCCGAGACAAACTTGTCACCGGTACGCACCACGCCGCCCACGGCAAGCCCGGGTGTCCATGGCCCGAACTGCCCATCGCGGATTCCAACGACCTTGCCGTGGAAGATATTCATGCCGTTGAAATTCCAAAGATTACTGAATGCGCCATCCGCCGGGACGGTGCTGTCGCCCAGCGTGTGATAACTGCGCGTGTAGCCGATCTCGCCCCGGTTCGCAAAGCCCTCGGTGATGCTGAAGGTTTGAAAATCGCCGATCACCTGCTTCGCATCGATGAAGTGATATCCGATTGCCGGGTGGGAGAAAACCCGCTCCTTGGCCGATTCGACGACATATGCGGTGGGGGTCAGGAACCCGCCCGTCTGTCCTTCGAGGGTGAGATATTGCGCCTTAGCACGGTTGACTGTGGAGAGGAATAAAAGCAGAAGGAAGGAAATTGCAAGCTTGCGGAACGACGCGATGTTCAAGTTCAACTCCATACGAGGGATCTCTCGTGCGACCTCTCGAACTTTAAAGCCATCTTTTTGTAACACAAACGCAACACAGTCGTCTTCCCACCGCCGCTGCGGACCGGCTCGGACGCCGCACGATGCGATGGTAGACTCAGCCCATGCCGCGCGGTCTGTTCATCACACTTGAAGGTCTGGATGGATCGGGAAAAACCACGCAGTGCCGCCGCTTAGCCTCATGGCTCGCCAGCCGCTTTCCCGGCGATGAACCTGTTTTGACGCGGCAGCCCGGCGGGACCGAGTTGGGTGACCGTCTGCGCGCCCTGCTACTCGACTCACGTGAATCAGCTATCGCGCCCATGGCTGAAATGGCGCTGATGTTCGCCGACCGCGCTCAATCGATAGCGGCGATCATTGAGCCGGCGCTCGTGGAGGGTAAGATTGTTCTTTGCGATCGTTTCACCGACTCCACCGAAGCCTACCAGGGCGGCGGACGCGGGATCGGATCCGAGGTCGTCCTCGCGCTCCATCGGCTGCTCTGCGACAACCTGCAGCCTGACCTGACCCTGCTGCTACTGCCGTCGCTCGAGACTTCTCTGGAGCGTGCCCGGCGCCGCAACCAGCGCGCTGTTGAGATTCAAGGCCAGGACGAAAATCGCTTCGAGAAGGAGCAGGATGCCTTTTATCGGCGCGTGTGGGAGAAATACCGCGAGATCGCGGCACGCGAACCGCATCGCGTCGCGCTCATCGAGGGTGATCTGAGCATCGATGCTGTCTTTGAGAAGATTGTCGAAGCCGTTGCAACTCTCTTGAACGCCCACATCGCTGTCTGACACCAGTGAGAGTTATTTCGCGCTCCACGCCCCAAGTTCTCTGCGCAGCAACACCAATTGCCCGATGTGGTATGCATTGTGATCCGCCACGACAAGAATCTCGCGCAGAATCGTCTGCCCATTTCCGTGAGGAATCTTCGCGAAAAGATCGATCTTTTCGTCTTTGATCAGGGCGCAAAGTGCCTTCTGATCCTCGCAAAAACCGTGCACGGAACGATTCCAGGCCTTCGCGTCTGGCGGTGCGGCAGTCTCAGGCCAGTACTCCTGCGGCCACTTCCGCTCTTTGTACTTGGGATTGGTTGAAAACTCCAGAATGTCCCACTGCGCAATGCGTAAATGCTCCAACAGTTGCCACGGCGAATGCTCCGCCCACTTAGGGGTCTTGCCGCGCAACTCCGCGGGAAAATCGGCTACCGCCTGCGCGAATGTCGCATGGGCATCGCCGCCAACTAACAGCTTCTCGAGATGCTCGTGCAGAGCCTTGTTGTTCTCCATGCTCGTCCTTTCGTAATTCTTTCCCAACCGTGGAGTCGGGTGTTTGCGTCTGGCGGGAGGAACCGCCCTTCGAGAGATTCGCGGTCAGGTCCAAAGGATGCTGCCAAAATCGGATGATCTACGCTGTTTATGCGCCAGGAGCGAATGCTCTATCCTCGAAACGTGGCCTCACTCCAACAGACCGTCCCAACTTCCAATATTGAACCATCCGCTCCGCTCGTGCGCCGCGGACGCTATTTATATCCGCCCGGCCTGCGGATGAACTTGCCTTTTTATCTCTTCCGCAAATTCTTCAAGCCGGGGAATCCCATCCTGCTCTTCGAGCACCTGCGCCGATTCGGCCGCGCCGCACACTACCGCATTCTCTTCAACGACGTGGTCCTTCTGAATGATCCCGCCGACATCCGCGAAGTCCTCATCGACAAGGCCGCTTCCTTTGGCAAAGACCGCACGCAGAAACGCATGAAGATTCTGCTTGGCGAGGGGCTGATCACCTCTGACGGAGAAACGCATAAGCGCGCACGCCACATCGCCGCACCGGCCTTCCATCGGCAACGCATCCAGCGCTACGGGGAGCAGATCGTCGCACTCTCCGGCGCGCTAAGCACGCAATGGGAGGCGGGTACGGTCGTCGACGTCTCCGCCGCCATGATGCGCCTTGCGCTCCAGATTACCGCACGCACTCTCTTCGACACCGAAGTTACGCCCGAGATCCACGTCATCAACGACCAGGTCAACGTGATCATGGATCTCTATAACTATCTCGTCGCCATGCCGCGCGCCGAACTCCTGCTCAATTCGCCTCTGCCGCAAATGCGCCGCTTCCGCCGCGCCAAGGCGATGCTGGATGCAGCAGTGGATAGCATGATTCGAGCTCATCGCAGCGAGGCCCGCACTGGCGAAGTCTCCAGTCTCGCGCAACGCGGCGATTTGCTCTCCATGCTCCTGTTGTCTCGCGACGAGGAAGGCGACGGTCTGAAGCTGAACGACGAAGAACTCCGTGACCAGGTGCTCACGCTTTTCCTTGCTGGCTTTGAAACCGTGGCCAACGCGCTGGCATGGACCTGGCTTCTGCTTGGACAGAATCCCCTCGCCGAATCCCGCCTTCACGACGAACTCGACGCTGTGCTCGCTGGCCGCGTGCCCACAAACGAAGACATTCCACGCCTCGAATACACCGACATGGTGCTGTCCGAGTCGATGCGGCTTTACCCGCCAGCATGGGCGATGGGCCGCGAGGTTCTGGAAGATGTGGCCATTGGACCGTATCGCCTGCGCAAGGGAACCATGGTTTTCTTCAGCCAGTACATCGTGCACCGCGATCCACGCTGGTTCCCACACCCTGAACGGTTCATGCCGGAGCGATTTACGATGGAGGCCAAGGCAGCGCGGCCGCGGTTTGCCTACTTCCCCTTCGGCGGCGGAGGACGCCAGTGCATCGGCGAGTCCTTTGCGTGGATGGAAGCCATACTCGCCCTGGCGACGATCGCCCAGCGCTGGCGCCTCGCGCTCGTGCCGGGCCAGACCATCGAACCCCAGCCGAAGATCACGCTGCGGCCGAAGGATGGAATCCGCATGGTTCTGGTCCCGCGCACGTAGCTTTCTGAAAAGCCGAGGGCTCTCCCGCGCGGATGCACTCCATGCGGCCAATGCGCACTACAACGTCCAACTCGAAACGCAGGCCCACCTGCTTGCATTCATGGACACCTTCCACGTAATTGGCGTGATTACGCTGGTGGCTGCACCTCTAATTCTCGCCACCAAG
>Ga0187851_10000661_pt1 | contig 34613 bp, 32 predicted proteins | sample June2016WEW_6_10_FD_132997 | JGI IMG/M metagenome (GOLD analysis project Ga0187851, IMG submission 132997) | Peatland microbial communities from SPRUCE experiment site at the Marcell Experimental Forest, Minnesota, USA - June2016WEW_6_10 | ecosystem: Environmental > Terrestrial > Soil >...
ACCGGTCCCGGACCCCGGTTCTCTAACGCCACGCCTCACTCCCTCATTCCCTTCGTCCCTTAGTCCCTCAGTCCCAAGTCCCTCCGTCCCAACCCCAAATTTCCCTCCTCTCCTTTGCATGCAATTTCGGCCGATTGGCGCACAATCAAGTCAAATCGATTTCCAAAGCAGATCAACGCGTGAAATCTTGACAGAATTGGGGCCGTAACTCCTTATGCGTCTAGAATCTGCAAATAAGTCGTTTGCAATCAAGAATTTGGGAGGAGGATCGTCGTCTATCTAGCTGAAAACAGGGAACTTCTTTACAGAAATACCCTTTTTTTCTTTTTTTCTGAGAGCCCAAAAAACGCCTGAGTCGGTCAATCCCGGAGGCAGCGCGACAAAGTCCATCACGAAAACCATCCCGCCAAGTCCTCGCGACCCACCCATCGGGTACGAGATCTCCCGGAGCGCGAACATGATCTCAGCCCGGCGTGAAACTCCGGAGAATCGCCCCAAAGGGAAGGGGGCCCCGACGAGCCGGCATGAAACCACCCCAGATCTCGATTTTCTAGTCCCGAGTCCCTCAGTCCCTGTCTCGCGCCCTGACCCCTGATCGCTGATCCCTGATCTCTAACCACTAACCACTACATTTACCCTGAGTACGTGACCGACAGGCTCATCTGGATTACGTTGCTCGTCAAGCTGGGGGTGGTGGCTTCCGTGGCCAGCATCCTGGCGCGCGTGGTCACGTTCCGGCGGCTTTTCTTCGCCGAGCGGCGCACCAACGAGCAGACGCTGGCGCTGCTGGCGTTCTTTGTGGTTCCGCTGACGCTGGGTGTGTGGCTGCGGTTCTGGGTGTCGAACTTTCTGGCCGCCGACATCTCGTTCGAAACGGTAGTCCTGTTAGGCCTGTTGCTCGGTCCGCGCTGGGCCATGCTGGGCGGCGTGCTGCTGTCCTCGCCGGCGGTGTATCACGGCGAGTACCTGGCGCTGCCGTTCGATGTTGCGCTGGGGCTGGCGGCGGGTCTGTTGGGCCGCTTTGTTGAGGCCGAGGAGATCTGGTCGTTCACGCCCTTCATCGACCTGAGCCTCTGGCGGTGGGTGCGGCGCAACCTGCGCAAGCCGCAAATCGACCGGCAGATTCTGCTCCTCTTTCTGATCGCGGCGATGGAAATGGCGCGCGATTGGGTGGCGCATCTCTACCCGCATCGTCTGTTCGCGCTGCTGGCCTCGCAAACATGGGTGCAGGCGGGCGTGTGGCTGAGCGCTCCCATCAATGTAGGCATTGCGCTGAAGGTGTGGAGCACGCTGCGGCTGGAGATGAAGCTGGAAGAACAGAAGCGGCTGCTGCTGGAGGCGCGGCTGGATGCGCTGCAGCGGCAGATCAATCCGCACTTTCTGTTCAACACGCTCAACTCCATTGCCTCGCTGGCGCGGCTGCGCCCGGAGATGGCGCGCGAGATGACAGTGAAGCTGGCCAACATTCTGCGCGCGCTGCTGAAAGATCACGACACGTACATTTCGCTGCGCGATGAGCTGAGCTTTACCGATGACTACCTGGATATTGAAGTGGTGCGCTTTGGCGCCGACAAGCTGCGCGTGGAGAAAGACATCGATCCGCGCACGCTTGAGGTGATGGTGCCCAGCATTCTGCTGCAGCCGCTGATTGAGAACAGCATCAAGCATGGGCTGGAGCCGCGCCTCAATGGCGGCACAGTCACGCTGCGCAGCCGTCTCGAAGGCGGCCGCGTTCTGATTGAAGTGGCGGACGACGGGGTGGGCATGGGAGACCGGCCCAATACGGGGTTGCGGCGAACCGGGGCGGGGATTGGGATGAAGAACGTGCAGGAGCGCCTTGAGGTGCTCTACGGCAACCAGGCGCGGTTTGAGGTGGTGAGCAATCCGGGGCGGGGAACGCAGGTGTCGATTGAGATACCGGCGCATCACCTCGATGAGGATTGAAGAAAGCGTCCCTTAGGGGCTGAAGCCCGCACCCTACAGCAGCGTCGGTTCAGGCTTTCAGTTCCTGTGCGGGCGCGGCATCGGTGGTTGATTTGGCGCGCGCGGCGAGCCACAGCTCAAACTCCTGCGTGACCGAGATTCCAGGCTTGCGGAAAGGCCGCTTGCCCTGGCGCATGAGTTCGAGGAATTCGTTGTACTCGTCGCCGCTGCTGCTCATGTAAAGGGAGGGCGCCTGCGCGGATTTGTCCGAAGCGGCAGTGGCCGATCCATTGGCTCCTGCTGCGCTCGGTTCAATATGCACCGTGGCAGCCATGATGGCTGCATCGTCGGTAAGCTTCTCGATCTTGGGCTTGCCGCCGGAGAAGAGCCATTCCGCCTCAAAGGGCGCAAGGCCGGGAAGGAAGTAGCGGATGATGCTGAAGAACGGAATCGCGTGGCGGCCGATGCCGAGTCCAACGATAAGGCCAACGCAGGCCGCGTGCGTAAGCAGCGTCTGCCAAACGGGAAGGGAAAGGGCCGCTTCTTTATCGGCGGTGAGCACTTTGTACGCGAGCACGAGATGGTACGAGACGAGCAGATAGGTAAAGGTCGCCAGGGCCGTGTCGGGGAGAAGGTGCTTCAGCACGATAAACAAAGCGAACATAGCTCATCCTTTGAACCCTGCGCGTTTTCGAAGGTGCTCCGATGGCAGGGCTTTGCTGATGTTGGTTTGCGACGATTCTTCGCGTACCCGGCTACTTTGTCTATTGCACTTAGGGGGTAGTTAGAGCTGAGTTACTGCCGATTTTCGAGAGCCAGCACGGCATAACTGGTGGCCGCGTCGCTCATGAATTTGCCCGTGTTCGACTGCGGATCGCGATTTTTGTTCAGCGACCATGCCGGCCATGCGCCGGTTGCCTTGTCCTGGTTGGCGAGGAGCCACTTAGTTCCGCGGACGATGGGCTCTTGCGTACGCAGGCCCGCGTGCGGGTTGGCAGATGCGGTCTCTTCGAGCACGAGAACGACGATGCCGGTCGCGTAGCCATCGGGGCGCGTCTCGAGCGGCGTATTGTCCACACGCTTCCAGGTGCCCAAATCGGTCAGGCTCCAGCCGCCATCGGGCCGTTGGCGCGCATAGAGGTCTTCAATCAGTTTGGTTCGCTGGGCTTCGGTCAGAATGCCCGGAAACGCATCTGAAGCCCAGAGCGCGACTAATTTGTTCAGCAGCGGCTGGGCCTCATAATGGCTCCTCAGGTAGCCAGTTAGCGCCGCGAGATTGGCCGCGATCTTCGGGTCGTCACGATAGTGATCGGGCGCCTTGCCCACGGCGATGGCCATAAGGGCCGCGCCGTGGTATTCCGATTCGGGTGACTCCCAGGGAGTGTAGTGGAAGTTCTGCCAAACCCATGCGCCGGCCGTTGGCCCCGACGTGGATTGCAGCGCCCACGCATTGGCAAACGCGGTGCGGGTGATGTCGCGCAGATGGCCCGTGGCGCGATCGTAGCTGGAAAGAATGATGGAGTTGAGCACCGACTCAGCGTTGCGCGATTCAACTTCCTTGCCGGCGCCCGAAGCGGCGTCGCTGTAAAACGGATCCATCTCCTTCCACAGGGAGACGCGTTTTTCAATGCTGGCGAGCATGGTCTTTTCAGGATCGGTTGGCCCGTTTTCGCCCAACGGCGACCGCAGTGCAGGCCGCGCCAGGCCGTAGGTGGCCTGGGTGTGGCACGAGACGCACATTGTTCCGTGGTCTTTCTTGGCGTGATCCCAACCCTGCCAGTAAACCTCGCGATCGTCGAGATAGCGTGCGGCGGCCCGGCGGTCCCATCCAGAGGCAGGCGTGGCGCCGGGCTTGTCTGCAGCCAGAACCGGGTGCGGAGCGGGCATCGAGAAGGTAAGCGCAGCCAGCACTGCGACAAAGCAGGCGAGGATAAGCAACGCCGGCAGAGGCCGTGTTGCCGGGATTTTGATTGGCATGCGCGGAACCTCGTTGCACGAACCAGGGCGAAGGCCGGGGAAACCGGCGGGTCAAGTCCGGATGTGCAATCAGGATACCGGAGACTTGCGCCGGGTGGCGAACGGATTCAATGCGAAGCGGGATAGGGGAAGTAGAGTTGGTTGCCATCCGGGTCCGATACCACCATGAGCCGATAACCCCATTCGCCGTCTTTGACCGCAACACCGCGGCCTTCCAACTCGGCGCGCAAGGCATTGAGCACAGCAAGATCGAGCGAGATGAAGAGAAGTCCCTTACCGGCCTTTTCGGGCCATTGAGAGGAGAGGATGATCTCACAACCTTTGCGGTCGACCTGAATGATCCAGGACTTTCCCGCCTCTTCATAGCGCCACGCTTCGGTGAACCCCAGTTGGTTCACGTAAAACTCAAAGGACCTGTCGATATCGGCGACAAACAGCACCGGCCGGGTGTACCACTTGTCGCTCATCGGTTTCTGCTCCCCGTGCGCCGCGATCAAGACCAGCGTGCTTTCTGCGGCGAAACCTCAGAATAGCTTTGCGAAATTCGTAAGCGCAAGAGCAGAATCCACGAGGACTGCCAGTCATTCCGCGCGCAGCGCATCCACGGGGTTGATCGCCGAAACCCGCAGGGCGGGCAGAAAGCTTGCTAGTGCAGCCGCGGCAACAAGGATCAGTGGCACGGTGGCGAAACTCACAGGGTCGAAGGGGCTCACGCCAAACAGCAGGCTCCGCAACAGCTGCGCGATCGCAACTGCGGCTCCCAGGCCCAACACGACGCCGATGCCTGTAAGCGCCAGCGCGGAGCGCACAAAGATCCAGCGGACTGCGCCCTTTTGCGAACCCAGCGCGAGGCGGATGCCGAATTCGCGCGTACGCTGTGCAACCGCGTAGGAGATGACACCATAAATGCCGACCAGGCCCAGCGCGAGCGCCATGGAAGCGGCGATGCCCAGCATGACAAGTGTGAAGGAAGTGCGCGCCATGGAGCGGCTGGCGAGATTCTGCATGGTATCGACCGAGGCCAGAGGCAGATCTCTGCTGACCGACCAGACGGCGCGTTGCATCTCGCTAAGCAGGCTCTGGGTGCCGGCCCGATTTGTGTGCAGGACATAGGTGATGGTGCGCAAGCCGTCCATCTCAGCGGCACGGGAGTAGCGGTCGTAGAACATGGCCGGCCAGTAAACGAGCGGAGGCGCCTGCTCGCCGACGCCATGTACATGCACATCTTCAACAACGCCAACCACCTCTTGCCAGGGCGAGCCACTGTACTTTTTCACGCGCTTGCCTATGGCTCCCGTGGCTGTACCCCAATTGTCGCGGGCGAAGTTCTCCGACACGATGAGGTACGGGCGAATGTTCTGAAGATCGTCCCATGTGTAGTCGCGGCCGGCGACGATGCGTGTGCCCATGGCGCTGAAGTAGCCGGGAGCCACGTAATTGAACATGCGCAGCGGCCCCTCGCCACCCACATATTTCTTCGACTCCACGGCGATGGTGTCCCAGTTGGGATCGACGCCATCCATCGGCACATCGGCGGCATAGCTTGCCGTGGTCACACCCGGAATTGCCGCGAGCTTGTCGAGAATCTGGTTTTGCATCTGTGTGACGGCTTTCACGTCGGTCACCATCAGGTCGGGGACGGTGATGCTCATGGTTTCGATGTGCTGAGCATCGGCGAAGCCAGGATCGACATTGCGCAGCGAAGCGAAAGTCCGGATCATGAGCGATGCGCAGACCATGAGCACCAGCGCCATGGCCACTTGTGCCACCACAAGCAGATCGCGCGAACGCTGGCGATTGCGATCGCTGCCGGCGCTTCGGCTCGTTCCACTCAACGAGAGCCGGGGAGCGGTGCGCGCGTAGCGGAACACGGGAATGGAACCGAAGAACAGCCCCGAAAAAACCGCAAGCAGAAACGTAAAGAGCAACGAACGGCCGTCGAACGAAACTTCGCTCAGGCGCGGAAGGTCGGCCGGACCGATGGCCGTCAGCATGCGCAGCCAGCCATCGGCAACAGCCACGGCCGCAATGCCTCCCATGAGGCCAAGCATCAGGCTTTCCGTCAGCAGTTCCCGCGCAATGCGTGCGCGTCCGGCACCCAGCGCGGCGCGTATTGAAAGCTCCTGGTGCCGCGCCTCGGCGCGGACCAGCAACAAGTTCGCCACGTTGGTGCAGGCGATCAGCATAACGAGCCCGACCGTGCTCATGACCACCCAGAGCACATTGCCGATGTTGCCGATGACCTGTTGTTTGAGGGGGCGCAGATGGGGCGTAATTCTCCAAACCGCGTAGTAGTGGGGATTCGAGCCTGGTCCGTTGGACCAGGAGTCCATCCATTTCGGGATCAGGCGGGCGAGGTCCGCATCTGCCTGCGAAATGGGAACGCCGTCTTTCAGTCGGCCGATGCCGTTGTATCCGAAGCCGGCGAGAATCTGGTGGTGGCGATCGAGCGCCAGCGGAATGAGCAGATCGAAATCATGATCCACGAGACGGAAGCCGCGCGGCATGATACCCACAATTGTCCGGTTCTCCGCATCCACCTGAATTGAGCGGCCGATGATGTTGCGGTCGCTGCCGAAGCGACGCTGGCAGTAGCCGTAACTCAGCATCACGCTCTTCGCGCCCTGCGGCTGCTGATCGTCGGCAGAAAACCAGCGGCCAACGGAAGCCGGCACGCCGAGGGTGTCGAGGACGCCGTCGCTGACGCCGACGATCTGCACCAGCTCCGGTGTGGCGATGCCTGTGACGTTGGCTGTGCCGGGAGACCAGATGCCCATCGATTGCAGAGTCTGGTTGTGGTCGGCGAAGGTGATCGACATGGAGGTGGAAAGCTGCAAGCCAGTGGAAAAATTGGCCAGTCCGCCCGCGCCCGGCGCGTCAAGAAACAGGGAGACCAGGCGATCGGAGTTGGGATAAGGAAGCGGACGCAAAAGAATGCGATTCACCACTGTGAAGACCGCGGTGTTGGCGCCGATGCCGATGGCAAGCGTGATCAGCACGGTCAGCGCGAAGCCTGGCGACTTTCTCAGGCGGCGGAGAGCAAGCTTCACGTCGGCGAGAACGGACTCCAGCGCGGGCCATTGCCAGACTTCTCGGCTGCGCGTCGCAATGAGAACGGGGTTTCCGAAAACGCGGAGAGCTGCCTGGCGGGCCTCGGTGCGCGAAAGATTTTCGAGGCGTATAAGCTGTTCGGTTTTCTCTTCAATGTGCTCGCGCAACTCTTCCGACAAATCCTCGTTAAGGTTACGGCGGCGAAAGACTTGTGAAAACCATCCCATAGCCGAGCCTCCTAAGAGTTCGCGGTGCCCCGTGCCGGTCCAAGAACAAGTTGGATGCCTTCGAGCATCTGGTCGAAGCTCGATATCTGCCGCTCGAGGTGGCGCACGCCACTTTTTGTAATCTCGTATACGCGCACGCGGCGATTGGTGGAAGGAGAGATCGTCCACTCGGCGCGGACAAGCTTGCCTTTCAGCAGGCGCTGCAATGCCGGATAGAGAGAACCTTCTTCCACCTGAAGCAGATTGTTGGAGCGCTGCTGAATGTGCTGGACGAGGGCGTAGCCGTGCGCGGGCTGGCGGCGCAAAGATTCGAGGATCATCACTTCGAGGGCGCCGGGGAACAAATCGCGGGGTGCATTCTTAGTATTTTCCATAAGGCATTGTCTTACGAGGCTTAGAGTAAAATAGTATGGAAGAAAAAGTCAAGACCGCGGCAAAGTAAACAAGGAAACCGGGAGGACGGCGGACCAATCTGGCAGGCGCGACGGTGCTGTTGTAAAACTGAGGCATGTCCTTCCATCCTGCGCTCGCCCTGCTCGGATTGATTGCCCCACTGCCCACAGCTCAATCGACATCGCCGCCCGCACAATCTGCAGTGCAGCCCGCCGCCTCAATTTCCCAAAAAATTGCGGGCATGACGCACATGGATGGACTCTTGCCGCTCGACTGGGATGCCAAGGCCGGCAAACTCTACCTTGAGATTCCTCACCTGAATACCGATTTGCTCTATGTTCACTCACTCCCCTTTGGAGTGGGTTCCAACGATCTCGGCCTTGACCGCGGCCAGGTTTCCAGTGGTGCAATTGTGCGCTTTGAGCGCACCGGGCCAAAGGTTCTGCTGATTGAACCGAACGAGCTCTTCCGCTCCTCGTCTTCAGATAACGCCGAGCGGCTTGCAGTCCGCCAGTCTTTTCCTGAGTCTGTCCTTTTTGGATTCAAGGTAGAAGCCGAGGATGCCAGCGGCGCTGTGCTTGTAGACGCCACGGACTTCTTTATGCGCGATGCGCACGGAGTTACCGAGACTCTCGCCGATGCCAAACAGGGTGCGTACAAACCGGATGTCACGCGCTCGACAATTGCGCTCGACAGGACTCGAGCTTTTCCTGAGAATACCGAGATCGAGTCGACTCTTACCTTCACGACAGACGACCCCGGCAAAGCCAATTTCGTGCGCCAGGTGACTCCCGACTCGCATGCCGTCACGGTGCGCGAGCACCAGTCCTTCATCGAACTTCCCGGCCCTGGCTTCACGCCGCGGCGCTTCGATCCACGCGCGGGCTACTTTCCTGATGCGTATCGTGATTATTCCGCTGCGTTGGGCGAACCTCTCGATCAACAGTTCATCATCCGGCACCGGCTGCAAAAGAAAGATCCCGCTTGCGTGCGCGACTGCGAGGCTCAAGCGCCTATTCAGTACTATGTGGATCGTGGCGCACCCGAACCTGTCCGTACCGCCCTGGTGGAAGGCGCACGCTGGTGGGATCAGGCGTTTCAAGCTGCGGGTTGGGCGCCGGGCACCTTCCGCGTCGAATTGCTGCCTGCCGACGCAGACCCGATGGATATTCGCTACAACATCATTCAGTGGGTGCATCGATACACGCGTGGCTGGAGCTATGGCAGTGCGGTCGTCGATCCCCGCACTGGCGAAATCATCAAGGGAAACGTCACCCTCGGATCGCTGCGCGCTCGCCAGGACTATTTAATCGCCGAAGGCCTGCTATCGCCTTACGTAGATGGGAAACCGCTGCCTGCCGCCGATGATCCCATGCTCGCCATGGTGCTGGCGCGCATTCGCCAATTGGCCGCGCACGAGACTGGACACACGCTGGGGCTGGCGCATAACTTCGCGGCGAGCAGCTATCCGCACACGCCGCAGGAATCCGTTTCTGTGATGGATTACCCATTCCCATACATTGCACTCGACGGCAACGGCGTGCCCAGCCTCAAGCAGAGTTACGCTGTCAACATAGGCATCTGGGATAAGGTGGCCATCAATTATGGGTATCGCGAGTTCGATCGAGAGGGCAAGCTTCAGGAAGACGCCGCGGCACTCAACGAAGTTCTCGCCAGCTCCGAGAAGACGGGGCTCATCTTCATCACCGATGAGGACGCGCGTCCTCTCGGCGGCGCGCATCCACACGCGCACCTGTGGGATAACGGTGCTGACCCCGCGGATGAGTTGAATCGCATCCTCGATATTCGCGCGGCGGGTCTTAAGCGCTTTGGCGTCGATGCCATCCGCACCGGGACGCCTCTCGCGCAATTGGAAGACACGCTCGTCCCGCTCTATTTGCTGCACCGCTATCAAACTGAAGCGGCGGTAAAGGAAATCGGCGGACTCGACTACCGGTATCAGCTTCGCGGAGATGCCCAGCCCAATGCTGAGATCGTCGCTCCCGCGGAACAAAACAAGGCCCTTGCCGCAGTGCTCAAAACGCTCTCACCACAGGCTCTCACGCTTCCCGAATCCCTGCTCGCAATCATGCCGCCGCGTCCTCCTGGATTGAGACCGACAAGAGAATCTTTCCCTTCCGAAACTGGGCTTACTTTCGATCCGATTGCCGCCGCCGAGTCGGCCGCAGACCTCACCCTGGCAGGCCTTCTCGATCCGAGCCGGGTTTCGCGCATCGTGCAATACCATATGCGCGTTCCTGACTCGCTTTCCCTCCGTGTCGTTCTGGAAGACATCTCGAAGGCTACCGCCGAGCGGCCTGAAGCAGGACACACCATGTCTTCCGAGGTGGCTCGTGCCGTCGAGTTCCGCGCGCTTGAAGCCATGCTGTCGCTGGCCGTAAATCAGCAGGCCTCAAGTCAGGCACGGGCCATCGCACGGTTCCATATCGACGGGGTACTCAAGCAACTCACCTCCGCGCAGCCGCTTGCCGACACCGCCGAGGAGATTCACCGGGCTGCCATGATCGACCGTATCCAGGCGTTTCAAAAGGATCCGACGAAATTCGTTCCTTCCGCTCCAGTGAATGCCCCGCCCGGCATGCCCATCGGCGAGGGTGATGATTTTTCCATTTCCCCGGCTTCGTGAGAGTGGCCGCGGTCTCTCGTTTTGAGGGAAAGGTCGTGAGACGTGGCGGCCCACTCATCGCGATGAAGCTGCGATACGTGGGGCACAGCGCCCATTGCGGCAGGGAAAAGTGAATGATTGGACGAAAGCGGAATCGTGGCAAAATAATCCAATGGCAACTGTTCGATTTTCCGGAGGCGTCGTGCACGATCTTCCGGCTGATCTCCGCAAAGCGCTCGCCTCTGACACGCAAGCACGAGCGGCATGGGAAGACATCACGCCGCTTGCCCGGAACGAGTGGATCTGCTGGACGATCTCCTCTTAAAAAAGAGGAGACAAGGCGGCAACACGTCGAGAGGGTCTGTTCGGAACTGAAGGAAGGGATGCGGCGGCCGTGTTGCTGGCCCGGGCCACCCATTCGACTGCGCGTATGATTGCCGAGAAGATTCTGGAATGGAGAAGGGCCGATGCAAGCAGCCGTCTATCACCGTTACGGCTCTCCCGATGCACTCGAGTTACAGGAGATTCCCAAACCCCTTCCCGCAGAAGACCAGGTTCTGATCCCGGTTCACGCCGCCTCGGTGAATCCGTATGACTGGCACTTCATGCGCGGGACTCCATCGTTTATCCGCCTGATGACTGGAATTCGCAGGCCCAAGTTTCCGCGGCTCGGCGCCGATGTTGCCGGAGTTGTGGAAGCAGTTGGCGCCAAGGTTACAGCGTTCAAGCCTGGCCATGTTGTTTTCGGCATGGCGAAAGGTGCATTTGCGGAGTTCGCTTGCGCTGACGGATCCCAACTTGTCGAGAAGCCTCCGGAAATCTCATTTGAACAAGCCGCATGCCTGCCCATCGCAGGAATTACGGCGCTACAGGGCATACGCGACAAGGCCAAAGTTCAGTCGGGACAAACCGTTCTCATCAACGGGGCAGCGGGCGGCGTGGGGACCTTTGCCGTGCAGATTGCCAAATCGCTCGGGGCGCACGTGACCGGGGTGTGCAGCACCACGAATGTCGAGCTTGTGCGGTCAATTGGGGCGGATAAGGTGATCGACTACACGCGCGAAGATTTCGCGCGTTCGACCGAGCGCTACGATCTGCTCTTCGATCTCGTGGGCAATCGCGCGCTCGCTGACTGCCTGTGCACGGTGCCGCCGCACGGGACATACATCGCGTGCGGCGGCGGAGGGCCGGATCGCAGCAGCGCGAGCCTGCTCACACAAATGCTCGGGAACGCGATTCGGGCGCGCTTTACCAGTCGAAAGATGCCCGGCCTCTTTGCCAAGATCAACCGCGAAGATTTGAACCTTCTCGCCGATCTTGTTGAAGAAGGAAAAGTGAAGCCCGTCATCGAGCGTACCTATTCTTTGAGCGAGATTGCAGACGCAGTGCGCCATGTCGAGTCCGGTCACACGCGCGGCAAGGTTGTGATCGCTGTTGGTTAGGCATCCCGGGCGCGAACGGAGAGTTCTATCAGCCCTTCGTGAGCACCACGTGCGTGGCGAAAGGCGTGGTCACTCTCTCTGTGATGGAGAATCCCAGCGCGGGCAGATCGATGCCGGGGAAGAGCGCTTCGCCCTGTCCGAGGAATACGGTTGCAAACGCGAATTGAAGGGAGTCGATGAGGCTGGCCCGCAAGTATTGGCGCACGGTGGAAACGCCGCCACCAATCTTGACGTCCTTATCGCCGGCCGCCTCTTTGGCGCGGCTGAGCGCTTCGTGAATGCCGCCAGTGGCGAAGTAGAAGGTCGTGCCGCCTTCCATGACGAGCGGTTTGCGCGCGTGATGGGTGAGGACGAAGGTGGGAGCGTGGTAGGGGGGATTGGCGCCCCACCAGCCTTTCCACGCGTCGTCGAGCCATGGGCCGCGAATAGGGCCGAACATGTTGCGGCCCAGGATGAAGGCGCCGAAGTTCTCCATCGCACGGCTTGCGAAACTTTCGTCCACATCCACAGACCCACCTGCCTGGCCGTGCATGGCGCGGAAAGTTTTTGTATGGAAGAACCACTGAAAGATTTCGGGACCGACTTTGCCGAGCGGGTTCTCAAGGCTTTGCTCGATACCCGCGCTATAACCGTCTAACTACACGCCAAATCCTGCAACACGAACCTTCGACATCGACCCTCCTGACGAGGAAATGGTTCCCGCTTGCAAAAGGATAAAACAGGCCACGCGACTCATTTTCGGCAACCCGCGCGGCGCGCGATCAACAGGCAAGCGCGCTATGCTCAGAGGATGGTCCGGTTCACAGTGTTGGCTTCGGGGTCCAAGGGGAACGCGGCGATCATCACGGGCGGCCGTACGCGGATTCTGGTGGATGCGGGGTTGAGCTGCCGCGAACTGTTCCGGCGGATGAAGCTGGTGGGCGAGGAGTCGGAGACGCTGGACGCGATCCTGATCACCCATGAGCACTCCGACCACGTGGGCGGGCTGGCTGTGACGGCACGCAAGCTGGGCATTCCGGTCTACTTTACCGAGGGCACGCACCGCGCCTGGATGCGCTGGCTGACGCCGCGGCGGCAAATGACCTACGCGCAGTGGCTTGAGCAATGCAGGAAGCAGGCGACGGAGCGGCAGGCGGAAACGGAACCTTGCGACACCGACGAAGAGATGGAGGAAGAGGCCGCCGAGGTGGTGGTTGCGGCTGCGCCGGAGCCGGCGGCGGAAACGGCCGAGGCTGGGGATCGGGTTCCGACGCGCAAGGAAGATCCAACGTGGCTGCCGGCGGTGGAGACCTTCGAGGCAGGGCAGCCGTTTGTTGTTGGCGACATCGTAGTGAGCCCCTTCACCATTCCGCACGATGCTGCCGACCCGGTGGGGTTCACATTCAAGGCCGAGGGGATACGGATTGCCTTCGCGACCGATCTTGGGTACATTCCGCCCAACGTGAAGGCTCAGTTGAAGGGGGCCGACCTGCTGCTCCTGGAGTCGAACCACGACCTGGAGATGCTGCGCGATGGCCCCTATCCGTGGTCGGTGAAGCAGAGGGTACTTTCGCGTGTTGGTCACCTGTCGAATGAAGCGGCCGCCGATTTTCTCGAAAAGGGATACGATGGGCAGGCAGCGTACGTGGTGCTGGCGCATCTATCTGAAAGCAATAATCTTCCCGAATTAGCACGGGGCGCGGCGGAGCGCGCGCTATTGAATAAGGCCAGCCTTTTGGCCAACCGGCTGTTGCTGGCGCACCAGGGGGAACCTCTTGAGTCTATTTATTTTTGAGTCAATTCAGTTACAATAGTAAGAACGGGCTGTTGCCTGCATGGAGTGTTTGCGGCATTTGCGGCAAGTCTCACAAGGGCGAATCAAAGGAATTACGCAAGCGGCCAGCGGAATTTGAAACACAAATGAAATTCCGTGCATCTGATGGTTAACCGGCAAGGCCTTCGTTCTGGCCAATGGTTTTTCGGCCGGACGCGACTTTCTAAATTCGCGCAAACTCTTCGCAAAGTGGGTCCAAAATTTGATGGCAAAGACTGCATGCACGGATAGAGTCGCAGGCGCCATCCTGGCAAGCTGGCGTTACGACATTTCGGGTATCTCGCCTGAAATGAGCAAAGACTACGAGCAGCACTTCACGGAGTGTGCTCATTGCCGGGCGCGACAGAAGTTTCATCGCAGCCTCGACGTCACGCTGGCCGTTCTTACATCGCTTTCAGTCTTTTTCTTCCTCTTCGCGCTGGCGGTTGTGCACCACATCAAGCCGCTCGAAAATGTTGCGTTTAAGGTATTGAATCTGGATATTTTCGACATGTACCACATGCTCATGTCGGCTGCGACCGCCGGCGTGGTGTTCTCGGTGATTGCGTTCGTGCTGGTTCTGACGACGACGCCGGTGCCAACTTACCTGGGCGGCATTGCGGCGGAACGGGCCAGGCTGCTTGAAGAGCGGCTGCCGGAAGCGATCAAGTCGCTGAAGCCGCGCTAAGTCCGATTCAAATCAACGAACAAGTCAAAGCCTCCCGAGTGGGAGGCTTTTGTATTTGTGCGGCTGCGGCCGACTCTAGCGCAGGAACATAATCCACAGCAGAAGCAGGAACGTGATGGAGCCGGCGGCGAGGACGATCAGCATCGGACGCATCAGCGGGTGATCGTGCTTCATCGGCTCAATGGTTTGCAACTGCACCTGCGGCGCGATTGCCAATTCGCCGTGCGCTGTTGACGCCGTTCTGGTTGGGCGGGTGAAGCGCAGGCCTGCCGGAAGTCGTGGAGTTGAGAACCATGCGGCTTGGCGAAGAACCGTGAAGAACCCATTCGAGGTGACGTTGAAGTCTCTACGATTCCAAGTATGCGGGCCTCTCATCGTTTCCTCCGGTGTAGCGCGCGTTCAGTTTCCGGGCGTGCTCGGTTCCGCCTTCGCTGCCGGTCATGTCCTCGGCATCGGCTTTGAGCATACGCCTTCTCTGCGGGAAGAGGAACTTAGCGGTTCGGGCCGTGGAGAGTGAGGAGGTTCGTGCTTTCCCATCCTAAATGACAGACTGCGTCATTCAGAATGGGGCACGCCAATCCAGTTGATCGAAACTTTTCCTGTCAATTTGCGTATTACGGGCTAATGCGACTCGTTGCGCTCCTGCCTATCGTCTTCGACCTGGCCCTCGTAAACGCGTGCTTGTGCAGGCCGCAAGCGGCTAGTCCGACCGAGCCCACGCCAAGCGCGGCGGAGATCATGGCGCGGGTGGCTGCAAATCAGGACCGTTCTGAGGCGGAGCGCCAGCGCTATGTGTATGTGCAGCATGCGCGCATGACTTCCGGCAAGGGCGCAACGGTGTTCTGCGAGGAACTGACCGACTATCGCATCACGCCCTCCAGCGATGGATCGCAGGACGAACTGCTCAAGCTGGATGGGCGCGCGCGCGCCAAAGGCAAGTACGTCACGTATCACGCGCTGAAGGATTCGGACAATAAGGATGACAAAGACAACAAGAGCGGGAAGGATGGCAAAGACAATAAGAGTGGGGGCAGCGCCGACAACGACGCGGTCTCCATCGAGATTGGCGGCGAGGGCCTGGACCGCGACCTGGTGGAAAACATGCGCAAGGACCTGATGCACGGCAAGTCGAAGGACGGCATCGACGCGCACCTGTTCCCGCTCACCTCGAAGGACCAGGAGCAGTACACGTTTCAGATGGTGGGGCAGGAACGGATGAACGGGCGCGATGTGGTGCATATCCGGTTCCGGCCCAAGGACAAAAAGGATTTTGGCTGGAAGGGCGACGCGTATATCGACAGCACTGCGTATCAGCCGGTGCTGGTGACGACAGGCATGGCGCGGCAGATCCCGTTCGCGGTGCGGACACTTCTGGGAACGAACTTGCCGGGGCTTGGATTCACGGTCGTGTACGCGCCGCAGGCAGACGGTGTGTGGTTCCCGTCTTCGTTTTCAACCGAGTTCAAGATTCACGTGCTGTACTTCTTCAATCGGCAGATCGTGCTCAATGCGGAGAATCGCGACTTTGAGAAGACGCACGGCGAGACGAAGATTCTGGAAGGAATGACACCGGTGGAAGCGCCGGCGGTGCCACAGCCTCAGTAGCACAATCCAACTTGGGCAGAATGATCCCGCAGGCCCTAAAGGGCGGCTAAACTCTGGTGCGTTTTTTGGCCCGGATAAATCCGGGCCCTTTCAAAGCAGGTCCCCAAATACTATGAATCGAGACTCGCGTTATTTTGCGATGGGCACGCGCATGTCGCCGCCGGTCATTTCCTTGGGCAATCCCAACTTCAGGATGTTGAGCAGCGTCGGCGAGATATCACGCAGCGATCCGTCGGGGCGCAGGCGGTAGTGCGCTGCGTCTTCGGCGATGTAGATCATGGGCACCGGGTTGGTGGTGTGGGCGGTGTGCGGGCCGCCGGTGACGGGGTCGACCATTAGCTCGGCGTTGCCGTGATCGGCGGTGATGAGCCATGCGCCGTTGCGCTCCCTGATGGCCTTGTAAATGCGCTCGAGCTGCGTATCAATGACCTCGCATGCGCGAATGGTGGGCTCGAGCTTGCCGGAGTGGCCGACCATATCGGCGTTGGCGAAGTTGGCGACCACCAGGTCGAACGCGGTGTCGTTGACGGCCTTCACAATGTTGTCGGCGATGCACTCGGCGCGCATTTCGGGCGCGAGATCGTAGGTGGCCACTTTGAGCGAGGGGCAGAGGATGCGCTCTTCGCCGGGGAAGGGAACCTCGATGCCTCCGTTAAAGAAGTACGTGACGTGGGCAAACTTTTCTGTCTCGGCAACGCGCAGGTTGCGTAGCTGGTGGGCGCCCAGAACGTTGGCCAGAATGTTGTCCATGGATTCGGGTGGAATCACGAGCGGCAGCTCGTAGAGCTTGTCGTACTGGGTCATGCACAGGTAGTGCAGGTTCTTGGGGATCTCGGAGCGGGGGATGGTTTCGTCGAGCGACTCCCAACCATCGAGATTGCGCCCACCCTTGCTGTTGAGGCCGCTCTCGCGGGCCAGGACGCGGGTGATCTGGCGGGCGCGGTCGGCGCGGAAGTTGAAGTTGATGCAGACATCTTCATCGCGGATCTGGCCGACCGGCTTGCCCGCGCCGTCGACGACAACGAAAGGAATGAGGAACTCGTCGGTTATGCCGTTGTTGTAGTTCTCCTTGATGCGCGCGACAGGATCGGAGTATGCGCCGCCTTCGGCTTTGCCGTTTACCATGGCGTCGAAGGCTTTGCGCTCGCGCTCCCAGCGCTTGTCGCGGTCCATGGCGTAATAGCGTCCGTTAATACTGGCAATTTTGCCGATGCCGTATTCGCGCATTTTTTTCTGAAGGGCGGCGATGTAGCCCGCGCCAGAGGTGGGGCCGGTGTCGCGGCCGTCCATGAAAGCATGCACGAATACGCGGGTGAGCCCGTATTCGCGAGCGGCGCGAAGCAGCGCGTAAAGGTGTTCCTGGTGCGAGTGCACGCCGCCGTCGGAGACGAGACCGAAGAGATGAAGCTGTCGGCTTCCGTGCTGGGCCTTCTTCAAGGCCTGCGCGATGGTGGGCACGGATTTCAGCGTATCGGCCGCGATCAGCGCGTCGATGCGCGTGATGTCCATTTGGACAACGCGGCCCGCGCCAATGTTGAGATGGCCGACTTCGCTGTTGCCCATCTGTCCGTCGGGCAAGCCGACGAAGTGATCGCTGGCCTGGATCAGGGTGTTGGGGTATTCACGCAGCAGCTTGTCGTACGTTGGCTTGCGGGCGAGGGCAATGGCGTTGTTGGCGGTTTCAGCACGATAACCCCATCCGTCGAGGATGGTAAGGACAAGAGGACGCTTGGACACAGGATTTCCCTCAGTTCCGCGAGAGGTTTACACACCCAGAATAAAGGACCGGCCCGCGCCGCCTTCGTGTTCTGGGACACAAAGCGGCGCGTGAACCGGTCATCGTGAGTGCATTGCAAGACGAGTCGTGAGAAGCGTCGGAGCCTGGACGACTTAGGGAATCATCTTGTGATCGACCATGTCTTTGTACTGGTTGTAGGCCTTGATGGATTTGAGCGTGTCTTCCATTTTGGACTGATCGAGCTTGCCGGGCAGATCGCTTGCGCTGGCAAAGTAGTAGGCGCTCAACCCAACCACGGTTGCGCCCAGGTCCAGGTCGCGCTGATCGACTTTGTCGAAAGTGTCGCTGGGCTTGTGGTGCAGCTGCATGTATTTTTCCATGGGGTTCCACAAAACAAAGGAAGAAACGCCGCGAATGAGAAACGGGGCGTGATCGGTTTCAAAGATCACCTCATGTCCGTCGTCGATGCCGGTTGCATCGAGGGGCTGAAGCAGCGGTTCGAGCGGAGCCAGTGCTTTCTTTTCGTCGTCGCGGCCAAACGTCAACCACCCCTTCGGCGGCTCGGAGCCGGTATCGGTAACGAAGATGCCGGCGCACTTGGCCAAATCCTGCTCATGGGCACGCGCATAGGCAATCGAACCAAGCAAACCTTCTTCTTCGCCACCAAAGAGGATGAAGCGCATGGTGCGCTTTGGCTTGAGGCCCGCGGCTCTCACCCCCTGCGCCACAGCCATCACGCTGGCCGCGCCGGTTCCGTTGTCTTCGGCGCCCGTGCCCGGATGCCAGGAGTCGAGATGTCCGGCGATGACGACGTATCCCGCGTCAGGATCGGCGCCGGGAATATCGGCCACCACGTTCATCACGGGGACATTGCTGCGAATGCGGTTCTTGAATTTGAATTCGACTTCGACGGGGCCTTCCTGGAGCAGACGAGTCAAGAGCAGCGTATCTTCAAGGCCGACGTTTCCTGTGGGCAGCTTGCTTGCCGCGCCGGTGAAGCCGCCTACGCCGAGATAGCTGGGCGCGTCGTTGGTGGTTCCGAAACCGAGCAACATGCCGCTTGCCCCGGCGTCGCCGACGGCATCGAACGCATCGAAGAGCTGGCCGAAGAGAAATTCTTGCCCCGCCATCGCAGCCGGCGTCACCAGGACAATATGGCCTTTGATGGATGCGGCATTCTCTTTGACAGAGGCGACCGAGAGTTTGGGCAACATGAAGACTTCACCGCGAACGCCGCCCTCGGGTGTCGATGGGGCCCAGCCTTCGCTCTCCACGTGAAGCCGTTGCACGTGAGGCTTGAGGATGTGCGCCACCCCATCCGTTTCCGGCTCCCATGCTGAAGGAATCGTCCATGACTCGGTGTGCACATTCTCGAGGCCGAGCTTCTTGAACTCGCTGGCGGACCATTCCACAGCCTTCTCGTAGTTGGCCGAGCCGGTGAGGCGCGGTCCAATCTCGTCGGCGAGTTGGCGGTCATACTCGTAAGCCTGGCCGTCGATCATCAACTGTCCGCCAAGACGGACTAATTGCGCGCGGAGTTCAGGGGCAAGCGTGGGGGCCGTTGTTGCGGGCTGCGCAAGGAGCGGGGAAGTCGTTGCCAACGCCATCAGGAGCGCAGGAACGAAAGAGAGTTTGGTCATGGGCGCATCGTACAGGCAGGGGAAACTTGGAGACAACCAAAAAGATGGCGGACCCGCATCGCGAATCCGCCATTGTTGGATTGCCAAAGCAGCAGTCTGCTGCATGCAATGCCTTAGTCGTTGTAGTTGAGGCTTTCGAGGCCGAGGTAGACGGCGCCGGAGCCTAGCTCTTCTTCGATGCGGAGGAGCTGGTTGTACTTGGCGATGCGGTCGGTGCGGCTGACCGAACCGGTCTTGATCTGGCCTACGCCGGTGGCAACGGCCAGGTCGGCGATAAAGGTGTCTTCGGTTTCGCCGGAGCGGTGGGAGATGACAGAGGTGTAGCCGTAACGGCGGCCGAGGTCGATCGCTTCGAGCGTCTCCGTGATGGTTCCGATCTGGTTCAGCTTGATGAGGATGGAATTGGCGACGCCTTCTTCAATGCCGCGTTGCAACAGCTTGATGTTGGTGCAGAAGATGTCGTCGCCTACAAGCTGGATGCGGCTGCCAAGCTTGTCGGAAAGAATCTTCCAGCCTTCCCAATCGTCTTCAGCGAGGCCGTCTTCCAGCGAGACGATCGGATACTGGCGGACCCAGTTGTCGTAGAAGTGAACCATCTCTTCGCTGGAGAGCTCGCGCTTGTCGCTCTTCTTGAAGACGTACTTGTTCCTTTCCTTGTCGTAGAACTCGCTGGAGGCGGGGTCGAGGGCAATGGCAATCTGCTCGCCGGGCTTGTAACCGGCGGCCTGGATGGCTTCAAGAATCAGCTCAATGGCTTCATCGTTCGACTTGAGCGAAGGTGCAAAGCCGCCTTCGTCGCCGACCGCCGTGTTGTAGCCCTTCTTCTTGAGCACGCCCTTCAGTGTATGGAAGGTCTCCGCGGCCCAGCGCAGCGCGTCAGAGAAGCGCTCGGCGCCGACGGGCATGATCATGAATTCCTGGAAGTCGACGTTGGAGTCGGCATGCGCGCCGCCGTTGAGCACGTTGAGCATGGGTGTGGGCAGAATGCTTGCGTTCACGCCGCCGAGATAGCGATAGAGCGGCATCTCCAGCGACTGGGCCACGGCGCGCGAGGCGGCCATTGAGACGGCAAGGATGGCATTGGCGCCGAGCTTGGCCTTGTTGGGGGTGCCGTCGAGCGCAATCATGGTCTGGTCGATGAGGCGCTGGTTGGCGGCATCCAGGCCTTCGAGCTCCGGCGCGATCACCGTCTCAACGTTTTCGACGGCCTGCAAAACACCTTTGCCCATGTAGTGAGACTTGTCGCCGTCGCGCAGCTCTACGGCCTCATGTTCGCCGGTTGAGGCGCCCGAGGGCACAATGGCGCGGCCAAGTGCGCCGCTTTCCAGAATCACGTCGGCTTCGACGGTGGGGTTGCCGCGCGAGTCAAGAACTTCGCGGGCACGAATGGCAACAATCTCAGTCATATCGCTCCTCAGGATGCGGTGCTGCAGCCGGTCACTCAACTTGGGACGGCGGTCCACGGCGAGAGCTTCTCCAAACGCGCTTTGAATAGTGTTCAGAAGCTGATGCACGCGGAATCTTCCTCTCCGTCCAACGTAAAAAAATGGTTTGATCTACCGTTCGAATTTTAACAGCCCGGCGCATGGTCGACGGTGTGGCCGCGGTCACACCGAGCGCGCCTGTCCGATCCAAAGTTTCGCGGCTCGCTTTGCGCGGCAAATAGCACCGGACTCAAAATCGCTCGCGTTCCGGTTGCCGCTCTTGATTCGTACTCCCCTGGGCACCCCGCACGTTCTCAACCCGGCGTCCATTCCGCTGCCGCGCTAATCTTAAATCGGGCGTGGAATTGTATGATCAATTTTCCCCAGTTTCTGCACGACTTTCCCGTTTTCAGCGGGTTAGTAAAGGTAAGGGAATTTCCGCTTAAAGCAGCTTGCGCAGGACATTGCTTCCAAAGGAGTACTCCGCGATGATGAGCCGGACGAAATTGTCAGTTTTTGTGCTGGGTTTGCTGGCTGCCACTTCAATGGCTTTGTGTGCGCAGCAAACCGAGCAGCCCAGCCAGTACCAGGGCGTGTCGCATCCGCCGGCGGACGAAGTGATTGAAACCAGCACCATTCCCGAGGCCAAACCGCCTGCGGGCAAGCCGCTGGTGGAGCAGTCCGCGCCTGCGGCTCCGCAATCGGCCGCACAGCCTGTCGCCCCGCCTGCGATGCCGGTCGCTCCAATGGATGGGACAAGGATGAGTTCCGGCGCTCCGGCAACAGCCTATCTCCCTCCGGCCCAGGGCGGCTTGGACGACGATATTGTGCACGTGGGCCACGCCCAGCCGGCCTCCATGCCGCAAGTGCTGAACGCGCGAACCTCGGCCTACGATCCTGACGGCGATATTGTGCATCCGAGTCCCATGCGCGCGGGCGAGCTGCGTGAGGGCACGGCGATTCGCGTTCATCTGATGGATCGGCTCTCAACAGCAGAAACGGAGAAGGGCGAGCCATTCCACACCCGCGTCGCCACAGACGTTACGCAGGGCGGGCAGGTGGTGATTCCCGCCGGCTCTGAGATTGACGGGCGGGTAGTTGAAGTTTCCACCGGCCACGTTGCCGGACACGGAACGATGCGTCTTGCGCCCGACACGGTGATTCTGCCCAATGGAACGCGCTATCGGCTCCATGCGTTGCTGACTTCGACGCCCGGCTCCGACACGCGGGTAAGAGGCGAGGGTGAGGTGCAGCCGGGTTCACGCTTGAAGCGCGATTGCATTGAATACGGCGGAGCGGTCGGCGCCGGCGCGGTGACGGGAGCGATTGTTGCAGGCCCGGTGGGTGCCTTGACGGGTTCATTGATTGGGGCGGGCGCGATCACGGTGCACCTGCTGGTGAGCCACCCGCAGGCCACGCTCGATTCCGGTACCACGCTGATGTTCATGCTGACCGACTCGCTCTATCTGGCTCCTGACACGGTCAGCGGCAACTAGGGGCAGGACAGCAATCAGCTTTTAGCTAGTAGCCGACTTAGCACCCGGATCCGGCACGCCACCTGCTAAACTCCCTCATGAATTGAGGGAGTTTTCGTTTTTATGAGCGACATTCAGACCGTTGGCGTGGTGGGCGCGGGAACCATGGGATCGGGCATCGCCCATGTCTTTGCCCGGACAGGCTTCAAGGTCCTGCTCTGCGACGTGGAGCAGCGGTTTCTCGATCGCGCACTGGCGCAGATCCGCACCAACCTGGGCCGCGAAGCTGCTAAAGGCAAGTTTCCTGAAACGGAGATCGAGCCGGCGTTGGGCCGCATTACCCTGATCGTGGATCGCGAGGCGCTTGCCTCCGCGGAGTTTGTGGTCGAAGCAGCTTCGGAACGGCTTGAGCTGAAATCGGAGATTTTTCGATCACTCGACCGCATTCTGCCGAAGACAGCGATCCTGGCGAGCAACACCTCTTCCATTTCCATAACGAAATTGGCAGCGCAGACAAGCCGGCCGACACAGGTGATCGGCATGCACTTCTTCAACCCAGTGCCGGTGATGGCGCTGGTTGAGATTGTGCGCGGGCTGGCAACGAGCGATGTGACGTTTGGGGCGGTTCAGGAGCTGTCTATGAAGCTGGGCAAGACGCCGGTCGAGGTCAACGACGCGCCTGGCTTTGTCTCCAACCGTGTGCTCATGCCGCTGATCAACGAAGCCGCTTTTGCTGTGATGGAGGGCGTGGCCACGGCCGAGGCCGTCGACCAGGTATTCAAGCTTGGGATGGCGCACCCGATGGGTCCGCTGACATTGGCGGATTTTATCGGCCTCGATGTGTGCGTTGACATCATGCGCGTGCTGGTCGAGGGCTACGGCGACCCGAAGTACCGGCCGTGCCCGTTGCTGGTGCGGATGGCGGATGCGGGGTGGCTGGGGCGGAAGTCTGGGCGCGGGTTCTACAAATATTGAGACCAAGATTTCCTTACCTGAAGTAAGGAATTAAAGTAGAATGACTTCGGAGGCATTTATGTCTACCGCCGCATTAACGTCAAAAGGACAGATTACGATTCCCATTGAGATCCGGGAAGACCTCGGCCTGAAAGCGGGTGACCGCGTTTCCTTTATCAAAGGCGAGAAGGGTGAGTACATTCTCAAGGCAAAAACTGGGTCGATTATGGACTTGAGAGGAGTCATTAAATGGACTGGGGAGCCAGTAACGATCGAAGAGATGAACGAAATAATCGCAAAAGGTTGGTCCGGCCAGCTGGATGCTGATTACTGATCCTGCCAATGATTGGACTCGATACCAATATTTTGGTGCGCTTCCTCGTTCAGGACGATGCGGCTCAGGCCAGCCAAGTAGACGCGTTGATGCAATCCCTGTCTCCCGATTCTCCTGCCTTTGTGTCTTCCGCTGTTCTTGCGGAACTCGCCTGGGTCTTGCGTCGTTATGGAATCGACAAAGCTCAGTTTTCCGACTTCCTAAACCAGCTCCTGAACTCTCCTGAGATCGTTATCGAAAACGAGGCTGCGCTTCGTCAGGCACTTTCACGTTTCGCCCTGGATGGCGGAGATTTCGCTGACCGCCTCATCGAACGAATTTGCTCTGTGGCGGGGTGCTCGCGAACGCTCACATTCGATGCGAAGGCGGCGAAGGCTTCCGGAATGGAATTGCTAGAGTCCTGAGACAGAAGAGGCACGTTCTGGGCCTGCCTAAACCGGCGGCGGGGCCTCGACCACGGAAACCCCGGGCGGCGGTGCGAAGCGAAATGCGTCGGCGGAGATGGGCGCGTTGTCGACTTCCCCAGTGAAGACGAAGCGCGTAATGGCGCCGTCGGTCTCCTCGATCTCAATGCCGGTGATGGCTCCCTGCGCAGTGACCGTCAGCGTGAGCTTGTCGACGCGCTGCTCCTGACCCTTGGGCTGGCCGGAAAGCGTGAACTGGCCGTTGGGCGCGGGCGTCAGTGTGAGACTGTCCATTTCCTTCTCCAACTCCGTGTGGCCCAACAGAAAACGCAATGGCGAGCGCAGATCGTCCAGCTGTTTGGCCGGCATGCGCTGCGCCTGCGCATCGCCCTTCGCGTAAAACCAGGCGAATTTTCCGTCAAGCAGGAAGAGCTTGCCGGAGGGGGTGGTGTAGTCCCAGCGCATGCGGCCGGGCTTGAGTAGCAGAAGCGTTCCGCTCTCTGCGCGGTGGATGCCCAGGCCTTCGTAGCTTTCGGTAAAGCTGGCTTTGAGGGAGTGCAGCAGGTTGTACTGGCGATCGACGCGCCGGGCGACCTCGTGCGCAGAAGGCGGCTGTCCGCGCAAGGCGAGCGGGGCGCAAAGGAAAGCGGCGGCCAGAAGAGTCAGGCCGCCGCGTGGGATGGGGACGGAACTCTTCATTGCACGAGTTGCGTGCAATTGGCGCCGCCTGTCGGGTCAGACTTGATGGTGCCGAATTGGTCGCTGCAGAAGCCGCTGTCGCCGGTCTTGCCCACCGTTTGAGGCACGCCGGTGACACTGTAGCTGGTGATGCGATCCTGACCGTTCACGGTCACTTTCTGGCAGTTGCTGATGGTAAAGATGTATCCCGATTTGAACCCGGAGGTAATGTCGGGTTGCAGAATCTGCGCCGCGGTTGGTGAAGCTGCGCCGGTAGCAGGGTCGCCGCCCAGCGATTTCAGCTCGCAGGCGTAGCCATTGGCCGGATAAGTTGACTCATACTGCATTTCGGCCTGCTGAATCGCGCGGATGGACTGAATGGCCGAGAGCCGGTTCGCATTCTTCCTCAAACTGCCCACGGTCGGAATGGCAATCAACATCAGGATGGCGATAATGGCCATAACGATGAGCAATTCCATCAGCGTGAAGCCGTTAGCGGAAGGTGCTTGGGAGCGAAGCGCACCGCGTTGAGCGCGGCCAGGCAGAATCGTGCAGTTCATTGGTTTCCAATGCCTCATGAAGCGGGCGGATGACGGCCCGGCTGTGAAAATGCTACATCGTACTGACGCAGAAGGGAAATGAGACGCTCGAAAGACGGCGATCAGGGGTCTGGGGGCAGCGGGCAGGGTCAGGTCGGGGATGAGTCCAACGGTTTTGCTCTTTCCGTCGTAGCTTGAGAAATTCTTCGCCCACATCAGCCCGACTTACCGATACGTTGAAACTGACCCCTGATCCCTGCTTTCTCAGCACACCAGCTGTTCGCGCTTGAGCTTGATGCCGTTGAGACGCCCGAGCAGGGTAACGGCGATGCGGTTGGGATCGAAGAGTTTTTGCGCCATGGCTTGGACCTGGTCCGCGCTTACCTCATCGATGCGGGCGATGACCTCTTCCACCGTGAAGAAGTTGTGGAAGTACATTTCCTGACGGGCCAGGTTGGCCATACGGGCGTTCGAACTCTCCAGTCCCAACAGAATATTGCCTTTGACCTGGTCTTTAGCCCGTGTGAGCTCCTCCTCTGCCAGCGGAGTTTGCTTCAGCTTGGCAAACTCGCCCAGGATGAGCTCGACGACTTCAAGAGCCTTGCCCGCCGAAGTTCCGGCATACACGCACAGCGTTCCCGTGTCGCGGTAGGGGCTCAGATCGGAGTAGATGGAATACACCATGCCGCGATCTTCGCGGATGGTCTGAAAGAGCCGCGAACTCATGCCGCCGCCGAGCACGGTATTGAGAATCAGCGTGGCGTAGCGGTTGTCGTCGGTAATGGGTGGCGCGGGCACGCCAAGACAGATCTGTACCTGCTCAAGTGAGCGCTTGTTGCGCAGAATTACGCGGGTGCTGGCATCTGGCGCGCCCAGCTCGTGCAGCGTGGCCCCGCCGGCAAGCGAGGAGAAGCGGGCCGTAACGGCTTCCGCGAACTCGTCGTGGTCAAGATTGCCGGCCGCCGAAAAGACCATGTTGCCGGCGTGGAAACGATCGGCGTGGTATTCGAAGAGGTTCTTCTGATCGAGATTGCCGACAGTCTCGCTGGTGCCCAGGATCGGCCAGCCGAGCGGATGACCTTTCCAGAAACTCTGCGTGAAGAGCTCGTGGACGAGCACATCGGGGTTATCCTCGTCGATTTTGATCTCTTCAAGAATCACGCCCCGCTCGCGCTCGATATCGGTCGACGCGAAGACCGGGTTGAGCACGAGATCGCTCAGCACATCGAGCGCAATGGGCACATGGTTGGCCAGAGACTTGACGTTGAAGCAGATGGTTTCTTTGCCGGTAAACGCGTCGAGGTTGCCGCCGATCGAATCCATTTCGCGGGCAATGTTCTGCGCCGTGCGGGAACGAGTTCCCTTGAAAAGCATGTGTTCGACGAAGTGGGAGATGCCGTTGGTCTCGGCCGGTTCACAGCGGGAGCCGGACTTGATCCAGACACCCATAGCCACCGAGTGCAGATGCTCCATGCGCTCAGTCAGCACGATTAAGCCGTTCGGCAATACGGTACGGCGAAGGTTTCGCTCGGTTTTTGTCATCATTCTGGTTGACTTCGATTGTAGGGCAAAGGGGACGCCAACAATGCTTGGACGGAAATCCGCAGTCGAAGATATAAAGTTTCGGTCCGGATGGGGCTCCCGAAGCGCCTCCGGACCGAAAAATTTCCATGCACTATGCTGAGTTGAGCCATGTCTGTCGATTCAAGCCAACTCGTTCACTTCGATGCAGCCAAGCTGGCGAAAGTATCCGCACCGGAGACCGGCCCGTCCAAGCGATCTCTCTTTGGGCTCGATTTTGAGGCCCTGGCGGCGCGGATGGTGGAACTGGGGGAGCCTGCTTGGCGCGGCAAGCAGTTGGCAGAAGCGTTGTATCGTCAACGCGTTGCGACATTGGACGAGGTCACGACCCTACCACTCGTTCTGCGCCAGAAGCTGGCCAAGCAAGGCTGGGAAGTCGGTCGGCCGGAAATTGTTCAGGTTTTTCAGTCCGTCGATGGAACGGAGCGTTATCTCATCGAGGGCAGAAGTGGCGCCACCTCTGCTGAAACGGTTGAAACCGTCTGGATGCCCGAGGGCGACGAAGGCGAAGCCGGCGACGGCACCGACTCCTCTGAGGCCGCCGGCGGCCAAACTGGTGCAGCCGCAAAGAACTGGCGTCGGGCCACAATTTGCGTTTCCAGCCAGGTGGGCTGCGCCGTTAACTGCAAGTTTTGCCTCACTGCCAAACTCGGCCTGCAGCGGAATCTCAGCGCCGGCGAAATCACCGGGCAGGTTATCGCGGTGCTTGACCGCCAGGGAATTGAGGTTGGACGCGACCGTGTCAACCTGGTTTTCATGGGCATGGGCGAGCCTTTCCTGAACTACGACAACTTCATGGGCGCCGTCGGGCTGCTGGTGCGCGAAGCCGGGCTGAGCCCGCAGCGAATGACCGTGTCGACCTCCGGAATCGTCCCAGGCATTGAGCGCTTTGCCGAGGAGCCGGCCGACGTGCGCCCCAAGCTCGCCATCAGCCTGAACGCGCCCAACGATGCGATCCGTGCGGAGATAATGCCCATCAACCGCAAGTGGAATATCGAAGCGGTGATCGATGCGGTGCGGGGGGTAAAGCTGCGCCCGCGTGAACGGGTCACGTTTGAGTATGTGCTTTTGGGCGGGGTGACCGACAAGCCGGAACACGCGCGCGAAGTGGCGCGGTTAGCGCGACGGACAGGCTTACCGGTCAAAGTCAATCTGATTGCCTGGAATCCCGGGCCGGGTATCCACTACGAGATGCCACGCGAAGGAGCGGTGGACGCCTTTCGTGCCGCCCTTGCGAGGGCCGGCGTGCCTGTTTATCTGCGCAGACCGCGTGGGCGCGACATCTATGCCGCCTGCGGGCAATTGAAAAGAACAGTCGAAGGCTAACTGTGCCTTGTCCGAATTCAATAGCGATTATTCAGCCTCGAAGGCTCGCGCCGGTGCGGCCCAGGGCCAGCAATGCGCCGGTGACGCGGCCGGGTGCGTGGCGAACGAGACTCTCTTCGCTGGCAAAGTCCCCCACGATGCAGCGCACTCCAAGCTTCTCCACACGCTCCACGTCGGGAATAATCGGGGACGCGCCTTCGGCCGCATACCGCGCCAGGGTCTCATCGGAAAAGGTTCCCGTATTGATGAGCGCGCAATCGAAAATCGGAGCCCGCGTATGCTCGTAGATCCGCTCGATGTGCTCTGATGCCGTTAGCCCCAGGCTCTCGTTCGCCTGTGTCATCAGGTTGCAGATGAACACGCGAATGCCGCGGGCCCGCGCGAGCGCCGCGGGAATTCCATCGACGAGCAGGTTGGTGATCAGGGAAGTGTACAGCGAGCCCGGGCCGACCGTGATCAGGTTGGCGCGTTCAATCGCGTCCAGCGTCTCCTGCAACGGCGCGGCATTCGGCGGATCGAGCATGAGTTCGACAATGCGGCTTCGGCTGGCGGTGATGTTTGTTTCGCCGCGCACAATGGAGCCGTCGTCCATGCGTGCAACCAGCGTGGCATTGGCCGTGGTCACAGGATAGATGCAGCCGCGAATGGCAAGAATCTTCGAGGCCAGTTGGATGGCGTGCGCGAAGTCACCCGTGATCTCAGTGAGAGCCGCGACAAACAGATTGCCGAAGTTATGCCCTTTGAGCGCCTCGCCGCCGCGAAAGCGATGGGCAAACAGTTTCGCCAGAAGGTCTTCTTCTTCGCTCAGTGCCACCATGCAGTTGCGCAGGTCGCCGGGCGGCAGCATCTTGAAACCCTTGCGCAGCCGACCAGAAGATCCGCCATCGTCAGTTACGGTGACCACGGCAGCAAGGTCGGAGATAAGCCCGACGCGCGGATTGGATCCGGCGACAGCAACGTGCTCACGCAATCCGCGCAGCAGCGTTGAAAGGCCCGTGCCGCCGCCAATGGCGACGACGCGCATCGGCGCGGCGGCGGGTGGATTATCTGGGGTCCCTGAGTTTTCCGGGAGATCCTGCGCCCGCTGCGTCCCGGTTCCGTCTTCGGGGAACGAAAGGTTCAAAACTTCAGCCTTATGGAATTTCCGGATAAAGCAGTTCGGTGAAGCGCGGATCGTCGACCATGCTCTGGAAGTCGTTATCCGAGCGTGCCTGGAGCCGGTTTTTGGGATTGAGTTCGATCGCCCGCGCCAGATTGTCAAGGCAATCCTGCGCCCGCCCCGTTATGGCATTCAGCAGCGCCATGCCATAGAACGCGTAGTCCGCGGCCGGGTGCCCGTTGAGAATGCCCTCGAACTGCTCGCGCGCCTCCTCGTAATAGCCGGTGTTCAGCTTGGAGATTGCGTAGTCGTAATGCTCTTCGGGAGTCTGGAAGCTGAGCTTGCTGTTCTGCAGCTGCCGCTGGCAGGTGCTCACATACACGCGGCAACGATCGCGCAGTTCCAGCGGCGCCGTAAGCAGCAGCTTCTCAAATGCCGCCATGGCTTTCTCGAACTTGCCCTGCTGCAGCAGTTGCATTGCGCCCAGGTACTGCTGAAATGCCGGTCCTGTGCTCGGTGAATGGCCGCCCGGCTTTGCGGACGAGTGTTCCTTTTTGCGATCGTGCGCCACAGATCGGGCCTCTTGCATCATGAGTTTTTTCCCTGAGCGCTTACGCCCCTTTGCACAGATCCGCCCCGTCCTTTACCGGTGGCAGATTCGTCTCAGGGAATAACGCTGCTCAGGCCATCTTTATACGCATAACCCCGCGGAACGTCAATGGGTAGCCCGAAAGCCGAAACCGGCCTCGCTCTATTCCCGCGCGAGTTTTTGGTAGACGGCGGGGTTCAGCGATGGGTCGTTGTACATCTTCAACTGGCGATAGAGTTTAAAGCGCTTGGCCCCAGCCAGCGTCTGTTGCCATAACGCATCGAGGCAGGCCGCCAGATCCGCCCGTTGTTCTTCGAGAACACCCAGGCGCTCGATATTGCGCTCTGCGTGGCCTTCCGGCGCTTCCGTGCGCAGAGTCTCCTGCCGCGTGTGGTAAATCTTCAGCGCCAATATCGACAGCCGATCGACGATCAGCCCCGGCGACTCGGAGTGGAGCGGCGCTTCGGCGTTGGGCAGACCGCGCGTAGCCAGCCATTCCAGCAATGTGCGGTCCAGCTCTTCAGCCAGATCGTTGCGGCGCTGGTTGGTCTCGTCCACACGGCGCTTCACGCCGGCGATCTGCGCATCGGTGGCTTCGGGGGTGCGCGCTTCGTCTTCAACATGCCAAAGGTCGAAGTTGGCGCGATGCTGGAAGAGGACGAGCCGCAGCCACGCAGTCTGATCCTCGGGCCCAAGCCAGCCAGGGTCCTGGTGCCAGCGCTCGGTGGATTGGTCGTGCAGCGCAACAATCTGGGAAGCAGTGAACATGTTCAAAGTCATGAGCCGCATGCAGCGTCTATGGTAGAACGAAGAGGGACGAAGGGACTAGGGAACAGGGAACTCGGGACTAAGGGAATAGGAAACAGAAACCGCAAACTCTGCCAACTGCCTACTGACAACTGATCCCTGGTTCCTGTGAGGTTTTCGATGATTGACGCTACGGAGCGGTTTCTCTGCATCGCAAGCTACGAAAAAGGGCAGGACTTCCTGCGCCAGTGCGCCGAGATGGGGGTCAAGCCCACACTGCTCACCGTCGACAAGCTGCGCGACGCGCCATGGCCGCGTGAGGCCCTGGAAGAAATCGTCACCATGCCTCCCGATCTGTCCATCGAGCAGATTCTCAACACCGTTTCCTACATGGCGCGCGGCCGGCGTTTCGACCGCATCGTTGCCCTCGACGAGTTCGATCTCGAGCATGCAGCCCAGGTTCGCGAGCACATGCGCATTCGCGGCATGGGCGTCACCGCGTCGGCCTACTATCGCGACAAGCTGGCCATGCGCATCGGCGCGCAGGATTCCGGCATACTGGTTCCGCAGTTCTGCCGCGTGCTCAACTACGATGAACTGCGCCTCTATATGGAACATGTGCCGGCGCCCTGGCTTTTGAAGCCGCGTTCGGAAGCTTCCGCGCTGGGTATCCGCATGATCCACGAGCCGGAACAACTGTGGCGCGCGCTCGACGATCTGGGCGACCGCCAGAGCCGCTTCCTGATGGAGCAGTTTGTGCCCGGCGACATCTTCCATGTGGACTCCATCGTGAGCGAAGGTCAGGTGGTGTTCGCGGTGGTGCACCAATACGGCAAGCCGCCCATGCAGGTGATGCACGAAGGCGGCGTCTTTACCACCCGTACCGTGGACAGAAACAGCAGCGACTGGAAAGACCTGACCGCGCTGAACGCTCATCTCGCGCCGTCGCTGGGCATGGCGCGGGGAGTCACCCACGGCGAGTACATCAAGGCGCATGCCGATGGTCGCTTCTACTTCCTCGAAATTGCGGCGCGCGTCGGCGGAGCGTTCATCTCCGACCTGGTTGAGGCCGCAACCGGCGTCAACCTGTGGCGTGAGTGGGCACGCATTGAGGTAGCAAGCCTGCGCGAGGAGGCCTACGTCCCGCCAACTCCGCAGACAAGCTACGCGGGCAGCGTTTTGTGCCTGGCGCAGACGGCCGATCCAGACACGTCGGGCTTCGACGCGCCCGAGATTGTGCATCGCATGAAGAAGCATCACCACGCCGGGTTGATCGTGCGCTCGGACGACCCGAAGCGTGTCCGGCAGTTGACCGAGGAGTACGCCGAGGAGTTCGCGCGGCGGTTCCTGGCCTCCATGCCCGCGCCGGACAAACCAACGGCCTAGCCACCTGCGGTGGGGCAGACGCTCGCTCATCGCTCGCATGAGGTTCGTGCTTGCCCCGGTCTCCAAATCCGAGTGACCGGCGGCACCCGGCATTCTGCTCTTTTGCAAGAACCCGAAGGGTGAGACCCCCGGAATCCGTAGCCAGACCACGGCCGGTTGTACATGGTGGCGTCAAGCAAATACCCGATTTCAAAAAAAATAAAAAAAGGGGTATTTCTGTACGGAAGTGGCCTCTTTTCAAAGAGATAGAACGAGCCTATCCTTCCAAATTCTTGATTCTAAAGAAGTTCTTTGCAGATTCTAGACAGCAAAGGAGTTACGGGAACGAGCTCGACGTCCTTTGGTTCTGAAATCTGATCTAAGAGGATTGTGCGCCAAAGCCATGAAATCCTGTGCAACGATTTGCGGAGGGGTTAAGTGCCAACGCACGAGTGACTTAAGCCGAAAATGACCCGTTTGGGAGGCACCTGCGGTGCGGCAGGCGGTCACAGTTGGCTCGCATAGGGTTCGTGGTTTCCCAGGTCTGAAAATCCAGATCTCCACCCCACGGACCAAGACCTGTCCCCAGGGTCCCCGGACCTGGGGCGCCCAAATTTCAGCCACTCAATGTGGGTGCGAATGTTCGTGCTTTTCCACCCTTGGGCCGAAAACGCGCAAGGATGGGGCACCCAGAAATCCTGGGTCGGCGGTGTTCGATTTCGGGATGTCTTTCTCAATTTCGGACAAAGTCTCGGCAACCCTGAAGGTGTCGACAGCTCATGTTCTTCAACGCCCGATGTTGCAAGGCGGAACAATTCAACGTTAAAACGTCGAATTCCCCGGACGAGCCGACGGATAAGCACCGTTCGCAAGACGGCAATCGGCGTGCTTCCGATGAGAACCATGGAGGCGCATGTGTTGATTCGAATTCTCAAAATTGTGCAGGCGGTTTGTCTCGCAACGGGCATAGCATCTGTGGCGCAAAGCCCTTTCATCGGCCAGTGGAAGCTCGACTCTTCGCGAAGCAGAACACCAGATGAAATGAAAGTGCAGAGTGTGGGCGGCAACAAGTACATCTTCAATTTTGGCGGCGGCGCGGAGACCATCGTGGCGGACGGAACCGACCAGCCGGGTCTCTACGGGACCCTGCTGTCAGCCAAGGCGGAGGCGCCGGATACCTGGATTGTTGTGCGCAAAAAGGACGGCCGGATCATGCTGAGAGGGACGTGGAAGCTCTCAAGCGATGGCAACACCCTCACCGATTATTACCGCGAGTTCGCGCAGGACGGTTCGACCATCAGCCTGGATTACGTTTATCAGCGCGTAGGCGGAGGGTCAGGCTTCGCGGCAGACTGGCAAAGCATCAAGGAGACAAACAATTCACCCGTTTCGATGGAGGTGAAGGCATTTGAAGGCGAAGGTCTCTCCTTCGTGAATCCCGGCGAGAAGCAGACGAAAAATGTAAAGTTCGACGGCAAGGACTATCCCATGGAGGGGGCGAATGGTCAGGGTGCTTCCGCGTCGGCTCAGCGCGTGGACGAGCACAATGTGGTGATCACCGATAAATACAAAGAGAAGGCATATGCCACGGAGGATGTTGGGCTGTCGGCCGACGCGAAGACTTTGACGATGACGGTGCACTTTACCGGCCGCGACAAACCGAATGTATTGGTCTTCGACCGGCAGTAACGATTGCGGCTCTTGAGCGCTTGCTATCGGAGGATCAGGTCCCCGGCGCCGACGTGGGCGGCGAGCCGGTACTTGCCGTTGCCGGACTTCTCGAAGGAGCGGAAGAGCCCATCGCGCTGTTCGCCGAACGGGCTCGCGTTGAGATCGCCGGTGGTGACCGAAGCGGCCACATGCGCGTAGTCGGCGGGGTTGCCCACGTCCACTTTCAAGTCGCCTGCGCTGAGTTCGATGTCCTTGTCGCCCACAATATCGGTAACGTTGACTTCGCCGGCGAAGACGCGCAGGTGCAGGCTGGCGCGGCGCGGAATTTCGACAGTGATTGTGACTTCGTTGTTAGGACCGCCAGCGACGCGCAGCGACCCTTGGTTACCGGAGCTTTCAAAGCGGGCGCGCATATCTGTGGAGTCCTCTCCGCGCCGGCCGCCAACGTGGACCGACACCTTGTTGGCATCGGTGCCCACGATGTGAATTTCGCCGGAGCGCAGGTGCAGAGCCAGTTCGCCGCCGGAAGGGAAGTCGGCAACCAGCGGATGGTGGGCGAGATCGTCGACCTCGACCTTGCTGAGCGCACGAGTCGAGACGGGAAGCAGAAGCAACGTGGAGAGCAGGGCGAGGCTGGGACGCATGGGTGTGCCTTTCGCGGACGAAGGAGAATACGCGGGAGAAGTGATGGAAGTTCCGACCACCTGCGGTGGAGCAGACGCTCGGCACCTGCGGGGCGTCAGACACTCGCTTTTCACTCGCACGGGGTTCGTGCTCTCCCAGGTCTGAAAATCCAGACCTGGGCACCCAGTCTGTGGTTTTCCACAAGAATCGCAGCGAGTCTGTTGACAGCATACCGACTGATCGGTATGCTTCGTACCAATTGGTATGGCGACAGCGATCGAAACCCGGCATGAATCGAAGACGCGGCTGCTGGAGGCCGCGCTGCAGGTGATCCGCGCCAAGGGATATTCGGCGACGCGGGTCGAGGACATCTGCGAGGCTGCGGGGCTTACGAAGGGAAGCTTCTTTCACCACTTCAGCAGCAAGGAAGACCTGGCGCTGGCGGCGGCCGAGTTTTGGATCGAGGGCACGGGAGCGCTGTTTGCGAGCGCTAGGTATCAAAAGGAAGCGGATCCGCTGGACCGGCTGCTGTCCTACATCGACTTCCGCAAGGGGTTGCTACAGGGAGAGTTGCCAGACTACACCTGCCTGGTGGGCACCATGGTGCAGGAGGTATACGACACGCACCCGGCGCTGCGTGAGGCTTGTAACCGCAGCATCACGACGCACGCGGCCACGCTGACGCCGATGATTGCCGAGGC
>Ga0187851_10000662_pt1 | contig 34584 bp, 33 predicted proteins | sample June2016WEW_6_10_FD_132997 | JGI IMG/M metagenome (GOLD analysis project Ga0187851, IMG submission 132997) | Peatland microbial communities from SPRUCE experiment site at the Marcell Experimental Forest, Minnesota, USA - June2016WEW_6_10 | ecosystem: Environmental > Terrestrial > Soil >...
GTACTCCCGTTTGGAGGACAAACTCATAGTCAGGGCTTCGGTAACCATGAATATGAGTCAACGTATCGGCAGACTCCTCGTCCACCTCCCATCCCGGGTAACATTTAATTTGAGTCAACTCGGCCACCAAGACAGCGACATGTTTGACTTTGTATTTTTATGCCGTTACAATTAAATTTCACGCGTGATTCGTAATATCATCTTCGACTGGTCGGGCACTCTCGTGGACGATTTGCCCGCCGTGTGGAAGGCAACCAATTTTGTGCTCAACCAGGCGGAACGGCCCGAAATGTCGCTGGACGAATTTCGGGCCGAGTTTTCCCTGCCGTTCACGAATTTTTACGACCGTCACACGCCGGACGTGCCGTTGCTGCAGCTCGAAAACTGGTTCCACAACAGTTTCAAGCAGGCGCAGGATTCCGTCAGCGAACTGCCGTATGCGCGCGAATTCCTCGAATTTTGCCGGGCGCAAAAGTTGCAGACCTTTCTCTTGAGCACGGTGCATCACGATTATTTCATGACGCAATGCCGGGTCACCGGTTTCGGCGCCTATCTCGACAAGCCTTACACGGACGTTTGGGACAAGCGGGAAAAAATTCACGAAATCCTCGCCGAAAATCATTTGCGCGCGGACGAAACGCTGTTCATCGGCGACATGCAGCACGACATTGAAACCGCGCATCACGGCGGGGTCCATTCCTGCGCCGTGCTTACCGGCTACAACACGCTGGAGCAGTTGCGCGCGGCGCAGCCGGATTTGATTGTCGAGCATCTCGGCGAATTGCGCCGGGTTTTGGAGCAGAACCAGTTGCATCTCAAACCGGCGGCAAAAAACTTTGAAGCAACCCTTCCGCCGCTGGCCACGGTCGGCGCCCTGATCTTCGACGGCGCGGGCAAGGTGCTGATGATCCGCACGCACAAATGGTCCAATCTTTGGGGCATTCCCGGCGGCAAAATCAAGTGGGGCGAGCCCTCCGAGGCTGCCCTCCGCCGCGAAATCAAGGAGGAAACCGGCCTGGAGGTGACGGACATTGAATTTGTGCTCGTGCAGGATTGCATCCATTCCCGCGAGTTTTACCGCGACGCGCATTTCGTCCTGCTGAATTACACCTGCCGCCGCAAGGGCCGGCCACGGGTAAAGCTCAACGATGAAGCCCGAGAATCCCGATGGGTTACACTTGCCGAAGCCGGCAAAATGCAACTTAATATGCCGACGCGGGTCCTGATTGATGCCGTGATGAAACAGCGGGAAAGACAGAAAACAAAAAGCGGGAAGTAAAATATTTGGTCGCCGACGCAAAATAATTCAGAAGAACCGTCATGTCTTTTATCACCATCGTTGACCTGGAAGTTTTTTATCGCGTCGGCATTTCTGACGACGAACGCGCCAAGCCGCAACGCTTGTTGCTGACGTTGGATATCAAGTTCGATATTTCATCCGCCGCCGTGAGCGGCCGCATCGGGCGGACGATAGATTATTATGAGGTCACCCAGCGCCTGTTGAAACTTGGCGAAACACGGAGCTGGCGGCTGATCGAATCCGTGGCCACGGATGTGGCCGACAAAATCCTGTCGGAATTCCGCCCCGAGAACGTGACCGTCGAAGTAAAAAAGTTTTCAATTCCGGAAGCCCGTTATGTTTCCGTAAGCCTCACCAAACAGCGGCCTGTGCCCGACAACTATAAACGGCCAATGTGGTGGTGGCAGCGTTGGTAACGATCCGGCTTAATTCCCGGTTGCGGCGGTTTAAATTTTTTGTCCGTCCATTGTGCGCAATTCCCAGCCGTCCGGTCGTGATAAAATTGTCACCGCGCCCGCCGTGCGCGTGTAGATGACTGGAATTCCCCTTTGCTCCAATCGGGCGCGCAGTTTTGGGCCGGCCCGTCGGGTCGCCGGAAATTCTGAATCGGCAATGACAATGACTTTTGGCTGCGCGGCGTCGAGCAACGCATCGCAAAGCGGCTCGCCCTCGTCGGGCAAACCGGCAATCACAATGTCCGCGCGCAGATCGTTCGTGCGTGAAAGCAGGACGTTTTGTCCTTCGCGGCCCAAATCGGACAGCAGCAGGACGCGCGTGCCGTGAAAATTTCCCAACAACACGAGCGATGCATCGTCTGCGTGCTCAAAATCATCCGTGGCGCCGGGATTGAAAACCTGCCAGCAACCGGCTGTGCCGCCGCGATTGAGGATCCGGTGCCGCCGGGGCGGCTGGTCGAATTCCGCGATGATTTCGCGATATGCCTTTGAGCGAAAACGCGCCGGGCTGGTGTAAATGTCTTCAATGCCGAATAGCTCATTGAGCAATCCCGCCCCGCCACAGCTTCGCGAATCACCATGGGTCAGCACGAGTCTGGGCACCCGGTTCACGCCTTGCGCGCGGAGAAACGGTTTGAGGGTGATGTTCACGGCATTTTCGTCGCCGCAATTCACAAGCCAGTCGTTTCTTTGTCCGGCGGCATCCGCGAAAACCACGTGAGCGCCATTGAGCGGGAGGACGGTCAATGTGGTATCGCCCCGTGTCGTTTGCCAGTGCCAGAGGTAGCCGGCGCCAATCAGAACCAGAGCGGTCGCGCTCCAGATTCTTTGTTTGGGCGCAAACAACCACCCGCTCAACCCGCCGATGAGCACGGCATAGTAAATGATGATGGTCAGCCACGATGGCGCGGGCACGTAAAAATAGGCGCCGGGAATTCTGGCCGAGAATTCGCTCACCGCCGTCATCGCCGACATGAAAAACCAGGCACTGTGATTGAACAATTCCGTCGCCCACGGGAACCACGTGCCGCAGACGAGGCCGCCCAGATTGCTCATCAGCGCGAATGTGCCCAGCGGTACGGCGACGATGTTCGCCGCCGTTGAAACGGGGCTGAACAGGTGAAAATATTTTGCCGCCAGCGGAATCGAGCCGACCCAGGCGGCAAACGAGAGCGCAAAATAGCGTGACAACCAGCGCAGCGTCGCGGTGAGCGCCCGCCGCCAGCGCGGGAGCAATTCGTCCGGGAGCAAAGGATCGCCTTGCCAGAGCCGGTCGGCAATTCTGGTCAGTGGTGGCAGCATCAGCACGATGACGAGCACGACGAGGAAGGAAAGCTGGAAGCTGGCCTCGAAAAGCTGCCGCGGTTCCCACAGCAGGATAATGAACGCGGCGGCGGCGAGCGAGTTGACCGTGTCAGCCGGCCGTTTCAACGCCCAGCCGCCGAGGACGATGGTCATCATCACCGACGCCCGGATGGCGGAGGGTTCCCAGCCGGTCGCAACGGTGTAAAACCAGATGAGCGGAATGGCCACGGTGCCGCACCAGGCCCGCGAGACCTGCAATACGCGCAACAGCGCCACGAGCATCCCGGAAATCAGCGCAATGCGCAGGCCGTCAATCGCGAAGAGGTGCATGGTGCCCGCCCGCAAAAATGGCTCGCTGATGTCCGCCGTCAATGCGGTTCGCCAGCCGAGCGTCATCGCCCACAACAAACGCAGCGGCTGGTCTTCCGCCGGCAGGCCGAGCGCCAGTGTGCGCTGCGACCAGTTCAAAAAGCGGTCGGTCAGCGGAGGATTGGGCAATGGCGCCGCGCCCAATTGCCAGTCGTTCGTGGAGCCGGTTTTGAGCTGGTAAAAAATTCCGCGCGTTTGGAGGTATTCACGGTAATCAAAAAGCCCCCCGGCCAAAGGCGGCGCCGGGCGGCCGATGACGCCGGTGACTTCAACCGGTTGACCGGCGAAAAAAACACCGGCGAGGACGTCGGGCGTTGTCACGATGATTGCACCGGCCGCCGGTCGCCAGCCCGCGTCGCGGCGCAACGCCGTGACCTGGACCTGGGCGACCGAGCGTTCGCCTGGCACGCCGTCGCGTTCGGTGATGCGCAAGTGCGGGGTTTCGATCAAGGTGCCGCGCACCGTCACGATGGCGTTGGCATCGCCGAGCAATGTGCGCAGGTCGTTGGGCGAAACCACGGCCGTCCGGCTGGCGAGATTCGTCCAGCCGGCCAGCGCGATGAGCAGCCAAAGCAACCGGGGACGAAGTTTTTCGAGAACGAGAGCGAGGACGAGAACGGCAAAGGCAATTCCAAACAGCGTGGCGGGCGGCGGTCGAAAGATCTCCGCCAGCAGCAGCCCGAAGGCGTAACCGGAAACGACGGCAACCAGCGGACGTTTCATGGTGGGTTTCTACCAGTGTTTTCGCCTGCGACCAATCAGCCAGAGCGCGAGCAAACTGGCCGCGCCACCGGCGGTGTCAATGAACACGTCAGACACCAGTGCCGTGCGTGTCGGCACAAAGATTTGGTGGAATTCATCGCTGGCGGCGTAAAGAAAGGTGATGGCGAGTGCAAGGCCGGCTTCCGGCCAAACCCAGGGACGGGGATCGTTTTTTCCTGGCCGGCGCACCGCATGCCAGAGCAGCAACGCGAGCACGGCGTATTCGGTCAGATGCGCGCATTTTCGGAGTAACTCATGGATGTCCTGGATCTGAGCTTCCGACAGGTGGGGGAACAGCCAGCGTAACAATGGTTCGACGAGGCGCGAGGAATGCTCATAAGAATGCGAATCGCTCGATGCTGAAAAAATCAACGCCATCCACATCAACACCGGCAGCCAGTATTTGAAAAACGGGCGGAGTTTGGGCACGGCGAATCAAAACCGGATTCAGCGTGCGGGGCAATCAGAATATGATTGGATTTGCCAAGAAGTGGCGTATTTGGCACAGAAATACGCGTCTATGCGCAAGTTTTTAACATTTTTGCTTTGTGCGGCAATGATGGCTGCGGTTGTGACCCGGGCGTCGACGCCGGCGCCAGCTTTGATTGCGCGAATTCATTTCGCCGGCGCCGGGCAGATTTCCGCCGACACCAATGCCGTGGCGTTCACAAATCTTTGGTGTTCGTCCGAGGCGCAGGCGCTCCGCGTTCAAACGCTGAACAAACTTTCCCGGGTGCCTTATGACTGGCTCAAACAAAAAATGCTTTCCAGCACCAATACCGGCGCCGGGCAGCTCCGGCCGTTGCTCGACGATTTATTGGGCGCGGAATGGTTTTTACAAATCGGCGACGCGACGAACGGGGCGCCGGAACTGGCGCTGGCGATCCGGCTGGATGCCGGCCGCGCACAGCTTTGGCAGACCAATTTGGAAGGCGTTCTCGAAGGCTGGACGATGTTGCCCGTGGAAAAAAACCGGAACGGCTGGGAATTGAAAAAACATCTTCCGCCCAACCTGGTCCGTTTTGTCCAGGTTGGCGATTGGGTTGTATTCGGCTGGGGCCAGGACAAACTGGTGTTGAATGACGAACTGGTCCGGCGCGTGCTGGCCGAAAAACGCCCCGCTCCCGCGGAGAAGGACAGTTGGTTGACCGCGGATGTAGACTGGCCGCGTCTGGCGCGTTGGTTTCCATCCATCAACCCGCTTGATCTGCCGGAGACGCGATGGCAGGCCGTCGGACGCGATGGCAATTTGCATCTGGATGGCAAACTGATTTTCCCGCATCCGCTGACACTGGCCCTTGAACCATGGCGGATGCCAACGAACACAATTCGCCAGCCGTTCATCAGCTTTACTGCGGCGCGCGGCATCGCGCCGTGGCTGGAAAAGCAAAGCTGGGCGCAGCCGTATGAAATATCGCCGGTGCCGAACCAGGTGTTCATCTGGGCGCTGGCGCAGATGCCGTTCATGACTTTTGCCGCCGCGCCGGTGCCGGACGGGGGAGCGGCGCTCAAGGAACTTGAACAAAAGGTTTCCGCCAACACCAACTGGCAAAGTCATTTCGAGGCGCCGCTCACGATCGACGTGACGAACAATCAAATCTCCTGGCTCGGCCTGCCGTACATTGTCCCGGGCGTGGAGGCTTTGACTGAGCCGTCCGGTGATTATTTGTTCGCATCAATTTTCCCAAACGGGCCAAAATCCAAGCCGCTGCCGCCGGAACTGTTCCAGCTGCTCGCCCAGTCCAACCTGGTTTATTACCACTGGGAAATCACCGCTGTCCGGTTGAAAATGCTGCCGCAGCTGTCGCAACTGGCGCTGATGGTTACGCACCACCGGCAGCTGGATGAACAATCCGCCGCGGGCAAATGGCTGGCCCGGATTGGACCGACGCTGGGCAACACCGTGACCGAAGTAAAGCAAACTGGGCCGAATGAATTGTCGTTTACGCGCAAGGCGCCGGCCGGACTCACGGCGGTTGAACTCACCGCCCTGGCAAACTGGCTTGAAGTGCCGGATTTTCCAGGCTGCGACTTGCGTTTGCCGCCGTTCAAAGCCAGGCACCCGCACCCCAAAAAAACTCCCGGGACGACACCGGTAAAAATCCCCGCGGCACCGCCGTCCACACCGGCACCGCCGCATTAACATGCTCAAACTCGGCGTCAATATCGATCACGTCGCCACGCTCCGCGAGGCGCGCTATCGCGGACGCGGTTTCGGTGAGCCCGATCCGATCGCGGCGGCGCGGATTTGCGAAGCCGCCGGCGCGCACGGCATCACCGCCCACCTGCGCGAAGACCGCCGGCACATGCAGGATCGCGACGTCTGGAAACTGCGCGAAGTCGTCAAGACCCGGCTGAATCTCGAAATGGCCGTCGTGCCTGAGATCATCGCCATCGCGCTGAAATTGAAGCCGGACATCGTCTGCATCGTGCCCGAGCGGCGGCAGGAAGTGACCACCGAAGGCGGTCTCGACGTGGTGGCGCAGGAAAAAGCCATCACCGACACGCGCAGGAAAATGAACGACGCGGGCATTGAAGTGAGCCTGTTCATCGCGCCGGATGAAAAACAGATCAAGGCCGCCGCCCGCACCGGCTGCCAGTTCATCGAGTTGCACACGGGTCAGTTCGCGGAGGAATTTCATGAACGGTGGGGCGAGAGTCTCTCGAGCCCTGACTTGAAGAATAATTTGGGCTCGACGGAGTCTCGCCCCACCAAATCTCCCGAACTCCAACGTTTGATTTCCGGCGCGCAGCAGGCGCATGCGCTCGGCTTGAAGGTGAACGCCGGGCACGGATTGAATTATGTGAACCTGCCCACGCTGTATTCGGTTCCGAATCTGGTGGAATTGAACATCGGCCACAGCATCATCAGCCGTGCCGTCAACGCGGGCCTGGGAAAGGCCGTCAAGGAAATGCTGCGCCTGATGAAAAATTATCGCGGGTGAAAATTTTTAGAAGCCATTCTTTTCACGGACTCGCCTGAAGATGATAATAAGACCGTATCGTGGCAAATTGGTCTTTGGGCAACATGAAAACATAGCGATTGGGATAAGCCTTCTCAAGACGGTCAATTTGACGTTTGATTGCTGAATAACCACCATCCTTTTTATTAAAGCCCGCTACAATGCATGTAAAACCGCAGAACACAGGTGCTTTCGGGTTCGGTTTCACCAGCAAAAACTGTTTGTATAAATCCTCTTCATTCGCAGCACCCCAAGTATCAAGTTTTGGTGGAAAACCAGCCTGAATTACTCCGCCTTCACCGAGAACTCCTGCAAAGCCGCACGTTTTCATATAGGTAGTGTATTTTGCACTTGGATTGGGCGCGATCCATATACGGGTGGTATAAAATCCTGCATTGGCGCACCAATCATGAGTTAGCTTGCACCATGCTGAAAACATTTCCGCGTTAAAGTCCCGGATAAAAATGAATTGAACACCACATGGGCCAGCCACCAGTTCATCGTTGTCTGTTATTTTGGAATAATACCAATCTAACAAAGGCGGGTTGAGTTCTTGAAGTGTTGGGCTTAGTTCCGTGGCTACCGGAATCGTTCCACGGGCAGGATCATGCCAAAAATCGTAGAGCGAATTTTGGTCGAACTGTATGTTGTCACCGTCACTCCACATGATGTGGGCATAGATTTTACCGGGGTCAACTGCAATTACCCGACCCGGAGATTGCGTGTAAGTCTTATCAGGAAAGCTCGACCAAAAACTGCCATTTGCATACAGGTCGCTAACGACATAACCAATTCCATATTGGTTGGCGAGCGCGTTGGCTTCATCGCCGTCGCTACCATAACCCATCAACGACGTGCCCACCCCGTAGCCTTTCGTCCGAAAAATTTTCTTCACTTCAGCCTCATCGGTTTTGAAGTCGAGCCAAAAAACAAAACCCTTGCTGGCCACAACGTAATCAACCAAAGGCAGCACCCTGTCAGCGTTAAGAGCAAAAACGACCTGCTTGCTACAACCGGGCATCAGGTTCAACAGTGCCCAGTCGTAAGCTTCGTTTCTGTCTGTCCACTTGTTTTGAAAATCCTCCACGGCACCTTTCCAGCCAAACTCCGATATCAAATCATTCCTGATTGATTCGGTGACCGGAATTCCATCTTGTTGTGCGGCGGACATCAAGGCTAGACACCAGGTCCAATCCTTCTCCGGGTCGTAGATAAACATTTTCTTCACGCGCCCTTGATATTTCTGGAAAAGGGCTCGCAATCCCGCGTTGGCCCCAGATAGTTCATGCAATTGTTCAAATGGCTTTCCACCACTCTTAAGCTGTTCCCAATGGTGCTCTTGGTCAGCAATATAAACCTCGGCTGATGATTGATTGACCATGCCTTGTAATGCCCACGCAGTCATCCTGGCATTCCTGCTGTCTTTGTGACAATCAACGACATAAACATTTGTTGCCGCCGGCATTTTTGGAAACATTCCGCTGGCAGCTGATGCTGACTGAACACTCAGGGTAAATCCCAAGAAAATAACGAAATAATTGGCGAAAGACTTACGGTTGATTTTCAACTTCACGTTTGAGGGGTATTCCGAGTTTGCTTGCGCGTCAATCGCAAATCGTAAATCGTAAATCACAAATGATTCTGGGCATCGGCATTGACATCATCGAAGTCGCGCGCATCGCGTCGTCGTACGAAAAATTCGGCGACCGCTTTCTCAATCGCATTTTGCATCCCGCCGAGATTGCCTACTGTCTTACGCACAAAAATCCCGCGCCGTTTCTTGCCGCGCGGTTCGCGGCCAAGGAAGCCATCTCCAAGGCGTTCGGCACCGGTATCGGCGCCCAACTCGGCTGGCAGGATATCGAAATCCGCAAAAAGGAGTCCGGCGAACCGTACGTGGTGTTGCACGACAAGGGGAAGAAATTATTCAAGTCACGCCGTGCCAAGCGATTGCTCATCAGCCTGAGCCACACAGTCAATTACGCGGCGGCAACGGCGATTTTGGAGAGGTAGACACGGATTACACGGATTAACACAGATTTAATTCGTGAAAATCTGTGAAATCCATGTCACCCGTTTCTCCTTTTTTTGGCGGGTAATTTGCTCCAAACTACGCGCATGGCGACGGCAGTGGTGGCGATTCTGGTATTTGCGGGGGCGAGCTTCTTTTTCGCCTTGGCGGAAACAGCTTTATTTTCCCTGAGCAAATGGCAGGCGCGACAACTGGCCGAACATCATCCGGGCGCGGGCAAAATCGTCACCCAACTGCTCGAACGTCCGCAGGATTTGCTGGCCACGCTGGCGCTGGGCAACACGTTCGCCAACGCGGCGATGCTCGCGGTGGCGCTGCGGATGGTCTTCAATGAGCACTGGGCGCTGGCGCTGACGATGCTGACGTTGCTGGTGTTGACGCTTCTGGGTTGCGAGGTTTTACCCAAAACGCTGGCCGTGCGGCGGCCGGAACGCTGGGCATTGCGGGTCGCGTGGCTGATGCTGGTTTTCGAAAAAATCACGGCGCCCCTGCATCGCGTGGCCCAGCAACTCAACGCGGCCATTTTGAGAATCATCACGCTGCAAACCGCCCCTCCGCAGGGAGGAGGAGCATTGACGGACGCCGAATACCAGGAACTCCTCGAAATGGCCTGGCGTCAGGGCACGCTCGACGAATCGGAAAAAGAAATCATCCTGCAAATCGTCAGCCTCGACCAGCGCACGGCGCGCGACGTGATGCGCCCGCGCGCGGGCATGGCGTGCATTTCGGACGACGCGACGGTCGGGGAAATGATTGCGTTAGCGAAAAAATTCAAGCACCGCCGCCTGCCGATTTACGACGAAACGCCGGACACCATCGTGGGCATTCTCAACACGCGCGCGCTGCTGCTGGATCCGGCCATTGACCTGGCCGACGCGATTGAGTTTCCCTCGTTCGTGCCGGAGACGATGAATCTGCTGCAACTGTTCAAGAGCCTGCAAAAACAGCAGCGCGGCCTGGCCATCGTGCTCGACGAATTCGGCGGCACGGCGGGCCTGGTGACGATGGAGGACATTCTTGGCCAGCTCGTCGGCAAAATCCACTCGGAGACGCAGACGGAAGGGTTGGTGATGGAAAAACTCGCGCCGGACCGCTGGCGCGTGAGCGGCACGATGCGGCTGGACGACTTCCGCCGCGAATTCCCCGCGCTCGGCGACGTGGACGAGGTGGAAACGATGGGCGGATTGCTGGCGCATTTGATCGGCGTGGTGCCGGCGGCGGGCGAGTCGGCAATGTTTCGCGGCTTGAAACTCACCGCGGAGGCCGCCGACGAACGGCGCGTACGCAAGCTGATTGTTCAGCGGGTGAATAAATGAACACGAACCTCCTCAACTGGCTCGTTTTTGCCGCGTGTCTGGGCCCGTCGTTTTTGCTGTCCGGCATGGAGGCGGGTGTGTTCGCGCTGAACCGGCTGCGGGTGCGGCGGCTGGCGCGCGCGGGCAAGCCCTCGGCGAAACTGCTCCATGGCTTTCTCGAAAATCCGGAAAAATTCATGTGGACGATTCTCGTCGGCAACACGCTCGCCAATTTTCTCATCCTCGGCTGGACGGTGATCAAGCTGCACGAATGGTTTTTGGGGTATCGCGCCGGGATCATCGTTGTTTTTGCGGTGGTCGTTTTTTTGTTTTACGCGCTGTTTGACTTGCTGCCCAAAATGCTGTTCCGTGCGTATCCCAATCAACTGTGCCTGTCGGCGGCAAATCTTTTCCGGCCCATTCATTTTGTGCTCAGCCCGCTCGTGTCAATCGTGGCCGACGTGTCCCGGGCGATGCTGCGCTGGACGGGCGGGCGGGCGTTGACCGGGCGGCTGTTCGGCAATCGCGAGGAAATGCTCGCGGTCATGCAGGAATCCGCGCAGGCGTTGACGACCGACGAGCGGGCGATGATCAACCGGGTGCTCGATTTGCAAACGTTCACCGTCCGCCAGATTGCCACGCCCCTCGCACAAACGGTGACCATTCAGACGCAAATGCCCATCGCCGGGGCGCTGGCACTGGCCCGCGAACGCAAATTGTCACGCCTGCCGGTCTGGGAAACCCGCGACGGACGCCCCTGCATCGCCGGATTGCTCATGCTCGGTCCGCTGCTGTTCCGCGATGATCTCGATCTGCAAAAGCCCGCGTCGGCGCACATGACGCCGGCGTTGTTTCTCGGCGAGGACACCCGGTTGGAGGTCGCATTGCGCCGGATGCAGCGCGCCGGCGAGCGGCTGGCCATCGTGCTCGCGCACGACGGAAAAGAATTGGGCGTTGTGAGCCTGGAAGACATTTTGAAACTGATGTTCGGCGAGGTGAAACTGTGAACTGGGATGCGGCCATTTTGATCGTGCTGAAAATTCTGGCGGTGCTGGCGCTGGTGCTGCTGAACGGATTTTTCGTCGCCGCCGAATTCGCACTCGTCCGCGTTCGCGAAACCCAATTGGACCTTCTCGTGGCCAAAGGCTGGCGGCGGGCGAAAATGGCGCAGCACATCGTCCGCAATCTGAATTCCTATCTGAGTGCGACACAACTCGGCATCACGATGGTCAGTCTGGGGTTGGGCTATCTGGGCCAGCCGGTGTTCACCACCCTGCTGGAGCCATTTCTCGTTCCCCTCGGCGTTGTGTCCATCGCCTGGCTGCACTCCATTTCCTTTGCCATTGGTTTCACCGCCCTGACCTTTCTGCATATCAGTGTCGGCGAACTCGCGCCGAAATGGTTGACAATTCAAAATCCGTTGCCCGTCGCGTTGGGGGCGGCGTATCCGTTGCGGTGGTTTTACCTGGCGTTTTATCCGTTCAACCGTTTGCTGAATCACGCAGCCCGCTGGCTTTTGGAAAGAATGGGCATTGAGCCCGACAGCGCAATGGACCGGGGCCAGTCGGAGGAGGAATTGCGTCTTTTGGTCACGTCGGCGCAAGGTACAACGGTGAGTCGCAGCCTCATTCTCAACGCCCTTGATTTGCGTCATCGCGTCGCGCGCGAGGTCATGCGCCCGCGGCATGAAATCGTCGCTTTTGACACCGACGCCAGTCTGGCTGACTGTCTCGCGCTGGCGGAAAAAACCCGTTATTCACGCTTTCCGCTGTGTCTGGCCGGCAATTTGGACCAGACCCGCGGTATTGTGCATATCAAGGACCTTTACGCCTTGCGCGACAAGGCGCAGACGGCGGCGGATTTGCTGCCGGTGGCGCGCCCGTTGATTTACGTGCCGGAAACCGCGCGCCTGGAAAAGCTGCTCCAGTTGTTTCTCGAACGGAAGTTGCACTTTGCCATCGTGGTGGACGAATACGGCGGCACCACCGGCATCGCCACGCTTGAAAATGTGCTCGAAGAGATCGTGGGCCAGATTCAGGACGAGTTCGATCAGGAAAAATCGGAATTGACGCTCGTGAGCGAGAACGTCTGGGAGGCTGCCGGGACGCTGCCGTTGCATGAACTGGAAAAAATCATCGGTGATACGCAACACGAGGAAACCGTGGCCACCGCCAGCGGCTGGATGACACAAAAGCTCGGCGGTTTTCCGAAGACCGGGGATGCGCTGACGATTGGCGCCTGTGAATTGCGCGTCGAGGAAATGGACGGCCCGCGCGTGTCCCGCCTGAAGATCACCAAACACACCGCGCCGGAAAGTCCGGATATCTGACCGGGGGAACTCCAGCCCGACCCTACCACCGGCCGCCGCGAATGGCAAACGTGGCCGCCAGCACGGCAATCGTTCCGTCCAGCGCGACGGCCACCCACATTCCGTGCAGGGCGGACGCGGTCCCGAAAAGCAGAATCGCGCCGACCCACACGCCCAGCGGATGAAAATCCGGCACCCGACGGGCCGGGTTTTTGTTGATGAGCGCCGGGGTTACCAGCACCAGCATCAGCAGCGCCACGGCCGTCCAGCTCAAAAAATTCACCAGCGGCGCGCCCTGCCAGGTCAGCGGAAATTTTGTCGGCATCCAAAGCCAGTAATGTTTCACCCGCGAGGCGAAGGGGTCGAAGGCGAGGTCAAACAACATCGTCAGGACTGCCGTCAGCCCCATGAGCCAGAAGCCATAGCTGCGGATCTTCCGCCACGGCCGCAAAATCAACCGCACCACGCCGCGCGAATTCAAAACCGCGACCACCCAGATCAACGGCATTGCCCAGGGCAGCGTCTTGAATAATTGCGGTCCGGCTTCCGCGCCGAATATGAACGGCCCGAACGGAATTCCCATCGTCACGCCCAGCGCGTGGATTGCGCCGCCCAGGAGCGCGATGACAAACGCGGCCAGCAATACATTTTGCAGCGCCAGCTGCCGGGCGAGCGCGGTGATGGTGCCCACCGTGGCCAGCAAAATCAGCAGCGCCTCCGGCCAGCCCGGCCGGCCGGGCAGGTCCAGCGACAGGCCATTTTCCGCCAGCACCAGCGCAAAGGCGGCGGCGAGCAGGAGGACAAACAGCCAGTGAAACCACGGCTGTGTTTTTTCAGCGCGTGTAATTGCCGGCTGGTTTCCGGACGATGCGGGCGGTTGCATGTTTCAAACAGCGTATGAATTTGCCGCCGCCGGCGCAGTCAAATTATTTTGAAATTGTTTCAAGCGGGGACGGGTATGGAAGCAAAAGCGGCAGAGGGCTGCCGCAGTCCAGGACCTGGCGGTGGTTTGGGAGTTCCGATATGCGCGGAGCGTTTTGGAGTGCGCCAGCCCTCCCGCCTTCGCGGCGCGCCATAGCGCCGCTCCGGCGCGACGGCGGCTGGCGCTTTCAGCCGGAGAGTAAATGATCAGTGATATCAAAAGGCGGGTGATGGAATTCCAAATTCACTTGTTCCCCGGCGGCAAACGTGCTTTGCTCTGCGCAGAGAATTCACCATGACACTCGACGAAGCCAAAAGTTTCATCAGAACCTGCGCGAACCAGATGAACGCGCGCTACGGGCGGACCGTTTTTGACGAATGGGCGGTGGTGTCGCTCGCGGAAAACAAGGCGCGGGTGCTGGTTTACTACGGCCCGCGCAACGACGATTTCCTGAAGAATTTCGTGAAGGATTTGGGTGCCTTGCGCGCGGAACTGGTCGGCGGGAGGTACGGCGTGGGCGACTTTGAATTTGCGCGGTATGGTGCCGGCACCGGTTTCGAGTCCTTCATGGTTTTGGGCTCCGGCGCCTACCTCATCTGCAACAACACCGCCGAATCCATGGAATCCATCACAAAAAATCCGCGCTGGCTCAACGCCCAGGTGCCATTTGCCGAGTTGAGCGACAAGGTGCGGGGGAATCCATTGACGGTTTCCGGCGATACGCAGTTCTTCAAAAAGCCGCTGTGACGGGCGGTGGCGCTTCAGCCCAGCAGTCCCCGGTATAGAAAATAACCGTAGGCCGCGACCAACAACCAACCGATGAGGCGCGGCAGTTGTCCGAACAGGGCGACGAAGAAGAAATGCACCAGTGTCGCTCCGAGCAGGATGAACATGCCAATTTGGAAAAACGGCGGTACGGTCATCGTGTGATACAGCGCGTAAATGCCGAGGCACAGCGGAATCGAGACGTGCGCGTCGCCGACCTGCGAGGCATAGACCGTTTCCGGCTGACCGCGCCAGGCATAGTAAACTGCCAGCGTGGCATTGGGCAGCACCATCAGCCAGCCGCTGAGCCAGCCGAGATGTTTGGCGCTGATGAAGCCGGTCTGGACGCCGGAAATCCAATGCACCAGCCAGTCGGTGCTCACGTAAATGCCATAGGCGCCGACGGCCAGCAGCGCCAGATCAAACGGCAGCGTCCAGCCCAGCGATTTGCCCTGGCGCACATTGGACTTGAGCACTTCGAAAAAATGGAAGCATTGCCAGAATAAAAACAGCCCCACCAGCACCAGCCCGTCGTTGAAATTCAATTCGCCCTTGCGTCCGAGCGCCCAGACCGCGCCGGTAAAAAACAAAACCGCCATCAGCGTGAGCAGCAATGAAAGCCGGTTGAGTTCATGCGCCTTGCTGCCGCTTTTGCCGTTTTTCTTTTGCCGGGGCAATATGCTCATCCGCCAGAAAATGGCGGGCAGGCCGAGCACGAGCGTCATGTTGGTGACGTTGTTGACCAGCGAGTTCGTCATCACGTCCGCGCCGTTGCCGCCGGTGCGGCCGATGATGAACGTGAAGATGAGGTTGCCCATGCCGGTGCAATATGGCATGACGAGCGTGCCGAGCACCGTGCCTTCAAAGCCCTTGGCGCTCAAAACTTCCAGCCGCCAGACCATCAGGAACGACGCGACGAGGAACAGCGCCAGAAACAGCCACGGCGCATAGGGTCCTTTGGCTTCAATCCAATGGATGAAGGGGTTGAGCATGGGGACAAAGTCTAATGGAAGTAAATTCCGGAGGCGATATAAACCTGAACGACCGACGCTTTGAGCCTCGTGAACGGGAAACATTCAACATTCAACGCCCAACACCGAATGACGGCTTTCCTTGAATGTTCGATGTTGAATGTTGAGTGTTGAATGTTACTCGGTTTATGGAAAAAGGGACAGGGCGAGGGGATTTGATTTTAATAAACTAAGCGCCACCTCACCCGCCGGGGTGTGGCCGTCCCGGCCACAGCAATGGTCGCGGGCCGGGAGATTTTCGATGTATCTTGCCGGTGTTGGCCAATGAACATTGCTGCGCCCGGGGACGGGCGCACTCCGGAAAAAACAGCGGAGGGCCGCCTCGGTTCACAAACACTTGAGATAGTTGGCCACTTGGTTTTGCCAGCGATCCACCCAGAGGCAAAGCATATGCCCGTCCCCAGGGATATCCCGCACTTCCACAAGTTCGCCGCGTCCGCCGGCATCGCGAAATTTCGAAAACTCGCGTTCGACAAATTTCAAGGAATAGAACTCGTCATGGTCGGCGTAAAGCCAAAGCATAGGCACTTTGGAATCACGCCCGGCTTTCTGAAATTCCTCAAAATTGAAATCCGAGGCAGACCCCATGCCTTCACCGAACCACCCACCGGAAAAATTGATGACGCCGATGATGTTCGCCGGATGACGTCCCGCATAGGTAACCGAGAGAAATCCGCCACGAGATACGCCGGCCAGCACGATCCGGTTTGAGTCAACGTCATTCTGTTTGCACATGTATTCGACAACGGCCTGAAGGTCTTCGATTGCAGAGTCCAGCCCGACCGACGCAGGGAGGGAATCGTCTTCTTCTAGGTACGGTCCTTCAGACTGGCCTCGACCTTTGCGCATCGGTACCACGACAATGTAACCGCGCGAATGAAAAAACGTCACTTCGTTTCCGCCGCGAAAAATAAAATTCGTGGGAACAATTCCCGGCCCCGTGGAACCGTGATTGAAAATGACCACGGGATGCTTGCCGGGCGAAGTTTGGCGAAACACAGTCGTCTGAAGACCAAACGTTTTGCCTTTGGTCGGCCCGATTTGTGAAAGCACCGGAATTCGGATTTCCTGCCACGACACAACCGGCCTTTTCGCCGCTTCCAGAATGGCGGAAACGTTGGTGGTCGGGATCCGGTAGAGTTCAGCGAAAGATGGCGGCGTGTTTGACAATTCATATCGCCCCGACAACCTGCCGTTTGGCTCGAAGATAAAATCAATCTTTGCTCCGGCGGGCGATGAAAATTGGAGTCTGTCGTTGGAAATTTTGCCAGTCTCACGTTCCCAACCGGTTTTGAATCCAAACAACTTCGAGTCACCCCACGAGTAAATGGCGTGTGCGGTGCCATTGGAATTGATCTGCTCGACGATCAAAGCTGTCGGCAGTTCGCCGCCCCACGTGCCCAACCATGCTCCTGAAAACGCTGCCGCGTTTTGAGCAACTGCAGATGAAGGTGGTGCAATCGAAATGTCATCCGGAAGCTCCGTCTGGGCATATGACACTGCTGAAGTACAAACACCTATCGCGACCAGTAAGATGCCCCACAGACCATTAAAATGCGGTTTGTTCATATCCGACCCAGCGCAGCCTCAATCCTCCCCATCACCTTTTCCTTCCCCAACACTTCCAGTAGATGATACAGGCTGGGGCCGGAGGTTTTGCCGGTGACGGCCAGACGGCAGGGATGTACCAGCACGCCGGCCTTCACGCCCAGCGCCTTGGCGGTTTCCTTGAGCGCGGCTTCCAAACTCGCGGCATCAAACTTCGGGGCGGCGGCAAAGGCGTCGCGGAGCTTTTCCAAACGCGGTTTGTTCTCGGGAACAAAATCCTTCTTCGCGGCCTCGGCGTCGTATTCGATTTTGTCGGTGAAATAAAAACCGGCATAGGCGGGCAGCTCGCTGAACAGCTTGAATTTGCCCTTGCAGGTGTCGAGCGCGGCCTTGACGTAGGGCAGGGGAAGGGCATTTGTGTCCACGCCAGTCCTGGCGAAGGCGTGCACGGCCAGTTCGTAAAAACGGTCGTCACCAAGTTCGCGGGCGTATTCGCCCTGCAACCAGAGCAGCTTTTCGTAGTCGAACCGGGCGTTGTGCCGGAGAATCTGCGGCAAATCGAAGCGCTCGACGACCTCGTCGCGGGTCAATTTCTCGCGATTATCCTTTGGCGACCAGCCGAGCAGACACAAATAATTCACCACGGCTTCGGGCAGAAAGCCTTCATCGAGATAAGTCGTGAGCGACGCGCCTTTGTCGCGTTTGCTCATCTTGGAGCCGTCGTTGTTCAGGATAAGCGGGATGTGCGCGTAATGCGGCGGCTTCACCCCGAACGCCTGGAAAAGCGCGATGTGCTTGGCGGTGTTGCTCAGGTGGTCCTCGCCGCGCATGACGTGCGTGACATCCATTTCCAGATCATCAATGACGTTGACCAGATGAAACACCGGCTGGCCGTCCGAACGTTGGATGACAAAATCCGGGTCCTCCTCCTCGCGGTCGGTCAGTTTGCGGACGACTTCGCCGACGACCAAATCCTGGATGACGACCGGCTCGCGCTGCATTTTGAATTTGACCGCGCCTTCGTGTTCGTAGGCGAGGCCGCGCGACAACAGCGCCTCGACGCGGCGCTGGTAATTTTCCTTCCGCTGACTTTGGAAATACGGGCCGAAGCTGCCCTTGCTTGGCCCGGTGGCGTCGCCGGTGAGCGGGCCTTCGTCCCAGTCCAGCCCGAGCCAGCGCAGGCCGTTGAGGATGACGTCCACGGCCTCCTGCGAGTTGCGCGCGGCGTCGGTATTCTCGATGCGGAGAATGAACGTGCCGCCGGTATGGCGGGCGTAAAGCCAGTTGAAGAGCGCGGTGCGCGCGCCGCCGATGTGCAAATAACCGGTCGGCGAAGGAGCGAATCGGACGCGAGGTTTCATGGATTTAATTTAGCCACAGATTGGCACAGATAAATACAGATAAAAAGACGGTTCTTTGGCGTTTTCATGGAATTAAAGTTTACGCCCGCCCTTACCCCGGCCCTCTCCCCCAAGAGAGGGGGAATCGTAAGCCGCGTTTTGATCAACGCCAATATTCGGGGTTGTCGTACGTATCACGGCCAATGACACAGAATCGGCGACAGCAACGAGAACAAAGTAATTATCCAACAATGCACCGATGCTCACCCTCTCCCCGGGGGAGAGGGTTGGGGTGAGGGCGAGCGTCATCAATGATTATGGTTTCGGGCGAAAACACAATTTAACCGGAAGTCAAAGTGTTTGCTCCAACTGCTGCAACACTTTGCATAGCGCGGCCATTCGCGGCACGGGCACGCCGGCTTTCTGCGCCCGGCGCAGCGGTTCAAGAAACATGCTTTCCAGTTCCAACGGCCGACCCAGTTCGAAATCCAAAAGCGTGGATGCCTTGTATGCGACCATCGTCCGTGTGCGTTCGATTTGATCTTCGGCAAAGGCAATCGGAATTTCAAACCCCAGCGCGCCGGCGGCGGCAATGACTTCCAACATCAATTCGCGCAACAAATTTTTCCAACGCGGGTCGGCGAGTATTTTGTCCGTGGTGAGAACCGATGCGTGATGCGTGATGCGTGATGCGTGATCGGAAGTCAGTGCTTCATATCCGGCAACACCAGCGACGCCGAGTCCGTTGAAGGGAATGTTCCAGACCAGTTTTTCCCATTGGGCCTGTGCCAGGTTGTCCGTGACTTTGCAGGGCACGGTGGTATCGCGAATCATTGCCGCCAATTCGTGTGTGCGCGGCCCGGCCGGGCGCTGGAACTCGCCGAGCACGATCGTCCCGTATTTCAGGTGATGGATGACGCCCGGTTCGATGCGATTGAGGCAGACGAAGCAGAGTCCGCTGAGAATCTGTTCCGGCGGAAAGAGCTGCGCCAGTTGTTCCGTGTTGCCCAGTCCGTTTTGCAACGTGACGACGGCCGTTTGCGGCCCGACCAGGGGAGGCAGCAATTTCGGGAATTGATCGTTGGCGGTCGTTTTCAGCCCGATCAACACAACGTCGCAGACGCCGATTTCGTCCGGGGTCCGGGCACAGTGCGGGTGGATGGTAAAATTGCCGGCGGGACTGCGGACGGTCACACCGCTTTGCCGTACGGCGTCGTAGTCGGAGCGGAGCAGGAAATGAACGTCCTGCCCGGCGCGACCGAGCCGGGCGCCGTAGTAGCTTCCCACGGCCCCGCAACCGACAACGGCGATTTTCATGTGGATTGGGAGGGACGCCGTGCCGGCGTCCCCAATTTCAGGGACGGCAACATGCCGTCCCTCCCTCGGATTGGAAAATAAAAAAGGCGCTCCGAACAATCAGAGCGCCGGTTGTGAATCCGGGAATTACTTGCCGCCGAGGATGGCGTCCTTCGCGGCTTTGGCGACGCGGAATTTCACGACGCGCTTGGCAGGGATTGAAATGGTTTCCCCGGTCTTGGGGTTGCGGCCCATGCGGGCGGCGCGGTTCTTCAGCACGAGCTTGCCGATGCCGGGCAGGGTGAAGGTGTCCTTCGCGTGCTTGTAGGCGAGGGTGGCGATGTGTTCGAGAATTTCCACCGCTTGCTTCTTGGAGATTTCAGCCTTCTCAGCAATTGCGGCGGCGAGTTGGGATTTCGAGAGTGCGTTTGCCATAATCGGTGTCCTTGATGGTTGTTGTTTGCGGTTTTACTGTTTTGGTTAAAAAGTCATTTGACTTGGGTTGAATTAAAGAAGTTCAGCCGCGTTGTGCAAGCAAAAAAACATAAAAAATAAAGGCTTTCTTTTCACCGCCCAAGACCCGGACTTGACTTTGTGGAACATTTTCACACCATCCGCTCGTGCCGCTCTTCACCATCCAAAGCGAGTTTCACTACGAAGTCGTCCGCAAAATCTTCGAGGGCGGCATGGGAATCGTCTATGAAGCGGAGCAGAAAGGCGCGCGCAATTTCGTCAAACGCGTCGCCATCAAGATCATCCGCACCAATTACGCCAGCCAGAAAACCTTCATCGAGAATTTCATCGGCGAGGCCAAACTCGTCGCCGACCTGATCCACACGAACATCGTCCAGACCTACCACCTCGGCGAAGCCAACGGTGTCTATTTCATCGCCATGGAATTGATTCGCGGCGTGAATCTGGAGCAGTTCAGCCGCCAACTGACCGACAAACGCCGTGTGTTGCCGAAGGAACTCGCCGTGTTCATCACCAGCCGGGTCGCGCGCGGTCTGGCCTACGCCCACGCCAAGACCGACAAGGACGGCAAGCCGCTGGGCATTGTTCACCGCGACGTGAGTTTCAAAAACATCATGATTGCCTTTGAGGGCGACGTGAAGCTGACCGATTTCGGCGTTGCCAAGGCGCGCGGCTTTCTGACCGATCAGGAGGGCGAAGTCATCGCCGGCAAAGCCGATTACATGAGCCCCGAACAGGCCGATTTTCAAGTGACCGACAAACGGTCCGACCTTTTTTCCGCCGGGGTCGTGCTGGCGCATTTGTTGCTGGGGCGGAATTTGTTCAAAGGTGAAAACTCCACGGAATCGCGCAACCGCATCCTGAACCAGCCGATTCCAGATTTTTGCGCGCTCGACCCGCGGATCGACGACAAGCTCAACGACATCCTCCATCACTGTCTGGCCCGGGATTTGACCCGCCGTTACACGACCGCCGACCAATTGATGTACGACCTCGAATACTACATCTACCACAACGGTTACGGCCCGACCAACGAGACGCTCGGCAAATTCATCCGCGAACTGTACGGTATGAACGCTCCGCATCAGGCCGAAGATACGCACGTCAAGACCATCATCCTGGAAGAAACCGCGCGGCTCCACGAACGCAGCAAAACATGAAACGCGCTTCCGCCCAAACCGTCAAACTTGGGCTGATTCAAACCGCTGCTGCCGCCGACCCGGCCGCAAATCTAAGAAAAACGCTGGCGCTCGCCGGGCGCGCGGCCCAACGCGGCGCGCAAATCATCTGCACCCAGGAACTGTTCCGCTCGCAGTATTTTTGCCAGAGCGAAGACTACAATAATTTCAAGCTCGCCGAACCCATCCCCGGCCCGACCACCGAAGCCTTTTGCAAACTCGCCAAAAAACACAAAGTGGTCGTCATCGCCTCGCTTTTTGAGAAACGCGCTGCCGGCGTTTATCACAACACCGCCATCGTGATTGACGCCGATGGGTCGCTGCTGGGCCGCTATCGGAAGATGCACATTCCCGACGACCCGCTTTATTACGAGAAATTTTATTTCACGCCCGGCGATCTCGGCTTCAAGACGTGGAACACGCGCTACGGCAAAATCGGCGTGTTGATTTGCTGGGACCAATGGTATCCGGAGGCCGCGCGGCTGACGGCGTTGCAGGGTGCGCAAATCCTGTTTTACCCGACGGCCATCGGCTGGCATCCGCGCGAAAAAAAGAAACTGGGCGCGCACCAGCACAACGCGTGGGAAATCATCCAGCGCAGCCATGCCATCGCCAATGGCTGCTACGTGGCCGTGGTCAATCGCATCGGGCACGAAAAGCTCGCGGGCCGGGGCATTGAATTCTGGGGCCAAAGTTTCGTGGCCGGGACCAGCGGCGAAATCCTCGCCAAGGCCGGTGCGGCCAAAGAGGAAATATTGATCGTGCCCGTTGACCTTGCCGCCGTGGACGACACGCGCACGCACTGGCCGTTTCTCCGCGACCGGCGGATTGATGCATACGGCAATCTGACGAAACGGTTTGTGGATTGATTTACAAACCCAGCGTGCGGTGCAGCGCCGCATCCACGCGCGCCATGTTTTTCACGCGTCCAAGTTTCCCGGCAATGGCCTTGTCCAACACCGTTGCCAGATTGTCCGTCATCACAACCGAATCCGTGCGCAGTCCCGCCGCTTTGGCTTCGGGAGAATTGAGCGGGATAAAGACGCGGCTGGGATGATCACGCCGCGCGGGATTGCTCGTAATCATCGAAACCAGAACCTGCGGAAGACCGGTATTAAGATTGTCCGCCTCAACGACGAGCGCCGGACGGCGCTTGAAAGTAACGAGGTCGCTGTTCGGAAACCACACCAGCACCGCGTCGCCACGATTAAGGCCGGTCATACGCTTCCATTCCCGGTGCGTTCCAATCTTCCTCCCAAGCGGCCAGTTTGCCGCGCATTTCAGCGGACTCGTGCAGTGTCAACGGGCTGGCCTGTTCCTGGGCCGGCTGCCGGGCCAATCGCTCAATGATTTCCAGCACCGCCGTCTGCGCGGACTCCGGAAGCGTTTGCGCCTTGTGAAAGATTTTTTCAGCCGTGCTCACAGCGGCAACTTAAACCAAAGCCATCCCGCCGGCAAGAGCCGCATGCAGCTTCCATGTTTATTGATAATCGCGTAGAGACGGAGTATTCAGTCCAATCCAGCGGCTTCGCACAGTGCCGGGTAATTCCAGATTTGGAGGTAGCTAACCCTTTTGTTTTGGTTCCTGATTTTCGGACGAGAACTGCAATGGCAACACAGCGCCTGCCGGTCGCTGGTCAACTCGAAATGCCAGACACAGACCTCGCCCGGCAATTTCAGAAGCGTGCCCGATTGGCCATTGTTGACGTTCAAATATTGAATCACCCCGGCCAAACAGCTTGAAAGTAGAAGATTTCGCTCTGGGTCGAAGCGCACACAGTAAGCCAAGGGCCGCGAATTTGGATCATTCTCGTCATCCCTAGGTGCATCAACGGAATAAACCGGGGCAGGCGCATCCTTCTCTGCCAACAAAAGTTTGTTCCAATCAAACACCCGCATTCCATTGCTGGCAACAAACAATTGTTCGCCAGTCGGGCTGAAACGCACGTCAAATAGATTCTCTTTAGTTTCAAATGACAAAAAGCGGGTTTGTTCCAACATGGAATTTATTTTCTGTTGGGCTTCTGGACTTAATTGTTCGACCGCCTTGGGATTTTGCAGTATCGCAGTGTGCAATTCCGGTCCAATATTTAGATGCTTCCGGATTTTTTCATTTTCGAGATACGTTGTTAAAGCGGTTTGAACCAACGTTGCTTCAGAACCTTTTTGAAAAAGATCGAGCTTTTCCATTCTCCGACCTACGCAAAGCTTTTTGATCACTTGCGCCTTTTCCAGGTCAACGATTCTAAGTTCCTGCTGAGAAATGACGGCGGCGAATTTGCCTGAAGGGTGAACGGCTGCCTTTCTGGCGCCACTAATACCTCTTACGGTAACCACCGGCCTCTTCTCCGCCATAGAACTGACGATAAACTCATTGCTAAGACTGTAAATCCACTGCTCGTCCTGGCTGAATGCCACCGATCCCACAGCACTCGTGTGCAGTATTTCAAAGGCGAGTTCCTTGCGATGCCAATCCCAGACGCGCATCGTCCAGTCGCCAAAAGCAGAACCGCCGGCAAGCCATTTTCCCGATGGGCTCATGCAAAAAACGTAAGCCGTCCAGTTGGTCTTCAGCCCTACCGGTTGAAGGGGTACATTCCAAGGCGGTTGAATGGTAAAAAATTCCGGCGCGTGCTCTTGATCGTCAACCGGCCTGGTAAAGTGATGGGATTGCCACACGAGCAGGAGCCCATTCGTGGCGGAATCCGTTCCCCATGCGATTGAAATTGGCAGGCCGGGCCCTTTCTGACTGGGCGGTTTTATTTCGGCCAGGAGAATGCCTTCCTTTTGCAAACGCTTTTTCTCAGCGGTAATCTGGGCTTTGGCGGCTCGCTTCGCCGCCTTTTCGGCGCTCAAGTCTGGAATGTGAACGAATTGCTTCCAACCTTTGATTTCATCCCGCTCGCCAGCCTGAAGATATTCATAGCTGCTTAGGGCATTTTGCAGGCCAAGCAATTCGACAAACTGTGCCATGCGCTCGTGCTCAAAAACGAATTCGTTTTTCTCGTCGGCAATGAGAAGAGCTTTAAGTTTGTTTAAGGATTCCGGCTTAGGGAGCAGATCTTGAAAGAGCTCTGGTCGACCCTTGCACTGTTCTTTCTCCTCGTCGGAGACTTCCTCGAAGTAATCAGGGCAGGAATTGTATTGGTCGATCAACTTTCCATCGCGATAAAAGAAATAGCCAAAAATATCATCGTCATGGACGATCAGATGAAAAATATCATTGGAGAGACGTTTTGCGATTTCGACCGAGATTCTATCGTTTTGTCCACCGTCGTTTGGGAAAACACTCATCCAGCCGTTGAGTGCCGGGCCGAGCAGGAATCTGCAATCGGCTGCTTTCGCTATATCGTCGAGGGCTTTTTGAACCACGCCAGAGTTTTCAGTTCTGATGTGAATTGATCCAAAGAAGGCACCCATGATGGTTGCGAGTTTGCGACAGCGCGGCAATCGCGTCAATGCCGTGTTACTTGCTTGTGCTTGACTCTCAAGTGACACCTTTCAACATCTACAGACAAATGGTCGCGCCTCTTGCTTGGATTACCGGGTCGAACGGGCTGATTGGAAATTATGTCGTCCAGTCCGCGCCGAAGTTTGCCCCGCGCTGGCGCGTGCGGGCGCTGGCGCGCGCCGATTTCGATTTGCTCGACTTTGCGGCCGTCGAACGTGAGTTCGCCAAAGACAAGCCACAGCTCGTCATCCATTGCGCCGCCATTAGCACGCTGGCCGCGGCACACAAAAATCCCGATTTGACGCGGCGCGTGAATGTGGACGTGACCGCGCATCTGGCTGGACTCGCGGCGGATGTTCAGTTCATGTTTTTTTCCACGGACCTGGTGTTTGACGGGCGCAAAGGGAATTACGTCGAGACCGACGCAGTGAATCCGATTCATGTCTATGGCGAAACCAAGCTCGCCGCTGAGCAAATCGTTCTGAAAAATCCGCGCCACACCGTCATCCGCACTTCGCTCAACGCCGGCATTTCGCGCACGGGCAGCCGAGCGTTCAACGAGGAATTGCGGCTGCTCTGGGAAAAGGGAAAGGCGATGGATCTGTTCACGGACGAATTCCGCTGCCCGATTTTCGCCGGCGAGACGGCGCGCGCGGTCTGGGAACTGATGAACCAGGGGCGCACCGGGCTTTATCACGTCGCCGGCGCGGAAAAACTTTCGCGCTGGCAAATCGGCCAGCTCTTTGCGGCGCGCTGGCCGCAGCTCCATCCGAAAATCACACCGGGCTCGGCGAAAAATTTCCCCGGCCCGCCGCGCGCGCTGGACACGTCATTGAACATCGCCAAGGTTCAGAAAGTTTTGTCCGTGCCGCTGCCCGGTTTGGGCGAATGGCTGGCGGCAAATCCGAATGAACCGTTTTGACGTATCCGGCTGTTGGAGCACGTCTGGCAGCCCGTTAATAAAGTAGGAGACAACGTGAGGAATCTCTAAAAATATCTCTGTTTCCGAAGAAATTTGAGCCTCGTCACCTCGGCTCCTGCGAAAAATAACGTTTTTAAACTGGCTGGTAGCGAAGATGCCGTGATGAATTCAGGGCGACCATGTCTATAATTTCCAAATGATCCCTGCCGTCCGTGTCATTTGTTTTACGCTGCTATTCTCGGCGTTTTCCTTTCGCGCTGCGGCGGAGGATTTCACCAATGCCATTCACGCGTTCCTGCAACATCGCGTCGAGGTTGAAAAGCGCGACGTCGGCATAGTGATCGGGATTGTGGACGAACATGGCAGCAGCATTGTCAGCTGCGGAAAATTGGATAACGGCACCGATCAGGAAGTGAATGGCGACACCCTGTTCGAGATTGGTTCCATCACGAAGACATTTACCGCACTGTTATTGCAAGACATGGTTGAACGCGGCGAGATGAAGCTGAATGATCCCGTGGCCAGGTATTTGCCCAAGTCAGTCAGGGTGCCGACCCGCAACGGCAAGGAAATCACCCTGCTCCAACTGGCCACGCATACGCGATATCGCGCACCTATTGGGGTGCTCTGATGGGCGGCGCCGCGCTACGCTCGACGGCCAATGACATGTTGAAATACGTATCGGCCAACCTCGGTCTGACGCGATCCAGTCTGACCCCGCTCATGGAAAAAACACATGTTGCTCACTTTCATGCATATCTGAATGCGGACACTGATCTGGATACAGACATCGGGTTGGCATGGATGATCACGCGCGACCTGCAGGGGACAACAATCGTCCAGCATGGCGGACTCACGAGGGGTTTTATTACGTTAGCCTGTTTCAATATGACGCGGCGTCGCGGTGTGTTGGTCTTGTGTAATTCTCAGGATTTTGACGTTCCCAGAATCGGCCTGCTTTTACTCGAAAGCGAATGGCAGTCGGACCGGCGGCCAAAGGAGACAAGAATCAGCAGCCAAGTTTATGATTCGTATGTGGGTCAATACCAGCTTTCGCCCGATTTTGCGCTGGGAATGCTTACTATTCGGCAGTTTCTCCTCAACGCGCCCAAAGCGGTCATTTACGTCCCGGCGGGCTTCTGCCTGGCGGTGCTATTGGTCCTGCTTTGGCGCGCTGCCAGTTTCCGCAAGCGCTGCATCATCTTGGGCGGCGCGGCCCTGGCCAGTTGTCTCTTGGCGGCTCTCATGGCGCTGGTATTGAGCCACATGGTTTGCACGCTTCTCCATCCCGGCGTAGGTATTCGCCGTGAAGGGAATCGAATCTTTGCCCAATACACCTTAAACCTTGATCGCCTATCAGCACCCATCGCCTCTAAATTATTTCCGCAGATCCCAATTAAATTATTGCCGCATCTTATGGTTGAACTATTGCCGGAATCGGAAACCCACTTTTTTGACCGGCTGACGGGCTTGCCCGTAACCTTTTCCCAGGATGATCGAGGCAACGCGACCCGTTTAACCGCGCCTTACCAAGGTAAGGCATTTTCTTACGAGAAAATCTCCGACCAGCCGCCAAAAGCGCCTGAACCGCCGCATCGCCCCGTGAGCATCAAGCTGGACACAAAGCTTCTCGATGTTTGCGCCGGCCACTACGAATTTACGCCGAAGGCCCTGTTCCCCACTGGAATGAAACTGACGATTTGGCGGGAAGGAGATCATTTGGTCGGGCAAGCTTGGGGCGAGAAGGTTCCTACAGGTATTTTCGATATTTATCCCGAATCAGAAACAAATTTCTTCCCCAAGACGATTGATTGGTTGCAATTGACCTTCATCAAGAATGACAAGGGAGAAGTGACGTCTGTCCATTATCATTTAGTATGGTGTCCTGATATTGAGGGAAAGAAACTGAAATGAAAACTGCCATTCAAGCCATTTGTTTCACGCTGCTATTCTCGGCGTTTTCCTTTCGCGCTGCGGCAGAGGATTTCACCAATGCCATCCACGCGTTCCTGCAACATCGCATCGAGGTTGAAAAGCGCGACGTCGGCATTGTGGTCGGCATTGTGGACGAGCATGGCAGCAGCATTGTCAGCTGCGGAAAATTGGATAACGGCACCGGCCAGGAAGTGAATGGCGACACCGTGTTCGAGATCCGTTCCATGACGGGCGTATTTACCGGGCTTTTGTTGGAAGACATGATCGAGCGCGGGGAAATGAAGTTGGATGATCCCGCGGCAAAGTATCTGCCCAAGTCGGTCAAGATGCCGGCCCGCGACGGCAAGAAAATCACCTTGCGGCACCTGGTGGCGGAAACCTCCGGGCTCGGGACGGGCGCCGATCTCAACCTTGACCCCAAACGAGCGGATAATCCCGCTGCTGATTTTACCATCGAAAAGATGTATGCCTTCCTGTCCGGCTACCAATTAACCAATGATCCGGGAGCGAAGCATGCACACGGCGGCGTGGGAATGGCATTGCTGGGTCAGGTCATCGCCCTGAAAGCCGGGACGAACTACGAATCGCTCGTGGTGGATCGGATTTGCCGGCCACTGAAGATGGACAGCACCCGGTTCACACTGACGCCCGAGCTGAAATCCCGGCTCGCCACCGGACACAATCCCCTCGGCTATGCGGTCCCGACGGTGGATTGGGGAGCTCTGATGCCTCTTGGCGGGCTGCGCTCGACGGCCAATGACCTGCTGAAATTCATATCGGCCAGCCTCGGCCTGACGCCGTCCAGTCTGATACCGCTCATGGAAAAAAACTTTGTTAACCTGGGTTTTGCTCCGCAGGGAAGTGGAATTATCCATTTTGCGGGAGGACATTTCTACAGCTCGTACGCCGTTTTTGACAAGACGCGTCGTCGCGGCGTGGTGGTCTTGTCTAATTCGAACGACCTCAGTGATGTTTGGGCCATAGGCGACTTTTTACTCGGAAGCGAATGGCAATCGGACCGACGGCCGGTTGAAACGAATATAAACAGCGAGGTTTATGATTCGTATGTGGGGCAATACCGGCCCACGTCCGGTGCCGCGCCACGCAAGTTCAGGTTCTGGCCGGTTTTCCACCACGAAGACGGCAACACTTCCCAATCCGGCATTGGTATTCGCCGTGAAGGGGATCGGCTTTTCGCCCAAGCCACAGGCTCAAATTCGTGGCCTGTTAGCGTAATATTACCCCCTGGCGCTGGTGAACTATTGCCGGAATCGGAAGCCCGTTTTTTTGAAAGGTTGAGCGGCAGGCCCGTGACATTTTCCCGGGATGATCGGGGCAAGGTGACCGGCTTTACGATGGACGACCAAGGCAAGGCGTTTTCTTATGAGAAAATCTCCGATCAACCGCCCAAAATCGCCGAACCACCCAAACCGCGTGTTGCCATCAAGCTGGACGAAAAACTTCTTGATGCCTGTATGGGTCACTACGAATTTGCCCCGAACGCCACGTCTCCCACTGGAGTGAAACTGACGATCTCGCGAGAAGGAGATCAGTTGGTCGGGCAAGCCTGGGGCGAGAACGTCCTGAAAGGTGCGTTCGATATTTATCCAGAATCAGAAACGAATTTCTTTCTCAAGATCGATGGCGCGCAATTAACCTTTATCAAGAATGACAAAGGAGAAGTGACGGAGGTAATCCACCATATGGAAGGGCGGCCGGATAGCGAGGGAAAGAAACTTAAAGATTGATCTGAATGATTTCAACTGCCGCCAAAAATCCCAATGAACCGTTCTGAATTAAATTTGTAGGAGTCGAGGTGACGAGACTCATTTTTAATTTAGATGGAGACTCCTTACGTCGTCCCCTACAATTGTTTTGAGTTGAACCATCAATTTCGTGTCTCCTTTTGGCGTGAGTCCAAAATCCGAAATCCTTGCCGCGACGAAGCGGAGCGAAGGCGGGCGCAGTCCGCAATATCGGGGCCGCCTGGCGCCGTCGCCGACGGGCTTGTTGCATCTTGGCCATGCGCGGACGTTCTGGGTGGCGCAGGAACGGGCGCGGGCGAACGGCGGCACGCTGATTTTGCGCAACGAGGACATTGATTCGACGCGTTTCAAACTGGAGTTCGTCCCGCAAATGATCGAAGACCTGCGCTGGTTCGGTTTTGAATGGCAGGAAGGGCCGGACTGCGGCGGGGCATTCGGACCGTATTCGCAAAGCGAACGGCGGACATTTTACGCTTCCGCACTGGAAAAACTCCGGGCCGGCGGATTCGTTTATCCCTGCACCTGCTCGCGCAAGGACATCCGGGATGCCGCCAGCGCGCCCAACGCCGGCGACGACGAAGGCCCCATCTATCCGGGCACCTGCCGTAACAAAAGTGGCGAGTGGCGGGTGACGAGTGACGTGAATGCTACGCCGGATACCTCGACACCCGCCACTCGTCACCCGTCACGTCCTGTGAACTGGCGTTTTCGCGTTCCCGACGGCGAAACAATTTCCTTCACCGATGGCAATTTCGGTGCGCAGCAATTCGTGGCCGGGAAGGACTTTGGCGATTTCGTCGTGTGGCGCGGCGACGATGTGCCGGCGTATCAACTGGCGTGTGTGGTGGATGACGCGGCGATGGGCATCACCGAGGTGGTGCGCGGGGCGGATTTGTTGTTGAGCACGGCGCGGCAGATTCTGCTTTACCGGGCGCTGGGTTTGACGCCGCCGGCATTTTATCACTGTGCGCTGATGTTGGACGAAAAGGGAAAGCGGCTGGCCAAGCGCCACGACGCGCTGAGCCTGCGGACACTTCGCGAGCGGGGCGAAACCCCGGAATCATTGCGTGGATTTTAACTTTTTGCGTTTCCTTCGCGCAAAATTCGTGTGGAAATTGCCCAAAAAGTGCTTGTGATTTTCCAGCGTTTCGGCAGTGTCCTTAAGCTTCCGACCAGAACTGCGGGAGAACAAAGAGGATGGGTTCGGCGGATGGATTTACTGAGGTCAGATGCAATCACTCAGACTTATAATTGCCAGCGTTTTTTTAATTTGCGCCCCGCTCGCCCTGCTGAATGCGGCAGCCGGCGAATCCACTCCTGCCGCGGCCAAACCCGTCGTGGTGGCGGCATCCGGCGCGGCGCCGGCCGCTCCCGTGGAGCAGGGCATTCCTCAAAGCGCCCAGTCCCTCGGTCGTAATGGCGGTTTTGTCACCAATTCCATGCTGGTGACGTGGGTGGTGGCCTTGGGCGTGATTGTGTTCGCCCGGTTCGCCACCCGGAAAATCCAGGAAGTGCCCAGCGGCGCGCAGAATTTCTGGGAATGGCTGGTGGAGGGACTTTACGGCTTTCTCGAAAGCATCATTGGACCGGGACTGGTGAAGAAGACGTTCTGGTTTTTCGCGACGATTTTCATCTTCATCCTGGCGACGAACTGGTTCGGGCTGATTCCCGGTGCCGGCACGATTGGCTGGGGTCATCAAGGCGAACACGGTTTTGAAGTGACGCGACCGCTGCTGCGGGCCGGCAATGCCGACCTCAACATGACGTTCGCGATGGCCATGATTTTCTTCGCTTGCTGGACGGTTTGGGCGCTCCAATTCAGTGGTGTCAAGGGCTCCTTCCTGCACATTTTTGGCCCCAAAGGTGACAGCACCGGCGTCATCAAATATTTGATGATCGTGGTGTTCTTCGCCGTCGGTTTTCTGGAGGTGCTCTCGATTGCGTTCCGGCCAATCTCGCTGAGCTTCCGTCTTTACGGCAACATTTTCGCGGGCGAGAACCTGCTGGAGGCCATGTCGAACATGGTCCAGCATCCCGCTTGGGCCAGGGTTGTCTTTGGCGCGCTGCTGCCCGTGCCGTTTTATTTCATGGAACTGCTCGTGGGTTTTATTCAGGCGGTGGTGTTCATGCTCCTGACCGCCGTGTTCACGGCGTTGATTTGCACGCATGAAGAGGAAGCTGGCGAGAGTCACCATTGAAAAATGAAAATTTCAGCGGCTTGACCGTGGTCCACCGCGGGAGCCGTTGAGCAACGAAAGGAAAAATATGTTAACGCCAATGTTGGCAGAGATGAGCGGAAGTATTCACGTCGGTCTGGCCGGCCTCGGTTCGGCCATCGGCGTGGGACTGGTCGGCATGAAGGCTTCCGAGGCGGTGGGACGCAATCCCGGTGCCTTTGGCAAGGTCATTGTGCTGGCCGTGCTCGGCATGGCCCTGGCCGAAGCCATTGTGTTCTACGCCATCTTCCTTGTTCACTAAGGAATCGGCGCGGAGCCGGACCGGCTCCGCGCCGCACTTTAACCGACCGGATTTATGAACCAGTTTATTTTGTTGGCAAGCATCGGCAGCGACCTGACCCAGACCGCCCGTGACACGGCGGAGAAATTCGGGCTGGATGCGCCCCATTTCTTTGCCCAGGTCATCAGTTTTCTGATTGTCGCCGCGCTGCTGTACAAATTTGCCTACCAGCCGATTCTGACCGTGCTTGAAGAGCGCCGTCAGCGGATTGCGGAAGGCCTGGAGAATGCGGAGAAAATCAAGGCGGAGCTGGCCCGGACCGAGGCCGCCCGCCGGAAAATCCTCGACCAGACCAATGACATGGCCAACCAGTTGATCGAGGAGGCGCGCACCGCTGCCGCGCGCGTGCGCGAGCAGGAAACGCAAAAAGCCATCGCCGCCGCGGAACAAATCATGATCCGGGCGCGCGAAGCCGCCGCGCTGGAGCATGAGCAGATGCTCGCCGGATTGAAACGTGAAGTCGGCCGGCTGGTCGTGCAAACGACCGCGACGGTCACCGGCAAAATCCTGACGGCGGAAGACCAGCGCCGGCTCGCCGAGGAAACGGAGAAGCAGATGTCGGCATAAAGAAATCGGTAGGGCTGACCTGCCGGTCAGCCGGATGCGCGGCAGCGCGTCCCTACCAAAGATTGGGAAATGAAAATATCCAAACGGGCACAAAGTGACGCGCGGCAACTGTTCCGCAGTTGCCAGGTCAACGGCTTGCTGGACGAGAACCGCGTCCGGCAGGCGGTCACGCTCGTGCTGGCACAGAAGCCGCGCCGGTACCTGGAAATTTTGTCGCGCCTGGCGCGGCTGGTGAAGCTGGATCTGGAGCGCCGCACCGCGCGCGTCGAGAGCGCGGCGATCCTGCCCGACGATTTGCGAACGGACGTGGCCAACCGGATCAAAAAAAATTACGGCGAGGGCGTAAGCCTGACTTTCGACCGGAATCCGGCGTTGATTGGCGGATTGCGCGTCAAGGTCGGCAGCGACGTTTATGACGGCAGCGTTCAGGCGCGTTTGAAAACGCTGGCGGATAGTTTTTAATTGAATTTTTATGAGCAATCTATTGCAGGAAATTGAAGCCCAGATCACGGGCGCCAAGGCCGCGACGGCCAAACAAAATGTCGGCGTGGTCCGCGAAATCGGCGACGGCGTGGCCAAGATTGAGGGACTGACCGACGCGATGCTCAACGAGATGCTCGACTTCGGCAACGGCATCACCGGGCTGGCGTTGAACCTTGAAGAGACCGAGGTCGGCGCGATCATTCTCGGTGATTACACCAGCATCAAGGAAGGTGACGAGGTGCGCACGACCGGCAAGCTGTTGCAGGTGCCCGTTGGCAAAGGACTGCTGGGCCGCGTCGTCAATGCCTTGGGCCAGCCGCTCGACAACAAAGGGCCGATCAAGAGCGACATTGCGTATCCGGTCGAAAAAATCGCGCCGGGCATCATCAAACGCAAATCCGTCAGCCAGCCGGTGCAGACGGGCATCATGGCGATTGACGCGATGATTCCGATTGGCCGCGGACAGCGGGAATTGATCATCGGCGACCGTTCGACGGGCAAGACGACCATCGGCATTGACACCATCATCAACAACGCGCGGCTCAACCTGGCCGCGCAGCAGGCCGGAGACACAAATTATCGCCCGCTGTATTGCATTTACGTTGCCATCGGCCAGAAACAGTCGAACGTCGCGCGCGTCATCGGCGTCTTGGACGAAGCGGGCGCCATGCCTTACACGATTGTCGTCGTGGCCGCCGCCTCGGATTCGGCGACCAACCAGTATCTCGCGCCGTTCGCGGGCGCGGCGATGGGTGAATGGTTCATGGACAACGGCATGGATGCGCTGATTATTTTCGACGATTTGTCCAAACACGCGGTGGCGTATCGCCAGGTTTCGCTCGTGCTCAAGCGTCCGTCGGGCCGCGAGGCGTATCCGGGCGACGTGTTTTATCTGCACAGCCGGCTGCTCGAACGCAGCGCGCGCGTGGCCGAAAAATACGGCAACGGCTCGCTCACGGCGCTGCCCATCATCGAAACCCAGGCGGGTGACGTTTCGGCCTACATTCCCACCAACGTGATTTCCATCACCGACGGCCAGATTTATCTGGAAACGGATTTGTTTTATCAGGGCATCCGCCCGGCGATCTCCGTCGGCTTGTCCGTGTCGCGCGTCGGTTCGGCGGCGCAGGTCAAGGCGATGAAACAGGTCGCCGGCCGCATCAAGGGCGACCTGGCCCAGTTTCGCGAACTGGCCGCGTTCGCCCAGTTTGGATCCGACCTCGACGCCAAGACGCAAGCGCAGCTGGAGCGCGGCAAGCGCATCGTCGAGCTGTTCAACCAGATTCAATACAACCCGCTGCCGGTGGAAGTGCAGGTGGTCGTTTTGTGGGCGGGGCAAAATGGATTTGTGGACGACGTGCCGGTGGCCAAAATCAAGGACTTCCAGCACAAGCTCACGGATTTCATGACGACCCGGAAGCCGGAATTGATGACGCGTATCGTGAAGGATAAAGAATTGAAGGACGCCACCGTGAACGATTTGAAGGCGGCGGTGACGGAGTTCAAGCAGACGTATAAATAATTCATGGCCACCACGCGTGACATTCGCCGACGCATCAAGTCGGTCAAAAACACCGCCCAAATCACCAAGGCGATGCAA
>Ga0187851_10000664_pt1 | contig 34509 bp, 30 predicted proteins | sample June2016WEW_6_10_FD_132997 | JGI IMG/M metagenome (GOLD analysis project Ga0187851, IMG submission 132997) | Peatland microbial communities from SPRUCE experiment site at the Marcell Experimental Forest, Minnesota, USA - June2016WEW_6_10 | ecosystem: Environmental > Terrestrial > Soil >...
ACGCTGGAACCGCCCGTGCCGTCGCTGTTCACGTTTCGCATCGAATCGCCGTGGCTGCGGTCGCTGGCGGGCATTTCCGTCGGCGCGGTCGAGGTGTCCGTGCCGGCGGCCAAACTGCGCGAGCGCGGACCGTTGCTGGTGACGCATCAGGGCTTGAGCGGCCCGGCAATTTTGCGGCTCTCAGCGTGGGGCGCGCGGGCGTTGCACGGATTGAATTACCGGTTTCCGTTGCAGGTCAACTGGCTGCCGCAGCTCAACGCGGAGACGATTGCCGCCGAACTTAAATTGCGCCAGACCGCGCAACCCGCCCGTCTCGTCGTCAACGTGCCGGTGACGCCGTTGCCGGCGCGCTTGTGGGAGCAACTTGTCCTGGCCGCCGGCATCGCACGCGATACGCGCTGGGCGGCGCTTTCCCGGGCTGCGCAGCATCAGCTCGTCCAGCAATTAATCCGCACGGAATTCGCGGTGACGGGCAAAAGCTTGAACCAGGACGAATTTGTGACGTGCGGCGGCGTGCGCTTGGGCGAGGTAAATTTCAAGACGATGGAGAGCAAGGTTTGTCCGGGACTGTTTTTCGCCGGTGAACTGCTCGACATTGACGGCGTGACCGGCGGCTTCAATTTCCAGGCCGCCTGGACAACCGGCTGGCTGGCCGGTCGTGCGATGGCGGCGAAGTGAATCAAACAACAGCGAACAGCGATGAAGTGCAGTCCAGGTAAAATAGCGGATTTGAGGATTGCCACGATCTCTATTTCTCCCTTCTGGGAGCGCTGGCGTCTCGCCGGCGAGCGAATCAACTGATTACAAGGCAACACGGCCGGCGAGACGCCGGCGCTCCCCGAATCCATTCCAGGCTCGGTCAGGTTGTCCGTGTCCATCCGTGGTTTCAACAGATGTTTTCCACTTGTTCCGGCTTGGGCGAACGGCTAGAAAACGCGCATGAAGCTTAAAATAATCATCCCTTTGCTAACATTGACGTTCGCCTTGTTCGCGGCGGAAACCAACAATCTCCAACCGGCAACTTCCGCCACCAACGCGCAAATCAAACGCGGCCAGTATCTGGTCGAACGGGTTTGCGTGTGCGAGGAATGTCATTCGCCGCGGAACGACAAGGGGGAATACGACCGGTCGCAATGGCTGCAGGGCGAGCTGATTGATTACAAGCCGACCCGCCCCATGCCTTTCGCCGCCATCGCCCCGCCGATTGCCGGCCTGCCGACCTTCGCCCAGGACAAAGCGGCGGTGAAATTTTTCGAAACCGGCACCAATGCCCAGGGCAAAACCGCCCTGCCGCCCATGCCGCAATTCCGTCTCAACCACGACGATGCCGTGGCCGTGGTGGCTTATCTGCGGTCATTGAAGTTCTAGCCGCGAAGCGAACCCCTTGCGAGCCGTTATGGGTGCCGGCGGCGCGGAAGTTGGGTCCAAAAGATAGTTGCCGATAGTTATCGCTATTGCGGCCGGATCAGTCACACTGTGCATGTCTGTTGGATAGCTTGTCTCTTTCAAGGCATGGTGAATCTTCAAGTGAACTGGGTTCAGTGATGATTTTAAACCCGATGTTCGGGAACAGTCTGTGGAAAGTACCGGTTTGTCGGACAGTAAAACATCACATGAGCAATAAAATATTTGTCGGGAATCTTTCCTTTGACACCACTGAAAACGACCTGAACGACGCGTTTGCCGTGCACGGCACGGTCACGGAAACCAACCTGTTGATGGACCGGGAAACCGGCCGTCCCCGTGGCTTTGGTTTCATCACCATGAACTCCGCCGAGGAGGCGCAAAAGGCCATTGCGGCGCTGAACGGCTCGGAACTGGGCGGTCGCGCCCTCACGGTCAACGTGGCCAAGCCGCGCGAAGAGCGTCCAGCCGGCGGCGGCGGTCGCCGTGAATACGGCGGCAGCGGTGGCGGGCGGAATCGTTACTGATCCCCGCAGGATTTTCGTGGCGGGGTTCGGGTGAACCGGCCCCGCTTTTATTTTTGATTTGGTTGTCATTGCCGATTTATCGCCATGAAAGAAGAACACATTGAAGTGGAAGGTTGCGTCACCACCGTGCTGCCCGGCACGATGTTCCGCGTCGAACTGGCCAACAAACATCTCGTGCTCGCCACGATTTGCGGCAAGATGCGCAAACGCTGGGTGCGCCTGACCGTCGGCGACCGCGTGAAGATGGAGATGTCGCCCTACGATCTGGACAAGGCGCGCATCACCTGGCGGCTGAAGTAAACTTTTCTCGCGACCTTCGCCGGCAAACGCCCGCATCCGGGCGGGTCCAAACCTGTCCCCAAACCACACTTTTAATACCATGCCCTTTCGCAACCTTGGCCTTGACGCCAGAATTTTGCACGCCGTGCAGGACGCCGGCTACACCGAACCCACCCCCATCCAGACCGCCGCCATCCCGCCGCTGCTCGCCGGACACGACCTCATCGGCATCGCCCAGACCGGCACGGGAAAAACCGCGGCGTTCACATTGCCCATTCTCACCCGGCTCGCGGCCCCGCCCGCCCCGGGCCAGCGCCGCGGCACGCGGGTGTTGGTGATCGCGCCCACGCGCGAACTCGTCCTGCAGATCGATGAAAACGTGCGGGCTTACGCGAAATATCTCCCGCTGACCGTTGCCACGGTCTTCGGCGGCGTGGGCGAACAGCCGCAAATCCGCGCGCTGCGGGCCGCCACGGACATCGTCATCGCCTGCCCGGGACGGCTGCTGGACCTGATGGGCCGGCGCTGCGCCGATTTTTCCGGATTGCAATTCCTCGTGCTTGATGAAGCCGACCGGATGCTCGACATGGGTTTTCTGCCCGACATCCGGCGCATCGTGCAGCAATTGCCGAAGCAACGGCAGACGCTGATGTTTTCCGCCACCCTTTCCCGCGAGATTGAAACCCTCACGCACGAATTTCAGCGCTCGCCGAAAATGATCCAGATCGGCCGCCGCTCGAACCCCGCCGAGACGGTCACGCAGCTCATCTACGAAGTGCCCAAGCATTTGAAACCGTCTCTGCTGTTGCATCTGCTCCGCAACGCGGAGATGGACATGGTGCTCGTCTTCTCCCGCATGAAACACAGCGCCGATCGCATTGCCCGCAACCTCGAAAGCAAGGGCATCCGGACGGCGGCGCTGCACTCGAACCGCTCGCAGAACCAGCGGCTGAAGGCCTTGAAGGATTTCAAGTCCGGCGCGGTGCGCGTGCTGGTGGCCACGGACATAGCCGCGCGCGGCATCGACGTGGACGGCATTTCGCACGTGGTGAACTATGATTTTCCGATGCACGCGGAGGATTATGTCCACCGCATCGGCCGCACCGGCCGGGCGCACGCGGTGGGCGACGCCATCAGCTTCGTCACGCCGGAGGACCGGGACGAATTGCGCTCGGTGGAGCGGTTCATCGGCCGCGGCATCGTCCGCAAGCGGGCGGAAGGTTTTAATTATTCTGTCGCGGCGCCGCAAGGACAGCCTGCCGAAGCCGAACGTCATTTCCAACGGGGACCGAATCAAGGCCGGCCACAGCAGCCTGCGCATCCGTTTTCACCCCATCGTTCAGGGAGGCCGGAACAGCATCAGCACTCAGGTCCGCCTCGCCGCTGGCGGCGGTAGGTGCCAAATTGATGCAAGGCCAGAAATGAGAAAGACTGAGGCTGGATCGTCCTCGTCGTCGTCCTCGTTCTCGTAATCGTTTTTCTCCGGGCTTGTTCCGAGGATGAGGACGAGAACGAGGACGAAATAAATGTATGGAGCTACACGGGCGCGTCAGTGATACCAGGACTTCTGGATTTCCTCGAGCGTCATCAGGTGGGCGGTTTTCAGCAGGCGGCAAAAATCCTTTTTGCTGACGTGATGAAATGTCCCTTCGCGGGTGGTGAGGCTTTTGGTGGACTTGTATTCCACCTCCAGCCGCTCCAGATGCAGGATGCGCAAATATTCGTCGCCGCGTTTCCAGACCTGATCTTGTTGCAGTTTCACGTCATCAACATACGAGCCGCGGGTTGGTACCGGCCACACAATTATTGGGAAAGGAATGATCGGAATGGCCCTGTCGAAGCCGTGAAAAAGGATGCTTGAAAAGTTGCGGAACAAATTGCCAGAACGGCGGTCAACGAATAGGTTGCGTTTAAGCCCATACCCGGCCATGACCGCACCATGCGAGAGAACGTACAACCGGAATTGACCCTCGAGCAGTTGCGCACGCTGCTGCCCCACGTCGAAAAGGACTTCGACACGCCGGAAGGCGTCATCCTCTGCCTGGAAGACGCCTGCCGCCGGCAGAACATCGAATCCGCCTGCATCTGCAAGAATTTCATGATCGAAGGAACGCTGAAGCTGCTGGATCTAGACCCGAACCTAGCGCGCGACCCGGAAATGCGGAAGAAGAACGCCCGGCTTTTGGAACTGGCCTACCGGAAAACCACTGCGGAGTCGTGGCCCGACCTCAAGGGCGTGGAAAGCTATTTCATTGAACGCCAGCTTTACACCGACGGCATCGTGATGGTGACGGAGCTGCACCGGTTGCGCGACGGCACATTCAACGAACTCAAACTGCTCGTGGCAAAAACCAAGGATGGGTGGAAGGTGCTCAACGAGGTATTGGACGAGTAACCCGCCGGGTGATTGCTGGCGGGTGCGTTATATGAGCGTTAAACGACTTTTCATGAGGCCAGGTGCAAACCGCAAATAGCCAGCAGCGACGCAACACTGATGAACAGCCACAGCACCAGTCCGGCCACCATCGTCCGCCAACCCACCACCCGCAACGCGGGGAGGGACAGCGAAGTACCAATCAGGAACAGCACCAGGATCATGCCCCGGCGCGCAATTCCCGAAAGCTCCGGCGACCAATCCGAAACCGCGGGAACATAACTGCGCAACAACGAAGCCAGCAGGAAAAAACCGATGAACCACGGCACGGCGATTTTGAATTTTTTGGCACGGTGTAAACCTTCCGCGCTCGCGCCCGCCCGCGCCCGCCGGCCGAGGCCAAAGGCGATGGCCAGCGTCAACGGCACGATCCACAGCGTGCGCGACAGCTTCACCGCCGTGGCGGTTTGCAGGGCGTCCGGCCCGTAGCTCATGCCGGCGCCGACCACCGACGAAATGTCGTGAATGGCCACACCCGCCCACAGGCCGAATTGCGCCTGGCTCAAATGCAGCAGATGGCCGGCAACCGGAAAAACGTACAGCGCAACGGCATTCAGCAGAAAAATCGTGCCGATGGACACGGCGATTTCCGCCTCCGAAGCCCCGATGACCGTACTGACGGCGGCAATGGCCGAACCGCCGCAGATGGCGGTGCCGACCGAAATCAGCGTGGTGGTCTTCCGGTCCAGCGCCAACCGGCGTCCCACCCACCAGCCGAGGACCAGCGTGGCGCCGATGGTCATGGCGGCGAACAGCGAACCGTTGAGTCCCAGGCGCAGCACCGCCGGCAGGTTCATGCCAAAACCCAGCAACACAACGCAAATTTGCAACAGCCATTTGGTGACATGGTGATTCCAATGGGCGAACGGATGCCCGATTAAAAGCGCGAACAGGATGCCGGCCACCAAAGCCGTTGGCGGCGACGACCACAGGATGAGGCCGGTGGCCACCAAAATCAGGGTAGTGACTCTGGCACGATGACCGGGCGCGGCCGCCGGGTCAGGCTGATGCCGCGCGTTTTCCGGTTTGGCTGAAGAAATGGCATGCATGTCGGGTGAAATAATACCTTCGCCGTGCATATGCCACAAAGACATTGTTTATATATTAGTCATAGCTTATGATTATGCCATGAATCGGAATCACCTGGCGTTGTTTCACGCCGTTGCCCAAGCCGGCGGCATCAGCCGCGGCGCTGCCGCCGCGCGGGTCAGCCAGCCGGCGGTCTCCAAACAAATCGCCGAACTGGAGGACGCGCTGGGCGTCCGCCTGCTGGACCGCCTGCCGCGCGGCTGCCGGCTGACCGAGGCGGGAAAAATCCTGGCGGATTATGCCCATCGCTGGCGTTCGGTGGAAAATGATGCGGCGCGGGCGATTGAGGAATATCGCGGTTTGAAACGCGGGCGGCTGGCGATCGGCGCGAGCCAGACCATTGGCGGTTATCTACTCCCGTGGGTGATTGCTGAATTTCACCGCCAGTTTCCCGAAATTGAACTGCAACTGGAAATTGGCAACACCGAGCATGTCCAGCGGTTATTGCTCGAAGGGGCAATTGAACTGGGCCTGACCGAAGGGACGCTGGAATCCGAGGAGTTGGAATCCACGGTATTTTTTCAGGACGAGCTGGTGGCCATTGCGCCCGCCGGCCATCCCCTGCTCCGGAAAAAACGCGTGACCGTCCGGGAGATCTGCCGCGAACCGTTCATCCTGCGCGAGGAGGGTTCCGGCACGCGCGCGGTGATGGAACGGGCCTTGCGCCGGCGGGGTCTTAAAATCAAACCGTTCCTGTCCCTGGCCAGTCCGGAAGCCATCAAGAACCTGGTCGCCGCGGGCATGGGCATTTCCATCGTGTCGCGCCTGATTGTCGCGCTGGAACTGCAGGCAGGTTCCCTGGGAATTATTCCGTTGCAGGATTTGACGGTCCAGCGTCCGCTCCACTGGCAGCGCATCCGGGGCCGGAGCCAAAGCCCGGTGCTGGTGAAATTTCTGGAGGTTGTGAAGATGCGAACTTCACCGCAAACTAGCGCGGCGGGATGAGCGGCGGCGGAAACCGCTGATTGACGCAGATGAACGCAGATTCACAGGGTTGTAAGCCCAAACAGCCGCTGGAATTTTTCGATCTCGGCCTGGACGTCTTCCCGGCTTACGACGGCTGAAATCGCGCACAGGCCGTCGGCTCCCGCCCGAATCACCTCCGGTGCGTTGGCCAGGCTGATTCCGCCAATGGCGACGAGCGGAATCTTCACCGCGCGCTTGATCTGCTGGATCAATTGAATTCCGGCGGGCGGGCCGGCGTCCGCCTTGGTTTGCGTGGGGAATATCGGGGAGACGCCCAGATAATCCGCTCCCGCCGCTTCCGCCTGCCGGGCTTCCGCAAGGGAGTGGACGGTGAGGCCGATGGTCTTTCCCTGGCCCAGCAGTTTTCGGGCAACCGGGAGCGGCAGGTCATTCTGCCCGAGATGAACGCCATCGGCTTCAACTGCCAGTGCGATGTCCACCCGGTCGTTGACCAGGAATAGCGTCCGGCGGCAGAGTTTTCTCAAAACCGCGGCCTCGGCAAAAAGTTCCGCGGTGGAGGCATCCGGGCGGCGGTATTGGACCACTGCCACGCCGGCAGCGACGGCGTTTTGCACATCGCTGACATTGCCGGCCCGGCTCAATTTCGAGTCCGTGATGAAGTAATACCCTTTCACGCTTCGATGCGTTGCATTTTTTCGACGGTCGGGCGGTCCAGATTGTAAAGGCAGTCAAACAACGCGGCTTTGAACGACGCCGGGCCGCGCGATTGCTTCGCGGCCAGTTCCGCCGCGATTCCGTAGCACGCCAGCGCACAGGCCGCCGCCTGGCGGTAATCCGGTTCAACGGCGGCGAAAGCGCCGATAACAGAGGCCGCCATGCAACCGGTGCCAACGACGCGCGTCATCAGGGCATGCCCGTTTTTGACGCGATAAATTCCCCGGGCATCGGCCACAATGTCCGTTTTGCCTGTAATCACCACCGTGGCCTGGCGGCGAACGGCGAGCGTTTGCGCCAGCTTCTCCAAATCCGTTCCGACTTCGGTGGCATCCACGCCTTTGGTGCGGATGTTGGCTCCGCTGACGCGGGCGATTTCGGAGGCATTTCCCTTGATGACATTGATTTTGACCTGGTCCAGCAGCTCGAACGCTTTGTGATCGCGCAATTTCGTGGCACCCGCGCCACACACGTCGAGAATGACCGGGATGCCTTTCCGGTTCGCGCTGGTCGCCGCCGTTTTCATCGCCTCCACAAAATCCACGGTCAACGTGCCGATATTCAGCACCAGGGCGGAAGCGATCTGTGTCATGTCGGCCACTTCCTCCGGCGCATGGGCCATGACGGGCGACGCGCCGAGGGTTTTGACGATTTGGGCGCAATCGTAAATCGTCACCCAGTTCGTCAGGTGATGCACCACCGGAGCTTCCCGGCGCACCTTTTGCATTAAATCATAAGCCTTTAATTTCGTTTTCATAACCTGTCACAAATGGAGTTGCGGCTGTTTTCGCCGGCAACCGCGCGCCGGAGGATAACTCGACAAGTTTCATAATGGGAGGCTTTAGCGTCCGGAATTTTGGCGCAAACTCCCACCTCGTTTGGTATTGCCTTAATTTGGTTGTAGGGCACGACGTAAGGAGTGCTGGCCCAAACGACTCGTCACCTCGTCGCCTACAAATCAGGACACGACCCGCACTTCCGCAAGGTTGTTTCCCCGGCGCCAGAACGGTAAAATCATCGCCGGACATGGTGAAACCCGGCACCGAAAAAATTGATTCCCGGCTGCTCATGCTGGACGACATTGCCATCCGCTCGAACGGGCGGGTCGCGTTTCCGCACACGCGCTGGACGTGGCGGCACGGCGAACAATGGGCCATTCTCGGGCCCAATGGTTCGGGCAAATCACTGCTCGCGCTCGCCCTGTGCGACCAGGCGCCGTTGCAGCACGGGGAAATTCACTATCATTTCGACGGCCTCGTGGCCGATGCGGTCCCGGAACAATCCATCGCCCTGCTCTCGCCGCAGACCCAGCGCGATCTGGCTGCCGCCGAAAGTTCGTTCTACCAATCACGCTGGCACAGCGGCATCAGTGAAGGCCGCCGCACCGTGGCGCAGTTCCTTTCCCAGGCCAGCGTCGAGGACCGCAACCCATTTGAAGTCGGCGGATACCGGGGCGATCCCCGCCGGTTCCGGGAAAACCGCCGGCGCTTCAGCCGCTGGCTGGGCATCGGAGACTTGTTACGGCGGCGGCTGGCCGTGCTGTCCAGCGGCGAACAGCGCAAGGTGATCCTCGTTCACACCCTGCTGCGCTCGCCGCGGCTGCTCATCCTCGACGACCCGTTCGGCGGTCTTGATCGGGCCACCCGCGCCTGTTTGCAAAGGGTCATTCAACGGTTGATGCGCGCCGGATTGCCCGTGCTGCTCATCACCAACCGTCCCGACGAATTGCCGTCCGGCACCACCCATCTGCTGCTCGTCCGGAATCAACGGATCATCGCGCAAGGAACCCGCCGCGCCGTTTTGAAACATCCACTGGCCCGCGAACTCAAATCTTCTGTGTCTTCATCCTCCTCGTCCTCGTTCCTTGGCGCGGCGAAATGTAATGAAGACGGCTCGCCCTCGAATCATCACGCCGGAAAAGTCTGCGCCACGCCGTTGATCGAGTTGAACCACGTCACCATCCGGCACGGAAGCAAACGCATCCTCGATGACGTCACCTGGATGATGCGCCGAGGCGAGAAATGGGCGTTGCTCGGACCGAACGGTTCCGGCAAAACGACCTTGTTGAGTTTGATTCAGGGCGACAACCCGCAGGCTTACGCGCTGGACCTCCGGCTGTTTGGCGTGCGGCCCGAAACCACGGCCACGCTCTGGCACCTGCGCCGGAAACTGGGCTGGCTCTCGCCGGAATTGCATCTGCACTACCCGGCGGGCTGGTCCTGTCTGGAGGTCGTCTGCTCCGGGTTTTTCAACCAGATCGGCCTTTATGAGCCTGGCACGTCCCGTCAACGCGCGACGGCCCGCGGCTGGTTGCACCGGCTGGGTCTTGCCAGCCGGGCGGAGCAATCGTTCGGCGAATTGTCGCTCGGCGACCAGCGCCTGGTTCTGCTGGCCCGGGCCGTGGTCAAAAAGCCGGAGCTGCTGGTCCTGGACGAACCCTGCCAGGGACTGGACGTTGCGCACCGGCGCTCACTGCTCGCCACCGTGGACCGGGTCATCGGGCAAACCCGCGCCGGCCTCATCTTTGTCACGCATCACGCCCGGGAAATGCCCGGGTGCATCAGCCACGTTCTGGAATTGAAATCCGGCCGCATTCATCGCCGCCGCCAGAAACAGGCGGAAGGTCTGGTTCCGCATGGCAAGCGGATGTCATGAACTCCCGGTCGCGCTCGCGACATTAGAGCCGGCGGGCGAGAACTTGCACGACGGCGGCCCGGCCGGTGTGGCCGTCGCCCTCGATTACGTTGTGTTCGAGTTCGCGGGCAATGAGAAAATCGAGGCCGGACAATTCTTCGCGCAGGGCGGCCAGCGTCATGAGCCGTTCGGGATCTTTCGGCCCGCCGGTGTCGAACGCCAGTTGCGCGGGTGTGTAAGCTTCGAGGACGAACACGCCGCCGGGCTGCAGCCCCGTCACCACGTCGCGATGGACCCGCCGCCGCAAGGCTGGCGGCAGATGCGCAAACGTCGCGACGATTCCCGCCCACGCACCGGCACCGATAGAAAAATTTGCCAGGTCGGCGAGCACGGTTTCGATTTCCACGCCGCGCGCGCCGGCCAGACGCCGGGCCTTGGCCAGGCCCACCTCCGATTGATCCACAGCAGTAACACGGTGGCCGAGCGTGGCGAGATGAACGGCGTTGCGTCCCTCGCCTTCGGCCAGGCACAACACCAGTCCGGGGGGAATTTGCGGCGCGACTTCCGCCACGAACGCGTTGGGCGCCTCGCCATAAACATGGCCGGCGACGGCGTAGCGGTCGTTCCAGAAGGCGGCGTCCATGCTCAATTCCAGTTCACGCGGCGCCGCCGTTGACGCGGAGGTTCTGGCCGGTGACCCAGCCGGCGTCGTCGCTCGCCAGAAAAGCCACCACGTCGGCGATTTCCATCGGCTGGCCCAGCCGTCCGAACGCGGCCAACTGCGCGAATCGCTGGATCTGTTCCATTGTTTTGCCGGCCTTGAACAATTCGGTTTCCGTCGGGCCGGGGGAGATGACATTGACGGTGATGCCGCGCGGGCCGAGTTCCCCGGCGAGCGAACGGGTGAGTTGTTCCACCGCGCCCTTGGTGGCCACGTAAGCCGCATAGTTCGGCATCATTCGCGCTGTCGTCGAACTGGACACATTGATAATGCGCCCGCATTCCGCCAAACGCGTGGCCGCCTGCTGGCAGGCGAAAAATGTGCCCTTCACATTGACGGCAAAAATGCGGTCGAACTCCGCCTCGGTCATGGCGCCGACCGGTTTGGTGACCATGAGGCCGGCGTTGTTCACGAGGATGTCGAGCTTCCCGAAGCGGCCGATGGTTTCGTCAAACAATCGGACAACCTCGGACACCTGCCCGACATCGGCCTGGATGGCCGACGCCTTGCCGCCAGAGGATTCAATTTCGCCCACGAGCTTCCGTGCGGCGTCCGCATTGCTCACATAGTTGATGACCACGGCGGCTCCGTCGCGGCTGAAGCGTTCGGCGATGGCGCGTCCGATGCCGCGCGAGGCGCCGGTGACCAGCGCGACTTTTCCTTTCAGATTGCTGTTCATTTCACAAAGGTATGGGAAAAACCCGGCGCTGGCAAAATTTCTGGAGGTGTTGAAAACGCGAAATCCTCACCGGCCGGGCGCGGCGGGCGGAGCGTTGGTTTGAAGCAGGGAATCCAGCCGCCCGATCAGGTCCGCCTTCGTGAGCAGACCAACCGAAGTTTCCGCAAGCTTCCCGCCCTTAAAAAACAGCAGCGTCGGGATCACCTCGATTTGGAATTGTTGCGCCAGTTTCGGAGATTCGTCCACATTGACTTTGACGAACTTGATCTTGCCCGCGTATTGATCCGCCAAAGCGTCCAGGGTCGGCGCGAGCTGGCGACAAGGACCGCACCAGGTCGCATAAAAATCCGCCACCACCGGCAGCGTGGCCCGCGTCACTTCGGCGTCGAACTCCGAGCCCGTGATGTGCTTTACGTTTGCCGAGGACTGGTTCATCGCCGTGGAATCGCCGCAACCGGACATTGAATAAAACAACAGCGCCAATACCGCTCCATAAAGCGCACCCCGCCGCCAGTTTGCCGTCAGCGGACAGACGCCGGAATTGCACCGGTTAAAATGCCCCAGACATGCGCCGAGGCTTCCACCGATAAGGAGATAGATCAAAAGTGACTGCATAATTTTCTTCGCCTTCAGCTGTCGTTTCCTTTTACTTTTGCCGCTTCAAAATGCCTTCCGCACGGCCATACGAGCCGAGGTTGAAAACATTCGCGTAGCCCAGGCGGTTCAATTTGCCTTTCGCCGCGCCGCTGCGCATTCCGCTCTGACAATGCAGCAGCAGCACCTGATTTTTATCCTTCACGCGGCGCGGCAGGATGGTTTCAATTTCGTCCAGCGGAATGTTGATCGCCGCCGGCAGATGGCCGGAGTTGAATTCGCCGGGGCTGCGTACGTCAATCACCAACGCGCCGCTCTTGAGGTGCGCCAGCGCATCCCGGACTGAAATCTGACCGGCTTGTTTCATCACAAACACAATCGCGACAACAACTGCGATAATCAGCAAAGCAATCCAATTCATGTTTTTAATTTTTGGAAATTTCAACGCCGGCCTTCCCGCTGTTGGCCATGAAGTAAAGCACCGGCACAGCCATGCGGCTGATGAGCAGCGACGCGATTTCTCCCGCCATCAGCGAAATGGCCAGGCCCTGGAAAATCGGATCGGCCAGAATCACGCTGGCGCCCACCACCACCGCCAGCGCCGTCAACAGCATCGGCCGGAAACGTACCGCCCCGGCATCCACCACCGCCTCCGCCAGAGGCATGCCTTCGCGCAATCGCTGTTCGATGAAGTCCACCAGAATGATGGAATTGCGCACCACGATGCCCGCACCCGCCATGAAACCAATCATCGATGTGGCCGTGAAGAAGGCGTGCAACACGCCGTGCCCCGGCAGGATGCCGACCAGTGAGAACGGAATGGCCGCCATTACAATCAACGGTGTGAGGAATGAGCGGAACCAGCCGACCATCAACACGTAAATCAACACCAGACACGCGGCGAACGCCGTGCCGAGGTCGCGGAACACCTCAATGGTGATATGCCATTCGCCATCCCATTTCAGCGACGGCTGATAATCGGTGAACGGCAGGTGCGCGTTGTAAATCTTCAATAGCGAACCGTCTCCGCCGAATTCGCGCGTGTCCAGCTTCTTCAAGGCCTGGTTCATTTTCAGGATGGCATAGACCGGGCTTTCCACCACCCCCGCCACATCACCGATGACGTAGGTCACCGGCATGAGGTTTTTGTGGTAAATGCTCTTGTCGGTGATCGTCCGTTCGATGGTCACGAGTTCCCGCAACGGAATCAACGGCGGAACCCCCGTCGTGGAACCCGGTTCGGGCAATGCATTGGCATCGCCGGAGCGGACGCGCAACGCCAGCAGTTCTTCGGGGCTGGTCCGGCTGGCCAGCGGCAGTTGCAGGACGATGTTCACGTCCTCCTTCTCCCGCGGCACGTGCAGCAAATCCACCGATTCGCCGCCAACGGCAATGCGCAGCGTCTCGGAAATGGTTTCGGCGCTGATGCCGTGAAGCGCGGCCTTTTCCTTGTCGATGACAAAACGAACCTTCGGCTGGTCGGCCTCGATATACCAGTCCGTGTCCACGACTCCCGGCGTTTGATGAAAAATGTCAATGACCTTCTGCGCCAGGGCCAGACGGTCCTTCTCGGTGGGCCCGTAGATTTCGGCGCCGAGGGTCTGCAACACCGGCGGGCCGGGCGGCACTTCGGCCACGGCCACGCGGGCATCGTATTTGGCGGCGATGGCGGCCACGCGCGGACGCACGCGTTTGGCAATGTCGTGGCTCTGCGCCTTGCGTTTGCTCTTCGGCACGAGATTGATCTGGAGGTCGGCGACATTGGCGCCGCGCCGCATGAAATAATGCCGCACCAGGCCGTTGAAATTGAACGGCGAGGCGACCCCGGCATAAATTTCGTAGTCCGTCACCTCCGGTTCGGTGCGGACGGCGGCGGCGATTTCCCGCGCGGCTTCCGTGGTGCGTTCCAGCGAGCTGCCTTCGGGCATGTTGAGGATGATCTGGAATTCGCTCTTGTTGTCGAACGGCAGCATTTTCACCTTCACCCAGCCGATGCCCACCAGCGCCATCGCCAGCAACAGCAGCCCGGTGATGCCGGCCAGAAACGCATAACGCCAGTTCCGGTGCGCGATCAGCGGTCCCATGAACCGGCGATAAAGTTTTGTGAAAAAATCCTCCGGATGCTCGGAATGCAGGTGCGGCTGGCCTCCCCCGGTCACACACGCCGCGCCTTTGGTCAGGCAGGAATATTTCCGGCCCCAGTGCAGAATGCGGATGCTGGCCCACGGCGTGACGATGAACGCGATGGCCAGCGAGAATAACATCGCCGCGCTCGAGCCGATGGGAATCGGCCGTATGTAAGGCCCCATCAATCCTCCGACAAACGCCATCGGCAGCACGGCGGCAATCACGGCGAACGTGGCGAGAATGGTCGGGTTGCCGACTTCGTTCACGGCTTCCACCGCAATGTCCCGCCACCGGCGGCCCTTGTTGAAGGGCAGGTGAAAGTGGCGGACGATATTTTCCAACACCACGATGGCGTCGTCCACGAGAATGCCGATGGAAAAAATCAGCGCGAAGAGCGTGATGCGGTTCAGCGTGAACCCGTGGAGATAAAACACCAGCAGCGTCAGCGCGAGCGTGGACGGGATGGCGATGGCCACGATGAGCGATTCACGCCAGCCCAGCGCGAGCAAAATCAGCAGCGACACGCCCACCACGGCGATGAGCATGTGCCAGAGCAGCTCGTTGGATTTGTCCTCGGCCGTCAGGCCGTAATTTCGCGTGACGGTCACCTGCACGTCGGCGGGAATGACGCGGCCCTTGAGCGTTTCAACTTTTTTCAACACCTCCCGCGCGACGGAAATGGCGTTGGCGCCTGGTCGCTTGGCAATGCTCAGCGTGACGGCGGGTTCTTCAACGTAGCGCAGGCCTCCGGCCTGCAAATTCGAAGGTTTATTTTGTGCTTCGGCAGCAGGCGGGACGCCTGCGCTACCTTGACCAAAAAAAACGTACTGTGACGGCTCCTCCGAACCATCCACGATGGTTGCCACGTCACGCAGATAAACCGGTTTGCCGCCAAACACGCCCACCACCACGTTGCCCACGTCCCCGGCATCCTTCAGAAACGCGCCGGTTTCCACGACCACTTCCTTGTTGTTGCTGGTCAGTTCGCCGGCGACATACTGGCGGTTGGCCTGCTGCAACATGGGAACCAGGCCGGCGGGACTGAGGTTGCGCGAGGCGAGCTTCGCCGGGTCCAGCAGTACCCGCAACTGCCGGTGCGCGCCGCCGATCAGGGTGGTTTCGGCCACCTGCGGCACCTGCTTCACGGCGTCGTCCACCTGCGCCACCAGCCGGCGCAGCGTGAGATGATCGTAGCGCGAACTGTGAAATGTCAGCGCCAGAATCGGCACGTCGTCAATGGACCGTGCCTTGATGAGCGGCTGCGAAACGCCGTGCGGAATTTTGTCGAAGTTCTGCTGCAGCTTCTGGTTCAGCTTCACCAGGCTGTTTTCCATGTCTTCGCCCACCTTGAAGCGCACGATGACCAGCGACTGGCCTTCGCTCGATGTCGAGTAAATGTATTCCACGCCGGGAATTTCCCAGAGCAGCTTTTCCATCGGGCGGGTGACGCGCTCCTCGACCTCCTTGGCGCCGGAGCCGGGCATGGTGACGAGCACGTCCACCATGGGCACCTTGATTTGCGGTTCCTCCTCGCGCGGCAGCATCCACACCGCAAACACGCCGAGCAGAACCGACGTGATGATGATGAGCGGCGTGAGCTTGGAATCAATGAACGCCCGCGCGATGCGGCCGGCGATGCCAAGGTGTTCGGCAGTTGAGCCTGGGGTTTCAGGTTTCATGGGAGCGACCGCGCCACCAACGTGCTGCCGACGTCTCGTCGGCAGATCTGTTCGAGTTCTGCCGGCAGAATGCCGGCCGCACAGTCCGGTTCATGGAATGGGCGCGCGTTCATTTAGCCTCCACTGGCTGTCCGTCAACCAGATTGGCGGCGCCATCCACCACCACCTTTTCCCCCGCGTCCACGCCGGAGACCAATTCGACTTCGTCGCCGATGCGTTTGCCGGTTTTGACGATGCGCAATTGCGCGTGGCCATTCACCACCACAAAAACCAGTTCCATCTGTCCGCGTTGCACGACGGCGGAAGCCTGCACCCGCAAGGCCGAAGTTTCGCCCACCGGCATGGCCGCTCGCCCGAACTGGCCGGCCCGCAAGCCGGATGCCGACGGCAGGTCAAGCTTGACGAGAAAGGTACGGCTGTTGGGATCGGCGGACGGCGCGATTTCGCTGATGACGCCATCTAGTTCGTTGGTCACGCCGGACACGCGCACTCCCAGCTTGTCGCCGAGGGTGAGATGGCCAATGACCGCTTCCGGCACGTCAGCTTCGAGCCGCAAATCGCGGGCGTCCTCCATTTCCAGCAGCGGTTTGCCTGGCGAGGCGAGGTCGCCCACGTCGGTGTATTTTCGGGTGATGACGCCGTCGAATGGCGCGATGACCTTGGTGTAACCGAGCAGGGTTTCGGCCTCCATGGCCGCCGCGTCGGCCACGCGGAACTTGGACTGGGCGTTGTCGTATTCGGACTGGGCGAGAATCTTCTGCTGGTACAGGTCGGTGGCGCGCTTCAAGTCGCTTTCCGCCTGCTGGCGCAGGGCCAGCGCCTGGTCGAGTTGGGCCTGCACTTCGCGGGCGTCAAGCTGGACGAGCAGTTCGCCCGCCTTCACGTTCTGGCCGGGCACCACCAACATTTTTTCGATCCGACCGCTGATTTTGGCCTCAATCACCGAGCGCAATTTGGCGCGGACCGTGCCCACCACGTCCTCGGTGGCAACGCGCGATTTGTTTTCCACGGTTTGTACGCGGACGGTGGCCGGCGGAAGGTTTTCCGAAACCGGCGGGGCAACCTTTCCGCGGCAGCCGGCGAACAACGCCGCAGCCATCAAAACAACCAGGCTCGCACCTCGTTTTAAAATTTTCATATCAGATCTTGTGGCCGGCGTCACCGCAGCAACAAGAGCCGCCAGCCTGTTCCCCGCCGGTCTTCCCTTCGCCGCAGCACGAGCCGCTGACCCCGAGTTTTCTCAGGATGATTTCCAGCGGACAGAATTTCGTGAACGACGATTGCAGCAGGTTGAAGCCGACAAAGGCGGTGACCCAGAGCCAGTACGGGCTGTGATAGTGCGCGAGCACCAGGCTCGCCAGGACAAAAGTGCCGGCGAACCGGCGGATGATGAGTTCCATTTTCATATCAAGAGTTGTCTGGTTGAGGTTTAATGAAAACTGGTTGCGATCAGCGCGCCCACGGACATCCCATAGAGCGTGGCTACAAAAGGATTGGCGGTCAATGGACAAGCGCCGGTCGAACAGCCGGCCAGCTTGTGCCAGCCGAAGCCCAGAACCGCCCCGGCCACGGCGCCGATGACGAGGCGCTGGATCATGGCGAGCGCCCTTCGGGTGGAGGCGCTTTTTGATGGACAACCAATTCAATCATGTTATAATTGTATAACCATATAGTTATATGTCAAATAAAAAAACTGCGCGGTTGGTGGCCCCGAAAGAGTTCGGGCAGGTCGCGGCCCGGTTCAAGCTGCTGGGCGAGCCGATGCGGCTGCGGATTTTGCAGGCGGTCTGCCGGGGGCCGCGCAACGTGAATGACATTGTGGCGGCCACCGGATCCACCCAAGCCAACGTTTCCAAGCATCTCGCGTTGCTGGCCGCCGGGGGCGTCCTGACCCGAAAAAAGAATGGCCAGTGCGTTTATTATGGCATGAAGAGCCAACTGGTTGTGAAACTTTGCGAATTGGTGCGCGCGCAGCTTGCTGGTTAGTCTGCCCATCACAACACGTTCGGATTTTTGCATTCGCACCCGTTTTCGTCCACCTTGCCATCATGAAAGACCATCCGGCAGCCCGGCCCGTTGATGCGCGGGTTCGCATCGGCCACGTGCATCTGAAGGTGGCCGACCTCGAACGCGCGCTGAAATTTTATCGCGACGTGCTCGGCTTTGAACTGACAGAACATTTTGGATCGCAGGCGGCATTTCTTTCCGCCGGCGGCTATCATCATCACATCGGCCTGAACACCTGGGAGAGTGCAGGCGGTTCGCCGCCGCCACCGGGCGCGACCGGTTTGTATCACGTGGCGATTTTGTATCCGACCCGCGCGCTGCTGGCCGATGCGTTGCGACGGGTGCTGGCGGCGGGGATTGAGCTGGACGGCGCTTCCGACCACGGCGTGAGTGAAGCACTTTATCTGCGCGATCCGGATGGCAACGGCGTGGAACTTTATTGGGACCGTCCGAAGGAACAGTGGCCGCGCACGTCCGACGGCGGCCTGGCGATGTTCACACGTGCGCTGGACTTGGATGCGCTGCTGAATGAGCAACCCCGTTGACGGGCAGCGCCTCGTCCAACAAACAGTGTACGACATCCGCGGCGGTGTAGGTGTCGCAACCCGGCTGGAGAAATTGTGCCACGTGGGCGACGTCGTCGCCGGCGGTCATCAACGCCAATTCCTCTTCCGAATTGGAGCGCAACTGGTTGAGGCCGATGTTGGCCACCAGCGCATTGCAAAGGCATTTGCGGCCTTGCGCGTCAGCGACTGTCCCGCCTTTTTTGACAAAATCATCCACCGGTTCGGCGGGACAACGGTAGCCCAGTGTCCCGTCCGGTTTGCGATAAAGATGCCGGAGATACCCCAGGTCGCAGATGCGAGTCCGTGCCGCATACCGGTCGGCATCGGAAAGCGTGCCGGGCGTCAGAACCACCTTGAACGGAAAACCGGTGGGCGAGGCAATCGGGTCGGTGAAAACGCGCGCGGCGCCGGCACGGCTCATTTGCAGGGCCTGTCGCTTGAGGTCGGGACGCAGGCCGGATTCGTTGCAAAACGCAAAGGCCGTTCCCACCTGAACACCGGAGGCGCCAAGGCGCAAGGCCTCGGCCAGCCGGCCTGGCCGCCCATACGATCCGGCCAGCCAGAAGGGCCGGCCCAGCTCGCGGATTTTTTCGAGGTCAACGACATCGCGCGGGCCATATACCGGTTCGCCGATGGCGTTGAGTTGCAGCGGGCCGCGCGGCGGGGCGTTGTGTCCGCCGGCGGTGTCGCCTTCGATGACGAAGCCGTCCACGTATCCGCTGGCTTTCCTGGCCAAAGCCATGGCAAGGGTCACTGAGGCGACAATCCCGAGGAACTGCGGACGCTTCACCGCCGGGAGTTGGCCTTTGCAGAAAGCGCGCGGGTCAAACATGGAAAGGAATTCCTCGCCGGGCAACGCGCCGATGACATCAATTTTCAGTTGGGCCGGTTCGCCTGCCGCCAGACGATCCAGCGCGCCGGGAATAGCGCGTGGTATGCCGGCGCCCATGAGCACGTAATCCACATCGGCGAGCATCGCGCCGTAAAGTGAGGGCAAGGTGGGCAGCTGGATTTTTTCGAGAAAATTAATCCCGACCAATCCGTCGTGGCCATCCTTGGCCAGAAACACTTCCACGAAGTTGGCCACCACCGTCAATTCCACGAGTGCCGGACCGGGGCGGAGCGTGGGCATGGCAGCGAGTTTGAATGGCGCCGCCGAAGATTTTCCACCGGGAACAAAGTATTGCGCCAGCACGCGCGCGGCGACTTCGGGAACGGGGAACCGCTGCAGGGCGTGACGCAGATGACCGTCGAGATCGCCCAGTTGCAGGCTGCGGGCAAGGATGATGGCCAGTCCCGTCCCGGAGACGACGCCGAGCTGGCCCAATTGCGAAACCGTGCGCGCCAAAGTCCAGCCGGACACGGCCGCACCCATCCCGCCCTGAATAATCTTCGGCTGTGACATAATATCAACCGCACCACCAGCGCTTCGCTCCCCAAGGAGAAAAGCTCACGACAGAAAAGTCCGGAATCACCGGAAAAGTGTCCCTTGAAACACCTTGGCGGGAATCCGTCGGAAACCGACGCTGAATAAATTATAACCCATTTACCGTTAAATAGGAAGCACTGTTTTTGAAAATTAGCGGCCGCTTTGACCGGGGTGGGCAGGCGCGCTCATTCCGTCATTTTGCTTTTCCTGAGGGGGGGCTGATCCCCAGACGGATGCTTGATCCGAATTTCAAAGTTGAATCTCCGCGCGGGCGCAGTACGGTCGACGGGCGTCGGGAATTATTCCATGGCTTGAATGAAGTCAGTTGCTGCCGGAGACGGGCACACCGACACGGCATCAGGCAACCCGTTCCTCCGATAAAACAATCGCCGCTTGCGACGGCGGGAGGAATGCCTAGATTAACCTTGTGGCTGCCAATGCCAAACTTTTGACGTTCAACCCGGCGCGGGAAATTTCCGCCTCGGCGACACCCGCTCCCGCCGCAAATCCGCCGCCGCTGGTTTTGCCGGCGGATTTGCCGGTGCCGTGCAATGCCATGTCTTTCCTGGGGGTGGATTATTATCGCCTGAAGACCGACGACGGCGGCGACCTGTATCTCACGCGTTTTGGTCTGCCGTTCTGGAAAAACCTGCTGCCGGAGAACTGGTATGCGCGAGAGTGGTTTGAGGCCAAGCGCGAGCGGCTGGAAGGCACAAGCATGGTTTACAAGGTGCCGACGCGTCCGGTAAGCGGCAAGGTATTGAATCTAGTCGTCAAATGGTCACGCGTGGGCGAAATGGTTCCGTTCGACACCCTCACGGTAAACAAGTTCATTCAGGCGGAATTCAACAGTCCGTTTGAAGAATTTTCGCTGCTCATGGAATTGCGCCGGGGCGAAGCCGGGCCGGCGGCCATCCGCATCCGCACCCAGCGCCCGCTGGCGATCTATGTGCCGGACGAGCGCTTGCAGCTCTGGCAGACCGGCCGTTCCGAGGACAAAATCCGGGCGAAGGTGACCCGTCATCCCGGCGTGGAGATTGACATTCTCCGGCAATACGTCGTTCTGTTCGGCTGGATCAAGGGCCTGGATGCGGTTGAAACGGCGGAGAAATTCGGGTTTGAAGGCCGGGCGCAGGCGGAATTTCTGGCCCGCGTCACCAGCCTGGTCACGCATGAATTGTGGCAGAAAGGCTACCGGGTCATCGACATGAAACCGGCGCACATCATTCTGCGCCCGCAATCGAACAAGCTGCTGCGCGATCACAACGACCAGTTTGCCTACGCGCTGGTGGATTATGAATTGCTCGAACGGACCCCTGAACACGAACGGGCCGTGCGGAGCGTCAACCGGCAACTTTACCTCAAGCACATGGCCCGCCGGTTCGACACGGACGCGGCCAGTCCGCTGCCGGCACATCTCCGCGCCACCAACATCCTGGGCGTGGATTACATTTTTGGCCGCGCCGAGAGCACGGGCGGCCTGCTCTGGGTGGTGGGCAAGGACCCCGACCTGTTTAATTATTTTCTGCCGGAACGGTGGCGCCGCACGCCGAAGAAAAAACTGTCCGCCCGCAACCAGATTTTTTACACGCGCACCAAGGACAACATCAACCTGGTGTGGAAGGTTTCGCGCATGGGCGACTCGCCATGGTTGAAGAATCCCGACGCCCACAAGGAGGAAGCGCAGGCCTATGGGTTCAACAGTCCTTTCGAGGAGTTTGCCTTTGCGCTCGAAATGAGCCACCACGACGTGCGGACGGTCTACCCGCGCGCCATTTACATGACCGGCCGCCAGCGGGGCTCCGCCCGCCAGGTATCCGACGAACGGCGTTACGCCGCGCTGGCTGATGTCCGCACGCCCGACGGGGACCCGGCCGTGCGCAAGGAATACGACTACATCACCATCTGGGGCTTTTGGAACGGCCCGGACGAGCTGCTCGCGGCGCAGGATGGAAAATACTACCAGGCCGTCAACGTCAAACGCGCCTTCACCAACAAACTGATTTCCGGGCAAATGTCAACGGAACTGACGCAGATGGTGGCGCGCAAACAGGCTCGCTTCGGATTTGAGGACCTCAATCTCAAACCTGATCATCTGCTGATTTCCTTCGACGCGGACGAACAACTGGTGCTCGACCCCGCGGGCAAACCAGAAGTGCGGCTATGCAATTTCGAACTTATCCGCCGCAGGCCGTGATCTGCGGCAAACTGTTGGTCTGAGAATTTGGCGGGGGCATTTACAAACTCGCGCCAGCCTACTTCGTTCGACCGCACCAGGTACAAACATAGAGTCCGCGCGAATCCAGAACGAATGTGGATTTGACTGATGGCGAGTTACAACAACTGCACGTGGCCTTGTAAACTCCAAGTATGGGCGGCAGGCAAAAGATCTCCCGGTCACAAAAGGCACAGACGATGCGATCCTTCTTGATTAAAAAATCCGCATTATCCTTTGTTGAGCATTTGCAGGCCAGATGTGTAATGGATCCCTGTAACAGATTGGCCAAGCCACTGTTTACATTGCCTTGAGGCAACTGATTTGCCTGTTGGATGGCGGTATTGTCTACCATAAACCACATGGAAACTACGACTTTACTCCACCGCGCTACAGTAATCACTGCCTTCAATCTGAAACAACTTCCAAACTGATTGTGTTACAATAGTGCTGCCAAAGTCTCATTTCTCAGCTTCCAGATGTTCTGGAAGCGCTATGTTCCGAGTTTGTCCAAGAGCAAAACCTTCTCAAGCCTTTTGCCCGTTACCAATGCGTGCAGTGTAGATATTTAAGACACTTTTGTCAATAAATTTAGACGCTTTGTGAATAACTTCCCTAAATGGTGAATAACTTTTACAATGGTGAATTAATCCTGCCTGGTTTTTGAAGGTTTGTGAACATCCCGTCTTTTTGTCAATAACCCCGGCCATTTTGTGAGCATTTAGAGGCCAATTGTGAACATGAATTGATTGTAAGTGTTACGGCTTCCGACGACAACAGTAAGTGTGAAAATAAGGGGCGGTGTGCCCGTAGTAAAACCAACGCGCACGGATGTGAGGAGCCGCTAAAGAGCAGCTTCAGTGATAGTCGCGATGAACATGGCATTACATAACAATGTGGAAGCGATGGCCGATGCTGGCAGAGCCAAGGGCGGTGCAAGATACATGCCTTGGTTCGATCAGGATGGCCAGAAAGGCTCGGAGAATGGCTTCCCCACACCCAATGGAGAGACTACTTGTTGCGGTGAGGCCTTGATGCCCTTCTGGCTGGAGGACGGTCGCATCGGCGCGGTGTGCCGCAAGTGCGGCCAGCAGTTCGCGGACAATTCGCAAGTGCGGTATGGCGGATCCCCGTGGATTGGTGTGGACCTGGACGGGACACTGGCCCGCGATCTTGGGAGTGCGCGCGGGGATGAGATTGGCAGTCCGATTGAACCGATGCTGGCCCGTGTGCAGAAGTGGATTGCCGAAGGCCGCACCGTAAAAATTTTCACCGCCCGCGCCTCCTCCCCCCGGCAGGTGGCGGCGATAAAGGAATGGCTTGCCAGTTGTGGGTTGCCGGAATTGGAAGTGACCAACGTCAAGGACAAACGAATGATTGAGCTGTGGGACGATCGTTGTGTGCAGGTAACCACCAACCTGGGGGAACCCATCAGCAAAAAGTCGGGATCCAGGCGCTCCCGGCCGGCGAGAACGCGGGAGGAAGATCGGCAGGGAACGTCGTCCTATGGTTTCTTCAACCGCCTCAGAATTTTATTGGCTTTATAGGTCATGAACAAACCGAACCCAAATTCATTTTCCAGCGCAGGAATCTGGCGTGCCACCAGGATTCAAGCAGGCCCCCCCCGCAATGACCCAATCAGAAAATACTCAGATCAGTCGGATCAGAAATGCAAACCAGCAGGCCCCCGCAAATAATGAATCAGAAAAACAATCAGAATAGCAAAACTCAAATCAGCAGGCCCCCGCAACCCACAAATCAGAAATCAGAAATAAAACCAAAACGGAAAAGCATATGAAAATCGGAATCCTTGCACTCTTGGTTTGCGGGCTGGCGGGTCGGTGGGTCATGCGACGCTGCTTGGAATTGCGGTTGAGGCCAGCGGTGGTTCATGTGCCAAAAACGTCCATTAAATTCAAAACTTAAGAAATATGAAAACCCTGAAAATTCTGACTGCAATCGGTGCGTTATTGGTTCTGGCGATTTCACAATCCATGGCGGGGCCGGCGACGGACATAATTTTCCCGAGCAACCCAGTGCCTTTGCCCGACTTGACCGGTTCTTTCATGGATGTGACTTACAGTTACAATGCGGGCACGGGTACAGGCGCTTTCCTGGCGAGCGGGTGGACAACGGATTATAACATCTCTGATGGTAACGGCGGGGCAACCGACGTGGGGGTTTCAATACCCGACTCCTATATTTTGTCAGCGACCATCAACTACAATGCCGGAAACCCGATTTTGACGGGTGGAACCCTGACCATTAATGGTGCAGTCGGTGACGGTGATACAAGTGTGACGCTATTGACCGCCAATTTGGTCACGGGAGCAGCGGGGACGGCTTTTGGTTATGGCGATGGCAACAACAACCTTTTTCAATTTCGTTTCAATGCTACCGGTGGTTCCTTGGAAAGTGCTTTCGGCGGAAGTGTCGCCGCAGGTGGGATTATTCTCGACGCATGGTTTGATGCCAGTTCGGGCGACCATCTCTTCACCGGTTTATGGAATAGCAGCTTTGACAGCAATGGCAGCAGCGTTGGCGACATAGACTGTTTTACGGTTCCCGAACCCACGACGGCGGGCTGTTTTCTGCTGGGCTTGGGTGCCCTGGCTTGTGGTCGGCACTCTTCCAAAAACCGGTGTTCCCGATAACCAGCAGGACATTCAAAATGAAACAACATCCATTTACCGGCGCAGGAATCTGGTGGGTAGCCAGGATGCAAGCAGGCCCCCGCAAAAACAAATAATCAGAAGCAACCGCGGGATCGGCCCCTGAGCCAACCAACAAGCCATCAAACCCCAAAACCAGTAATAATCAGAAAGCCGAAAATTAATAAAACAAGAAACTGAGTAAACATTCAAAACCCCCTATGAAGATTCAAAAAAATTACTTCGTAAACGGGGCGCAGATGTTACGGGGCGCTTTTTTTACACTAATCATGATGGCCTTGACAGTTCAAAGCAGCGCGTCACCGACAACGATTACCACGACGAGTGGTTACAGTGCGACTTATGACGACTCAGTCAACGGATTTACCAGTTGGGCTTACGGGGGTATCAATCAATTGTCCCTGCAAACTTTATACTACAGCCTCATCAGCGGCGGGCCGCTGACCCAATTAACTGGCGGATCGGTTGTTACCAGCAGCTTCGGTTCCACAAAATATTTAACTGTGACGTACACCATTGCGGGCATTGGCACCGTTGCTGACAAGTTATCGCTCAATGGCGCCTCATTGGGGGAGCAAATTGTATTCAATAATACGAGCGGTGAAAATCAAAATATGAGCCTGTACCAATATTCAAATTTCGTGCTTGGCGGTTCTTCCGGCGCGGGAAACCAGTATCTAAGTATTTCTCCTTGGTCAGCATCCCAGGCCTATGCTGTGGTTAACCAAAGCCAAATTGGCGGGGCTTGGCCGCTTTCTTGGAAGGGATTTGCAACCGGCTATTCAACCTTGGTGCAGGCCGATTCCAGCGGCGCCCCGTTTGGTGCCTTCATCGGGTCGGGCGACCTTGACAACACGACCTTGACCGCCTCGGGCAATGCGGTCTTTGGCTATGAGTTTTCAGGTCCTGTCGCAGCCGGCAACAATATGACGGTGAGTATTACTTCAAGTTTTCCGGTGCCCGAACCTTCGTCTGCGGCGCTTATTTCGACGGGCATGCTTGCTTTAGTATGGTTGCATCGCCGCCGTTCATGACTTGGGATTTGCAGACCATAAAACAAACATACGCGAAACAAAACTGAAACAAAACCGGCCGGATCAATATTTAACCATAAACAACCAATCAATCCTGAAGAACATCAAGGAGCAAGTCGGACTAAAGTTGAAGCTAAAAAACAAAATCGAGGAGCAATTGAATATGAAAAACGGCGAATTTAAAAAATATGTGGCTTGCTGGCATTTTGGGGCACTGTGCATGGCCGGGATTGCGACGGGAGTTTTATTCCTGCCATCCGCAGGCATGGCACAAGTGGACATAACCGGTCAGAGCACCTATACAATGAATGACAATGGATCCACGGCCACGGTCAATGTCGGCAACACTGGCACTTTGGGGATGAATAGCTGGTTCGTGGGGGGGGTTAGCCAGAGTCAATTAAACCAGCAGTGGTTCTGGTATTCAATCAACGGCTCCGCTCCCCAGCCAATAAACACTATCAGCGCCGCGACCGTATATAGTGTCAACGGCAACCCTCTCGGTTCGCTTAATGACTTGGGCGTTGTGTATAACAACGGCCAACTCACCGCTAGTCTTGAATATACTTTGTCGGGCAACGGCGCGACCACTCCGAGCGCCGATTTGATGGAGTCTATATCTTTGGTGAACAACGGCTTAAGCCAGATCAACTTGAGCTTCTACCAATATTCAAATTTCAATTTGCTGCAGAACAACAACAATACCGTTAATATCTCTGGCGGGCCGGGCAATTATGGGGGAGCCACCCAAACGACCGGTGGCCCGGGCGGCACGGGCATTGGTGAAGTCATTCTGGGACCGAACGCAAACAGAGCCGAGGCGGCACAGGTTCCCCAGACGTTGAACGAACTCAGCGGTTTGAATTATTTGAATTTGAACGACATCACCACGGCTACGGGTGATGTTTCGTGGGCCTTTCAGTGGAACGTAACGCTTGATGCCGGTCAGGAATTCGACTTGACCAAGGACAAAGGCTTGGAAGTCACGGTGGTTCCGGAACCGACCAGCCTGGCCCTCATCGCTCTGGGCATTGGAGTCTTGGGACTCGCGCGGCGCCGTCAGTGAATCTGATGGCCGGTATTTGGCTTGAAAAACAGCAATTAAGGGCCGGTCCATGACCGGCTCTTTTCTTTTGTTGCGTTAAACGAAATGCGGTGATATCAAGACCTTGCGCTAGGTGAGAGGACCGTACGGTACGTCCTAAGTATTCTATTTTATGGACGGCAGTTTTCAGCGTGGAGTTTTGGCGATGTTTTTGGCGGGCTGTACCTTGGTCGGCAAGCTGCACGCCGGCGGCAGCGGACTGAACACGGTTGTCGTCGTCAACCAGGCCAGTTCCAACTCTTGCGAGCTGGGCAATTACTACTGCCAGCAACGCCAGGTCCCGCCGCAAAACGTTTTGTCCATCAATTGGCCGGGTGGCAATACTCTTTGGACCAGCAATGATTTTCAAACCAACCTGGTGGTGCCCCTGCTGAACATGCTGGCGGCCCGACAGTTGACCAACCAGATTGATTACGTCGTCCTCTCGATGGATATTCCGTTCCAGACCAGCTTTGGTTCCGTGATCAACAGCACCACCTCGGCTTTGTTCTATGGCCCCAGACAGGGCGACGGAAGTGATCCGTTGGGCATCACCAACAGTTACGCGGCCAGTGAGGCGGTCTTCCGCCAGGCGATGCCCTTGGGTGCGCCCGGCTATTCGTTTCTGGCCACCATGATTACTGGCAATTCGCTGGCTCAGGCGGAGCAGTTGGTGGATCAGGGCGTTGCCAGCGACGGGACTTTTCCCCAACAACCGGTGGTCCTGGCGAAGAGTTCAGACCCATTACGCAACGTGCGGTACCCGTATTTCGACAACGCCATTTTCAACGTGAACATTCTGGGCGTTTCCTCGATTTTGCGTACCAACAGCGATTGGGTTGCGTGGCCCAACGGCTGTCAGGGGTATGAAACAGGTCTGGCGCAATTCAGCGTCCCGCAAGGTTTGTTCGTTCCCGGTGCCGTCGCGGACAGTCTGACTTCCTTCGGTGGCGTTATTTTCGGGAGCAACGGCCAGACCAACCTGCTGGCATTTATCAATGGCGGGGCGTCGGGCAGCTATGGCACTGTGGCGGAACCGGAAAACGATACCCAGAAGTTTCCGAATCCTCAGGTTTACTTTTACCAGGCCCGCGGCTTCAGTCTGGCCGAAAGTTATTATCAAAGTGTCAATGCGCCGTATCTCGGGCTCACCGTCGCCGAGCCGCTGGCAGCGCCCTTCGCGCAGCCCGGTTCTGGACAATGGGGCACCAACCTCCTCAATGCCGTGCTGAACGGCACAACCAACCTTTCCGTGAAATTCAGATCCCAGCCTGGGAATCACCCCCTGCAACAAGTTGATTTGTTCGTGGATGGCGTGTATTTCAGCACCTTGACCAACCTGGCTCCGTCTCCCGGCAATCGGCTGACCGTCACCCTGAACGGATATCCAATCGCTTACACCGTCCCCACGAATTCAACCTTGAGCACGGTGGCAGCCGGACTGGCCTCACTAATTAATGCCGCGACCAACGTCACCCTGGTGAAGGCCCTGGTTCATGGCGACCGCATCGAGTTGCAATCCATCGCCCCCAGTTCCATGGCGGTTCCTTTCTACATTGCCGACAACACCCCGGCGAACACCCCCGGCCTTTCGTATAGCGTCAACAACCTGCCGGATTCCTTTCCACCCCAGATAACGCCCGATTCTCCTGATAAAAACGGAGCCTTCCGAATGGAGGTGACCATTCCCAGCACGTTGCCCTACGTCATCCTGGCTTCAACCAATCTCATGAACTGGCAACCCATCTGCACGAATGACGTACCGGGACTGCTGAATTTTACCGATTACGACTCCACGAACTATCGCATGCGCTTTTATCGCATGACCTGGCCGGTAACGGATCAACCTCCCCAACTGTCGGCGCCGGGAATGGCCGGTGCCGGGACGTTCCAGATGCATGTGGACAGTACGTCCGGGCAGCCCTGGGCCGTTCAAGTTTCCACCAACCTCGTTAATTGGGTGTCCGTCTTCACCAATCAGCCCGGCGGGTCGATGGATTTTGTTGATGCTTCCGCCACGAATTCGGGCCGGTTTTACCGGGCCTGGCTCGTGCCTCCGGCGCCACCCGGCTTCACGGTGCTGAACGTGGCGACAAACCTCACGCTGATCCAGGTCAGCAATGCCACGCGGCCTTACGTGGTTGCAGTCTCCACCAACCAGGGCCAGTGGACGACTTTGGCAACCAATTTCGCCCTCGGCGGAATCCAAATCGCCGCCGCCAATGCGATTGGCAGTGCCGGCAACCTGACGACTTTTCTGACCGCCAGCCAGCCTGAGTTCCTGGCATCGAGTGCGCAGGGCTTTCAGGGATACTCGCAGTTAAGCTTGACCAATTTGGTCTCCACCAATTCCTGGATCCAGTTCAGCATTACCAAGACCAACGGCCAGACTGTGGTCGTGGCCGTCACCAATCTGTCTTATGGCAATCCCGCCACGCTGGTCGGACAATTGGTCGCAGCGATCAACACGAATTCCGCGTTGCAGGGCAGCGACGGTGTCGTGGCCGGGGATTATCTTGTGAATCCATACGGCACCAAAATCAACAACACCGTCTTCAATCTGTATGCCCGGAGCCCCGGCTACCAGGCTGCCGCCATACAAGTCATCCCCACGGTGTCGTCCTCGGTACCCACCTTCACACCCGCGGGAAACACCACCCTCACGCAAAACCTATCCGACCTCGAGCCCCGAAACCATCTTTACGTCACAGCCGGCGCCTCCAGCCTGACTCTGAACTTCCCCTTGAATACGACGACCCTGGCTGACGGTTATCACAATCTAACAGCCGTGGCCTACGAAGGCAGTGGCATGCGAACGGAAACCCAGGTGACCGTGCCCGTCCAGATCCGGAACCGCTCCTTGAGCGCGACCTTGACACTGCTCGACCTGACCAATTCAGCTCCGGTGCAAGGCACCTACCACATTCAAGTGGTTGCCAACACCAACACGGTAAGCCTGATTACTTTGTACAGCACCGGTGGCGCGTTGGGCACCGTCACCAATCAATCCACCACGACCTTCCCGGTGGCGGGAACAAATTTGTGGGCCGGATTGCATCCGTTCTATGCCATGATCAAGACCTCCGATGGGCTTATGTACCGCACGGGAACCCAATGGGTCCAACTGGTATCCACGCCATAAGGGGTTCAAGCCAGCGGTTCGGGCAAAAAAACGATGGATGATTTGAACCCGTTTACGCCAATGGCAACCCGGCTCAGAATCAGTTGCGGTTGTTCTCGAGCCTTCCAAATTTTGCTCACGCTGGTTGGTGGCGTCCTTGGCGTATTGTGCGCCGGAGCGCATCGCTGCCGCAGAAACAAGTGGTAATATCCTGATTATTAGGACACTACCAAACAAGTTAAGCGCTTGACACACACACGGAGCGTTGCTAGACTTCCGCGTCAGAAGTCAGAAGTGGTAGAAATGTTAACTCCCAAAAGAAAACTGAGTTAACGCAATTAATTCAGAAAGGGAATTTTATGAAACAAAAGATAATGTTGGTTATGCTGGCAACTTTGACATGGATGCCATCTTCATATGCCAGCCTCTTGAATGTCTCTTTGACCTATCCGGAGATCAGCGCCAATAGTGCCAGCACGTACGCCCTTGCTTACACGGCCACGAATCAGCTTTTGTCCATCAGCGCGGCCCCAACGACCGTGATATTCGCCAAGGCGACACTCCCCAAGACGATCAGCGGTACGAAGAGTCTCCTAATCCAAATTGCCGTGGACAACACCGGGGCTCTGGTAGGTAGCGCACCCGGGGATGGGGGCGATGATTTGGTTTTGTCCGGAACCGTAACGGCAGTCATCGGGGGCGTAACCAATACCTACTCTGGCGTGTTGTTGACCGGCCAGGTGATTGGATTCGGTTATCTGGCAGGATCATCGGGTCAATATGATTTTCGCTTCACGCCCAATGGCGGGCCGCTCGCCAGTTTATTTTGCGGGAACATCGCCGTTCAGGTGGTGAGCGGGGCCTCGACCTTCAACAATGATTTTACGACAAATTTCAACGGCCAGGCCAAATGCACCATTGGTTCGGAAGACACCACACCGCCGACAATCAGTTGTCCGCCGGACATCACGACCCAATGCCATTATACCAACGGATTGGCCGGGGCGTATGTCAGTTATTCCACACCAGTGGTGACGGACAATTGTGACCCGAATCCGACGGTGGTTTGCACTCCGCCATCGGGCAGCTTCTTCGCCCTTCCGCCGCCGCCCGCCAATTCCACCAATTATGTGGTGACCTGCGTGGCCATGGATGCGTCCGGCAATACGAATGTCTGCACTTTTAACATCACCGTTCAGGACACGATGCCGCCCGAGTTTGCGGATACGAACAATCCAGTGGTTCAGTGCGGAGCGGGCGGCGGCTCAATCGTTCTGACCAATGATTTGAATGAGTGCTATGCAACGTTCACATTCCCGATACCGACGGCAACAGATTGCTGTGGCGGCATTGACACAGTGAACGTGAGCGCCATTGACGAGAATGGCGCCACCATTATTCTCACCAACCTGGGCAATGGAATGTTGCAAGGGGAATTTCCAGTGGACGTGACGGGAACGAATCTCATTACGGTCACGGCCGATGACGGGCGGGGTAATTCGTCGCAATGTCAAACGCCGGTGCTGGTGATTGACGCTCAGCCGCCCACGCTGTTCTGCAGCGACCAGACTGCCACCTTCAAGCCAATCCTCACCAATGCCCTGAGTTGCATCAGTGTGAATTTTAACAACCCGTGCATTGTTTCGAACAATTATATCTGGTTCAGCAGCGTGATACAAAATCCTTCGTGTTACAGCAAAGGTTCCTTCACGGTGCATGTTTTTGATCAGACCATTCAACTGCAGATTGACAACACCAATATTTCCCTGGCTGTGCCGGACGCTTATGTGACGTTCTCGAACGGCGTGGCCACTGCAACCACCACGTTCACCAACGGGCAATGGATCACGATTTCAAAGCCCGGTCTTTGCGGAAATACCTTCCTGTCCGGACTGTCCTGGCAGGTTCCCTTCAGCTTGAATAACAATATAAACTGCCGCTTCTCCGGTTATTGTTGGGGCAAGGACAATATGAATCCGTGCAAGAGCCGCTGTCAGATCAACACGGCAACGTGGTGTGGACGGTTCGCCGTTGACACGCCCGGCGTGACAATTCAGTGGCAGTGGGGTGCCGTCGTGGAGACAACCTTGAACACCAATTGCAATTTGTGCGGTGTCAAACCGGTGGACGACAATCGTAGCAGTTGCTGGAAAAATTCGGATCCCGCTGGTTCGTGTGAAAACTTCAAGCCATTCTTGACTTGTGGCGCCTGCGGCCAAGGCTGGTATTTGTGTGGCAGGAATTTGCAACCGGATTGCACCGGCGTCTTGAGTCCATGCAAACGCGCCAATCTCGGCATGGGAGCCGTTTGCCTGGGTGCGGTTGAGTTTACACCGCCACTGGCGGTTGATAATTGCGGCAAATCGGTGTCGGTGGTCTGCACACCGCCGCCCGGCAGCATACTGGGGCCGGGAGTATATCCCGTGACCGCCGTGGCGACCGACTCGAGCGGCAACACCAATGAATGCACGTTCAACCTCACGGTCTTGTCGCCGCTGCAGGTGGTGTTTGACACGCCGCCGGATGACAATCTGGATGACAACACGGCTGAGCCGGACGCCGGCTTCTCCGACATGAACTGTCCGGACGATCCCTCCACGACGGAGATCATCACGCAGTTCAAGGTTGGTGATGTGGTATGCCACAAAGTTCGATTGTTGGATTGCAACGGCAATGACGTTACCTCACAGGAGGGGCCCTATGTCACGGTGCATATTGACGTCACGGAACGTGAGGGCACTTACAGCAGTTCCGTTTTGGTCAACGATGTGCCGCAGAACTATGTTTGCATTGGCAGCCCGGGCGGAATCATGGTGCCGAATAACGGCGAGTTCCAATACAATCTGAATACGAGCAGCTTTCAAGCTGGAACGATAAACAGTGATTTATTCTTCCGCTCATGTGTGTGGGTCGAATATAACAGTTCGCCGGGTCTGCCGGTGGGCATGGAAGATGTCATTTTAGAGAGCAAGTAACAACCGTCGCCGTCCTGGCGCTGATGGAGAATTGCGACAGCAGGGAAAACTCAGCGCAAGCCGGGGGTGCCAGGACGGAATTTTGATGGCAAGGAATTGATTCAAGGCAAGATGAGAGGCCGCAATTCGATCTGGCTGCTGTTGGCGCTCGCAACGGCGGTGACCGTGCTGCTGGTATATTGGCATTTTCAAGGTCGGACAACGGCGCCTTCCCGGGCCGTTGAAGCCAAAGGCGGGGCGAATCACCCAAACCAAACCGCGGAGCGATTCCAAAGCGGCAAAAGTCAGTCCAACAACAGAATATTTCTGGCACGCCCGAATCAAGTGCTGGCAACGGTCAATGGCACGTCCATCACCCTTGGGGACTTGATGCCGCTCCCATCAACCAATTCAGAGGTGGAACAAAAAATTGATTCGGTGACGTACGATTATTTCCTCCAACGCGCCATCAATCGCGAATTGACCTTACAGGCTGCCAAGGCGCAAGGCATCACCCTGAACCAGGCCCAGGATGAGCAGTTGGCAAAATTGCAGGCGTTGCGAGAGCAACCGGAACCGGGCCTCGTCAGCAAACTGACGGTGAACGCTGCCGAGATCGAGTTTGAGCTTCGGGATGCGCAGGCATTTATGTTGCAAACTTCTCTTATGGAGCAGGCGGGCGCGACCCCCAATGTGACTCCCGATCAAGTTGAACAGTATTATCAGAATCACATTTCAGAATTGGGAGAACTCCCCGCCGACCCACAAGCCCGCCAGGCAGCCTGGCAGGAAATTGACATCCAAATTCGAAAGCAACTGGCAGCTCAAACGCGGGATCAATATAATCAGCAGTTGCAGACATTCATGGATAACCTCAGAACTGCCGCCCAGATCACGGTAACCCCCCTGCCGTAAGCGACAATCCCACCACCACCACCACGGTCTTCCTTCGGCGCCGGAATCACAACAATGCCGGGTTTGTTCCGGAAACGCGACGCGAGAAAACTCGTTCGCCAATTTGAATCCGGCAGGCGCAGGGTAAAAACGTTCGGTCGCCTCGCCCGGCCGGTTTTCGGCGGTTGTGGTTCAGATTTGACAGCGCGCGGTTTGTGCGCAGAATGTAATGCCGGTCTCGGTTGCCAGCGTAGCTCAGTTGGTTAGAGCGTGGGACTCATAAGCCCGAGGTCACTGGTTCGATTCCAGTCGCTGGCACCAACCCCGAACGCGCCTGCTCGCGAAGCCCTTCGGAGTTCGGGGCTGCCGCGCCGCAGTGTGCAACGTGAAGGCGGGCTGAAGCATGTCGTTCCATGATGCATTTCGAACTGCGGCCTGACAGGCCATTTATTCGCTGCTTGACCTTTTGGGGCATAATGGATTAACTGTGCCCCGTTAGGCAAATTCATGTTTGCGCAATTCAAAAGCCTGTTTTCCAACGATATTGGAATAGACCTGGGCACAGCCAACTCCCTCGTCTATGTGCGGGACCGCGGAATCGTCCTGCGCGAACCTTCAGTTGTAGCCATCCAGGCGGGCACAACCAACGTGCTGGCCGTCGGCGCGGAAGCCAAACGAATGCTGGGCCGCACGCCCGGCAACATCGTGGCCATCCGGCCCATGAA
>Ga0187851_10000666_pt1 | contig 34483 bp, 40 predicted proteins | sample June2016WEW_6_10_FD_132997 | JGI IMG/M metagenome (GOLD analysis project Ga0187851, IMG submission 132997) | Peatland microbial communities from SPRUCE experiment site at the Marcell Experimental Forest, Minnesota, USA - June2016WEW_6_10 | ecosystem: Environmental > Terrestrial > Soil >...
AGGCGGAACATGGTCTCGGTGAGCGATTGCAGAACAGAGACCAGGGGTGCGCGCTTGGGCTCGGGCAGCATGGCCAGGGCGACGCCAAAGAGCAGCGCGAAGACGGCGACCTGGAGAATCTGATTTTGCGCGACGGCCTGGGCGATGTTTTCCGGAAAGATGTTGAGCAGAATCTGCTGCCAGCCTGCCGGGCGCGCGGCGGGCGCGACGGACTGGATGGAGACGGGAAGCGTGACTCCGGCCCCGGCCTGCGAGAAGTTGATGGCGACGGCGCCCAGAATCAGGCCGATGGTGGTAACAACCTCAAAGAAGATGATCGACTTGAGCGCCACGCGGCCCACACCGCGCAGTTCGTTATGTCCCGCGATGCCGGTGACGATGCCGCCAAAGATGAGCGGCGCGACAATCATGCGAATGAGGCGCAGGAAAATGTCAGCGAGGAAGTGGGTTTGCGCTGCGATGGAGGGCGCGTCCACACCCAGTTCTGCGCCGGCGAGCATGGCGAAGAAGGTCCACACCAGCAGCGAGCGACGGCGTACGGCAAAGGGAAGAAAGAGGCAGAGCGCGGTCCAGCGAAGGACGGCGGCAAGTTGGGCGTAAGGGTGAAAAAGGCCGGCTGCGATGCCCGCGGCAAAGAGCAGGACGGCGGCGAAGGCGAGCGAGCGAAAGACCGCTTGGCCGGATTGCGAAATACTCGGCGTGGTAGTGGGAGCCGTGGATGAGCCTTGAGGATTCAAGGACTCCATTATCCTATGACGATGCCGGGTTGCGCATGAATCAGGCGGCGCGTGGCAGGCTGAAAGCCAACAAATGCGAGTTTTCGCTTCCTAATTTTTGGGCGATTCGGCGGTTGAAGCAGTAGACGCAGCAGCGACGGCGGGGCAGGCAGCGCCACAGCTTCCACCACATGGGGTTTTGATTTCAGCCGGGGTGGAATCCATGGAGGGCTTGTCACTTTTGCCAGGGTAGTCGTTCACATAAAATCCAGAGCCTTTGAAGTGGAGGCGCGGCGCGGTAAGCGGACGCACGAGCTCGCCACCGCACTCGCGGCAGACAGACTCCGGCTTGGAGCTGAAGTTTTGGATTTTTTCAAAACGGTGACCGCACTGGGTACAACGATACGCATACAACGGCAAAGTATTCACCCCTCGGGGACCAAATCACACACTACTCCTATTGTATCGGCAGAATGGTAATTATCGGTAAGCCACCTGCAGTGGGGGGAACTTGCCGTCCAGGCGGGCGGCGCTTGCGCGCCATGAGGTTCGTTGACGCCCGCCCTCAGATCTCCCCAACGAAGAAGACTTGCCGGTGCTGCACCCAGATCACAGGCTTAATGCACGGCGATGAGCACGGATGCGGAGTGGTTCTCCCACTCGAGGGTGAGCTTGCCGGTGGGGCCGCCGAGGGCCGCAAAGGCGTAGGTCAGATTCTCGACCGGCGCGAGCGGTTTGCTCATGGTCATCTTCACACGGCCCAGATCCTGCGCCTTGTCGTACTTGGTGCCCCACTGGCCGGTCTGCTTGTTCACGATCAGCATCCAGTTGTCAGGGTCGGCGACATCGACATAAAGGGAGTAGTCGCCCTTGGGAACCTTCAAACCGCCTACGGTCAGGTCAGCATCGGTGTGCAGTTTGGTGGCGCCATTGGCGCCGGCGCGCCAGACCGGATAGGTGGGATCCTTGCTGAGGAGGCCGCCCTTACCAAAGATTTGGCCGGCGCGGCCCTTGACTCCGGGCGAGTTGTAAGTGACGGTGATGGCTTTGCCGGCAATGGTCGTCGACGCTGTGGCCGACGGGCTCTTTGGCGGGCCTTGCTGGGCGGATAGAGTGGCGGCGACGATCAACAGCCCTGTACAGACCAAAAGACGTTTCATGGTTGTTCTCTCCGTGTAAAAAATCCTTGCCGGAAGCGCAAGCCCCGACGCGATGATTGTCGCACCGCGCGGCTCCTTTGGGGAAATGGCAGTGCAAGGTGCGATATACTCCAGACGCAGCAGAAACAAGGAGGTAAGCGATGCGTTTAAGTGGATTTGCAAAGATGGCAGCGGCCGGGATGATGGCCGTGGCGATGATGGCGCCGGGGATGATGAAGGCGCAAGCGGGCGGCGACATGGTTCAGAAGCCGACGGATATGCAGAAGCTGATGGCGGCGACCGTGTTCTATCGCGGGCAGTTGGCGCCGACGCAGTTGAGGAACTCCGGTGGCGTAAAGTTCTCTGACGGGTTCTTTGTGCTGGCAAGCCTGGTGGACACCAGTGGCTACTCCACAGGCGTGCAAGCCAAGTATCAGGCCTATTTCATCACCGAAGTTCCGCTGAAGGTGGGCGCCGAGAAGCTTCCCGCAGGCGTGTATGGCGTGGGATTCGTGGGCGACAAGTTTGTAGTGACCGACGTGGGCGCGCACGACGTGCTGACAGTGAGCGCGGGCGAAGATGCCGGGCTGAAACGGCCCATGCCGCTGCAAGTGGTGGCCAATGCGGCCGGTGGCTTCCGGTTGTATGCCGGGCGCAAGTATGTGAGTTTCGGGAGATAGGGATCAGTAAGCAGTGTTTAGTGGCCGGATGATTCCCCGACTGGAAAAAGGGGCATATTATCCGGCCATTGCTGTGTGCCGTGTAACCAGGGTTAATTCTGGAATAGGCTGTAGCATTCCCTCAAGGGCATAGATACTTTGGACTGGACCGGATTTGTGAAGATAAAGGACCATGGACTGTCGTCTTCCACCTCGGGACATCCGTGAGTCAGGATTCGCCCTCCGCCGGAGACCACGATCTCAGCGTGAAAATCGATCGGTAGGGACGCCTGCATGGCTGCAAAGAGCGCCTTCTGGGCATTTGCGTGCGCATCGCTGACGTACTCGCCGATGGGCAAATGGACTCTCTTCCCGGTGCTTGAATCGACTATGGTGCGGCTGAAAGAAGCAGCTTTCATACGCTCATGCAGCAGTACGTACTCGTTATCGTGGATTTCGATTCGGGCTGTAAACTGCATTGGGGCGGCTCCTTATGCGCTGTCTTTCCCGATTATTTCCGGTCCGTTTAGGTTTTTATAGGGTTATTCTCGGGTTTTGTGCCGATCGGTACCAAAATCCTAACGAGCCTACAGGTGGGGGTTGAGCTTCTCGAGAGGAGGCCACCTCGGCCGACGTGGGGATGGGAGAACCGGCCGTGATCGGAGCAAAGGACCGGTGCGCAGGGTAGAATCTGGATCAGGATCGTCCAACCCAATGGATAATCTCTCCAAACAGGAGCGAAGTCAGCGGATGTCCCGCATAAGGAGCGTGGATACCGGCCCGGAGATGGTTGTACGCCGTCTGGTTCATGGCACGGGCTTTCGATACCGGCTTCACGCACGTAACCTTCCCGGGACTCCCGACATGGTTTTCCCGCGACTAGGAAAGATCATCTTCGTTCACGGGTGCTTCTGGCATCAGCATCCAGGTTGCGGAAGGCAACCGAAATCCCGTTTGGAATTCTGGACAGTGAAGCTTTTCCAGAATCGGGAAAGGGACCTCCGTAATCAACGAAAGTTACGTTCTCTTGGCTGGCGAATCCTGATAGTGTGGGAGTGTGTTTGATGAGGCGGGCGCAAATCATAGCAGTACCACAAAGCTGTCATCCTGAGCGGAGTTTGGCGCACCGTTTGCGCCAAGCGGAGTCGAAGGACCCGCGTTTGCTCTTTCCTTTCTCTTGTGCGATCCAATAGCTGCGGATCAATCGGAGCCCTTCGGCCTATCCAAACGAGCGAGTAATGATCAAGCTGAAAGCGTGGAGTTGAGAACTCTATGAGCAAGGACCTGAAATCCGTGAAATCCGCCACACCAAGGCCTGTACGCAGCGAAAAGGCCATCGCGTCGGCCTACGTCGCCCAAGCTCGCAGACAATACTCGACCTCGACTTCCGACCTTGAGATTGACGATGAGCCGCAGGTGAGCTTTGCGGAAAATGGCGCGTGGGTCGCTGCTTGGGTTTGGGTGGCACAAGAAGAAACGGTCCTATACAGGAAGCGGCGGGCCTGAGCCGCAATTATCTAAAAGGATGCGCGCCATGTTTCAGGTCTAAGATGAACTGTATTCTCGAGCGGCGGTGATATGGTGAAGATGCGCGGTTGCCTGGCGAAGAGGTGCACTCGATAAATGCTCCAGTCTCTGGGGCGCTCCGCAGCTACTTCGCACTCGTTGCGGCTTAAAAGGAATGGAGTCCGTGCGGCCCCATTTGTAGTTTTCACTTCAATCAGGCGCTCATTGCCGAGCGGATCAAACGAGTAGATGTCGTAACCTGCTCCGTCTCCGTCTTCCTCCGCTACCCATCGGACCTTTCGAGCCAAGTCTCCCCGATCAGCCTGAGCGAGCCGTTTTCGTTCGACATCGACCACAAAGGCTTCGCCTGCTTTCCCGAGCGACCGGTTGCGCTGGTCTCGTTCTACGGGGTCGAATTTTTGCACGAGCCGTTTCAGTCTTTCTGGAATTGACTGTTTCGCTGTTGCTGGTGTCGGCGGGTCTACAAAAATCGCCGAGGTAAGAGGAGTTTCCAACTGAAGAGCCGGTGCTGGTACCAAGATCGCAGGGTGCAGTGTGAGGTATCGGTCGATTGCGTCGAAGATGGCGTTCTGGTAATTCCGCTTTGGCATGTAGCCAGGAATCCATGGAAGTCCCAGTTCGTCTAGTACTGCAGAAATATTCTGGTGCTTAAACTCGACAGAACGGTGAGTGCGGCCAATTTGCGCCATGAGAGCCGCACTATGTCTGGACTTGACGTAGGGTCTTCCCGCAAGATCGGCAGCAAGCATCGCAAAGTAGTCGGCGATGATCGCGTCGAGCTCATCATCTCGCCACGGTTTTCCGATCTTTGCGTCGTCAGCCATTAGACTTGTCAACATATTATCGGAAAGACCTCCAATATGTATTGATGGCTTTTTTGACGGGCGAATTCAATTCTGGAATCTACTCCACGAGGTGGATTCTCATCCTTGCCAGATTGAGTTGAAACGGAGCAAGAGAAAAGCAACCGCAGGTCCTTCGACTCCGTTTGGCGCATAGCACGCGCCAAACTCCGCTCAGGATGACAGACCTAGACGGAAAACCTTTCAGTGCGCGCCTGTTGCCATCGCCAGCGATTTGCGATAGATTCTCGCCATGGACGAGAGGGTCTATTTCACTTACATCGTAGCGAGTCGAAGTCACACACTTTACATTGGCATGACAGGCGATCTGCTGAAGCGGGTCTTCGAACACAAACGGAAGATCCACGAGGGGTTTTCTGCAACATACAATTGCAACCGACTTGTCTGGTTCGAACGATTTACGGGCCCCGGAAGCGCGATTGCGCGGGAGAAACAGTTGAAGGGATGGATTCGTGCGAAGAAGATTGCTTTGATTGAAAAAACTAACCCTGCGTGGAGCGATCTGAGTGATGGGTGGTATGCGATAGACCCTACGGTTAGAGGATGAGTTGAGGCGAAAAAGAGCAAAGACAAATGCAAGAGCAAACGCAGGTCCTTCGACTCCGCTGCGCTCCGCTCAGGATGACAGCCTTAGAGGGGAGGTCAGGATAACAGCGCAAACGCCAAGAACGCGGACCCGAGGTTCCGCGTTCTTGGCGTTTGCGTTACGTCTTAAGTTAGGCCTTGGCGAGGACGCCGCCGCTGATGCGTTCCTTGATTAGTTCGTGGCCGCGATTTAGTAACTCTTCCAGCGGGAGTTTGCCGGAGTCTACTTCGGCGAGTAGGTCGCGCTGGGCGGCGTACTCCTTGTTGACGATGCCGGCTTTGGATTGCAACATGCGCCAGGCTTTGCGGCGCTCTACGCAGAACATGACTAGCTGACGCGAGAGCGCGTAGTGGATGGTTTTGCTGGCGTCTTCGAGAGTGATGTAGACACCGAAGTCGGGAATGAAGGAGCGGTGACCGGACGAGAGATAGCGGCGATAAACCACATCCTGCTGAGTTATGCGGACCAGCATGTTATCGAGCGGGATGAGTTTGGCTGCCGCTTCAGGCTTGATCTTTTTGAGATGGTTGCGGAAGCGAGCTTCAGTGGTGCACCAGTGGGCGACGGTGTAGTGAGAGGTTTCGCCGGTGACCTTGTTCTTGGTCTCGTACCAATCCAAATCAATCGAGGGATTGCCCTTGATGTCGAGGGCTTCCTGATAGGTTTCGCCGAGGCGGGGATTGAAAACAAACTCTGGTACCCCGCGCGAATCGCGGACGCGCTGGGCCTGGAAGAGCGCCATATCATCGGCGACGCCGTGCTCGGGCTGGCAGGTTGTGAAGGCCTGGAGGAACATGGTGCCGCGATATTCAAGGCCATCGAGAATGGCGCGGTAGAGCTTGGGCGCGTTGGCCATGGAAACCTGCGCGACGAAGGGCGAACCGTGACCGGCAAGGAAGGTTTCAGCGACAGTCTTCTTCTCAGTGTTTTTGCCCTGAGTGGCCGCGCCAAAGGTGTTCATGTCGCCGCCGCCGAGCATGGGCGATGAGTCAGAGTTCTGGCCGCCAGTGTTTGAATATACCTGCGTATCGAGCATGAGGACCTTGACGTTGGGCCGGTTCTGCAAGACGACCTTGGAGACGTTCTGATAGCCGATGTCGCCCATGCCGCCGTCGCCGCCTACAGTCCAGACCTTGGGCAGTTCGACGATTTCCTGATCGGTCATGAGCGCGTCAGTGAAGTGGCTGAGCTGGTAATACTGCTCGGCATCAATCACGTTTTCGTCGCGGGTGAGGAGGATGTCTGCGAGGCGCTCGGGAATGACGGAGCGGCGGGCGTGGTCCACGATGAAGCTCTCGCCCATGAGCCAGCCGACGGTTGCGCCGTCCTGGAAGAGCGAATTCATCCACGGGTAGGGGTGAGGATTGTTGGGCGCGGTTGAGCCGTAGACGGTGTTGCAGCCGGTGTGGGCGGCCATGGCCATGACACTCATGCCGTTGGCGAGGCGACCATCGATGGCTTGCAGGTTCTTGTGGTTGAAAGCCTCAGTGAGCAGGACCGCTGCGATGGCTTCGACAAGCGCGGCGTCGCTGATGGGGCCGTGGGTCTTTTCGTAGTCCGCGATGCGGGCGAGGGTGTCTTTTTCATCTTCGCCGCCGAGGCCGAGGATGAGGTGCGCGATGGCCTGGCGGAGCAAATCGTATTCCGCCAGATTGCGAGACTTGAGGACAGCGAGACGAGCCACGCCGCGCTTTTCGAGGTCGCTGGCCTTGGCCAGGAAGCGGTCGCTTTTGGCGTGGAAGACGGGGCGCATGTAAGCCTCAGTGACGGCAGCGATGGAGCGAAGGACGCTCTTTTCACCGCAGCCGGCGCAAGCGCCATCGCCTGAAACCAATGCGTCATAAGTGGAGCGAACCATGAGCATATTGCGCAAGGTTGCGGTCTTGGAGTCGGCGGGATTGGCGGCGTTGTAAAGGCCAAGGAACTTCTGCGACGTGTCAGGCAGCAGGTCAAGGAAGTTAGTGCCGGTGGTGTGTTCGGCGTTGACCTCTTCGGTTTCCGCAACCATCTTGAGCGCCATGTGGTCGCCACAGGCAGTGACGCAGGCCGCGCATCCCTTGCACAGATCGGAGACAAAAATAGAGAAGATGCCGCCGGTGCCGGGAGCTTTGCGCTCGGGCGAGGAGAAGATGGCGGTCACCTTCTGGTAGGCCATGGGAACCTGGTCGAGGATGGCGAAGAACTGCTGCTTGGCCTGGGCGGAGAACCCGTCGAGTGAATTGGTGACTTCGCGAAGGATGGTGGGCAGCGGCGTTCCGGCTTTGGTGTCAGAGACCATGCGCTCGCGGGCGAGCTTTTCAATCTCGGGCAGCACAGCGAGGAGCTTCGCACGGTCGGCGGCGCCGGCGACATAGTGGTTAACAGCGGTGCGCAGCAGCGTGCTGAGGTCCTGCGCGGTGTTGGGCAGAGCTGTGTCAGGGCAGACCGAGATGCAGTCCATGCATTGCGTGCAATTTTCCGCGATGAAGTGAGGAGTTTCGCGCCGGGCGACGTATTTGGAAGCTGTGTCGCCAGTGGCGGCGGCGATAAGGCCGATGGCCGAGAGCGGCGTGGAGGGCTGGTTATAGCCGAAGTGCGAACGGAACTCGGCATCGAAGCCGGCGAGAGTGGCGAGCGGCACGCGCGCGGCCTGGCCCTCAGGGAGTGCATGGGAACGGCAGCCGGTACCGCACGCGGAGCCTTCGGCAGCGGGTACGGTTTCGAGGATGGGCAACAGCGCCGGACCGCGCAGCGATGAGTGATCGGCGGCGGTGAGCTCGCCGATTGCAATTTCCGTGACCTGGTTGTAGCCCTGCATCATGACTTCCATGTTGGAGTCGACAACGGCCTCGCCCAGCTTGCCGAATTTCTTGACGTATTGCTCGCGGACGACGGCGCGGTATTGGTCTTGAGTAATGCCGAACTCCTTGAGGAGCGTGCTGACACGGAAGAATGCTCCGAGGAAGGCGTTGCCCTGCATGCGCAGTTGCAGGTCCGCGCGGTCAGTCGCTTTTTTGGCGATCTCAAAACCGGGAAGCGTGAAGACGCGAATTTTCTTGTCGATGATCTGCTTGCGCGCCCAGAGCGGCAGTTGCCCCCAGGCCTGCTCGCCTTGCTGATCGGACTCCCATACGAGCGAGCCGCCCTCGGCCATACCGTCCAAAGGATTCGTATGAGTGAAGGCCTTGGGGTCGCAGCAGAGAACCACGGTTACGTGGCGCAGGTCGCAGTTCACGCGGATGCGGTCTTTGGCGGCGACCATGAAATAGGAGGTGGGCGCGCCTTTTTTCTCGGAACCGTACTTGGGATTGGCGCTGACGTGAATGACTTCTTTGGGATTGCCAAGCGAATCCTTGAAGCCGTCGCGCTTGTAGATCAGATCGTTGAGGTCGCCGAGAATGGCGCCAAGATTTTTGCCGGTGGTGATGGCGCCCCATCCGCCGATGGAGTGGAAGCGGACAGCTACCGCGCCTTCAGGCAGTAGAGACGGGGTCTCTTCGCCGAGGACCGCGTAGGGATGGTCGATGCCGAGAACGAAAAAGGAAACGCCGTCGGCGGCTGTCTTTCCGTCTTTGCGAGCGCGGCCGGCAGCGGCGAATTCGTAAGCGCCGAAGATGTGCTCAGGGCGGAAGTCGCGAGAGCCGAGGCCGTATGAGCCGCCGTAGATCTTGGGAACTTCAGCGAGAGAAATTGCGGGGAGGCCTTCGACAGACTGAACGGCTTTGGAGAACGCTGTGCGGATGTCGCGGCCCAGCGGATTATCGCCGGAGAGAGCTTCGTCAGTGCGCTCGAGAATGATGACGTTCTTTTTGCCCCGGAGCGCGGCCACGATGGCGGCTTCAGGGAAGGGACGAATCACGTTGACGTGGATGGAGCCGACGCTTGCGTTACGCGTCTCGCGCAGGTAGTCCACGGCGGCCTCAATGTTTTCAGCGGCCGAGCCGAGAGAGACGAAGACGGTTTCTGCATCGGAGGTTTTGTACTCGCTGAGGAGGCCGTAGTTGCGGCCGGTGAGCTCGGCAAACTGTGCGTAGGCGGCCTCGAGGAATTGAAGAATCGGCTCGGCGAAGTTGTTGCGCCGCGCGACCACGCCCTGCATGTAATGTTCCTGGTTTTGCACGGGGCCGAGAAGGATGGGGTTGGCGAGGTCCATCATCTTGGGCACGCGGCGGCGCGTGGGGCCAAAGAGCGTGCGCTGCGCCGGGGTGGGGCAGTCGATTATGTCGTCGGGCGCGCCGAGGTATTCGCGAATCAACTCCGACTCATGCTTGTAGAAGGTCCGCTCCAAATGGGTGGTTAGGAAGCCATCCATGATGTTCATGCCGGGCGTGAGTGATAGCTCGGTGACGCGGCGAAGGATGAGGGCCTGGTCGGCGGCTTGCTGCGCGTCTTTGCCGAAGAGCATGATCCAGCCGGTGTCGAGCGCGCCATAGATGTCGTCATGGCCGCAATGAACGTTGAGGGCCTGCTTGGTGAGGGCGCGCGCTCCCACTTCAAGCACCATGGTGCTGGCTTTTCCGGGAGCGTGGTAATACTGTTCGACTCCATACACGACGCCTTGGCCGGAGGTGAAGTTGACCACGCGCTTGCCGCAGACTGAGTGGGCAATGGCGCCGCCCTGGGCAGCGTGCTCGCCCTCAGTCTCAATGGCGATGGTGTTCTGGCCAAAGACGTTCAAGTGGCCTTCGGCATAGGCCTGCTGAAATAGCTCGCCACCCTCCGTGGAAGGCGTAATCGGATAGAAGACGCCGGCGTCAGCGATGCGCGTCTCGGTATGGTACGAGACAAGCTGGTTTCCGTTAGCGGTAACCCGAATGCCGGGAAAGCGAGCAGCAACAGTCATGAATCCCTCTCTGAAGGTACGGTTTTCCCCATGTTAACGTTTTTGGAGCGGGCTGGGACGCCTGCTCGGCGAATGAGCTGAGGCTGAGTGATCTCCAATAGGCCGCGCAGCGATAATGGAATCCGCCGGGGAAGGCAGCCTACATCTATTATCTACCGAAAACCGTAATAGGGGAGACAGCGTCTCACGTGGCGAGATGCGCGCTTTCTTCCCCATCCGGGCTGGTTCGGTTCCTTCCAGGGCAAGCAAATCAAGGCCGAGCAGGGCGGAGGGCAATCGGTGGGTCAAGGGCTGTCTGTGTCTTAGATGCGGCGATTTAATATTCGACTCCGGGGCAGAGCAGGTTGATGAATTTGCATGAATTCCCGATCAGGGCTAAAGACTTATAGATTCTGATTGGCTTGTTTCGCATGGTAGAAACAGTCTGCGGAAAAACTCGGGAATTGAAGTGAAATCTAGTGGAGATGTTTCTCCGGGGCTAAAGCCCGCATTAATATTGCTGGCTTTACGCGAGGGTTGAAACCCCCGCCTCCCTCCGAATCGAGCTTTTCCGCAGCCTCTAAAGACGCGCACGCTTCAAGTTTTCCTACCGTTCACACGTGTGCACTCGAAGAGCTTTCAGGCTTTACTATGTGAGTGAGGATTTTCTGCGATGAATTTCAACTTGAAATTGCGCTTTGTGCTTCTTGTATCTCTGGTTGTCGTTGCCGGCGCTGCACTTTTCGCGGGCCGGGCCGTGGCGCAAAGCGCCGCCGATGCCGCGAAGATTGCCGCCAGTTTACCGGCCGACACTCGCGCGGTGATTGATCGGCTCTCCAGCCTGCGCGAGTTGCCCGACGTGGCATGGAAGATGCACTCCGGCGATCTCGCGCATGGCGAGGCCCTGAATCTGGACGAGAGCCAGTGGAAGCAAATCGCAACGGGTTCGCTGGCGCCGAAGGATGCGGTCTGGTTTCGCCAGACTTATCAGGTTCCGGCGACGCTGAACGGCTACGACCTGACGGGCGCGCGCATCTGGTTCCAGTTTCACGCCGAGGCCAACGGGCCCATGCCCGAAATCCTTTATTTCAACGGCCGCCGCGTGGCCATGGGCGACGATCTGGAACCTGTGGTGCTGATTGACCAGGCGAAGCCCGGCGACACGGTGACGGTTGCGGTGAAACTGCTGCACACGGTGGATGACAAGAGATTCAAGGGCGCGACGCTGAAGATCGATTTTCCTGAAAGCCGACCCAATCCTGAGGATTTGCGCGAAGAGTTTCTTTCGGCCGCTTTGCTGGTTCCCGCTCTGGCCCCGGGCGACAAAGACAAAATGGGCGCGTTGAATGCGGCCATCAACACAGTCAATGTCGCGGCACTTGACCACGCCGAATCGGGCAGTCCGATCACGAAATCGGAATCGCAGTTCGAATTCGACACGTCGCTCAAGAGCGCGCAAATCAGGCTCGAAGCTCTGAAGCCGCTCTTGCAGCAGGTTACTTTCCACCTTACCGGCAACTCGCACATCGACGCCGCGTGGCTGTGGCCGTGGACCGAGACCGTGGACGTGGTGAAGCGGACTTACGGGACCGCGCTGCAGTTGATGTACGAATATCCCGATTACACATTTACGCAATCGGCCGCGGCTTACAACAATTGGCTGGCGGAGAAGTACCCGGATATAAATGCCGGGATTACTCAGCGCATCAAGGAAGGCCGATGGGAGATTGTGGGCGGCATGTGGGTTGAGCCGGACCTGAATATGCCCGACGGCGAATCGCTGGTGCGACAGATTCTGGTGGGCAAGCGCTGGTACAAACAGGCTTACGGCGTGGACGTGCGCATCGGCTGGAATCCGGATTCGTTTGGCTATACGTGGCAGTTGCCGCAAATCTACAAGAAGAGCGGCATTGATTATTTTGTGACGCAGAAGATGGCCTGGAACGACACCAACCAGATGCCGTTCAAATTCTTCTGGTGGGAATCGCCGGATGGGTCGAAGGTGCTGAGTTATTTCCCACACGACTACGCGAATGACAATCTGAACCTGGTGCGCCTCTCGCGTGACTACGTCATCGCGCAGAAGCAGGCCACGGGGTTGCCGGGCATCATGGACCTATATGGTGTAGGCGATCACGGCGGCGGACCGACAAGGGCGATTCTGGATGAGGGATTCCATTGGACTGCTGCCGGACACGTGACGCCGAAGATCGAGTTTGGGACGGCGCAGAGTTACTTCACGGCGCTCGAAAAGCAGATTGCGCCGGAGAGCCCGGAGTGGGATTACCGGTCAATTGCGAAAGGCTACACGGCGCCTCCGGCGGTCGAGGGCAAGGTCTCCATCCCGACGTGGAAGAGCGAGCTTTATTTCGAGTATCACCGCGGCGTGATGACCACGCAGGCCAATCACAAGCGCAATATGCGCGAGAGCGAAGAAGAAGTCATTAACGCGGAGAAGTGGGCCTCCCTGGCTTGGCTGGATGGGCGCGAGTATCCGGGGAAAGAACTGACTGAAGATTGGAAGAAGGTGCTCTTCAATCAGTTCCACGATTTGGCGGCAGGGTCGGGTATTGGACAGATTTACAGGGACGCGCAGAAGGATTATGACGTGGTGCGCTGGTCTACGAATGAGATTGAAGATGGTGCAATACAGACAATCGTTGCAAACATCGGAATGAAGTTGCAGGTTTTCACTCAGAATTCGCAAACAGTGGTGATTTTCAATCCTCTTGGATGGGAGCGTAAAGAGACTGTAAATGTCTCGATACCAATTGAGGGTGAACCCGCCGAAACTGGAGCTGCGATGTTGGAGAACGGTGGTGTTATTGAGGTACATTTAACAAACATCGATAAGGTAGCACACCGCGCTGATGTTGAGATTCCCTCGGTTAACGTCCCGGCTTTGGGATATCAGACAATACATATCGCTATTCCGGGCAAGGATTCTCCCTATCTCAAACATGAGAAGAAGGTTTTACATGCGTCGTTGACTGAATTTGGAAATGAAGCACTTTCTCTTAAGGTTGATGAAACGAGTGGATGCATAACAAGCATAAGAAACAACAAGGTTGGAGAGGAACTATTAGCGCCTCATGCTTGCGGCAATCAACTCCAGTTCTTCAAGGACACACCGAAAGACTACGACGCGTGGAACGTGGACCCCGGGACCTTCGACGTTCCGCCGATGACGATCGCGAAGGCCGATTCTGTTCAGATGATCGGAAACGACGCCATCCGCATCACACACCACTGGCAGAATTCGAAGTTCGTGCAGACGATTCGCCTGCAGGGTGACTTGGTTGACATCGACAACGAGATCGACTGGCACGAGTCGCATGTGCTGCTGAAGGCGGCGTTTCCGCTGGCGGCTTCGGGGCCGTTTGCTACTTACGAAATTCCCTACGGAACCATCGAGCGGCCCACCACGCGGAACAACAGTTGGGAGAAGGCGCAGTTTGAGGTTGAGGCGATTCGCTGGGCCGATCTGGGCGACGGGAAGCATGGGCTGAGCGTGCTGAACCAGACCAAGTACGGCTACGACGCGGTGGGCAATACGCTGCGGCTAACGCTACTGCGCTCGCCGAAATGGCCCGACCCTGACGCCGACATGGGCCACCATCACTTCCACTACGCGCTCTATCCGCACGCGGGGACGTGGAAAGATGCGCTCACGGTGCGCCACGGCTACGAGTACAACTATCCGCTGACGGCTGTGGTGACCACGGCTCATGCAGGTTCGCTGCCGGCAAGCCACTCGTTTGCATCGGTCGCGCCTGAGAATGTTGTCTTGACTGCAATGAAGAAGGCGGAAGACGCGAAGGGGCTGATTTTCCGCGTTTATGAGTGGGCCGGCAAGGAGACAACCGCCGAGTTCCATGTGCCGCCGGGAGCTACGGGAGCGACGGTGACTAATCTCATGGAGACGCCGGAAGGCTCGCCGCTTGCTGTGGTTGACGGCGTGGTGAAGGCGCCGATTCATCCTTATGAGATTCTGACGATTCGCGTGGATTACCCAAACGGCGGGCCGAAGGAGTAAGAGATTCGAGAAGGCTGAGGTTCGTGCTATCCCACCCTTGCCGCAAAAACAAAATGCGGCGAGGATGGGGCACCCGGTCCTTCGTTTTGATACTCTAACGGCAAGGAGCATGCACAATGCACATTACTTCCCCGTTCTTCGTTGTCCCGGTTATTGTCGTGATATTTGCTGTAGCGATTCTCTTCGCGACAAGCTCAAAAGAGGACGGAGACTCGACGCACTGAGTGGAAGGCGGCAGGCAGCTCATTCGTCGCTTCTCACCCTTCTGCAGAAGACGCGGAAGGATGGGGCACCCAGAAGAGGGATGGAGCGCGCAGATTCGAGGAACAATTTGATGGATGCGGACGTATAACGGGGCTAGAGGACGATTGCCATGAATCTCGATGCGACGCAGAGAGCGGTAACTTTGGCGGTGGGCCTGGCGCTGGCGGCCGGGCTGGCGGGATGCAGGGTCCATGTGGACAAGGACGCCAACGGCCAGGAAAAGAAGGTCCAGGTGGATACGCCATTTGGCGGCGTGCATGTGAATACCGACCAGACCACGGCAGCGGACCTGGGATTGCCGGCCTATCCGGGCGCTACGGTGGCAAAGGACAAAGACGGCGACAAGTCAGCGGACGTGCATCTGGGCTTTGGCGAGTTCGAGTTGCGCGTGCGGACGGTTTCTTACGAGACTCCGGATTCCGAAGATAAGGTGACCGCTTTTTACAAGAAGGCGATGGGCCGCTACGGGGACGTGATTATATGCCGGGGCGATTCTCCAGTGGATACGCCGGCGGCTACCTCCGAGGGGCTTACCTGCGCCGACGACAAGCAGGGCGGTCATGTGAAGATCAGCAGGGACGAAAACGGCAAGGAAAGCGTGGAACTGAAGGCCGGCTCAAAGCGTCACCAGCATATTCTGGGTTTTGAAGGGTCAGAGGACAAACAAACCCGTTTTGCGCTGGTAGCATTGGATTTGCCTGCGATGGTTGAATCTGGCTCTGGAAAGAGTGATTAGTGCACGTTGTTGCCGCCAGGAAGGAGAAAGACGCGCCCGGGCGCCACGGACTCAAGTTTTGGGTGAGCGCTTGGTTGCCGGTAGCCATCGGCGTGAGCGTCATTGTGCTGGAATCGACAGAACTGTTCGGCTCTGAACATACGAGTGGGCCGCTGCGCTGGATTTGGCAGACGATCTTCGGGACTGTTGGCGACGCAAGCTGGCAAACGATTCATCACCTGATTCGCAAAAGTGGACACTTTTTAGGCTACGGGGGCATCGGGTTGCTGTGGCTGCGCGCCTGGTGGATGACGCTGCCCCGCTCACGCTTCCTCCACGACGCCTTTCTTGCGCTGCTGGGAACTGCTGTGGTGGCCAGTTGCGACGAGTGGCACCAAGCATTTCTGCCCAACCGCACGGGATCGGTATGGGATGTGCTGCTGGATTGTTCGGGTGCTATTGCACTGCAGTTGGCGGTTTACATTTATCTCCGGCTGACGAGGCCCAAGAAGCTGGCGCGAGCGGAGTAGGAATTCGTGGTAGGAGTCCGCAAACAAACACGGGCGCATCCCGCGAAGGGATGCGCCCGTTTGGCGTTCTGAGGGAGGGAGAACTGAAGAATCGCCTTTCTAGGCGGCTTCTTCCTTGACTTCTTCCTTCTTCGATTCTTCCAACTGCTTTTCCAGATCGGCGCGCTTTTTGGCCTTGATGTCTTCGCGCTTCTGGCGCTTGACCTCGAGCTGCTTTTCGGCGCCCAACAGTTCGATGAAGGCCTTTTCGGCCCCGTCGCCCTTTTGGAATCCAGTGCGAACGATGCGCAGATAACCGCCTTGGCGGTCGCCGTAACGGGGTGCAACGGTCTCGAAAAGCCGCGTGACGGACTTGTCGGTCATGAGAAAGCTGAGGGCCTGGCGGCGCGAGTGCAGATCGCCGTTTTTGCCCAGGGTAATCATCTTTTCAACCAGCGGACGGACTGCCTTGGCCTTGGTCAAAGTGGTCTCGACGCGGTCTTCAAGGATGACGGACGTGACCAGGTTGCGCAACAAGGCGCGACGGTGGCTGGTGTTGCGTCCGAGCTTGAATCCTGCATTGCGATGGCGCATGGTGAAACTCTCTTTCTTCTAGGGACTGAGGGACTTAGGGACCAGGGACTCGGGATGAAGCGCGTGATTGGCTTTCTAGTCCCTAGTCCCTACGTCCCTCGTCCCTGTACTCAAAAGTTCTCGGTCTCAGTGGGCAACTGGAGATCCACGGAATCCAGCGGCTCGTCCTCGTCGTCGAAGTGGCTGTAATTTGCGGCCAGAGCTGCGGCGGGCGAAATGCTGGTGGGTCCGGGAACGGCGTTGCCCTGTTCGTCGATCTTCATGCCCAGCGAGAGGCCCATCTGGGCGAGGATTTCCTTGATTTCGTTAAGGCTCTTGCGGCCGAAGTTCTTGGTCTTGAGCATCTCGGCTTCGGTCTTCTGCACCAGCTCGCCGATGGATTGGATGTTAGCGTTCTTCAGGCAGTTGTAGCTGCGGACGCTCAGCTCCAGCTCTTCGACCGAACGGTTGAGATTGTCGTTGCGCAACAGGGTGCGGCCTTCTTCGCCACGCCCGTCGGCCTCAATCTCCTCCTCGAAGTTGATGAAGATGTTCATGTGGTCTTTAAGCAGCTTGGCAGCCAGGCCGACTGCGTCGGCGGGCAACACCGCTCCGTTGGTCCACACATCGAGGGTTAGCTTGTCATAGTCGGTGATCTGGCCCAGACGGGCGGCTTCAACCACATAGTTGACGCGGCGCACTGGCGAGTGGACCGAGTCCACGGGAATAAAGCCAAGGCCGAGATCGGCGTCAAAGTTCTTGTCGGCAGAGATGTAACCGCGACCGCGCTTGAGACGCATTTCCATGTCGAGCTTGCCGCCTTCAGAGAGGGTGGCAATATAGATGTTCTTGTCGAGAATCTCGACGTCGCCGTCAGCCTCGATCATTCCCGAGGTAACCACGCCGGGCTGGTCGGCGCGCAGATAAAGCGCCTTGGGACCATCGCCCGCGAGTTTGAAGGGAACCTGCTTGAGGTTCAGGATGATGTCTGTCGCGTCCTCGACCACGCCCGAGATGGACTGGAACTCGTGGAGCACGCCCTCGATGCGAATCGCTGTGACCGCGGCGCCCTCGATGGAACTGAGCAGGGTGCGGCGCAATGCGTTGCCGATGGTGGTGCCAAAGCCGCGCTCAAAGGGCTGAGCGCTGAACTTGCCGAATGTGTCTGTGAGCGTCTCGCCATCGACTGCCAGGCGCTTGGGCTTTTGAAATCCTCTCCAAAGCATATCTTTGTCTCGTTTCCCGCGCGGCATGTACGTCGCGATGCATTTTGCGGCGGCCGCGCAAGTTCTCCTTCGTTTGAAATGCAGCGATCAGTGAACAGTGATCAGTGGTCAGTCAAAACCCGCTCAGGCTTTGTTACTGTTCACTATCCACTGTTCACTGCTCACTGTTACTTTACTTCGAGTACAGTTCGACGATGAGCTGCTCATTGATGGGCAGGTTCACGTCCTGACGCTTGGGCAGATGGAGCACGCGGCCCGAAAGGTTCTCAAAGTTTGCTTCCAGCCATGCGGGCACGGGGTTTTGCGCGGCGTATTGGGCGCCCTGCTCAATGATGATGAGCTTCTTGGCGTTGTCGCGGATCTTGATTTCGTCGCCCGCGTTCACCTGAAAGGAGGGAATGTTGACCTTGCGGCCGTTGACCTCGACGTGACCATGGCGGACTACCTGGCGAGCCTGGCGGCGCGAGATGGCAAAGCCAAGCCGGAAAGCCACGTTGTCCAAACGGCGTTCCAGTTGCTGGATGAGCAGTTCGCCGGTGACGCCCGAGGCGCGGTTGGCCTTCTCGTAGTATTCGCGGAATTGGCTTTCGAGGGTGAAGTACATGCGCTTGGCCTTCTGCTTTTCATGCAGCTGCAAGCCATAGCCCACGATCTTTGCCTTGCGGTCTTTGCCGTGCTGGCCGGGGGGAAAGTTACGCTTCTCCAGGGGGCAACGGTCGGAGGCGCACTTGGCGCCCTTCAAAAAGAGTTTGGTGGCCTCTCGACGGCAGAGGCGGCATACTGCTCCGGTATAACGTGCCATTTCTTCTCCTGACTTCGGATGACGGCCGGTTTACGTGTCCGGAGGACATTTCGTCCCGGCCCTTGTTTTGGGGACCAGGGACTAGGGACTAAGGGACTAGCACAAACCAAGCCTGTGCCGGCCCTTTTTAGTCCCAAGTCCCGACGTCCCTATTCCCTGCCGCGTCTTAGACGCGGCGCCTCTTTGGCGGACGGCAGCCGTTGTGCGGCACCGGCGTCACGTCGCGGATGGTGCGCACCTCGACACCAGCGGCAGCCAGTGCGCGAATAGCGGACTCGCGGCCCGAACCCGGCCCGGAGACCCGCACATCGACAGCGCGCAGACCGTGATCGCGCGCCATGCTGGCGGCGTTCGAGGCCGCCTGCTGCGCCGCGAATGGCGTGCCCTTGCGCGAACCGCGGAAGCCGAGAGAGCCTGAACTCTTCCAGCTCAATGTGTTGCCCACCGGATCGGTGATGGTGACGATGGTGTTGTTGAATGTGGCCTGTACGTACGCAATGCCAAACGGCACATTTTTGCGCTCGCGCTTCTTGAATTTCTTGCCCTTGCCCGCCTTGGCGGCGCCGGCTTTCTGCTCTGGTTTCGCCATTAGGTTTTACCCGTCGCTTTCTTCTTGCCGGCAACTGTGCCCTTTCGCGGGCCCTTGCGGGTGCGGGCATTGGTGTGGGTGCGCTGGCCGCGAACCGGCAGACCTCGCCGGTGACGGGTGCCGCGATAGCTCTGAATGTCGATGAGACGCTTGATGTGCATCTGGACGTCCTTGCGCAGGTCGCCCTCGACGTTTCCTTCGTCCTCGATCACCTGGCGGATACGGTTGACCTCTTCTTCGCCCAAATCCTGAATCTTCTTGAAGGCATCAACATTTGCCTTCGCCAGAATGGTGAGCGCACGAGGATTTCCGATGCCGAAGATGTATGTGAGCGCGATTCTTGCCTGCTTGTTGCGGGGCAGATCGACGCCAGCAATACGTGCCATTCGAATTCCTTTGCTGCTTGCAGGTTGTGTGCCCCCGGCCTCAGCCGGTTCGCACGGGTTAAGCGGTTGGCTCCGAGAGGTTCAACGCAAGCCTTGACTCAGGCTAACTAGCCTCGTTTCCAGTGGTCAGTGAACAGTGGTCAGTGGTTAGTGGTTAGTTTCTTTCGCTCAATTTGCGGCCTTTTCAACTGTTCACTGTTCACTGTCAACTGTTCACTGTCGTGGAGCATCCCGCCGTTTTGCCAGGCTCCCAACTAGCCCTGGCGTTGCTTGTGCTTTGCGTTTTCGCAGATCACCCTGACCACCCCACGGCGGGTGATGACCTTGCACTTCACGCAAATCTTCTTGACCGATGCACGAACCTTCATCTGTTACTGCCCTTCTCCACGCTAAAAAGCCAGGCGCGGGTTACAAAAAATCACTTGTAGCGATAAACAATCCGCCCGCGATTCAGGTCGTAGGGACTCAACTCCACGGCCACGCGATCGCCAGGCAGAATGCGGATGAAGTTCTTGCGCATCCTTCCCGAGACATGGGTCAGCGCCTCGTGATTATTCTCGAGTTTGACCTTGAACATGGCGTTGGGCAGCGTCTCGGTGACCACGGCCATGACCTCAATCGCATCTTCCTTCGACAAACCGCATCCACTTCCGCCGGCGCGCTAATGCCCAACCGGCCTGTAATCCCGAGCGTGCTACTCGGTTAAGATTCTCGCTCCGGTGGCGGTCACCGCCACCGAGTGCTCAAAATGAGCGCTCATGCTTCCATCCGCGGTGACTGCCGTCCAGCCGTCTTCCAGAACCACGACATCCGGCTTGCCCGCATTCACCATGGGCTCGATGGCGATTACCATGCCGGCGCGCAGCTTCATGCCCCGGCCTGCTTCACCAAAGTTCGGCACCTGAGGATCTTCGTGCATGTGGACTCCGATGCCGTGGCCCACAAAATCCCTTACTACCGAGAAACCCGCCGCCTCAACCACTTTCTGCACGGCGAAGCCTATATCTCCCAGGGTTGCGCCCGGCCGCACCACGCCGATTGCAGCGTGCAGCGAAGCCTCGGTAACCTTCATCAGCCGCGCCGCTTCTGGGTCGATTTTTTCGCCCACCGGCACGGTGATAGCCGCGTCCCCGCAGTACCCTTCAACGAATGCCCCAAAGTCGACCGAAACGATCTCCCCTTCCTTGAGGATCCGCTTGGACGACGGAATGCCGTGCACGACCTCGCTGTTGATAGAGGTGCACAGCACGCAAGGGTAACCGTGATAGCCCTTGAAGGCCGGTTTGGCTCCCAATGCCTTGGTGCGCGCTTCGGCCGCCTTCTCGAGATCAAGCGTGGTGGCGCCGGGCTTGATGAGTCCCCGCACCAACTCGAGCACTTCGCGAACCACCTGGCCCGCGCGGCGCATCTTCTCGATCTCTTTAGACGACTTCAGTACTACCGGCACTAAACCAGCTTTCCAACCGAGCTGCCAGCTATTCGCTGGCAGCTTGCTACTCACACAAGAACTCACCGTCAGGCTGCGCTACTTGCGCAACTGCTCGACGGCGGCAATAATTCCGGCCGCGACTTTCGCAATCGGCCGGTCTCCATCCACTTCTGCAAAGCGTCCCAAGGCCCGGTAGTGTTCCACCACCGGCGCGGTCGAGGCCTCGTAAGCGCGCATGCGCTCCTCAAAGACCTTTTCCGTGTCGTCGGCTCGCTGGGCCAGTGCGGCTCCGTCCACGTCGCAAAAGCCTTCCTTTTGAGGAGGCTTGCCGTAGACGTTATAAATGGTCTGGCAGACAGGGCAATTCCTGCGCCCGGTGATACGGCGCAAGAGTTGATTATAGTCCACCTTAATACTGGCGGCAACCACAGGCAAACCCGTTGCCCGAGCTGCCAAACGGCCATCCAGCCAGGCGGCCTGGACAAGAGTGCGCGGAAAACCGTCCAGAATGTACCCGTTGGCCGTATCGGGCTGATCGAGCCGCACCGCTACCATCTCGTTGACGAGGGAATCAGGAACCAGCTCACCGCGTCCCATGATCTCCTTGGCTGTCTTGCCCAGCTCGGTTCCCTGAGTCACATTGGCGCGCAGCAGGTCGCCGGTGGAGATTTGGGGAATGCCCCACAGCTTGACCAGTTCTTTGGCCTGGGTGCCTTTGCCTACGCCCGGTGCGCCCAACAAAAGAATGGGACCCGGAAGGGTCTTCTGACCCTCCTCACGGACCCGTTCGACATGAATGCTGGAAGAAGACATTACCAGGTTTTCCTTCCGCGAATACGACCGGAGCGCGGAGAGAAGCCATCATAGTGGCGCATAATCAGCTGCGATTCGATCTGGTTGATGGTGTCCATGGCGACGCCCACCACGATGAGGAGCGAGGTGCCGCCAAAGTAGAAGTTGACCCCAAGGCCGTGCGTGGTCCAGTTTGGCAGGCTCTCAAAGAACTTGCCGATAAGCCAGACCTTGTCAAAACGAATGCCCGAGATCATAAAGGTCGGCACGAGCGAAATAATGATGAGGTACAACGCACCGACCAATGTGATGCGGGTGAGGATGTCGTTGATGAAGTCCGAGGTGCGCTTGCCGGGGCGAATTCCGGGAATGAACGATCCCGATTTGCGGAAGTTGTCGGCAATGTCGTCCGGCTTCATGATGATCGACACATAGAAGTAGGCGAAGAAAATGATGGCCAGAACGTAAAGCAGTTCGTACCACGGATACCCGGGCTGGAGAGCCTGCATGATGGGCTGCAGCAGCTTGCTGTTCTGCACGAATTCTGACTGGCCGAGCATCATCGGAGCGGAGAGGATGGAGGCGGCGAAGATGACCGGCATGACGCCGCCGGAGTTGACCTTGAGGGGCAAGTGGCTCGATTGGCCGCCCATCATGCGGCGGCCGACAATGCGCCGCGCGCTTTGAATGGGGATGCGCCGCTCACTGCGCTCGACGAAGACGATAAATGCCACCACGGCAAACATGCCCGCAATCAGCAAAGCCATGGCAATGATGGTGAACGAGCCCCACTGATTGGTCTGAACCTTCTGATACAGGTCCATCACGCCGCGGGGCAGGCCGGCGACAATGCCGGCAAATATGAGCAGGCTCATGCCGTTGCCGATGCCGCGGTCGGTAATCTGTTCGCCCAGCCACATGATGAAGGCAGAGCCGGTGGTTAGCGTCAGCACCGTCATCAGCACGAAGGGGATGCCCGGATGGAGCACCATACCGCCCCTGGTGAGCATAAACGCGATGCCGATTGACTGCAAAGCAGCCAGAATCACGGTCATATAGCGGGTCCACTGCGTGATCTTGCGCCGGCCCAGTTCGCCTTCCTTCTGGATGCGCGCCAGCGGCTCATAGACCACGGTGAGCAACTGAAAGATGATAGAGGCCGTGATGTAGGGCATGATGCCCAAAGCAAAGACCGTCATGCGGCGCAGGTTGCCGCCGCCAAACAGGTTCATCAGGCCGAGAGAAGAACCGCCCTGCGAGTCGAACATCCGCTCCAGCATGTGGGTATCGACGCCCGGCGTGGGAATCCACGCGCCGAGACGATAGATGGCCAGGATGCCGAGCATGAAGAGCACCCGCTTGCGCAGGTCAGGAATCCGGAAAATATTAAGAAACTTCTCAAGCATGATTGGTTATCCGCTTCGTTCTGGGCCTTCGTTGACCCCAAGAATCTCTGCCATTGACCATCTTACCGGCGCTGGCTCTTGCGTGTCCTTCTGGTTCCAGCCGGGCGCCACAGGTTTCTATCGCGATGCCTTGGCGACCAATTTGCCCTTCTTTGTTGCCGCTGGAGCTTCGCCGCCCAGAACCACAGCCTTGCCGCCGGCCCTTTCGATCTTTTCGACAGCAGACTTGGAAAACTTGTGTGCGTGAATTGTGAGAGCCGAAGCCAGCTCGCCGGAGCCAAGAATCTTGATCAGCGCCTTTTTGCTCGAGGCCAGACCCAGCTTCTTGTAGTCGTCCAGAGTGATCTCGGTAATGGTCTGACCCTCAATGTGCTCGAGCAGCCGATCCAGATTCACCACCGTGTACTCGGTGCGAAAGATGTTGGTAAAACCGCGTTTGGGCAAGCGGCGGTGCAGCGGCATCTGGCCGCCTTCAAAACCGCGCATCAGGCTGGTGCCGGTGCGAGAGCCCTGGCCCTTGTGGCCGCGGGTCGAGGTCTTGCCCATGCCGGAACCCATGCCCCGGCCCACACGCTTGCGCCCTGTGTTAGCTTTTCTGGGCGCGCGTAAGTTCGATAAGTTTCTTGAAGCCATTGTTCCCTCGCTGTAGCGCCGGGGACTTGCCGTCCAGGCCTTCCCCGACTCGCGTAAAAGCAGCCTTAGCTGCTAGCTTTTTGCTTCTAGCCGTTCGTGTAAGTCGAAACTCTGTCCTGCGACGAGCTCGGAGCTAGAAGCCGATCAGTCTTCCAGAATCCTGACCAAATGCGGAATGGCCTTGACCATGCCGCGTGTGGATTCCGTATCGACGCGCTCGACGATCTGGTTGAGCCGCGTAAAGCCCAAGCCCTTGACCACCGCCCGGTGGGTGTAGGGCGTGGAGTTCTTCGAGCGGTAGTATTGAATGCGAATCTTCTTGGTCTCAGTCATGGCTAAAGCTCCTCAACCGACTTGCCGCGCATGTTGGCCACTTCTGTCCTGTCGCGCAACTGCAGCAGTGCGTCGAAGGTGGCCTTGACGACGTTATGCGGGTTGGGCGAACCCAGGCTCTTGGTGAGCACATTCTGCACCCCGACCGAGGTCATCACCGCGCGCACCGCGCCGCCAGCAATTACGCCTGTGCCTTCCGGGGCCGGCTTCAGCAGAACCTGCCCTGCGCCGTAACGGCCCAGGACAAGATGCGGGATGCTGGTTTCGGTCATATGGACCCTGATCAGATTCTTCTTGGCCGCCTCAATTCCCTTGCGAATCGCCTGGGGAACTTCTTTGGCTTTGCCAGAACCGTGTCCGACCACCCCGGCGGTGGGATCGCCCACCACCACAAGCGCGGCAAACGACATGTTCTTTCCGCCCTTGACCACCTTGGTCACGCGATTGATGGAGACCACCTGATCCTTCAGGTTGTACTGGTTGGCATCGATTTTCTTCTTCAATATCGTCATTGCTCTCTCGTCTGTCCTTCCGGGCCGCTCCGCGGTTCGGCGTTTCGGTTTAGGGTTCTGACTGATGGACCACGCCTTTCAGCCGCGCAGCTCAGAACTCCAATCCTGCCTCGCGGGCTGCGTCGGCCAAGGCCTTGATGCGCCCGTGATAGAGGTAGCCGCCGCGATCGAAGACTACCTTCTTGATGCCTTGCTTGACGGCCGCCTCGGCCACTGTCTTGCCGACCTCTTTGGCCGCCGCAATGTTGCCGCCGGTCTTCACCTTCAAGGCCAGCGTCGAAGCTGAGGCCAGCGTCTCGCCCTTCTGGTCGTCGATCACCTGCGCGTAGATGTGGTTGAGCGAGCGATAAACATTCAGCCGTGGCCGCTCCCCGGTTCCGGAGAGCTTGCGGCGGATGCGCTGGTGAATGCGCTGGCGAATTGCGTTTCTCTTGGTCTCGGTGATCATGGTCTCTCATTCCTATCAGCGGAGTCGCCTGGTGGCCCCGTTCGGTTGTTTTGTTGGGAACAAGCCAGCGTGTGAGCGCCTTCTGTTCCCTAATCCTCGCGCAACTTACTTGGCGCCTGTCTTGCCGGCCTTCTTCTTCAGCTTCTCGTCGGAGTAGCGCACGCCCTTGTTCTTGTAAGGATCGGGCTTGCGCAGTGAGCGCATATCGGCCGCAACCTGGCCCACCTTCTGCCGGTCGATGCCGGAGATGACCAGGTGGAGCTGCTTGGGATCGATGGCCACATCGATGCCGGTAGGCAGCGGAAACTCGATGGGATGCGAATAGCCGAGGGTGAAGACCACTGTGTTCTTGCCCTTCAGCTCGGCGCGATAGCCGATGCCCACAATGTCGAGCTCGCGCTTCCAGCCCGTGGTGACTCCATGAACCGCATTCGCGACGAGGGAACGCGTCAGCCCGTGCATCGCGGCCTGCTTGTCGTTCTCGCGGTTGACGTGCAACACGCCGTCTTTGGCTTCCAGGGTAATGCCCGGAGCAATCAGCGCCGAGACTTTGCCCTTGGGGCCTTCGACCAGCACCGTGTTGCCCTCAACGGTGTACTTGACGCCCGGGGGCAGCGGAATGAGTTTCTTTCCAATACGCGACATCGAATCAATCCTTCATCTGGCTTGCGAGTCCCGGCGGGGCAGATTCGCTCCCGCGTTCCACTGCAGCCTGTAAAACCAGGGACTAGCCACTAGGGACTAGAGGCTAATACCCAAAAACAGCGTGAACTTTGATCGGGGAATTGGTGGGCTCTAGTCCCTGGTCCCTATTCCCTAGTCCCTGCCTTTACCAAACTTCGCAGAGCAGCTCGCCGCCTACGCCTTCGCGGCGCGCCTGGCGGCCTGTCATTACGCCCTTGGGCGTGGTCATGATCGAGATGCCCAGCCCGCCTTGGACGCGCTTGATCTCGTCGTGGCCGATGTACACACGGCAACCGGGACGCGAGATGCGCGCCAGGTCGCGGATGGCCGCTTCCGCTCCGCCGTACTTCAGGTACACGCGGAGAACCAGCTTGCCTTCCTCTTCCTGGGTTTTGTAGTTCGAGATATAGCCCTCTTCCTTGAGGATGCGGGCAATCTCAGTCTTCAGCTTCGAAGCCGGAACATCCAGCTTCTGATGACGCGCGCGGATTGCGTTCCGGATGCGCGCCAGAAAATCGGCTACTGGGTCGGTCAGACTCATTCCTTCTCCTTCATTCCCCGTTCGCTCCCCGGCCCGCCTGCGCGGAATTCAGGGGAGAACCTGCGGGAATGTCTGCCGGCGGTTTACCGCCGGCCAAACCAAACTTGCCGGAACCATCCCCGGCTTCCGTCGACTACCAGCTCGACTTGACTACGCCGGGAATTTCGCCCTTGAGCGCCAGCGCGCGGAAACACAAGCGGCAGACGCCGAACTTGCGCAGGAACCCGCGCGGCCGCCCGCAGAGCTGGCACCGGTTGTGCTTGCGGCAGCTGAACTTCGGCTTCCGCGCGTCTTTCACCCTTTTTGCAGTAGTTGCCATAAACCCTCAAATCCCCTTATGCGCCCTGCCGGAACGGCATTCCAAAGTGCTTCAGCAGCGCCCGCGCCGAATTGTCGTCTCTCGCCGTGGTCACGATCGTGATGTTCATCCCCTTCAGCTTCTCCACCTTGGAGTAGTCAATTTCAGGAAAGATGAGCTGGTCGCGCAGGCCGAGCGTGTAGTTGCCGCGCCCGTCAAAACTCTTGGTCGATACGCCGCGGAAATCGCGCACTCTGGGCAGCGCTGTCGAAATCAGCCGGTCAAGGAACTCGTAGGCCTTTTCGTTGCGCAGCGTTACCATGGCTCCAATCGACATTCCCTCCCTCACTTTGAAGGCCGCAATCGATTTCTTTGCCTTGGTGGTTACCGGCTTCTGCCCAACTATCGCTGCCAAGTCGGCCACCAGCGGGTCCAGCAGCTTGGTGTTCTGCGTGGCTTCGCCCAGGCCCATGTTGACGACGATCTTCTTCAACTCCGGCACCGCCATCGAGTTCTCAAGCCCCAGCTCTTTCTTGAGCGCCTGCTTGATCTCTTTGTGATACTTCTCTTTCAGCCTTGCTGCCATGATGCTTTGCTCTCTTTCTTCCGGCGCCCGGAGTGGCCACAACTCGTATCGAGGGGCCGTTTACCGTTGCGGAAGGTGCTGGCCGCACGGGTGTGAGCTTTGCCGCTCATTCCGTGCCGGACATTCATTCCACTACTTCTTGGTCGGCAGCGTCTGCCCGCACTTCTTGCAAACACGAACCTTTACGTCGCCTTCGGTCTTCGATCCCACGCGCGCAGGGCCGCAATTGGGGCAGATCAGCGCGACATTCGAGACGTCGATGGGCGATTCCTGCTCTGCGATGCCGCCCTTGGTCCGCTGTCCCTGCTTGCTGGAGACCGTCTTCTTGACCACCCGCACATGCTCCACCAGCACAGTGCCCTTGTCAGGAAAAACGCGCAGCACGCGGCCACTCTTGCCGCGGTCCGAGCCCCTGAGGACCTTGACCGTATCATTGCGATGAATATTCAAACTCGGCATCTTCTCTCTCACTCTCAAAAACAGCTACCAGCCGCTTCTAGACAACTTCCGGGGCCAGCGAAACAATCTTCAAAAACTTCTTCTCGCGCAGTTCGCGGGCCACGGGGCCAAAGACGCGCGTGCCAACCGGCTCGTGAGTATCGTCGATCACCACGGCGGCATTCTCGTCGAAGCGGATATAGGTTCCGTCGCGCCTGCGATGCTCCTTGCGGGTGCGGACGATGACCGCCTTCACTACCTTGCCCTTCTTCACCGTGCCGTCGGGCGAGGCTTCCTTTACAGCGGCGGTCACGATGTCGCCCAGACCGGCCTTCTTGCCTAACCCGCCGCCCAGCGGCAGAATCACTTGCAGCTTGCGTGCGCCAGAGTTATCGGCTACCGCGAGCATGGTTCTCATTTGCACAGCCATGGGTTCTTCTCCTTGCCAGCTTCCAGCTACCAGCTCTTTACTTCAAAATCTTCCAGCTCAACCTAACTTACCCGCAAAATAGCCAGAAGCCGAAGGCCAGAAGCTATAAGCATGCCGACGCGCTTGCGCGCTAGTTGGCAGCGTTTGGCGCCGCGTCCTCGAGTTGACCGAGGGCCGAACGCCGCACGATTTCTTCCAGAGCCCACCGCTTCAGCTTGCTCAGCGGACGGGTCTCGCGGATGCGCACCACATCTCCCATTCGCGCCGAACTCTGCTCGTCGTGGGCATAGAATTTCTTGGTCGAACGCACGATCCGCTTGTACTTGGGATGGGCCTTGCGCATCTCGACCTCGACCACAATGGTCTTCTGCATCTTGGTCGAAACCACCTGGCCAACCTTCTCGTTTCGCCGGGCGCCTACAGCCGCCGGCGCCTGCACTGCCTCTTTTGTCGCCGTCATTTAGCGGGCTCCCTTCTTGCTGTCTGCGGCCACGCCTGCATTGGCGGCCTCGCCGCGAATGCCCAGCTCGCGCTCCCGGGCCACGGTCTTGATTTGTGCGATCTCCCGGCGCATTTCGCGGAGCTTCTTCACTCCGTCGTTCTGCCCCAGCGAGACCTGAAAGCGCAGCCGGAACAGTTGCTCGGCGGTGGTCTTCGCCTGATGCGCCAGTTCCTCGTCGCTCAAACTACGAATCTTTTCGAGTTCCATTGTGTTTCTCTCTCCGGCGCTCTTCTCGGCCCCTTTGGGGGTACGCGAGCGCGTCCAAATTCACTCGGTCCGGCTTACTTGGCCGCGGCCTCAACCTTTTCAGCGCCCGGCCGCATCACGAACTTCGTTAGCAACGGCAGCTTGTTCGACGCCAGACGCATGGCTTCCCGCGCTGTCGCAGGGTCCACGCCTTCCATCTCGAAGAGGATCTTGCCCGGCCGCACCACTGCTACCCAGTGGTCCAGCGCGCCCTTGCCGGATCCCATTCGGACTTCAGCCGGCTTCTTGGTAATGGGCTTGTCCGGGAACAGGCGCAGCCAGATCTTGCCGCCGCGCTTGATGAAGCGGGTCATGGCAATACGACTGGCCTCGATCTGGCGGTCGGTGATGTAGCCGCACTCCATTACGCGCAGACCATATTCACCGAACGAAATCGTAGAGCCGCGCCACGCCTTGCCCCGGCGCTTGCCCTTCTGCTGCTTGCGGAACTTCACCTTCTTTGGCATCAACATAACGAAAATCCTCAAAAGCAGGGACTAGGGACCAGGGACTAGGGACTAGCTTCATCCCGCCGCAATCCACTTCCCGGCATACTTACTGCAAACCTCAACACCCTACAACCAATGGACTTGTGGGCGGGACCCCATTCCCTGGTCCCTAGTCCCTAGTCCCTGCTTCTAGAACACCGACGTGCCCACTGGGGGCGCCTGACGGCGCTTCTGCTCGTAGATGTCGCCGCGATAGATCCACGTCTTCACGCCGATCACGCCGTACGTCGTATGCGCTTCGGTGAAGCCGTAATCGATGTCGGCGCGGAGCGTGTGCAGCGGCAACCGCCCCTGCAGATACCACTCCGAACGGGCAATTTCATTTCCGTTGAGGCGGCCTGAGACCCTCACCTTGATTCCCTTGCAGCCGAATCGCAGCGCCGAATCCACACTTTTCCTCATTGCGCGACGGAAGCTGACGCGCTTTTCCAGCTGCAGCGCGATGTTCTCAGAGACCAGTTGCGCGTCCAGCTCGGGCTTGTTCACCTCGATGATGTCGATAAACACATCTCGATTGGTGCGCTTGCCGAGCTCGGTCTTGAGCTTATCGATCTCCGCGCCCTTGCGACCGATTACGATGCCCGGCCGGGCGGTGCGGATAAGGAAGCGCAGCTTGTTGCCAGGCCGCTCAATCTCTACCGAGCTGACGCCGGCGGCTTTCAGCTTTTCGCGCAGCTCAGCCTTGAGCTTCACGTCCTCGACCAGGAGCTTGTCATAGTCGCGCTCGGAGAACCAGCGCGAACGCCACGGCTTGTTCACTCCGAGCCGGAATCCGTAAGGATGGACTTTCTGTCCCATGCTATTTTCCTCAAAACCCTCTAGGCCTTAGTGCTGGCCTTCTTCTTGGTTGCCTTGGGCGCAGCCTGCGGCTCCTCGGCCTTATTCTTGGTTGCCTTGGGCGTCGCCTTCGGCTCTTCGGCCTTCGCCTTGGCTGCTTTAGCCGCCTTGGGCGCCGCCTTCAACTCTTCACCCTTAGCTTTGCCTGCCTTGGGCTCGACCGCCGGTTCTTCAACCCTGGTCACCAGACCACCGGCTGCTTCGCGCTCGGCCACTGAAAGAACAATGTGCGTCAGCCTGCGCTGATAGCGAAAGGCTCGGCCCATCGGCGCAGGACGGATGCGCTTCATGCGCGGCCCGTCGTTGGCCAGTGCCAGCTTGACGTAGAGGTTGTCCACGTCCAGATCGACGCCCTGCTCGCCGGCCACGTACTTGGCGTTGTCCACCGCCGAGGTCAACAGCTTGTGAATCACCGGAGCGATGCGCTTCTTGGTGAAGGCCGCGACGGTAAGCGCCTCTTCGACCCCGCGGCCCTTGATCAGGTCGAGTACCAGCCGCGCCTTTTGCGGCGACACGCGCTGAAACTTGGCCTCGGCCCGGTATTCCTTTGTCTCGACTGCCATTAGTCTGTCCTCAATCTCCGCCAGCGACGGGTTCTGCATCGCAGTTCCTGGTCCCTGGTCCCTGGTTCCTTACCGCGGCTTGGCGGTGGTCTCGACCGCCTTGCTGCCCCCGGTGTGTCCCTTGAAAATGCGCGTGGGCGCAAACTCGCCCAGCTTGTGACCCACCATGTTCTCGGTCACGTACACCGGAACAAACTTCTTGCCGTTGTGAACCGCAATGGTGTGGCCCACAAACTCGGGAAAGATCGTCGAGCGGCGCGACCAGGTCTTGACTACTTTCTTGTCATTGGCCTGGTTGAGCACCTCGATCTTGACAGTGAGGTGCGCATCCACGAACGGGCCCTTCTTTGTCGAACGTGCCATAAATCCTAGCTCCTCTACTTCGCCCGGCGGCTGACAATGAATGCGTCGGTCCGCTTGTTGTTGCGCGTCTTGTAGCCGCGTGTCGGCTGGCCCCACGGGGTCACCGGATGACGTCCGCCCGAGGTCTTGCCCTCGCCGCCGCCGTGCGGGTGATCAACAGGGTTCATGACGACGCCGCGGTTGGCGGGACGAATCCCCTTCCAGCGGTTGCGTCCAGCCTTGCCTATCGAGACGTTCTCGTGGTCCGTGTTGCCTACCTGGCCAATCGTTGCCATGCACTCAACCAGTACCTTGCGGGTCTCTCCCGAGGGCAGTTTGAGCAGGGCGTACTCGCCCTCCTTGGCCACCAACTGCGCCTGCGTCCCCGCCGAACGGGCCATCTGCGCGCCTTTGCCCGGCCTCAACTCGATCGCGTGAACCGTCGTGCCGGAGGGAATGTTCTTCAGCGGCAGCGCGTTGCCCACGAGAATGTCGGCATCGGGCCCGGAGGAAACCGTCGCGCCCAACTTGAGGCCCACCGGCTGCAGGATGTAGCGCTTCTCGCCGTCCAAATAATGAATCAAAGCGATGCGGGCCGAGCGGTTTGGATCGTATTCGATCGTCGCGACTCGCCCTGGAATTCCATACTTCTCGCGCTTGAAGTCGATCAGGCGCAGCATCTGCTTGTGGCCGCCACCCTGATGGCGCATGGTCAGGTCGCCCTGATTGCGGCGTCCGCCGGTGCGCTGCTTGACCGCCAGAAGCGGCTTGTGCGGCCTATCTGTCGTCAGGTCGTCATTAACCTGCGTGGTCTTAAAGCGCAAGGTCGGCGTTACCGGTCTGTATGTCTTGATTGCCATAGTCGTTTGTCCTTGACGGGCTTTCAGCTCCTAAGTGCCAGCCTCTTGCTCGTCCTGCTCATCAAACTTTTGCGCCCAACTCCTGCATTCGATTCCCAACCGGGCCAGCCAGGAGCTTACAGTTACTTCCTACAGGTTGCTTACGTACTCGGGCAGCTTCTCGCCCTGCTTCAGGCGGACATAAGCCTTCTTCCAGTCCGGCTTGAAGCCCGCGAACTTGCCGCGGCGGCGTTCCTTGCCAACCACATTTGCAGTGCGTACTCCGGAGACCTTCACCTTGAAGAGAGCCTCGACGGCCTGCTTCACCTCGGTCTTCGAAGCGTCGGGTGCGACGTCAAAAACCAGCGTCCCCTCGGTTTCCTTCACGCTCAGCCCTTTTTCGGTAATTAGCGGACGGCGAATCACGTTGTAAAGTGTCGGCATCAGGCGGCCTCCGTCTCAGCGGCGAGCTTGCGCTTCGACGCGTTTTTCTCCAGCATCTCCGTCAACTGCTCGATCGCAGCCGTCGAGAAGATGGCGCGCTCATAGCGAAGCAGATCGTAGGGATGCACTTCGTTGTTAAGCACCAGTTCCACGCCCTTGAGGTTGCGCGCACCCAGCACCAGCGCCGGACTCAGCGTCTTGCTGTTCTCGACCAGCAAAGCCGTACGCGTGACATCAAGCTTGGTAAGCGCCGCGCGGTAAAGCTTGCTCTTGGCTTCCTTGATCTCGAGCGAGTCAACCACCGTCAGCTTGCCGTCGGCCAGCTTCGCGGCCAAGGCCGAGCGCAGCGCGCCCAACAGCTTCTTGCGCGGAAAGGCGTAATCGTAGCTGCGCGGCTGGGGTCCGTGGACCGTGTAGCCATGACGCCACAGAGGCGAACGCACCGAACCGATACGCGCCCGGCCTGTGCCTTTCTGCTTCCACAGCTTCTTGCCCGATCCGGCGACTTCAGTGCGGCTCTTGGTCTTATGCGTGCCCTGGCGCAGAGAAGCACGGTAGTGCTTGACCGCCTCCCACAGCAGAGCCTCGTTCACCGAGTCCGGCCCAAAGAGCGCGTCGGAGAGCTCCAGCGTGCCCACTTTGTCGCCGTTCATATTCAATACATCCAGATTCGCCATCTTCTTCTTCTTCTGCTAGCAGTAACTCTTGCCAGCTTTCAATATCGTTGCGCCGCAAGGCGCGATTGGCCCCACCGCAGGTGCCTACTTACGCTTGCCGAGCTTCTTCGAAGCCTTCAGCGGATCGACCGTGCCCGAACCGGCAAAGCCACGGCGCTCGCGCGGAGGAATCTTGGCTTTGGAGATCAGCACGTAGCCTTCGCGGCTTCCGGGCACCGCGCCCTCGACCATCAGAAGGTTCTCTTCCAGGTCGATGCCGCGAATGCGCAGGTTGCGAACCGTCACCTGCTCAGCGCCCATGTGGCCAGGCATGCGCTGGCCGGGAAAGACGCGAGAAGGATAGCTGGAGGCGCCAATCGAGCCCTGCACCTGAAACATGTGGCCGTGCGACTTGGGTCCGCCGGCGAAACCGTGACGGCGTACTACGCCGGCAAAGCCTCTGCCTTTGGAAGTGCCGATCACGTCTACGAACCTGGATTCAGAGAAAATGTCTACCAGCACCCGATCGCCGGCCTTTGTAGCTACAACGCCATCGGCGTCAAGCTCCAATGCTACTTCCCTGATAACCTTCACCGGCGGTGCTTCGGTTTTGGCAAAGTGGCCGGCCTGCGGCTTGGTTACATTCTTGGTCTTGACGAACTCGACCAATCCGATCTGCGCGGCCTCATAGCCGTCCTTGGCCAGCGTCTTCAACTGCGTAATCACGCAAGGGCCGGCTTGCAGCACCGTAATCGGATGCACATCGCCCTTTTCGTCGAAGACCTGCGTCATGCCGATCTTTTTTCCCAGAATTCCTGTAACTGCCATTTTCCCCTTTCCTCATCATGCGAAGTGCAATTCATCGCACTGCCGGGCCCTTCGCGGGCTGCGAACGTTCTTAAGTTTCGTGCTGCCGTCCGGCTTCTTGCACCCGTAGGGCGCGTCTGCCGCACCGCAGATGCCTACTTCTCGAATGCCTTGATCTCGACATCAACACCGGCCGGCAGATCAAGCTTCATCAGCGCGTCCACTGTCTGCTGGGTCGGCTCAAGAATGTCAATCAGCCGTTTGTGCGTGCGAATCTCGAAGGCCTCGCGCGACTTTTTGTCAACGTGGGGCGAGCGCAGCACGCAATACTTGTTCTTGATCGTCGGCAAGGGAATCGGGCCGGCTACCGTTGCCCCGGTGCGCTTGGCCGTCTCCACAATCTCGCCGGTCGAGGTATCCAGCACACGATAGTCGTATGCCTTCAACCGGATGCGAATCCTCTGTCCTACCATGCCATTCCATCTTCCCCGCGGACAACTTGTCAGCCGCCCACGCACCTGATTTTTTCCGGGATCAGCAATCAGTGCCGACTTGCTCAGGCCGCTTTACCACTTCAGCCCTGTTCCCTGATCCTCGTTGCCCAGAGTTGTCAGTGAACAGTTTTCGCTGTTCACCGACAACTATTACTCGTTACTTAATAATCTCCGAGATAGTGCCCGCGCCCACCGTGCGGCCGCCTTCGCGGATCGCAAACCGCAATCCCTTTTCCAGCGCCACCGGCGTAATCAGCTCCACCTCGAGCTCCACGTTGTCGCCCGGCATCACCATCTCCACGCCCTCCGGCAACTGCGCCACT
>Ga0187851_10000667_pt1 | contig 34457 bp, 37 predicted proteins | sample June2016WEW_6_10_FD_132997 | JGI IMG/M metagenome (GOLD analysis project Ga0187851, IMG submission 132997) | Peatland microbial communities from SPRUCE experiment site at the Marcell Experimental Forest, Minnesota, USA - June2016WEW_6_10 | ecosystem: Environmental > Terrestrial > Soil >...
CGAGGGAATCGCTCGTCTTGGCGCGGCCCTCGAAATGCTCCACACCTACTCGCTCATTCACGACGACCTGCCCGCCCTGGACAACGACGACCTGCGCCGCGGCAAGCCCACCTGCCACGTGGCCTTCGGCGAGGCCATCGCCATCCTGGCCGGCGACGCCCTGCAGACTCGCGCCTTTGAAGTGCTGGCCGGGCTCGACTGCCCGCCCGCGGCCGCGGTGCAGATCGTCGGCCTTATCGCCAACGCTGTCGGCACCGTCGAGGGCATGATCGGCGGCCAGGTGCTAGACCTGGAAAGCGAACACCTCAAGCCCACCGCGGAGCTGGTCGAGGCCATCCACCGCGCTAAGACTGGCGCGCTGATCCGGGTGAGCGTGGTTGCCGGCGGCATCTATGCCGGAGCCGCGGCGGACGACGTAGACCGCCTGGACCTCTTCGGCCGCAAGGCCGGCCTGGCCTTTCAGATCGTCGATGACGTGCTGGACCTGACGGTGGACTCGGAGCACCTGGGCAAGACCGCGGGCAAGGATCAGGCCACCGAAAAAGCCACCTGGCCGGCCGTCTTCGGGATCGAGCAGAGCCGGCGCGACGCCGCCCTCCTGATTGAAGAGGCCTTCGCCGCCCTCGCGCCCTATGGCAGCCGCGCGGATGGATTGAAGGCCGTCGCTTGCTACCTGGTGGAGCGGAAGAACTAGAGCCATTCGGCGAAGTGGGCGGCGACCAGTTGGGAGGGTCTACCGCCCCAGAACCGCCCGCAGTTTATCGCGCTGTTCGGCAATATCTTCCATGGTGCCCTCCACCTCGCCGAGCAGACGCTGCACATCGTCGATAAAGCCGGGCAGAGTGTTCCACCAGGAGAGCACCGCTTCCTGCTGGTCGAGCAGGGCAAGAGCCGCGCCCGAGGCGGCCGCAACCAGCCCGGCCCGGCGCCGCCCCAACAACAGCAGCAGCCCGCCGCAAGCAGCGTTCCGCCCGCGGCAAGGGAGACCCAATTCGTGCACCCGGTCTCAGAGGCGGATGGCTCCGCCTCAAATTCCTCTTCTGACATGGTAAGCGGCACAATCACCATACTCTCTCCTTACCTCCCGAACCGCAGTCGTGGGAGCGTTGCATCAAGTATCCTCTCAATTCGCTGCGCCGAGCAGCTCACAAAGGAACATATTCGAGCACCCGTAATGGCCTTCAATCCAGGTCGAAGACCCGCAGCGGCTTCTCCTCGGGAGCGTCCTTGGCCTTGCGCAGAGCCTCGGCGAACTTCTTCTCCAGCAAGTCCTCCTTGTTCTTCTCCGCCTCGACCGACTGCCGGAAGATCGACTCCTTGCGCTCATTCTGCTCGCGCATCGCCTTGGCCGCCGTCTCCAGGTCTTCAAATGTCCGCTTCCGCGGCGCGGGCGTATGGGTCACCACCACGCCGGTGGCAGCATCGACCTTGAGCATGGCCCCGCAATCGGGGCACGCAACTTCGAGGATTCGTTCCTTCGCTTTAGCCATTTTCTTCTGACAGGAATTGTATGCGCTCGCGGGCCATGTTGCACAGGGGCCTGAGCGGGAGCCTCGGGCCGGCGCAACTGGGAGCACTATCCCCGAACAGTCTGGCAATCAACGGGCGGCTCCCAATACCCTTGGTCTACTTCCCCGTCCCCTCGGTGATGGTTACAATCCGGTCCACTCCGGGCACGGTGAAGTGCTCCACCTTGCCGCTGGGCCAGTGCACTTCGATCGCGTCCACCGTCGTGGCCTGCCCCAGGCCGAAGTGCGGCCGCGGATCGTTGCTTGAAAGGTAACTTCCCCTGCTCAGCACATCGCCGCGCTGCCTCATGCCGTTGGCGGTAACATACACGGTCGCCCCTACCGCGTCGCGCGGGCTCTTCGGCCCGCCCACCAGCTTCAACTCCAGCCAGTGGTTGTTATCCGGGTTCACATTCCTCAGCAGCACCGGGTGACCGTCCATCACGTTGATCACCGCGTCCAGCTTGCCGTTGTTGAACAGGTCGCCCACGGCCATGCCGCGCCCGGCAATCACCACCGCCAGCCCCGAACCCTCCACCGCCGGCACCGCCTCGAACCGCTTGCCCTCAATGTTGCGGAATAGCATGGGCCGCTGCGCCCAGCTTGTGCCCCAGTTATATTTGTCGGCCTCCGGGTAGACGTGGCCGTCAGACATCAGCAGATCCCGCCAGCCGTCGTTGTCGTAATCTATGAAAGCATCGCCCCAACTGAGGAATGGAACTGAAATCTCGGCGATGCCAAGCTGGTAACTTATGTCGGTCAGGTTGCCGTCGCCCTCGTTGCGGTAGAAGGGCTTGTAGTCGTCGGAAAAGGTGGTATCGAAGATAGCCAGTTGGCCGTTGTTCTGGTAGTCGCCCACCGCGATACCCATCGACGCGGTTTCGCGGCCCGCCTCGTTCAGCGCGAACCCCGAGGCATAACTCACATCCTCGAAGGTTCCGTCGCCCTTGTTCAGATACAGATAGTTGGGCGTCGAATCGTTGCCCACCAGCAGATCGATCTTGCCGTCGTTGTTGATGTCAACAAACAGAGTGCCCAGCCCGTAGTAGCCGGGCTTGTCGGCCACGCCAGCCTTCTCGCTCACATCGGTAAAGGTTCCGTCGCCGTTGTTGTGGAAGAGATGGTCCAGCTCGCCCTTCAGGCCCCTCGGTCCGCAAGCTACCGCTTCGCCGCGAAAGGTGCAGAAGGCGTTGTTGCTCCCGTCTGCCTTGCTGTTGGGCAGGTTGTTCCAGTCCCAGTGAAGATAGCCCGCGACAAACAGGTCCAGCCGCCCGTCGCCATCGTAGTCGCCCCAGGTGGCTCCGCTCGACCAGTTTCCAAGTGTAACTCCGGCCTTCTCCGCCACGTCGGTAAACGTTCCGTCATGATTGTTGTGGTAGAGGCGATTCTTGCCGACGTTGGAGACAAAAATATCCGGCCAGCCGTCGTTATCGTAGTCGGCAATGGCCACGCCCGTGCCCCAGCGGTCGTTGGTCACGCCGGCCTTGGCCGCCACGTCGGTAAAGGTGCCGTCGTGGTTGTTGTGGAAGAGCGCCGCGTGCGGCGGAGTCTCCTTGCCAGTCAGCGCATCCACAGTCGAGCCGTTCACTATATAGATGTCGAGCCAGCCATCGTTGTCATAGTCGATCAGTCCTACCCCTGAGCCTTTGGTCTCGACGATGTAACTCTTCTCCGGAGTGCCCATCTTGTGCGTCCAGTGAGTCAGCCCGGCCTTCTCCGAGTCATCGATGAAAACGACCGGTCCGCTTTTCACGAAACCACTTGCGGTGATGGGCCGGTGCTGGGTGGGCATCGATGTGGGTGCCCCAGGTCCCGTCCGCCGCGGCGGAGAGACCTGAGAGGGTGCTTCCACAACAGCCTTTGAGTTTTGCTGCCCTTGGGGAAGAGGGCCGGAAGCTGTCGCTTGTGCGGATAGGATCGCGGGAATTCCCGCCACCAGCATTCCCAAAACAGTGGTCGCACGCAATGACTCAAACATGGCTGTCAGTATACGGGGCGGAGCGGTCAGAAGTATCGACCGAAAGGTGGAGGAATGTTCGGGGCGGATACGCGCCCGTTGCAGTCACAGCATTTCCTGGATGCGAACAGGAAGCCTGGAGACCAAGCCTCATGCATCAAGAAGAACGGACTGATTCCATGTGACTTATGGCCGAAAAGCGGGCATTTGGCTTGACAACCAGCTGCCGCATGGTGTGTAGTAAGAGGGTGGTTAGGTGAAGGAGTTCACCTTTAACTGCTGTCCATCCAATAGACCGGACAGATGATGACTCCTGACAGGGAATCCTGTTGCGGAGTTATGTCCCGGCTGGTTCCCTGAATGAGAATCTAGGAGTTTCCCTCGATGACGAACACTTGGGCTCTGGCTGCTCTATGGGTGGGTCTGGCGCTGGCCGCGACGCTGCTGGCCATCTGGTTCAAGATATCGACGGCGCTTTCTGAAATTGTGGTGGGCACGGTGGCCCAGCTGGTCATCGGCCTGCTGCTTGCGCAAGGCGGGCTGCTCGGCAACACGCAGTGGATCACCTTTCTAGCGGGAACCGGAGCCATCGTGCTCACGTTTCTTGCGGGCGCGGAACTCGATCCGGCCGTCTTCAGGACCAAGTGGCGCGAAGCGGCCGCGATTGGACTGGCTGGATTCTTCGGTCCCTTTCTCGGTTGCACGGCCATCGCGTATTACGTCCTGCACTGGTCCGTGACGTCCAGTTGGCTCTGCGGCGTCGCCCTTTCCACCACCTCTGTCGCCGTCGTCTATGCGGTGATGCTGGAGCTTGGCTTCAATGTCACCGAGTACGGCAAGTCGATCCTGGCGGCGTGCTTCATCAACGACATCGGAACCGTTGTCGCGCTGGGACTAATCTTTTCGCCGTTCACCATCAAGACGCTAGTTTTTATCGTGGTTTCAATCGCAGCTTTCGCGGTGCTGCCCTTTGTTACTCCATGGTTTTTCCGCAAATACGGCGGGCGCGTCTCCGAAATTGAGGCCAAATACATTCTCTTTGTTCTCTTTGCCATGGGCGGCCTGGCCCTCTGGGCGGGAAGTGAAGCGGTGCTTCCGGCTTACATGATCGGCATGGTGCTGGCGGGGACCGTAGGCAAAGACCACTTGCTCATCCGCCGCCTGCGCACGCTCACCTTCGGGCTGCTCACGCCGTTCTATTTCATCCGCGCCGGATCGTTTGTCTCCGTGCCTGCGCTGATCGCCGCTCCCGCCACTATGCTCATCCTGTTCATGGCAAAGTCGCTGACCAAGGCAACCGCCGTGTATCCGGCAGTCCGGGCGCATAGATACGACGGCTCGTCCGGAGCTTACTATACATTGATGATGTCGACCGGCCTCACATTCGGCACCATCTCAGCTCTCTTTGGCTACAATCACCACATCATCGATCAGGCGCAGTACTCTTACATCGTGGGCACGGTCATTGCCAGCGCGGTGATTCCGACCATGATAGCAAACTCGTTTTTCCTGCCCCGGCACCTTCTTCCCCACGCGCTGACAGGCAAGAAGCCGGAACCGGCAGTCCAGCGGCAGGCTGCCGCGGAAGAGGTATAGGTTATCGCCATGGGAAGCACAGTCTTTGTCGGATTTCAGAGGATACTGGTTGCATTCGATGCGTCTCCACATGCGGAGCATGCTTTGGATGTAGCCCTGTCGATGGCCGGAGATATGAAGGCCAAGTTATTTGTCCTGGCCGTGATCCGGCCGCCGGAACCAGCCGAGAGCGCGGAGTTCAACGCCGTCCTTGAAGACATGCGGGATCGCTATGAGCGCGGCTTCGCGCCCATCCGCGAGCGCGCCGGCCAAAAGAACATTGAACTTGAAACTGAGATTGTCGTGGGCCATCCGGCGGAGCAGATCATCCACCGGGCAGATACCATCCAGGCCAGCCTGATTGTGATGGGCAAGCGCAGCCACACCATCCTTCATCGCTGGATGCTGGGCTCGAACTCGGAACGCGTGCTCAAGTACGCGCATTGTCCGGTGATGATCGTGCATTGACGGGGAAGTCGAACTGCGAAGATCGTCAATCAGGCGGGCGGCAGCTTTGCTGCTCGCGATCGGTCGGAATCGCGCGGCGGATCAGACCGCGAGTAGTTCCGTGTAAACCGCCATGCCCACCACCGCATCGGCGCCCAGCGCGTTCAACGCATCCACCTCCTGCTGGCTGCGAATGCCGCCGGCCACGATGAGTTGCCGGTGAGTGAGCTTGCGCAGCCGCGCCGCCGCCTCGATGGGAAAGCCCCGCATCAGTCCCTCGCCGTCAACGTGCGTGTAGAGAAATGCGGCGACGTAGGCCTCGAGTTGCGGAATCGCTTCGTCGGGAGTCAGCTCGACTTGCGCCTTCCAACCCTTCACGGCGATGCGTCCGTTTTTCGTATCGATGCCGGCCACTACGCGCTCGGCGCCTATGCTCAAGGATAACTCGGAGGCAAACTCGACATTAACAGCGCCTTGCCAGGATTCGTCTTGCGCGAACAGCGCGGAGCCGATGATGACTCTCTTCGCGCCCGCGTCGAGCACCTGGCGCGCGCGCTTGATCGAATGAATGCCACCGCCCGCCTGGACCGGCAGCCGCTTGGCGATTTGAGCTACAAGCTCCGAGTTATCGCCCTGGCGCATGGCGGCGTCGAGGTCGATTAACTGGACTAATGGAAAGCGCGAGAACTTTGCGATCCAATATTCAAAGTCGTCGAAGGCCAGGCGCAGCTTTTCGCCCTGCACCAACTGGACAATGCGCCCGCCCAGCAAATCGATGGAAGGAATCAGCATGGAAGCCTCACGGAGACGCTGGCCTTGGCCAGTTCTTCTTTGAGCGCACGCGCGCTTGATACGCCGAAGTGAAAGATGCTCGCGGCGAGCGCCGCATCGGCCTTGCCGCGCCCGAAGACATCGACGAAATGACCCACCGTTCCAGCTCCGCCCGAAGCGATTACCGGAATGCTAACAGCCTCGCTGACCGCGGCAGTCAACTCGCAATCGAAGCCGGTGCGCATTCCGTCGCAGTCCATCGACGTAAGCAGAATCTCGCCCGCGCCGCGGTCCTCTGCCTCGCGCGCCCACTCGACCACGCGGCGGCCGGCCGGCTTGCGCCCCCCCTGTACAAAGACCTGCGCATCGCGTACCGGATCGGCAGCCTCCGGGTCGCGCCGCGCATCGATGGCGACGACCACGGCCTGCGCGCCAAAGCTGCGGCCAATGGCGTCAATCAGCGTTGGATGGGCGAGCGCAGCGGAGTTCACGCTCACCTTGTCCGCGCCGGCCTCGAAGACCTGCGCGGCATCCTTGGCCGAGCGGATGCCGCCGCCGACGCAGAAGGGAACGAACAACTCACGCGCCGTTCGGCGCACCGTATCGAAGAGCGTCTGCCGGCCTTCGTGCGTGGCCGTGATGTCGAGCAGCACAATCTCGTCCGCGCCCTCGCGGGCGTGCCGCGCGGCCTGCGTGGCCGGATCGCCCGCATCGATGAGGTCGACGAACTGCACGCCCTTGACGACTCTGCCGGCATGGACATCAAGACAGGCGATGATGCGTTTGGTAATCATGACTTCCTCTTAGGAAGATAGCGGGCTACTAGATCGTTGAGTTCGGTTCGCTGGGCAGGTGTCATAGCCGTTGTGGGGAAGAGCAGGAATCTGTTCTTTGCCAGGTATAGCAACGTCATCTTGTCGTCCTGTGCGAATCCGATGAAAGTGTGCCACTGGAAACTTACCACGTCGGTCCCAAGAATTGCTGAAGATACACCTCCATCTTCAATCTCGATTGAGCCGCTTCGTTGATCAGGACAAAACTTGCGCTCGAACTGTTTTCTGAACATCTGTGGCTTCTGTATTATTCGTGCCAGCACAGAATTGATCAGAAGCCCAAGCACAAATCCGAACAAGAGAACATATCTAACAGAAAATTCTGTCAGAAATATGCCCATCATTTTGCCGGCTAAGAGTGCGATCGAACAGCCAAGAGCGGGCAGGCACCAAAACAGTAAAAAGCCAATGGCGCGCCGAGATAGTGTCTGCCGCCAATGGAGCCGCTGTGCCGCCTGGTAGTCCGCGAGTGTCAGCGTGTAGATCAGCTTCAACTCTTCACCTCCAGGAAATTGCCGAGAATCTTCAGGCCGGTTGCGCCGGATTTTTCCGGATGAAACTGCACGCCCATCACGTTGCCGTGCTCGACGGCCGATGCGAAGGGCTCGATGTAATGCGTGACGGCCGCTGTGTCGACCGTGACTGGAGCTTTGTAGGAGTGCGTGAAGTAGACGTATTCGCCCGGCTCAACGCCGGCCAGCAGGCGCGAGCCGGGGCGCACTTCGAGCGAATTCCAGCCGACATGCGGGACCTTTTCGCTGCCTTCGGGGAAGCGCGCACACAACTCGGGAAAGTGTGCTAACCCCGGCTGCGACGGCGCTTCGCTCGATCCCGCATAGAGCCACTGCATGCCGACGCAGATGCCGAGGAAGGGAACGCCGCGCGCAATGGCGGCGCGAATCGCGGCGGTGAGGCCCGTTGCGTCGAGCCGCTCGGTGGCTGCGAAGTGGCCCACGCCAGGCAACACGAGGCGCTCCGCTGCCTCAATAGGCGCAAGGTCGCCGTCCGTTACCACGGGTTCAGCGCCCAGGTGGCGCAGCGCCTTGAGCACCGAGGTCAGGTTGCCCGCCTTGTAGTCGATCACGATTACGCGCATCAGAGCAGTCCTTTGGTTGAGGGCAGCATTTCACCGAGTTGCTTGTCGCGAGAGCAGGCCACGCGCAGCGCGCGCGCAAAGGCCTTGAAGATGGCCTCGATCTTGTGATGGTTCGAACGTCCGTACATGGTCTTCACATGGACGCTGGCGCGGGCGCCGCGAGCGAATCCCTCAAAGAAATCCGTGACCAGCTCGGTTTGCAGATCGCCCACCAGACGCGTGCGCACCTTGGTATCGACGGCGAAGGCCGCGCGACCGCTCAGATCGACGGCGGCAACGGCGAGGGTCTCGTCCATTGGCATCAGAAAATACCCGGCGCGCAGAATGCCGCGCTTATCGTTAAGCGCGCGGTCGAAGGCCTCGCCCAGCGCAATGCCGACGTCTTCGACGGTGTGATGCTGATCCACATCGAGGTCGCCGTCGCATTTGAGCTCCAGATCGAATGCGCCGTGGCGGGTGAACAACTCCAGCATGTGATCGAAAAAGCGAATGCCGGTGGAGATCTTGTACTGTCCGCGGCCTTCGACGGTGAGATGGATGGCGATGCGAGTCTCAGCGGTGTTGCGTTCGACGATGGAACTGCGCGTGGATGTAGTGGAATCCCATGTCCCAGGATCGGGACCTGGGGCACCCAGTTCGACCTTGGAAACACGCGGGTTCAATTCAACAGCGGATTCAGCTTTCTTTCTGGTCTTCATTGCCCTTGTCCTTTAATCTTCAGAGCGTGCAGCGTTTCGTTCAGGGCCACAGCGGCCTTTTGCATCTGTTCTCGCGTACCAATGGTGATGCGCACACGTCCGTCGCAGCCCGGATCGCTGGAGCGGTCCCGCACCAGCACGCCCGCGGTGCGCAAGAGCCGCGCAAACTCAGCGTGCCGCGCGCCGATTTCGACTAGAACGAAATTTGCCCGGCTGGGCCAGCGGCGCACTCCAGCCACGTCGAGCACGGCCTCAAACTCCGCGCGCGCAGCGAGCACTTCGCGCACATACCAGTCGAGATAACTTGAGTCTTCGAGCGCGGGCAGCAGGCAGGCCAGCGCCAGCGAGTTCACGCTGTAGGGCGAGAGTACGCGGCGCACCCAGCGCATCAGTTCCACCGAGCCTGCGAGCAAGCCGAGACGCAAACCGGCTAGGCCGTAAGCCTTCGAGAAGGTTCGCGCGACGATCAAGTTGGGCACGACGCCGATCAGGTCCATCAGCGTTTCGCCGTGGAAATGAAAGTACGCTTCATCCACCAGCACAACCGCATGCGGCGCACGGCTTGCAATCTCGACAAGTTGCGCGCGCGTGGCCGCAGAGCCGGAAGGGCTGTTGGGATTGGCGATGGCGACGATCTTGGTGCGCGGCGTGATTGCGGCTAGCAGCCGCTCGAAAGAAAACCGCAAATCGTCCGCAGCCTGCACGGCAACGATGCGCGCATCCGTCGCCGAAGCGTAGATCTCGTACATCGTGTAAGTCGGCACGGTCAACAGTAACTCATCGCCGTCTTCAAGGAAGGCCTCGAAGAGTACGTGGATAGCTTCATCCACGCCGTTGGTGAGAGCCACCTGCTCGGCGGCGAGACCGAGATGCGCGGCGACTATCGCCTCCACCGGCTCGCGCTCGGGATAGCGCGTGAGAGAGCCGGCGGAGATACAGCCAAGCACCTCGCGCACCTTGGGCGAGCAGGCGAGCGTGTTCTCATTGAAGTCCAGCCGCAGCGCATCGCGGCTGCCGAGCGGAGGGTGATACTCCTTCATCGCTTGCACGCGGGCGCGCGGCGCTGGCTGCGCCGGCGAGAAGCAGGGCTCAGGGGCTAAAGCCCCATGCTCGTCTTGGTGCGCTTGCGGCACGACTGAAGTCGTGCCCTGACACGCAACATCAGCTTTCTTAGTCACGGGGCTTCTCCTTCCGCAGGCGCGCTCGAATCGCTTCGGCGTGGCCGGTGAGCCCTTCGGCCTCGGCGAGTAGCGCGGCTTGCGGCCCCAGCGCGCGCATCCCTTGTGCGGTGTACTCCTGCACAGTTATGAGCTTGACGAAGTCATTCACGCTCAAGCCGCCGCGCACGCGCGCCGTGCCGCCCGTGGGCAGCGTGTGGTTGGGTCCGGAGATGTAATCGCCCATGGGCTGCGAGGACCAGCGGCCTACAAACACCGAACCCGCATTATCAACCCATTCGAGATCGCTGGCCGCGTCCACGGTGAGGTGCTCAGGCGCAAGGCGATTGGTAATCGCGTGAGACTCTTCCACGCTGGACGCGACGATTGCGAGGCCGTTGCGATCCAGAGCCTGGCGCGCGACGGCATTGTCGCGGCTGCGCAGCCTTGTTTCCGCAATGACCTCCTTGGCCAGATCGGCGCGCGTGGTGATGAATATGGCCAGCGCCTCGGGATCGTGCTCGGCCTGGGCCACAAGGTCGCTGGCTATATCGGCCGCGCTGCCATTCTCGCTGGTCACCACAATCTCCGTTGGCCCGGCCAGCATATCGATGGCGCAATCGAAAGCTACAAGACGCTTGGCCGCGGTGACGTAGAGATTGCCAGGTCCAACGATCTTGTCCACGCGCTCGATGCTGGCGGTTCCGTAAGCCAGCGCGGCCACGGCGTGCGCTCCGCCCAGGCGATAGAACTCCGCGATGCCAAGCAGATGCGCGGCGGCGAGCGTCTCAGGCGCGGGCTTTGGCGAGACCACAGCGATGCGCTGAACGCCCGCAACCTGCGCGGGAATGGCCGTCATCAACAGCGTGGAGGGCAGCGGATGGCGGCCGCTTGGCACATAGCAACCCACCGAGCCGAGCGGTCGCACAAGCTGGCCGGTGGTGAGGCCGGCAACAGGCGAAGCATTCCACGAGGCAGGCATTTGACGCTGGGCAAAGGCGCGAATCTGCTCAGCTGCCGTGGATAACGCCTCGCGCAGCGCGGAATCGATCGCCTCCCACGCCGCGGCCATTTCGTCTTGCGTAACGCGCAAACTGCCGGCGCCTCCAAGGCCGTCGAACCTGGCGGCATAGCGCAGCAGCGCGCGGTCGCCCTGTTTGCGCACATCGGCCACGATGCGCTTGACCGCGGGCAGCACGGCATCGAGCGCCGCGCCGCCGCGGCGTTCGAGCGCGGCAAGAGCTTCCGCCGATTGCCGAGCGCCTCGCCCTGTTGTCCGAATCAGCTTCATCGATCGTCTCCGGCTTAATCCGCTGAGGAAAATTGAATGGCCGCAAAGGCTTCCCTCAGGGGCTAAAGCCCGCCACATTCCTGCCCGCAACGTACGGGCTAAAGCCCGTACCCTTCAAATTCTCTAGTACCGCGTCTTGATGAATTCGTGCTTTCCCAGGTCCCCAAATGCGAGGGACCTGGGGCACCCAGGGTTTCTGCTTGAACTACGAAATCTCATGGACACAGCACTAGCCGGTTTACAGCACGACCTTGTTCAGCGGGTACTCGACGATCCCCGTCGCCTTGGCCGCTTTCAGCCGTGGAATCACATCCCGCGCCACGCGCTCATCGACAATCGTGTTCACCGCGACCCACTCCGATTCGCTCAACTGCGAAATAGTGGGTGAATTCAACGCCGGCAGCTCGATCAGAACGGCTTCGAGGTTTGCGCGCCTCACGTTGAGCATCAAGCCCACCTGCGATTGCGCATCGATGGCTCCGCGTAGCATAAGGGCTATCTGGTCGATCTTCTTGCGCTTCCACTCGTCGGCCAGCGCGGCCTTGCCGGCGATCAGATGGGTCTCGCTCTCCATCACCGTGTCGATGATCTTGAGGTGGTTGGCCTTGAGCGAGCTGCCGGTTTCAGTAACTTCGACGACGGCGTCGGCCAGCATGGGCGGCTTGACCTCCGTCGCGCCCCAACTGAATTCGACCTTGACGTTCACTCCCTTGGCGGAGAAGTAGCGCTTGGTCACCTCGACCAGTTCGGTGGCAACGATCTTGCCATCGAGGTCTTCGGCCTTTTCGAAGCCGCTGCCCTCGGGCACGGCCAGCACCCAGCGCACTTTGCGGCGGCTCTGCTTGGCATAGGTGAGCGTCGTGACGCTAGTTACGTCCAGGCCGCTCTCGACCACCCAGTCGATGCCGGTAAGTCCCACGTCGAGCGCGCCGTGATCCACGTAGCGCGCCATCTCCTGGGCGCGAATCAACATGCACTCGATCTCGGAGTCGTCGATCGATGGGAAGTAGGAGCGGCCGTCGGCATAGATGTTCCAACCTGCCCGCTTGAACAGAGCGATGGTAGCATCCTGCAAACTGCCCTTGGGAATGCCGAGTCTCAGCTTGTTATCCACGGATTTCCTCTTTCTTGTCGCCGGCTTCCGGTTTGCCTGCGCCGGCGGGCAGCGGTTTGGTGAAGCAACTGACTGTGCCTTCGTGGCAGACCAGGCCATCGCCCTCCACCTCGACGCGAAACAGCAGCGTGTCGTTGTCGCAGTCGGTGGAGGCGGAGATGACGCGCAGCCGGTTGCCGCTGGTCTCGCCCTTCATCCACAGCTTCTGGCGGGTGCGGCTCCAGAAGGTTACATAGCCGCTCTCCAGCGTTTTGGCATAGCTGGCGGGGTTGAGAAAGCCCAGCATCAGCACTTCGCCCGTGCGCGCATCCTGCACAATGCCGGGGACGAGGCCGTCCATCTTGCCGAAGTCGATCGTTGCCGTTCTATCGCTCATTTTTTCCTTTTTCCGGTTCTGGTTTGGATTCGCGCCGGGGCGTGAAAAAGCCCGCCAGCGATGTTCGCCGGCGGGCTTCAAGTCTTTCAATCTCTCTGGCCGTTTACTTCAGGCCATGGCAGTCCGCCGGCATGGAGGTTCCATGAGGATGGTGATGACCGTGATGGCGGTAGCCTTGCATCTGTTTGCAACCTTAAGGGAAGACCCCATTGCTTGTCAAATGTTTTGCTTGCGGGCGGCGCGGGGCGAAGCGGAGAATGGAGCCGTGCGAGCGAGAACAAAATGGACGGCTTTGGCAATTGCGAAAGGAACATGAATCGGTTGGAAACCCAGAGAAGCATCCCTCAGGGGCTAAAGCCCACCTCGGTTTTGCTGGGTTTATGTACGGGCTAAAGCCCGTACCCTTCACGCGCTGGAGTTGTTGCGCGGTCTGCTTGGCGGTTGCGATGCTATGCGTGTGCCCGGCCGGGATGGCGCAGAACCAGGACCGGGACTCCCGTGGCCTGCCCAAGACATCGGCGACGGCCCCTGCGCCGGAGGCGCGCATCGACATCAACCATGCCGGCGTGGATGAGCTGCTGAAAGTCCCCGGCATGACCCGCAGTTGGGCCGGGCGGATCGTTCGCTTTCGGCCCTACCGCACCAAGCAGGATTTGCTGGAGCGCGGCGTGGTGAGCAGCGAGGTCTACGACCGCATCAAGGACTATTTGATTGCGCACCAGAAGGTGCAGTGAGCGCGTAACCTCCGAACCATGCCACAAAAAGTCGCCGCGACGACACGTGGCGAGGATGGAGCATCCAGCAGTCCGATTCAGCTTCAAGCCTCAACCGGCTCCGGAGCGGAAGGTTCGCCGGGCTCGCTCTCGTCCCCGCGCCTGAGCAGCCTGCTCAGAATCACATAGAGCACCGGAATGAAAAACAGGTTAAGCACCGTCGAGAGCAACATGCCGCCCACGATGGTGGTTCCCACCGAGCGCCGCCCGAGCGCGCCCGCGCCGGTGGCGAAGACCAGGGGGAGAATGCCCAGGATGAAGGCAAACGAGGTCATCAGAATGGGCCGCAGCCGCAGCGCACCGGCTTCGGCGGCCGCGTCGGCGATGGAACGTCCCTTGCGGCGGAGCTGCTCTGCAAACTCGACAATCAGGATCGAGTTCTTCGCCGAGAGGCCGATGAGCATCACCAGGCCGATTTGGCAGTAGACGTCGTTCGAAAGCCCGCGCGCCGCCACCAGGCCGAGTGCGCCCAGCACCGCCATGGGCACGGCCAGCAAGATGATGAAGGGCAGCGCAAAGCTCTCGTATTGCGCCGAGAGAGTGAGATAGACGACCAGAATTCCCAGCCCGAAGATGATCAGCGCTTTGCCGCTGGATTCGATCTCGTCCAGGGTGAGGCCGGTCCACTGGTAGCCCATGCCCGGCATCTTGTTCTGGTTGAAGAGGTCTTCCATGGCCGCCAGTCCCTGGCCTGAACTGTAGCCGGGCGCGGGGGAGCCATCGATCTCCACGGCGCGGAAGAGATTGTAATGCGTAATCACAGGCGGGCCGGAGCTTTCCGTAACGGTGGCCAGGTTGTCCAGCGGAACCATCTGGCCGGTGTCGGAGCGCACATAGTAGTTATGCAGGTCCTTGGCCGTCATGCGGAAGGGCTGGTCGGCCTGCACAAAGACGCGATAGGTGCGGTTGTTGTAGTCGAAATCGTTGATGTACTCCGAACCCATGAAGACGCTGAGCGTGCTGGTGATCTGCGAGAGCGGAATGTTCAAGACCTTGGCCTTCTCTCGATCGATGGTCACCAGCATCTGCGGGTCGTTGGCGGAAAAGGTGGTGATCAGGCCGGCAAGATCCTTGCGCGCGCGGCTTGCGCCCACCATCTGGTGGGCCACGCGGTCCAGGTCGCTGAGGGTGTTGGTTCCCTGGTCCTGAAGCATGAATTGGAATCCGCCGTAGCTGCCCACGCCCGATACCGCCGGGGGCTCGAAGATGGCCACCAGGCCGCCATTGGGAGCGAACATCAGGCTGCCCAGCTTGGGCGTGAGGTCGGCCACGATATCCGCCGCGGAGTGGCCTTTGCCGCGCCGCTTGTCGGAGGGCGTCGTCGCGATGAACATCATCCCCGAATTCGAGGCGGGTCCGGAAAAGCTGAAGCCCATCACGGAGAAGGCTCCGGCGATGTCGGGATTCGACGCGAGGATCATGCTCGCGCGATCCGCGAGCGCTGAGGTATAGGCCAGCGAAGAGCCTGGCGGCGCCTGCACGATCACCATCAGAAAGCTCTGATCTTCCTGGGGAATGAAGCCGGTGGGAACATGCTCGTAGACCCACACCGTGGCGCCCAGGCCGGCAAAGAAGATCACCAGCAGCAGGTAGCGCAGCTTCAACGCGAGATGAATCGACTTGGCGTAGGTGGCGCCCAGCCAGGTGATCTGCCTGTCGGTGGAGTGAATGAAGGCGGCGAAGGCGCGCGAGATGGGGCCAATGCGCAGGAAGTCCAACTGGCGGGGGCGAGCCTCTTCGCCGCGCAGGAACATTGCCGAAAGCGCCGGCGAAAGCGTAAGCGCGTTGAATGCCGAGATGGCGATGGCAAAGGCGATGGTCAGCGAGAATTGCCGGTAAAGAATGCCGGTGGTTCCGGGAAAGAACGAGACCGGGACAAAGACCGCAATCAGCACCAGCGAAGTGGCGATGACCGCGCTGGTCACCTCGCCCATGGCCCGCGAGGTGGCCTCTCGGGCTTTCGAGTGCTCCATGGCGATGTGGCGCTGCACGTTCTCGATGACCACAATGGCGTCGTCCACCACCAGTCCCGTGGCCAGGGTGATGCCGAATAGCGTGAGCGAGTTGATGGAAAAGCCGAATAGCTTGATGAAGGCAAAGGTTCCGATCAGCGAGACCGGGATGGTTACTGAGGGAATGATGGTGGCGCGCCAGTCGAGCAGGAAGAGGAAGATGACCGTGATGACGATGAAGATGGCCTCGGCCAGGGTGACCAGCACTTCGCGGATCGAGTCTCCGACCACCGTCGTAGCGTCGAAGGCGATGGCGTACTTGAGCCCCGGCGGAAAGCTCTTCGAAAGCTCCGCCAGCGCCGCCATGGCCCTGCGGTCCACATCCAGGGCGTTGGCGTTCGAGAGTTGCTCCACGCCGATGCCATCCGCCTCATGACCCATGTATTTCAGCGTCGAACTATAGTCCTCCGCGCCCACCACCGAGTGGCCCACATCCTTGAGCAGCACCACGCCGTTGGCGCTGTTCTTGACGATAATGTTGTCGAACTCGGCGGGACTGGTGAGCCGGCCCACGACGCGCACCGGAATCTGAAAGGCCTGCTTGTCATCGGATGGCGGCTGGCCGAGCTGCCCCGCCGGAATCTCGACATTCTGCTCGACGAGGGCGTTCACCACGTCGGTGGCCGTCAATCCGCGGGCGGCCAGGCGAGTTGGGTCGAGCCACACGCGCATGGCATACTTGCGCTCGCCGAAGATAATCACATCGCCGACGCCGGGAACGCGCTTGATCGCGTCCTTCACGTAAACATCTAGATAGTTGGAGATGAACTCGGGCGAGTAGCGTCCGTCGTCGGTGTAGAAGCCCGCGCCGAAAACGAAGTTGAAGTTGGATTTGGTGATGCTGACGCCGGTCGCGTTCACCGCTGCGGGCAAGCGTCCCGTCACGCTGGCCACGCGATTCTGCACATCCACAGCCGCTATGTCCAGGTTGTATCCCGTATTGAAGGTCGCGGTGATGGAGCTGGTTCCGCTGTTGGTGCTGGACGAGCTGATGTAGCGCATCCCCTCGACGCCGTTGACGGCCTCTTCCAAGGGGATGGTGACGGCCTTCTCGACCGTGTCGGCGTTGGCACCGACATAATTGCAGCTCACATTCACTTCCGGCGGCGCCAGCGTGGGATACATGGCCACCGGAAGGTTTGGAATGCAAACCGCTCCGGACAGAATGATCAGCAGCGCGCATACTGTCGCAAAGACAGGCCGATGAATAAAGAAATCGACAAACACAGGTTGCCTTCCTTATAGCTTGCAATGAGTGCGGCGAAAACCGCGCTGTACCTGCCTCCGGCTCGCTGCCAGAGGCGCATTCCGTGTTGTCTCTAGGCGCCTGGCAGGGGCATGACCGGCATGCCGTTCACCAGAAACTGGGTGCTGGAGACGATCACCTTGTCGCCCACACTCAGCCCCGAGGAGATGGAATAGCTGTTGCCCACCGTATCGCCCAGCGTGACCGGGGACTGGATAGCAAAAGTGCCCCCGTTCTGCTGCTTGGCGACGAAGACGAAGCTCTGCCCGCCCTGGCGCACGACCGCCAGCACCGGAATCACCGCCATCGGCGTGGTGCTCCAAACGACTCGCGCCTTCACCATTTGGGCAGTTCGCAGAATCTCCGGCGTCGCATGAACCGGTGCCTTCACCAGAATCCCCTGCAGCGTGCTATCCACCTCCGCCGAAAGAAAATCGATCGCCGTCTTCTCAAGCAGCTTGCCGCTCGAATCCATCAGGTCCACTTCCAGCCCTTGCCTCACCTGGCTGGCTCGCTCCGTGGGAACGTAGATATACGCTTCGAGGTCCTTGTTCTCATCCACCGTGGTCAGCACCGTGGCTGGAGAGTTGAGAGGTGAGGCAAAATCGCCCACATGCACCGGAATGTCGCCCACCACTCCTTCAAATGGCGCCCGAATGCTGTAATAAGCCAGCAACTCTTCCTGCGTCTTACGCAGCTGCACCGCCGACTCGTAATCCGCCTTGGTGTTCTCGTAAGTCTGGCGCTCCTGGTCGTAGGCGTCGCGGCTGGTCACGCCCGCCTCGAACAGCTTGCGCTGCCGCTCCACCTCCACCGTGTTGTAGTCGTATAGCGCCTTCTTCTGCCGTTCCGTGGCGCGCGCCGAATCCACCGTTGCCAGTTGCTGTCGCGGATCGATCTCCATCAACAGCTGGCCCGCTTTCACGCGGTTGCCGGAGCGGACGAGAATCTGGGTCAGGATTCCGCTCACCTGCGGCAGCAGCGTGGCCGAGCGGCGCGACTTGATGGTGGCTACATATTCGCTGCTTTGCGGCACCGGCGCCAGTGTCACCGAAGCCGTCTGCACCGGCATGCCCTGCATTCCAGCCCCCGCTGGCGCCGCGGGCTTTTGCCTGCAGCCGCCGGCCGCCAGAACCATCGGTACAAGACAAACTATTCCCAGAATGCGTTTCAACGCGCTGATTCTCACTCGATCATTCCTCTATTCAGGCTCGTTTGGTTCTACGCTGTCCGGTTTCGAGTCCGTTCAGCCTGAACCTTTGAGTTCATTATCTCCGGTCTGGGCCGGAATCATGGCGAAGCCGGGTTGCGAGGCGGCTCCGCCTGCCACAGCTCCCACTTATCGGGCCGCAACTCGCTTAGGTGGAAAGTCCCGGCCTGAGAATGATACGCGAGCCGGCGGAAAACCGTTTCAGTGAAGCCTTTTGTAATAGGACGCCTGGAACCGGTCCATCGACGCAAAAAAACTCAGTGCCATGGGCACCGCTTAGGCCGCAGTTCCGTTCGCACTGCGGACCGCTCTTCCGGCCGCCCGTCGAAAGGCCGCCTGCTGGGCGAGCCCTCCGCCGGGCCGGACCTCCACCGGGCGACAGTTCCAGTCTCTTTGACACGGCCCTCCAAGGTTGGTAGCCTTCAAGAGGGCGTATCCGGTCAATTCAGGCCGCTCCTGGCCCTTCCAGCGTCCCCGTCGTCTAGCCCGGCCTAGGACACCGCCCTTTCACGGCGATAACACGGGTTCAAATCCCGTCGGGGACGCCAATAGAATCAGCGAGTTGCAAATCCCCTCCAGTTTTTTGTAGGTCCGTTATGGTCCGATAAGCAAAAGTGCTCTCGCTGGGCTGCGCTATGCGCAGACGGTTGTCGTCAAGAACCATGGTCACAATGCGACTTTGAGCGTCACGTTTGTTCTGCGTGACTGCCTGTGCGTATAGGTTCATCGTCACAAGACTGTTGGCATGGCGGAGGAGTTCCTGCACCGTCTTGATGTCCTCACCGTTGGCCTTGAGGAGTGTTGCGTAGGTGCGCCTGAAGGTGTGCCAGCCAATGCCCTCGATGCCGAGAGTTTTGGCTGCCGGTAAAATGTGAGCGCGATAGAATGCGCCAGGCCAGTAGGGCAATTGTCCATTGGAATGCGGGCTTGCGAGAATCCAATCATCGGGCCGCGGATACGGACTCATCATCCGCCAGTTGTAGAGAGCAGTTGCCAGCCGGAGATCCATCGGCACCGGTTTACGGCTCGCCTCTGTCTTGCAATCGCCGATGCGCTGCATGACGATGGAGCGGGTGACAGAGATTTGCGACTTTTGAAAATCAATGTCATTCCACTTCAACGCCAACAGTTCACCCACGCGCAGGCCTGTGAGCACATCGAGCAAGACTGCCGTGCGCGCTGGCTCCCGCAACAAGCGGAGCAGCGCGACAATCTCCTCGACCGAAAGCACAATCGGAATCTTTGACCGCTTCGCACTTTGACGCACATGCGAGATCGGATTCCGGTCGTGCCATTCCCAGCGAACCGCGTGATTGAAGACGGCGTGCATAATGTTCCGCATCTTTGCCTTGCTGCCATTGGACAGCTTCAAGGATCGCAACCATTCCTCTACAGCGACGGATCGAACATCCTTCAAGCGGTACGTACCCCAACGAGGCAATATCCATTTGCGGAAATAGCCTTCATACGTCCTGCGTGTCGCGTAGGTTTTGCCTGAGTCTTCGCCGAGTTCCTTTTCCCGGTAGTGGTCGATGAGCATCTGAATGCTGATCGGAGCCAGGTTCATGCGAGGACTTTCAGCGTTAATGTCAACCCGAAGTACAGCAACGGCCTTTTGCGCCGCCGTTTCGTTCGGATATTGTTCCAGAGTCCCCAGCACCAAGTTTCGGCGTCTGCGGCTGCCATCGGGCTGGACTTCGTACCAACGGTACTCCCATGCCTTCCGGCCTCCTTTGCGCTCCACAAGCTGGAGACTGCCTTGTTGGAATCGTGAGCGTCTCATTTCCTCTCCATTTCAAAGGTGGTGAGACGGCACGGATAGCTGTTCTGAGTTTACCGCGAGAAGCGAATAGTGGCCGAGATCGGAAGCCCCGAAGTGCCACATCTTGCCGACGCGCAGACTGGCAACGAGGCCGTTGCGCGCGTAACGCGGTAGGGCTTTGTGATGCACCTTCACTAGGGCCGCAGCCTGTTCGCTGTTGCGCAGGGGATTGAAAACTTGGCTGGAATCGAACATCGTTCGTACGCTCCTACTCTCCACGATGCATTGGATTGTCGGGCGTGTCTATGTTGCGCAGACGGGCAATTTGCACCTCATGGAAAATCGCCGAGGCATTGCTGGAAACAGGGATTGCATCAGGGCGCAGGAGGAAACTGAAGGCTCTTTGAGGAACCATTGGCGCAGAGAAGTTTTGATTATATGAAATCGAAATAGGATCGCCGTCTTGAAAAAACCCTCTGCGACATTGCCCGTATGGTGAGAGCGTAGCGGAGGCGCGGTCTGCGTCAAGCCCTGCATTCGCGGTTGGAGAGCCTGGCACCGCTCCCCGATCCTGAACGTCATCTTCTTAGCAAAATGGCGTCAACTCAGAAATCGAAATAATCAGGGTGCTTTTGTCCAGTGATGACTAAGTCAGTTGAGCAAGCACGCAGAGAAATGGGTTCGCCTTCCAGCGAACCCGCTCAAGAGGCATTTTTGGAAGGGCAAAGCTGAAGGGGTGTCAGGTATTGTGCGGAGGATTGGGAAGGCTGCGGCAAATTGGTTACTGCGCGGGAGTGATCGAAGATGCCTCTTTGGTTGGAGACTACGGGAGTATCGGCCGCACATTTTGAGCAGTTTTGCTCACAATCGCAAACCTTTCTAAAAAGTTCCTGATGAGGTTCTCGGTTTTTGAAGAGACGATGAACCGCTGAAGTCGCGCGGCCGCATCGCTCTGAAGACTGGCCCCATGCTACGCTGCCGCCGACAATGTTTTTCGCTTTTCACTTGGCCCGGACGCGTCTTCTGACAATGTGCAACAATGCACATCCATCCCGGGCTATCTGGAATATCGTCAGGCGATGACGAGTTGCTCAGTACACCGCATTCTTAAACTCGGACCGCTTATGTGGGATCTCTGTGCTTCCTCCGTCGGGTGCTTCGTATTCATCAGCGGCTTCCGCTCGATCGCAATGGAAAAAGAAGGATCGGAGACGGGGGCTTCTATTCGCGCCGTCGGTCCGGCCACTATGGATGTAAAACAAGGAGCCGTAGTGTATTCGATTGACCAGCGCCGGCAAATTGTCAGGTAGGAGACTCCAGATGCAAGGGCGCAACGTTTGCCAGAATGTGGAGGACAAAATGCCCCAAAGCAACCAAGACTATGCTGCAGACCTGCACATCTACGCCGCTCACGCCCACACCGCCGCCGCCGCGCACCATAGGGGCGATCACAAGGCTGCGGGAGAACTGAGCGCTAGGGCTCAAGAGTACTCCACGGAAGCCGCCGAGAAAACGGAAGAGATTTCGAGGCGAACGCCAGAGCGCCTGAGGGCCTGAATGGTCCAGCGGCGCATCCCGTGCGTAGCGCCGATAAGAGAGTTTTGATCAGGCCAGGCAGGAAGGGCGCAATTTCTCAGCGGCAAGAGCGAGCTTGGCCTTTCGCGGATCGAGTTGCAGACCGATCGCGGCCGGAAGCAATCTGGGTGGCTGCCCGCTTCGTGTCTTGTGTCTGAGTCTTACTGCTGGATTGAGTTGCATTCCATCCAGACCATAACGTGAGGAACCTGCAATGGCCGCACCCAACATTTCATTGAATTCGCAATCGAACACCCTGAAGCGGCGCGTAGCGTGGCCTCCAGCACTCGGCAAAGAGCCGGCATCCGCGTTGCAACTGGTGCCCAGCCGGTCGCTTCCAGCTAGGGTAGCGGTGGTTGGGAACCATCTGCCCCGGCAATGTGGAATTGCGACCTTCACGACAGATTTGTGCGATGCGATGGCTGACGAGTACGGAGGCGGCGCAACGACGGTGGTCGCCATCAACGACCGGCAATCGTCATACGCCTACCCTGCACGGGTGCGATGCAAGATCGATGAGGGCGACATCTCCTCCTATCGAACCGCCGCCTATTTTCTGAATTCGAGTCATGTGGACCTGGTGAGTTTGCAGCACGAGTATGGAATTTTCGGAGGGAATGCCGGCAGCCATGTTCTTGAGCTGCTGGAGCACCTGAACATGCCCGTGGTCACGACTCTGCATACTGTTCTTCGTCAGCCAGACATCCACCAACGATTTGTCATGCAGCAGATCGCCGCACGCTCCGAGCGCCTTATTGTTATGAGCGAATACTCTTCTCGCGTTTTGCGGGATGTATATGGAGTGCCAGGCGAAAAGATCGACCTGATTCCTCATGGAATCCCCGATCTGGCCTTTGTGGACCCGGATGTTTACAAAGACGCGCTCGCCATCGCGGGAAAGCTTGTATTGCTCACCTTTGGCTTGCTGTCTCCCAACAAGGGATTCGAGAGCGTGATTCGCGCCCTGCCGCGCATCCTCGCCCGCCACAGCGACGTTGTCTACGTGATCGCAGGCGCCACCCACCCCCACGTCAGGGCCCAAGAAGGGGATCGATACCGGCATCAGTTGCAGGCCCTGGCCAGGGAGGTGGGAGTGGAGCGGGAGGTGATCTTCCACAACCGGTTCTTCAGTCCCAAGGAGATGGCTGGGCTGGTGGGTTCGGCCGATATTTACATCACGCCTTATTGCCACGAGGCACAGGCTGTATCGGGGACACTGGCGTATGCCATGGGCGCGGGGAAGGCGATTATCTCGACTCCATACTGGCACGCCGCAGAACTTCTGGATGATGGACGCGGAGCGCTGGTCCCTTTCGAGAATCCAGTTGCCATCGCAGCTGCGGCAATTGAACTCCTGGACAACGATACAAAGCGCCTGGCAATGCGCAAGCGCGCTTACCTTTACGCCCGCAAGATGGTCTGGAACCGGGTAGCGCAGTCTTATATGCACTCCTTCGTTCGAGCTCGCGTCGATCGCATCCAGCTAACTCGCTTCGGGGTTTCCGCGCAAGTTGTCGAGAAGAATGTTGCGAGCCAACTCCCAAATGCCTACGCGGTGGTTTGAGGCGCGCGCTCCTCGATGACATCGCCGTGCGGAAATGAAACTTCGGCGCAATCAAACCGGCTGCATAACCTTGGGGTAGTAACCCCAGATCAAAGGAGACCTGAAATGCTCATACTCATCATTGTTCTGGTGTTGGTTTTCGGCTTGGGCGGAGGATACTACGGCTACGGCCGTTGGGGCATGGGCGGAGGCACAGGAATCGGGTTAGGCACGGTGCTGGTGATCTTGCTGGTGTGCTATCTGCTGGGGCTTTTCAGATAGGAGGATCTGCGACGGTTCCCACGACGCCACCGACGCTCTGCTCGAACCTTGGCCGTCCGAATCTTAGGCGGCGCCTTGGGTCGAGCACAGAGAGAGCGGCGGTGGCGCCGTCAGGTTTAAGATTCCCTACCGCGTGGCTTCGAACAGGAACCAAGCACGCCGCTCCGCCTCGTCAATCCAAACCTCAATCAGACTGGTGGTTGCGTAGTCATTGGCTTTAGAGGTGACCACATGCGCCGCGCGCAAGCTCTCCACAAAGGCCTTATTGTCGGCGTGGAGTTCCCTCAGCATCTCGGTCGGACCCACAAACTCCTAGTCGTTGTCCGCAATCCGTTGCAGCCGGGCAATGTGTCCTATGGAGTGGATGGTTATGCCGCCGACCTTGCGAACACGTTCGGCTATGGCGTCGGTAATGCCGAATATCTGAGTCGCATGTTCGTCGAGGAGAAGGTGGTAATCGCGGAAATGTTGGCCGCTCATGTGCCAGTGAAAGTTCTTGGTCTTGAGGTAAAGAGCAAAGGCGTCGGCAACAAGCGCGTTCAGTACGCTTGAGAGATCCTTCACATCTTCGGGTGAATAACCGTCGGGAACGAGAAGTCTGGCGGCTTGCGATTCTTTTTCGTGGATTTGTTTAGACTTGGACACAGAGGATCTCCTTTGCAGGCGAGGGCATTGGGACGTCCGGAATGGAGCGTCTGCGCCGGTTCCTCCACCCTGCAAGTGAAAGAAAGGGCATCCTGGATACTCAGCGCATGCACGCAAACGCTGGATCGAGGCACGGCAACGGGACCAACTCCCGACCAACTGATTTGAACTCCCAGCCGAATCACACGCGACGGATAAGCCACACAATCACCACAATCACAATGATTGTTCCTACCAAACCCAAACCTAACATAGCGCCTCCTAGCGGACACATAGGGCATCAAGGTTGCCCATGCAGACACGATAGGCCCTGATTCCGGCTGTCGTCTGAGCTATACCAGACAATAAGACGGATCATCGAAATGAGATCTGTGCGCTCTCCGACTTGTTGTGCCTGCTCTTTGCAAAGGGGGACAGCCTACCCCGGAGGATGACGAGGACCATGTCCAAAAACAGCGCGCAGCGAGGCGAGGCCGTAGCTGGCCGCGGCTTCGAGTTCGTAGATGCTCCGTTAGGGTTTATGCTCGATTCCGGTATCCAGCGAGGGTTCTGCTGTCGAGTCGGGCCGGTCCGATCGAACGGGGATTCCGCTGATAAGGCCCTGATAGTTTGTGAGGCGCTTGCCGAGAATCACTACTCCCTTGGACGTGATTTCATACTCGCGAATATCCTTGGCGTGATTCCCGCCGCGCATCTTGATTACCACCATGATCTTGCGAAGCTGGCCATCGATGGATACGTATCGCAGCCGGACGATGTCATCGGTGAGGAAAGAGATTGAGTAGGTACTGAACGGGAATTCCGTAAACGACTCATCCACTTCAACCGTGCTTAGAATCGTCACGCCGATTCCCGTCAAAGCGAAGATCATGCGGTAAAGCGATTCGCGAAAGTCGGCGCGGAAGCCGGGCGACAGAGCCATCTCAAAGCCGGCCAATGAATCGATCACCAGGCGCTTGGCGCCAATCTTCTGCACTGCATCGAGAATCGAGTGCATGGTCTCATCTACCGAGAGATCGAGGGGACGCAGATAGAGGATGGTGAGTTTTCCGTCTTTCTGCGGCGTCTCCAGATCCAATCCTAAACTGGCAGCGCGCTCCGCATAGGCTTGCGGGCGCTCTTCAAAGACTGCCACGATTCCCGGCTCTCCCTGGCGTATGCCTTCCGCAATGAATTGGGTTGCCAGAACCGACTTCCCGGTTCCCGAAGACCCAGCCACGAGGACACTATCGCCTTCGCGAACGCCACCACCCAGCATCTTATCCAACTCCGCGATGCCGAAGGAAAGGCGGCGATGGCTAGGCGGATTCTTCGCGTGTCCAGACAACCCAAAGGTACGCGAGAAGGCTTGCACTCCGGCATCCGTAATGCGGAATGTGTGCAGCCCCGGCACAGAGTCTTGACCGCGCAGCTTGATGATCTGCAACTTGCGCACAATTGAATTGCGCTCCGCTGTTTGGCGCAACCAGAACAAACCATCGGCGACAGTAAAGATGGGATTGTCGCGCAGCTCCTCCTCCGCATATTCACCGATCAAAAAAGTTGTGGCTTGCCAACTAGCCAGAAACAGGGCCAGCCGTTGAATGAAAGATTGCAGGTCCATATCGCTTTGCGGCTTGCGCACCATGGTGCGGAAGGAGTCCACAACGACGACGGCGGGGTTGGCCTTTTCAACTTCCTTGGTGATTTCCTCCAAGACCGCGCCCAGGTCCTTCTCCAGAACAACCTGGCTGAGGTTGATAAAGCGGATGGAGTCCGGCAGCTTGGCTGGATCGAAGAATGTGTACTGTTGCTGGTATCGCAGCATTTTTATGGTGGACTCGCCAAGGACCGTGAAATAGAGAGCAGGACGCTCTGGCGTTGCATTGGCAAACACAAACTGATGTGCCAGTGTTGTCTTCCCGCTTCCGGGAGCGCCCGCGATGATGTTGAACGAAAATTCAGGGAGACCGCCGCCCACAATTTCGTCGAGGCCCGGGACTCCGGTGGGTAGTTGGTGTATCGTCACTTTGTCTTGAGTGCTCACTCATTTCTCCCATTCTCGGAATTGCGATCGTCGAAGGCTGCGCCTGGCCACGTAACCCGCAGCAGGCTCAATACTATGGCTTCACCAAGGAAGAGAAGAAGCAGGCCGAGTATGCGGGCGATGAGGATGATTTCCCCTTCACCGGCCTGGGACTCGCCAGCCCGATCCTTATCAATGTCGATTGGATGTTCAATCTCGCCCAGGTCCCGTTCAAGCCCATGTAATTCACCATCCGAAGAGACCCGCACCGCGTCAAGGCTGGGAGCTTCTGTTCTGGCCAACGCCAAGGCGCGAGAAGCGATTGACTCAAAACCAGCAACTCCAGCAAACTCACTCAGACCGTCGCGCAGTTTCTCATAGACGCGGAGGGTCGCGGACTTCCTCGGCTCAGTGGTCCTGGTCGCAACAGCTTCGCAAGCAACGAGACGGTGGGCTAGATCTCGAATTTTTGGAGGAGTCGTCATGTTCAGTCGTGCTTTGTTCCAGTTTGCAGGTTCTGGTAACCGCCGCGCGCTTTGCAGGCGCCGGTACGACGATTGTGTCTCTCCTTGAAGTGCCTCCGCGTTTGGATGTTCAACATCCAGATCCGCTCTGGACGTAGCGCTCGCGAAACTCAATTCACATAGCCATTCGTTTGTGGAAGCGGTGCGTCTTGTTGCGAGCCGCCTGCCTTGCTTCGGATGAGTGTGAAAACGTCCAAAACTGTAGCAATACTGCGAATGTTCCACGCGGCACTGACGAGTCCCTGTTCCATATCGGAATGTTTGTCCGCCAGGGTTTCAATACGTTCGCTCACACTCCTCAGCCGGTCAATTTCTCGCAGAAGATCCTCGAAAGCCCCAGCCGTTGCCGGCCCATCGACCGCCGAGGCTCTAGTGTCCTCTGTGGTTGTGGCCGACTCTCTACTGACGTGAACCTGAAGACGCAAATCTTCTATCAACCGCAGCGTTGTTGCCTCGCCAAGGAAGGTAAGAAACAGCCCGAGCAGTTGCGCAATCAGAATGATTCCGGCCTCGCCATCCTCAACCGCGCCCGATTGGGATTCAACTTCGCCAAGACCGCGCAAGTCTCCATTCGCCGTAACCTGCACCGCGCTGAGCCGGGGAGATTGCGACTTGGCCAGAGCCAAGGCACGAGAAGCGAGCGCCTGAAAACCGTCAACTCCCACGGGTGCGCCCAGTTGCCGGCGCAACTTTTCATAGACGCGTACAGTTGCAGGTTCGGTTTGCAGGGAGGTCGTACCTGCTTCGGCCTCGCAAGCAACGAGGCTGCGGGCCAAATCACGCGTCTTCTGTGGAGGAAGCATCGGTTCCATTCTTTCTTAACACACTACGCTTCGCCTTGTAAGGTGAAGCGGCTGTCGCAATGATACTCTCAGGCTGATTGCTCTGGCGGGGAGATCCCTGAGCGCTTCACCAGACTCCATTTTGACCGCACGAAAACCAAGGTACCTGAAGTATTTCCCAAAATGGTGAGCAAAAGTGAACAGCACTTCTCCAACCGGCGTATAGTTGGAGGCGAGAGCCGGGGTTTTAGTGTGCCCGCCATGAATCTTTACATATCGGGCGCCTGCCTTGGTCACCACGTGGCAATGCGGTTGCGCGCCCCTCCGGCGGCGCATCGTGCAAAGGCCGCAACAGGATGGAGGCGCTTCAATGGTCGAACTTGAAAAGCCGGGATTCGATGCTGCCGCCTTCCTGGCGAGCGCCGGTCTGGGACGAAGGATCGTCCAATTCGCACCAAAAGATGCCTTCTTTTCGCAGGGAGACCCTGCGGACTCGGTTTTTTATCTTCAGAAAGGCCGCGCAAAGGTCACGGTCGTTTCCGCAGCCGGGAAGGAAGCTACCATCACGCTGATCTCCTCAGGTGAATTTGTGGGGGAGGCAGCGCTTGCGGTCATGTCTGGACTGCGTTTGTCCACGGCTACGGCCATTACCCCCTGCACCGCTCTCAAAATAGGCCGGGACGAGATGATCCGGGTGATGCATGAGGAGCATAGCTTCTCAGACCTCTTTTTGAAGTTCATGCTGGAGCGCAGCATGCGCATCCAGGCCGATCTTGTGGATCAGCTATTTAACTCGAGCGAAAAGCGCCTTGCACGGATTCTGCTGTTGATGGCGGAATTTGGCAAGCCGGGCGAACCTGAACAATACATTCCCAAGATCTCGCAAGAGACTCTGGCGGAGATGATCGGCACCACCCGCTCCCGCGTCAGCTTCTTCATGAACCGGTTCCGCAAGCTCGGCTTTGTCGAATACAACGGGCGCATCAGGGTTCACAAGTCGCTGCTGAATGTGGTCCTGCTTGATCAATTGCCGGAGGGTAACCCCGAACGACCTATAGGTTCGACCAGTCCACAAGGTTCCTCAAAGGCGGCCAGCCGTATGCGGTGAGTGCGGTGCTTGGCCCGCAGTCCCTTCGGCATTGGCTTCCGGTAGAAAATCCGGAACCGCTTCCAGATCGACGGTTGAGTTGGCGCAGGCTCGGGGAGTCTGCTTAACGCTTGATCCCTCCATTGCCGAGCTTGAATCTTCGCTGCTTCGACCGCTCCTGGGTACCGCAAGTATCCAGCCGGACAAATCCGGCGGGATGACGCTGGCCGGCGGCTACGAGCGGCGCAGAGTGAGCGGAACGCCCTTGGTGAGCCTGGGGTTCCTGGATTTGAATTAGAGCCAGAACGAAGTGTGCAATATTGACCAGTCCGCGTCCAGCAGACCGCGTCAACCTTATCTCCGTTCGCTGAACGGAGCGATCGGGCGCAAGAGCTTGCCCAATGACGGGGTGATTGAGATGGAAGACCCTCGGTGCAGGATCGCGGCAACTGAGATGGATGACCCTCGGTGCAAGGGCCTGCTCAGTGGCGTGGTGATTGAGATGGAAGACCTTCGCTGCAAGAGCCTGTTCTATCTCGTGGCGCTTGAGATGGAAGATCCTCGGTGCAAGAGAGCGACGGTTGAAATGGAAGACCCACGCTGCAAGAGCGGGCTCATGATCTGGTGATTCAGAGGTTAAATGAGTTGCCACACCCGCACATCAAGCGGGTCGGCCGCGCCCTCAATGCCATACGCTGGCGCGTTTCAGACAAATGCCTAGCCCAGCTTGGACCCGGCTGCACGCCTGCGCGCGGCAGCGAGCAATTCCGACCAGCTTTCAGCAACCCGATCGTTAGACACTAGTTGATAGAAGGCTCTACATTAGGGGAAAAAGCCTTCCAAGGGAGGATCTTGCCAGGTCGCAGACACTCAAATACAAGAAACTCTCGATGGATCTCAACTCATTGAAACCCGCAACTGAACAAAGGAGAACTTCACTATGAAACTGAGCACGGACGACAAGGCAACAGGGAAGTTTCACGAAGTCAAAGGCGCAATCAAGCAGAAGGCCGGCCAGATTGCCGGGAATCCCTGCCTGGAAGATAAGGGCAGAACCGAGAAGTACGCAGGTAAGGTTCAGAACTTTGTCGGCAAGGTTGAGAAGGCTGTCGGGGAATAAACGAATTGATACCGAAATCAGCTACGAGAGGTAAGGACAAAATGTCGCAATCCGTGTTGGAACAAGTGGGCGAACAGATTGACAAAACAGCGCATGAGGCTTCGCGAGCGGCGTCCGCCGTTACAAATGCGCTTGAGGATGGTGTCAAAGCAGCGCGGCGTGCCGCAAAACATGGCGGCTATGTCGCTACAGAGTTGCTCGACGACACAAAAAGGCGCGTACAAAGGCATCCAATTGAAACCGTTGTGGCGACATTCGCGGTAGGCATCGTGGCTGGAGCAGCGATCGGCTGGATGGCCAGGCGAAGACAGTACTAGCAGCGGAGCGAATACGTGAGAGCGGGTTCAGTACGCTGGGCCCGTTTCTACCGATGGCTTATATTCTCCAATTGCTGCATTTTGCCGTCCCCAATGCAAGCCGGCAAAGAGAGTGTGCAATTGTGAATGGTTGTCAGGAGTCACCGGCCCATTCCCAGATCGCGCCTATGGCCATCCTTTTTCCGCAGCAGCGACGGTTCAATGGTCTGCAATGGGGGCTGTTCAGGGGCAAGCGTTGGCGCGGGATGAGGCGACGCTTGTTCTCTCGCCAGTTCAGTTACCGATGGCCGCGCCGTGGAGGTACCGAGCAAGCCGCGCAGTTGCTCACGATCACTGGTGACCACAACGATTTCCTGGCGGCCACGCGAGGCCCCGACGTAGAACAACTCCTGCTTCATCGCATCGGCGGAAAGAATTACCGCATCCACCGTTTTTCCCTGGCTGCGATGCGCGGTAATCGCATAGCCGTGATCGAACTCGTGGTAATTGGCGGGCAGCGTCCTGCCATCCTCAAGGAGAATGCGGCCGCCATCGACATCGCGCACTTTCACCAGTTCGCCATTGATGGCTCGGAAGCCCCCACCGCCGCGATTGCCCGTCAGCAGTAACCTGTCGCCGGGAGCCACTTCGATCTGCTGGCATTCATGCACAGAAAAAGATCGCGCCTGTGTTGGACTCACCATGCGCTCCCTGCCGTTCTGGTCTCTGGCAACAATGCCCAACTTGTCTGTCCGCTCGACAATCAGCGCCTCATGCTTTTCCACTCCATGCGAAGAGCGATGGAAGAGCAGGACTTGTCCTGACTTGTAGTTCACGAGGTCTTTCTTTTGCGCCTCGGTCCATTGCAGCGGCACATAACGCTCGGCGACAATGCCGCGATCCAGTTCGCCGCGTTGCTTCATGTCCTTACGGATAGCATCGGTAATCTTGCCGATCTCGTCATGCGTTCCGGCAACCACCAGAACCGTGCGACTTGAGTCCGACGTGAGCGCCCGATAGGCGGATGCCACCGCTTGCGCACGCTCCAGATACGGAACCTCACGAACGGCGCCAAGCTGCTCCAGCTTTTCAAATCCCTGCTCCGGCGAATGCCGCAGCGTCTGTATGGCATCCCGATATTGCGCCTGCGTTTGCCGTTGCACAGCCATCAGTGAAACGCTCTTCATCCGCGATTCCTGTTCCAGAATGCGCAGGGCGTCCGACGCCTCGACACTTTGAAGTTGCCGCGTATCCCCGGAAAACAGAATCCGCGCGTCTTCGCGCTCCGCCAATTTAAGCAAGCCTTCCATTTGACGGCCTGAGACCATGCCCGCTTCATCCACAACCAGCACTCTGCCATGCAGCGCGGCCTGCGCCTTTGGGTCCTCCAGCAATCGCGAGATCGTCATCGCATCGCGAAAGCCAACCTTCTGCAACTCCTCGACCGCGCCGCGCGTTGGCGCAGCGGCCAAAACTTCGCGACCGGCCTCGCGTAAACTGCGGGCGATTTCCGTGAGCGCAGCGGTCTTGCCGGTCCCGGCGGCTCCGCGCAGATTGACGGCGAAATCCTGCGAGCCCAGTATCTGATGAACGGCCCGCAGTTGTTCCTCTCGCAGTCGCTCTGATGGGCTGAATTTGAGCTTCCCGCCCAGGCGTTCATAGCGCCCAATACCACTGTCCACCGCTGCAACCATGCGCTGTTCGCGTTCAAGACCTTCTCGCGTGGCCAGATTATTCCCGGCTCGGATAAGTGAACCCTGCAACTGTTCCAGCTCCAGGGCACCTCGCAGTTGACGGCGATCAATCTTACCGCGCCCGTACCGCAGGGCCTCCGTCATCAACTCGTGCTCGCGCACAACCGAACTGCGCTCGAAGAGATGCTCTTTCGCGTGTTGGAGCGACTCCGCTGCCTGAGTGGGTTCATTCGGAATCTCACCGGCACGATCAACAGACTCTTCGTGCAGATGTCTCAGCACACGGCGTTCTTCAGGCAACAGTCTTGCCTGCTGCTGTTTCCTCAATCTATCTGTGGATATTTCCGTCAGTTTGTCTGCGCGGGATTCACGGACGAGCATGGCAACTTCATTATTTGTCGGCTTGCGGCCATGCTCCACGGTGAATCGTTCGATAGCGGCATCTCGCTGTGCGCTGCGCACGCTGTACTTTTCGAGCAATACATCGGAAACGCCGCAAATCTCGAAGCCGTGATCTCTGCCTTTGGAATCGCGGCGCGACTCAATCTCATATCCCAGGCCATATACTTCACGTGCCAGCGCGTTCCGGTAAATCTCCGTCAGATACGCACGGCGCTCATACAAGCCCGATGCTTGCAATGCCTTCCAGCGGCCCTCCACGCCGTCGAAGGTCAAATTGGCTGTAACGGCGTGGGTGTGCAGTTGCGGATCAAGTTCACGGCTGGTGTCGTGCCGGTACGCGGCCACGATCCAGTTTGCCGTTGCCCTGTCCTCGTTCGCACCATTCAGCCGGACACGCGCGGCAGCATAGTGTTCTGCCTCGGCCAATGCCTCACGGACAGCTTTGTCATGGGCGGCAATCAATCGCTCATCCCCGCCGACGAGTGCCTGAATCGAAACCGACTTCGGCGCGGAGAATGTCAGATCGTATAGTGATCTCCCTTTGCTCTGTTCGCTTCCATTTGCATCAATGCGGTCAGCACTGTGGCGAGGGCGGAGGAATTCTCCAGTCTCTGGATGCAACCCCTCTCGAACTGCCTCAAATTGCTCCCGCGTTACCTCTCCACGCAGACCCAGCAACTCCGCACCCTGGCCATGCCATTCACCTTGTACACGACGGCCTTCATCGTAGTAGTCGCTGTGTTCCAGATGCCGTTGAGCATATCCAGCACCACCCGTCATGGCTCGCAAAGTCAGCACAACTCGACGGTAACCCTGTTCGAAATTCAAATGCAACGGGCTGTGTCACGACACCCTGCTGAGAAACACCCCTATGCGGAAACCAGAAGAGCGCAATATGCAAATCCTCATGCACTCTGGCTATATATGGAGATGCAGTAAAGGCCAATCTAACATCGTGATCTTCCAAAGCCGCCAGATTCTGCGAGCATCAATTGGAGAAAACACGCAGAAAAACACTCTCGCTGCGCTCGCTTTGAAGGAAGACACCATCCCTAAGCCTGACGGCTTAGCGATGGTGAATCACTCCACTGAGATCGAACGGAATTCGGACAACATCGAACAGTGTTCGGAGATGATCGAAGAGTGTTCGCACTGCGTTCGAGGATCAAGAAACCTGCCGGAAGAGCTTCCGACGGCTCAATCTCCCAACGCGGCGACGATCTGCCGCGCACACAGTACGTGCCCAAGCGCCGGCATTCGGGTACGAATTCTGCTCGAAGGCGCCAGCTCCCTCTCTCTTGGAAGATGCGCTGAAGATGCTATGCGGGAGTAGTCTGTGTTTGATTTTTCAATTTATGGACGAATGCAAGGTAGGCCACCATCACGCGAAATGCCTTGGACCGATTCACCCCGCCGAGAATCTCCCCACCAACTCTTTCCAGTTCGTCGGCAATCTCGAACGTCAATGGAAATACGAACGCGGTATCGATGCTCTGAAATGGAATGTTCAGCCACTGGTTGTTGTAAAACGCAACAAGCTGCGCCTGCGCGGCCTTGGTTTTGAAACTCATGATGATGTGTTCAGCCAAAGCATTCTTTCGTCGGATTTTGAGCACGGCAAAAAGTTGGTTGAAATGGGCCTTGGTGAATTTGGAATCGATGGTGAGCCGGAGTTGAGTGCGCTCCTCTGCGGGAGAAACGATTCTGCGCTTCGGTCGGGTTGCAGCCTTCTTCGCGGCAGGCATAGGGTTTCCTTGTCGATATGTATCTTACAGCATTAGTATATGAGAATGGAAGGCCGCGCTGCAAACGATTGTTGCGAAAGGAGTTCACCCGAAGGATGCGCTGGGGGGTGTAGTGGGTTCATTGCATGAAGAGGCGAACGATTCAAGCCGAATGGATCACGACAAATCTAACCGTGGAGGGAAAGGGAGAAAAGGAATTGACTATGGAAACGCGATAATTGCGTCCTCCCGACCACTATGAATGCTTCGGCCTCCAAGCACACTTGGTTGCGCCCGGAGCAGCTTTACTCATCACCATTCACAGATGAGTTCACCGCAGGCCCAAACACCATCTTCACCGAGGAGGCAGCAATGCAGGCTCTGATTTCAACGTTGTCCGCGATTAGACTGAACGCCGCCGGAGCTTGACACTATTTCAATGACACTGAAGGCCGGCCAGGAATCAACCGGCGAGCTGCTGCTGAATCCACTCGTCGAGGACGGATGCGCGGAAGCGCCAGACCTTGCCGATCTGCAAGCCGCGAATCTCTCCTCTCCGTGCCATCCTTTGGAGCGACTTAGGATGGATTTTCAAGATCGCTGCCGCCTGGTCCGAGTCAAGCAGTGGCTCTGCGGCGAATGCGTTGGTCGGAAACGCCTGCAAGCGGGTCCTCGAATACTCGGCATCAGCAGCGGCGGCCGACTGAGTTTTCTCCGGAACGCCCCGCACGGTTAATCTGTCTTCGCCCGGAATAGCCTCGTGCAGATAGTTCCGTGCCCCATTGCCAGCGACTGGAGAATAGCTCTCTGCCGCACGACGATCCTCTTTTGTAAGCGTCCTGAGTTCCCCTCTTGACTTGAGAGAGATTCCATCTCTTGAAGTGTCCACTTCTTTTTGGTGGACACTTCAAGAGTGTGTCTAGGCGGCTTGGCAGGATTGGGTCTGTAGTGA
>Ga0187851_10000668_pt1 | contig 34430 bp, 26 predicted proteins | sample June2016WEW_6_10_FD_132997 | JGI IMG/M metagenome (GOLD analysis project Ga0187851, IMG submission 132997) | Peatland microbial communities from SPRUCE experiment site at the Marcell Experimental Forest, Minnesota, USA - June2016WEW_6_10 | ecosystem: Environmental > Terrestrial > Soil >...
CTAAGAAATCCCAAACGCGTTCCACCGAATCAACCGGTACCCGCTCGTCGGGCGAGTGCACCATTTCGAGCGTCGGCCCTATGGAGAGCATATCCATTCCCGGATATTTATCGCCGATGATCCCGCATTCGAGCCCGGCATGGATGGCTTTGACAACTGCTTCCTTTTTAAACTTTTTCCGGTATACCGCCCGCGCCGTTTTCAGGATCGACGATGCGAGATTGGGCTGCCAGCCGGCGTAGCCGTCCCCGTGGCTGACAGATGCGCCGACAAGATCGAATGCGGCGCGTACCGTTGCGACGATATCCGCCTTTTCACTCTCCACCGAGCTGCGCTGACTGGTTTCGATCACAACGGCATTTTTTGTCGTGGATACCCTGGCAAGGTTCGTGGAGGTCTGGACAAGGCCGGGAATAACGGCATTCATGCTGATCACTCCGTTCGGCAGCACATAGAGAAGATCCCGAATCGCGTCCGCCGAAGCCCGTTTCAAGACCGGACTCTTTTTGCTTCGTAGTTTCTCGATCGTAAGTTTAATGCCGGGATCGGTCGCCACGTATTCATGATTGTAAATTTTGGCGAGTTCCCGAACCGTTCGCGAAGCCGCGTCGAGCGATTCTTCAGGCACGGCGATAACCGCTTCCGCCTCACGGGGAATGGCATTACGTTTGTTGCCTCCGTCAATGGACGAGAGACGTGCACCGCATGATGCAAGCGCTTCCAAGGCGCGGTTCATGAGTTTGATCGCATTGGCCCGCCCGCGATGGATATCGAGCCCGGAATGCCCGCCGCGTAACCCGGTTACTTTCAGCAGAAATAACCGGTGCCGTGCCGGCAAAGGCTCGAACGCGACCGGCGCTTCTCCCCTGCTGTCCATGCCGCCGGCGCACCCGACGCAGAGCACGCCCTCCTCTTCGGAGTCAAGATTGATGAGAATGCGCGCCCGTAGAAAATTGTTCCTCAGATTATGCGCACCGGTAAGCCCGGTCTCCTCATCGACAGTAAACAGGAACTCCAGAGGTCCATGCTTGACAGAAGAATTTTCCATCAAGGCAAGCCCGGCCGCAACGCCGATGCCGTCGTCCGCGCCAAGAGTCGTACCGTCGGCAGTAATGAAGCCGCCCTGTCGCCGCAGAACAATCGGATCCCTTTCGAAATCGTGAACCGTGGCGGCATTTTTTTCGCACACCATATCGAGATGACTCTGAATGACGATCCCGGGCGCACGTTCCCGTCCTTTTGAGGAACGCTTACGCACGACAACATTGCCATACGAATCGGTGAGCGCTTCGAGCCCGAGTCGCTGTGCGACCCCTGCCACCCAAGCGGAAGCTTTTCCCTCATGTTTTGAACCTCGCGGTATACCGCTCAGCTCGGCGAAATACCGCCAGAGCGGTTCGGGCCGCAACCCGTCGATTGCATTGTTCATAGTTCGACAACCTTATCGTGCATTGGATGAAACTAATCCGATACTGATGCCGTCGGAATCATTACCGTGCTCCTTGATCGATGCAATCACTGGCCGGGGTTCAAGCCCCGCCATTCGCGGCTTGAACCCCGGCAGAATCCACGCTCTTCACACGGTACCTGATAATCGTGAAGTAATTCTTCGGATTTCCGCGAAAAAACATTCCGGGCCCTTTGAGGTATTCCTCCTCATGTTCGCCGAACATAACCAGTCCCTTGTCATGAATAAAATTCCGAAGCCTGATAATGTCTTCCGTTTCGCTATCGTAGGAGCCAATATGGAGGATCTCCGCAACCTCCCCGTAATCCCACGTTTCAACGCTTACCGAAAGCCCGGGCGGAGGCGCGGGTAGTTTGGGATCAACGATCGAGTCCGGAATCGGCATGGCATACCGACCGATCCACGCAGATTGCGGCACCGAATCCGGAATGGGCCAGCGTGCGCGCGGGTATGCCATCCGAGGCCCGCCCAGAGGAACGCCCTTCAATCCGTAATACGTTCGCATTAAAAAACCGAATGTTTTTTTACCGACTTTCTCCGGGCTGCCCTTCGCCTCCACCACGAGCACCCGTTGCGATGGCTTGACACGAATCGCCGGATCGCGGAGACTATCGAAGCGGGAGAGGTCCGGGGCCTGCAATTTCATGAAAAAAACTGCCGCACCCACGATAAGAAGCGCGGCGAAGGCCGAAACTATTCCTTTGGATTGCATGGCTACCTCCTGACAGGGGAAGTGCGGTGCTGTGCTGCGACAAAAAGAGCGCCGAAGAAAATATACGCTTGCAGGATAGCTGATTCACGTGAGAGGTATCCTTTTTCCCCATTCTGCGGCTCTTTTGGCCGTAATCTTGAATATACTCAGAATTAATATGATAGGCAATATCCGTATCATTCAGGAGGGTGCATTGAGACAGGGAACTTCCGGGCCAACTTGACAATTGTAGGAAACCCGCGGAAGGTCGCCTGCACGGAAAGTTTTTTTTCGAAAACCGCATTGGAGAATTTTGATTCATGCTGCATCTTCTGGCAAAGCCAGAAAATCTCGCGACCGTGCGTATTGAACAAATCAATGCCCGATGTCAACCCCAGGAGAAGCTTCCGGGACGTTTCGGGCAAGGGCTCCTTGAGGAAGCCCACCACGAGCGTTGGCGCGGAGTTCAGGTCGGAGTCGGCAAACGGCCTCTGCCGGGCTATGGCCGTGACCTCGGCATCGGTCCGGATAAACGCGGCGACTTTGTAGCCAAGCAATGTATGCAGTCGTTCTTCAATGTGGCGCTCTAACGAAGAGGCATTCGCGCTCTTTGCCTCGAAGATAACGTTGCCACTTGCAATGAAAGTCTCAACGTTTGCAAATCCTAGTTCATGGAAGCACGATGTCAATTCATGCATCTTGACGACATGACCGCCGACATTGATTGCCCGGAGAAAGGAGACATAGCGGGGCATGGATAATAATCCTCTTCCTCAATATTTAATGCAATGGCATGATTGCTGGATTCGATCTGGCGATTTTATTGTATTTTTTGTTCTTCAAAAGGTTCAGGACGAACTTAGTTTTATAAAAATAGCTATAGGTGTACCGTTCGCGGTACGTCTTATTGAACCATGGCGCCTCTTTTTGAGAGGTTGCCTTTAAAAATTTTCCCTCGCCCGCGACAATCCGATTCGATGCATATTCTCCACCTTTGCTACTCCTTCCTGCCGGTAACCCAGAACTGGGTTTACAACCAGATTATTTTCAACGAAGGGTGCCGGTCAACGGTGCTCTGTCGCTATCGAACAAATGAGGACCAATTCCCGCACGATGCCGTCGTTGCAGCCTACCGAAACCACTCTCTTAGCGCATATATCGGCCTTTTCCTTGCGCGGGTTACGGCCTCGTACCCCGAGGAGCTACCTCTTCGCCTCATCAAATCAGTCAAGCCCGACCTCATCCATGGCCATTTTGCCACCGAATCCTTCAGGTACCTTACGGCAATCAGGCAGAGCGATCTTCCACTGATAACCACTTTTTATGGGATTGATATCAGCAAACTTCCGCTCCGCCCGATTTGGCGCGACCGCTATGCCAAGCTTTTCGAGCTGGGCGCCGCCTTTATCGTTGAAGGCGATTACATGGCGAACAGGCTGGCCGAACTTGGCTGTCCTGCCCGGAAGATCTACTGCATACCCCTTGGGGTCGATATTCAGGAGTTTGGTAGACTCAGGCGGCATCGCGAGGCGGATCCGCGCCCCTTGCGAATTCTCCATGTCGGTCTCGGACGCGAGAAAAAAGGGTCAATGGATGCGACCGAGGCCTTTATTACCGTAGCAACCCGCAATAAACATATCCGTCTCGACATAGTCGGCGACGGCCCGTTCCGGCAACCAGTCGAAAAACGCATTCAGGAAGCCGGATTGTCGGATCGATGCATTTTTCACAGCTATCTACCCGTTGCCCGATACCGTGAGATCATGGGGCGAAGCGACATCCTGATCGCGCCGAGCGTCAGGGCGGCGGATGGCGATGATGAAGGTGGCGCGCCCGTAACCGTGATTGAGGCACAGGCAGCCGGCATTGCAGTGTGCGGTACAACGCACTGCGATATTCCCATGGTCGTGCAGCATGGACAAACCGGTTTGCTGGTCGCGGAACACGATGTGGCGGGTCTGGCCTCTGCACTTCAAAAACTGTGCAGCGACGCTGACCTTCGCAACAGGATGGGCATCGCCGGCGCCGATCGCGCCGCAACGCGGCATGATATCCGACTCCAGGTCAAGAGTATAGCGCAGGTGTATGAAAAATGCCTGGCGTTGAGGTAGCAACTGTTTTTCTAGCATCATATGTTTGCCTCGATCAGTGCCTTTTTCGTATTTTTTGAGAAGTTAGGCGTGAAATCTCTTTCATGAGAAAATATGGCAAGGTAGGTAGTAACCCCATCTTCCCGTTCAAGAAGGGGGAAGTGGGGATTTTGTTGTTCTTATTTTCTGTGCAGGGTCTTTTCTCGTCGACCTTCGCGATGTAAGAGATATACTATCACCAAAACGAATTTTCGGGCGATTAGCTCAGTTGGTTAGAGTACTACCTTGACATGGTAGGGGTCACAGGTTCGAGCCCTGTATCGCCCATTTTCCTTTTTCCGCGCCCTTCCCTTCCGCGGCTTTTATTACGATACAATGGGTGGGGAGTGTTGTCGTTCGCTCCGGCGACAGGGCAAGAGCCGAAGCTACGCTATTGTTGACGTCGGATGAATAAAATTTATGAATATTTCCTTACCAGACGGTAAAATTCTCGACCTCGCCGCCGGAGCAACGGCGCTTGACGGCGCTGCCGCCATCAGCCGGAGCCTGGCGGCAGCGGCGATTGCGGCGAAAATCAACGGAACGCCCGTGGACCTCTCAAGTTTGCTCCACGACGGCGACCGTCTTGAATTGCTCACCTTTGATTCGCCTGAAGGCAAATCGGTTTTCTGGCACTCTTCCTCGCATATTCTGGCGCAGGCGGTTCAGGAGCTGTTCCCTTCGGCAAAGGTTGCCATCGGTCCGTCCATTGACAACGGCTTTTATTACGATTTCGATGTCGAGCGGCCTTTTTCTCCCGACGACCTTGCCGCCGTCGAAACGCGCGCGCGTGAAATTGCCGGCCGCAAGCTTAAAATCGAGCGATTTGAACCTACGCTCGATGAGGCGCGAGGCTATTTCGAATCGAGGAAAGAGCCCTATAAAGTGGAACTTCTTCAGGATATCCAGGGCTCCCCGAGCATGTATCGGCAGGGAACATGGCAGGATCTTTGCAGGGGTCCTCATGTGCCGAATACCGGCTGCGTAAAAGCGATTAAAATTCTTTCGACCGCCGGCGCTTACTGGCGGGGCAGCGAAAAGAACAAGATGCTGCAGAGGATCTACGCCATTTCATTCCCGAAAGAGTCAATGCTCAAGGAGTACCTGCAAATGATCGAGGAGGCGCAGAAGCGGGACCATCGCCGCCTCGGCAACGAGCTCGACCTCTTTTCCATGAACGAGGCGGTGGGACCGGGACTCGTTCTCTGGCACCCCCGGGGCGGCCGCCTGCGCACGATCATCGAAGATTTCTGGCGCAGGGAGCACTACCGAAATGGCTACGAACTTGTTTATTCGCCCCACATCGGCCGGGGCTATCTGTGGGAAACCAGCGGCCATCTTGATTTCTACCGCGAAAACATGTATTCGTCCATGGAAATTGATGAGCAGGAATATTATGTCAAGCCGATGAACTGCCCGTTTCACATCATGATGTACAAGCATGACGTGCGCTCCTATCGCGACCTGCCGCTACGGTGGGCGGAACTAGGCACAGTTTACCGGTACGAAAAGAGCGGCGTGCTCCATGGTCTTTTGCGCGTGCGCGGATTCACCCAGGATGACGCCCATCTCTACTGCCGGCCCGACCAGATGCCCGGTGAGATCCGCACCGTGCTGCGCTTCTGTATTTTCATGCTGCGCTCGTTTGGCTTCGACAAGTTCAAGCTTTATCTCGCCACGCGGCCGAAGGAGAAGTCGGTCGGCGAGGAGAGCCAGTGGATTGACGCGACGAGCGCGCTTCGGGCGGCGATTGAAGCCGAGGGACTTGAATGGGAGCTCGATGAGGGTGGCGGTGCATTTTACGGTCCGAAAATCGATATCAAAATCAAGGATGCGTTGAACCGGGAATGGCAGTGCTCCACCATCCAGTTTGACTTTAACATGTCGGAACGATTCGACCTGACGTACATCGGGCCGAACAACGAAAAACTCCGGCCGTACATGATCCACCGCGCTCTGCTCGGATCGCTGGAACGGTTTATGGGTGTGCTCATCGAACACTATGCCGGCGCATTCCCGCTCTGGCTGGCGCCGGTCCAGGTCAAGGTACTGCCGATTTCGGAAAAGTTCATTGACCATGGTCGTGCCATTGTACAGCAGTTGCGCGCTCACGAGATCCGGGCCGAGCTCGATGAGCGTAATGAAAAAATAGGGTACAAAATAAGAGACGCCGAAGTCAAGAAAATTATTTATATGGCCATTATCGGAGAAAGGGAGATCCTGAATGGCACTGTTTCCGTGCGTCGCCATGGCAAAGGCGACCAGGGTTCCCTGCCAGTCCGGGATTTTCTTGCTTTGCTGCATCAGGAGCTATCGCCCGAAGCGGCGACATTATAACACCATTCAAACTGGAGGTATTTATCAATCGTTTTCGATTGCCCCCGAGAAGAGACGATGATACCCGTATCAACAATGAAATCAGGGTACCGCAGGTCCGGGTTATCAGCAGTGAAGGAGAACCGCTTGGCATTATGCACGTATCCGAGGCTCTTACTCGAGCGGCGGCAGTCGAACTGGATCTGGTCGAAATCTCCCCGAATGCGGACCCGCCGGTATGCCGCATCATGAATTACGGCAAGTTTAAATATGAAAAATCGAAAAAAGCGAAGGAAGCGAAGAAAAAACAACATGTAATGCACCTTAAGGAGATCAAGCTGCATCCGAAAACCGATGATCACGATTTTGATTTCAAAATGGATCATGCCAGGAAGTTCTTGATCAAAGGGGACCGGGTTAAGATAACCGTCGTCTTCCGCGGCCGCGAAATTACCCATATCGATTTTGGCGCGCGCATGCTCGAACGGGCATCAAATAACATTGCCGATCTCGGGACGGTTGAAATGAATGCGAAAATGGAAGGGCGTAATCTTATTTCGATTTTTGTACCGGATAAAATAAAAATCCGTGATTTTCTGCGCAAACAGGAAATCGAGCGAAAGCGGAATGAAAAACAGGCCATAGGCGATCCGAATTCAGTTTCAACACCATTATCTTAAATCTTATTAATTAACAAGGGAGCAGATTCATGCCGAAAAAAAAGAACCGAAGTTCAGCAAAGAAGCGTTTTATCATCACTGCAGATGGGCATATCAAGCACAAGCAAGCTTACAAAAGCCACATTCTTAATAAGAAAGACCGGAAGAGAAAGCGCGGCTTGCGTAAATCGGCCCTTATTTTCAAAGGGTTTGAGAAAAAAGTCCGCTCCATGATCGAAGCCTGAAGTCCCGGTACGTAAAAGATAATCAACCTTAAAGGAGTAGAATATGCCCAGAGCTAAAAACCGCGTTGCATCGCGAGCGAGAAGAAAAAAGATCATCAGTCATGCAAAGGGGTACTTCGGGAGGAGAAAAAATAATATCACCCTCGCGAAGGACGCCTTTTTCCGGGCCGGGAAATTCGCCTACCGTGACCGTGCGCAGCGCAAACGTCAGTTCCGGTCACTATGGATCGTCCGCCTCAATGCGGCGGTCCGGCAATACGATCTCGCTTACAGCGATTTTATCGCGGGCCTGAAAGCCAAGAATATCGAGCTCGATCGCAAGAGTCTGGCCTATCTGGCCCTGCATGAGCCCGAAAGCTTTAAAAAAGTGGTTAAACTGGTAAAGTCGTAGAGGGACATCGCTCAAAATTGACTTTCCCGCCTTTCGACAAGCTCGGAACGGGCGGGAACCAGCCAAATTCAAAGAAAATTTCGGTGCATGGTAAGCTTGTCAAACCGGGAACGAAATTTTTAGAGGTCAACTCAGGGGAATTCTGCATGACTACGGGTGTTGCATTTTATGCTTAAACCTATTGCTGAATTGCTCCGGCAATCTCAAGCCGAACTCCAGGATATAACCGATTCGGAAGGGGCGGAAAGGTTTCGAATTAAGTGGTTAGGCAAGAAGGGCCTTGTCCGTTTGCATTTCAAAAGCATTGTTGAGGCGCCGGAAAATGAGCGGAAAGCCTTAGGCGCGCGACTTAATGAACTGTATTCTTTGCTTGAATCTGCGTTGGAAAAATACTCATCCAGGACTGTCGCTGCAAAGAAAAATGAGCCGGGGATCGATTGCACGTTGCCGGGATTCCCTTTTCCACGCGGTTCCCTGCACCCCCTCATGACCGTCAGAAACCGCATCCGTGACATTTTCACCGGCATGGGATTTACCGTCGCCTATGGGCCAGACATCGAGAGCGACTACTACAACTTCGAGGCGCTCAATTTTCAGCCCGACCATCCCGCCCGTGACATGCAGGACACTTTTCATATCGCCGAAAAGATACTCCTTCGTACGCACACGTCACCGGTTCAGATTCGCGTCATGAAATCGCAGAAACCGCCGATCCGAGCCATCATGCCGGGACGAGTCTACCGAAACGAAGAAATCTCGGCCAGGAGCTACTGCATGTTCCATCAGGTCGAGGGGCTCTTCATCGACGAAAATGTGAGTTTTGCGGATCTCAAAGGGACGCTTTTTGCCTTTGCGCGCACCTTTTTTGACGACAAGACCCGTCTGAAGATACGGCCAAGCTTCTTTCCTTTTACCGAGCCAAGCGTCGAAATCGATGTTGAGTGCTTTCTATGCAAAGGAGCAGGCTGCAGCATCTGCAAACAGGGCGGGTGGCTCGAAATTCTCGGCGCAGGCATGATCCATCCTAATGTGCTGCGAAGCGGCGGCATTGACAGCGAAAAATATACCGGGTTTGCCTTCGGCATAGGCATCGAGCGCATTGCATTGCTCAAGTACGGTATCGACGATATCCGTCTCTTTTTTGAAAACGACGTTCGTTTCCTCCGTCAATTCTCGTAAAGTATCGCTATGAAAATCGTCAGCAGTTGGCTCAAAGAGGTCGTTGATATTCATGTGCCGGCGGAAGAACTTGCCGACGCGCTTACCGGTGCCGGACTCGAAGTCGCCTCACTGCGCCATATCCGCATCCCCGAGCGAGTCGTAGTTGGGAAGGTGCTTTCGGTCGAAAAACATCCGAACGCCGACCACCTGTCGGTTTGCATGGTTGACGCAGGGATGGAAGCGCTTCTCACCATCGTGTGCGGCGCCCCAAACGTCGCGCCGGCCATGCTGGCTCCGCTCGCGCTCGAGGGCGCAGTTCTCGGCCCCGATCTTACCGTCAAGCGGATGAAGATCCGCGGCGTCGCATCCGGGGGTATGCTGTGCTCGGGCAAGGAGCTTGGTCTCTCGGACGACGACAGCGGCATCCTCTCGCTCCCTGCGGATTACAAACCTGGTGAACCGTTGTCGACCTATTTTCACGACGACGCAGTCATTGAAATCGAAATTACGCCGTCGCGCGGCGATTGCCTGAGCATCATCGGCGTTGCCCGTGAAGTGGGAGCCCGTTACGGCCTTCCCCTTAAATCTGCGATGCAACTCCCGGATGAGCAGGCCGATGACCCGATCGAAGCGGCAGTTTCCGTCGCCATCGAGGCACGGGAGGCGTGCCCGCGCTACGCAGGTCGCTTGGTGCGGGGTGTCACCATCGCTCCCTCGCCCGACTGGATGCAGCGCCGGCTCTCGCTTGCAGGATGCCGGCCGATCAATAATGTCGTGGATGTCACCAACTACATCCTCCTGCAATTCGGCCAACCCATGCATGCGTTCGACTACAACCTGATTAAAGGGAAGCATATAACGGTTCGCAAGGCCGAAAAACCGCTTGCTTTCACAACACTTGATGGCGTAGAACGGAAATTGATCGCCGACGATCTCTTGATCTGCGATATAGAGCGGCCGGTGGCGCTCGCCGGCATCATGGGCGGCGCAGGTTCTGAAATTTCCTACGCGACGACCGATGTGTTTCTCGAATGCGCCTTTTTCAGCCAGAATGGCATCCGAAGAACCGCAAAGCGTCTCGGTCTTTCCACTGACGCCTCGTACCGGTTTGAGCGCGGTGTGGATCCCGGCAACGGGCTTATCGCGGCGCTCGACACCGCGGCAACGCTCATTGCGGAGCTCGGAAACGGGAAAACCGCACGTGGTCGCATCGATTGCTATCCGGTGGCCATTGAACCCCGCACGATCCGGATCCGCACAAGCCGCGTCAAAAAAGTCCTTGGTCACGTCTTCTTGCAGGAAAAAATCGCAGTGTTTCTCTCGTCAATCGGCCTCCTCTGCGAAAAACAGGACGACGACGCGATGCTCTGCACAATTCCACTCTTCCGACACGACCTCGTTGCCGAGGAGGACTTGATCGAAGAGGTCGGCAGGCTTCATGGCTACGATGCGATCCCGACCGCAACCCGCGCTTCGGTGTCTCTCCTTAAAGAGCTCCCGACGAGAGAACAGGCGATGGATCTCATCCGTCACTCCCTCTCCTATGCCGGCATTAATGAAACGGTGACCAACAGCTTTACATCGGAGCAGAAGCGTTGTCTCTGCACTCCCGACATGCAACCGGTGGTCCTGCTGAATCCGCTCAGTCCGGATATGGCCCAGATGCGCACGACACTTGCAGCCTCCCTGCTCGAAGTAGTGGCCTACAATCTCAACCGGAAAAACCTGAACAACAAATTCTTTGAACTCAGAAGGATCTATGAAGCCCTTTCGGACGGCAAGTACCGGGAGGTTGAGGTCGTCGGCATCCTCATTGAGGGAGACTGGGTGCCTGCTGCATGGCATACCGCCGCCATACCATGCGATTTTTTTGCGCTCAAGGGCGTGCTTGCCGGCTTCGCGGAGCATACTGCGGGTCAATTAGTCGTCTCTCCCATCGTCCCCCCGCCCGTTCTTTTCGGCCGCGACGCGGTTTCATTTACAATTGGTGATACTATACACGGGCAAGCGGGCTGCCTTTCGGAAGCTCTGCTCGATTATTTTGATATAAAATCCATTGTGTACTATGCAGAATTGGCGGTAAGCGATTTTCTTGCGGCTCCCCCGCGGATACCCGTATTCACGCCGCTTCCCCGATTTCCGGCTATCGAATGGAATTTATGTTTTGTCATGGATGAAAAAATACGCTCGGCAGCGATTGCCGATGAAATTGCTAAAGTATCTCCGCTCATTGAAGAGGTTCAGCCGATTGATCTATTCAAGAATGAAAAAATCGGCGAGGGGAATAAAAGTATCGCCTATAGCGTAATTTTTCGATCAGGTGAAAAAACTTTGACCGCTACGGAAGCCCAAACCATAGCTTCTTCGATTATCAAAAATATTGGAATGAAATTCAATGCAAAACTTCGAGCATAGCTATTGATATTTACTAAAGGAAATTATTTACTACCATGAATGAAGAGAAGGATGCGCATTTAACCGGTAGTTGCTGCAAGGGAGATCATGGCGAATACGATTGTCGTCGGCACGCAGTGGGGTGACGAGGGGAAAGCGAAAATCATCGATTATCTGACGCGCAGCGCCGATATTATCGTGCGCTTCCAGGGAGGCGCGAACGCCGGCCATACCGTCATCGCCGAAGGCAAAAAATTCGTCTTTCACATGGTCCCCTCCGGCATCATTACTCCCGATAAGGTGTGCATCGTGGGCAACGGCGTGGTATTTGATGCGCAGCAGTTTCTGCGCGAAGTCAACGAACTTCGAGCCATGGGCGTCACGGTCGACGGAAGACTCTTCGTCTCCGACCTCGCGCATCTCGTCCTTCCTTTCCATCGCCTCGAAGACGCAGCGGCTGAGTCGTGCAAGAAAGATATGTATAAGATCGGCACCACGGGCAGGGGAATCGGTCCGGCGTACACCGATAAGGTCGCCCGTACCGGCATCCGGGTGGGAGATCTGCTCGACTGGGATCTTTTTACCGGGAAATTCAACCGGAGTTTTTCGACCAAACGGACCCTCATTACCACCGCGTACGATGTACGATTTGATCTCAATGCGGCCGCAATTCTGGACGAGTTCAGCCGCATCCGTACCGCACTCCTTCCGTTTGTCATTGACACGGCTGAACGCCTGTTCGAGGCGATTCGCGCAAAGAAACAGCTGCTCTTCGAGGGCGCCCAGGGAACATTTCTCGATATCGATCACGGCACCTACCCCTTTGTCACCTCGTCCAACACCATCGCCGGCGCGGCCTGCACGGGAAGCGGCATCGGCCCCCTCTCCATCGACCATGTGGTCGGCATCGTAAAGGCATATACCACCCGGGTGGGCAACGGCCCCTTCCCGACCGAGCTCACCGACGCCACCGGCGAAACGCTCCGCAGCGTGGGACACGAATTCGGGGCCACCACCGGACGACCGCGGCGATGCGGCTGGTTCGACAGCGTCATGGTGCGGAAGGCGGTACAGATCAACGGGTTGACTCGTTTCGCCCTGACAAAGATCGACGTCATGAACCATCTCGATGAGATCAGAATTTGCACCCACTATGAAATCGACGGGAAAAAAGTCGACCAGTTTCCCTCCGGGCATTCCCTGCTTGAAAAGGCGAAACCGGTTTATGAAACCATGGAGGGATGGAAAGCGGATATTGCCGGCTGCACCCGGTATGCCGACCTTCCTGCCAAGACAATCGCGTACATCGAGCGACTCAGAAACCTGTGCTACAACATGCCGCTTCTTGTCGTTTCCACCGGACCCGACCGGAAGCAGACCATCGAAGTGGAACCCTTGTAACAGTTATACACGCCCGGAGAAATTGCCATGTTGCCAGTCGATATCGTCAATATTTTCCTTACTACCAAAGGCGATGAATTCGTCATCCTGCTCCGCAGCGCCGGGGATCGACGAACCCTCCCGATCTCAATTGGCCAGCTTGAAGCGCAATCCATTTTCATCAAGCTCTATCACTACTCCTTCCCGCGCCCTCTGACGCATGATTTATTCAAATCCGTTCTCGAACGTTTCGGCTGCAAGGTGGTCAAGGTGGTCATCAGCGATATTGTTGATAACACCTTCTTCGCTCGCCTCTTCATCGAAAAAGACGGTGAGGTCGCGGAAACCGACTCGCGCCCAAGCGATGCGATCGCCCTTGCTGTGCGCTTCAGCGCGCCGATTTTCGTCGAAGAAACAATCATGGAAAAATCCGGCATTATGTTTCCAGAAGAACTGGTCGGCCAAACCGCTCAGACTCAGGAGTCGACCGTCACACAGGCTGCCGAAGAAACTGAGCCTCCCACGCTCGATGCACTGAAAGCGAAACTTACAAAAGCCGTCCACGAGGAACGCTATGAAGATGCGGCAAAGCTCCGTGATGCTATTCGTAAATTAACAAAATCAAACTAAATGAGCAAAAAAAAAGGTCATAACGTACCGCCGCCGAAAGAGAAACCAACCGCGCCATCGTATCGTAACCTTTCCGGCACCCTGCTCGCCGCGATTGTTCTGCTTACCGTTGTTGCCTACTCCCGTTCTTTGAACTGCGGATTTACCAACTGGGACGACAATGAATACACTTTTTACGCTTTTCAACAGCTCCAGCAATTGAAAAGTTCCTTTGGAAACATCGTCTCCTTTTTCATCGTGCCGAACGGCCATGGCGGCTTTGACCCCGCGTACGTGAAGGGCAATTTTCACCCCCTTTCCATGCTTTCAATGACGCTCGACTACTGCCTCAGCCCCGCTTCGCCCGCTACCATCCCGCCGGTAACAGCAGTGGTGTTTCATACGGTGAATGTCCTTTTTCACATTTTTAATACTCTGCTCGTCTTCCTCTTCATCTACCGGATGGCGCAATTTTTTTTAAGGTCACACGACCGAATGAACAGGATCGATACGTCAAATGCGAAACAAAGCGCCATCGCCGTCGCGGCTGCAACCGCGATTCTCTTCGGCGTCCATCCTCTCCATGTGGAATCGGTAGCCTGGGTCTCGGAACGCAAAGATGTCCTCTACGCATTCTGGTTCCTGCTGTCGCTTATCGCCTATCTTCGGTACATTCGGCGAGGGAAAGCAATCTGGTACGCTCTTTCGCTCCTTTTCTTTCTTCTGTCCCTCTTTTCCAAGGGACAAGCCGTTTTTCTCGCCATAGTGCTGACGCTCATCGACGTTGTCGCCGGCAGAAGGCCTGCCTCTACTAAGGTCATCGTCGAAAAAATTCCCTACTACCTGTTGGCGATTCTCTTCGGCATCATCGCCGTCAAGGCGCAGGCGGCCGGTAATGCGATCCCGCACGAACAGAGCGGCCTCCTCTCAAGAATTATTTTTGCCTCCACGGCGTTTTCGCTGTACCTTGCAAAGGCCATCGCCCCGACCGGCCTCTCCACGCTCTACGGCTATCCCGACACCGCTCATGGCCTTTCAATGGTCTATTATCTTGCGGTCATTCCCCCCACGCTTGTACTTATAGGAGTCTTCTACGGCCTGAAAAAATCACGCGCTCTTTTTTTCGGCCTTCTTTTCTTCGTCGCCGGCATCATTCTTCTCTTGCAGTTCATACCGGTCGGACGGGCGCTGATGGCGGATCGTTACACGTACCTTGCCTCGATAGGGCTCTTTTTCCTGGCCGGATTTGCAATGGAAAAGACTCCCTTAAAATGGCGTTGGGGCGCGAGAGCGCTCATGGTCTTGGTTTCGCTCGTGTTTACCGGCCTTTCTGCCGAGCGCTGCGCGGTATGGCAGAACAGTATCACGCTCTGGAACGATTGCATCGATTCGAAAAACAACACGCCTTCCATTGCTTTTCACAACCGCGCGCAGGCGCGCTTCGAGGAAAAGGACTATCACGGCGCGATCCACGATGAGACCGAGGCCATCAAGCTCGAACCCACGCTTGCCGATGCCTACTACAACCGGGCCAATTCAGAGTTTACCATAGGTAAAATTGAGGCTTCGATCAGGGACAATACCCGCTGCCTTGAGCTCAACCCGAAGCACTTTTATGCCTACTACCTGCGCGCCAGCGCAAAAATGAGCACGGGCAGGCAGGTCGAAGCCATGAACGATTTCGACTCCTCGATTGCAAACTGTTCGCAGTTCAAGCTCGGTTTCTTCGGTCGGGCCCTCTGCCGGGAGGGCATGGGCAACTGGAAGGGCGCCATCGATGACTATACCCAGGTCATCAGGCTAGACGTCAATTATGCCGATGGGTATTTCCGGCGTGCTTTGGCCTATCAGCAGGTCAATAACCCAGCGTCAGCCTGTGCTGATCTCCACGCAGCGGCGCATCTTGGAAATCCGCAGGCGGCGGGGATGATCAAGAGCGCTTGCGGAAGTAATTAATCCGACAATTTAATACCGTGAAAAGATAGGATGCTATTTCCATAAAAACGGAATCTCCTTTAATCATATGCATTTAGTTGCCGAAGTAATATTAATCGTTACTCTCGATCTCTTCCAGTCTCCTTTTCGCCTACCTCTTTTCAGTATTTCTGATTGCCAGAATATTGGAAAACGTTTCTGTCCGCATTCTCAGCCTGCCCTCTTTATGCTCCATAACCAAAACACGCTGGTTTGACAGGCCGATGAGTTTTGCAAACGCAACAAATGTTTTCTGATTTAACTGTTGGATCGTCGTCAGGCACTTACATAAGAGGTGGCAACATGAGGGAGAGTGGTAACTGGCCGATAGGAGTTATATCAAAATTCTATCAATCGAAAATTCGGAATTAAAAAAACGTTGAATCGTCTTTGTTTACCCGTGGTCCGATTTATTTTTAAAAACACTGCGATTCTGGGAAAATGCCCTTCCAATATTTCTAATGCATTCCCAACCAGCTGGCAACGATGCGCACCATACGAATGAGAATTTTTGCTGATTAAGATATAACGCGGATCCGCCAATAGAGGAACATGCAATTGATGACTCTGGAAAAAGAGGTCATGCCAATATGACAAAATCTCATCAACACACTCATGAGGCGCACGGTGCGCCTCATAATCCGCACTCTTCATCGATGCGGTCCCCATCCCTTTCTCTCCCTATCTCCCGTTGGCTTCTTGCCGGTATTCTCATCCTTTGCGCTGTTGCCTACGCACCCACGCTCATGCATGGCTTTGTTTACGACGATCCGCTCGTGATATCCGAAAATCCTCTCATCAGGTCATTATCGCCCGCGAACATTTGTGCTATTTTCAGTTCTACACTGACGGCCATGTACATGCCGCTCACGATCCTGTGCCACGCCGTCGAATATGCACTCTGGGGAGTTTCGCCCATTGGCTATCATGCGGTCAATATTCTCTTTCACCTGCTGAACATCGCGCTCGTTTTCTACCTGGCAATACTTCTTTTCAATGACCGGCGGATCGGTCTCGTCGCAGCGTTACTCTTCGGCATCCATCCGATCAATGTTGAGACGGTTGCCTGGCTCTCCTGCCGGAGCTCGGTTCTTTATGGATCGTTCTTCCTGCTTTCTCTCATTTCCTATGTTTACTATGTAAAAGCAAGCGGCGGGCGCCGGATTTGGTTCTATGCCTCCTCGATTGCCCTGTTTGCGCTATCGCTCCTCGCCAAATCAGCGGCCATGGCGCTGCCGCCGCTACTTCTTGCGTACGATTACTTTCTCAGGCGCAGCCTGCGACCGGCGCTGATCTGGGAAAAAATCCCCTATTTCGCTCTTGCGGTTATCGCCGCGTTCGCGACCATTAAGATTCGCGGTTCCGGCGGGTATATCGCCGACCTTTCGCACATCTACTCCCCCATCGATCGTCTGTTCATGGTGTGCTACTCATTCGGATTCTACCCTTTCAAAGCGCTCTTCCCTTTCAGCTTCTCGGCTTTTTATCCCTTCCCGGTCAAGAGCAATGGAGCGCTGCCGTTCATTTACTATGCCGCGCCGTTCCTTTTAGCCGGAGCCGGAATCCTGTTCTATCGCCTTATCAAGGACCGCCGGCTCTTTGCGTTTCTCGTGCTCCTTTACGCAATCCCCGTTGCGCTCTCCCTGCAGTTCGTTCCAGTCGGCAAGCTGATCACCGCCGACCGCTACGCCTATATCCCCTGCATCGGCATGTGGTGTCTCGCCGCGCATCTGGCAGTCAAATATCGTCGGTTCCGTATTGTTCGGTATGCCGTCGCGCCGCTCGCCCTGGCGTTCTTGACCGCTACTACCGTCATGCAAAGCCGGATCTGGAAGAACAACCTGTCCCTGTGGACCGATGTGATAGCGAAGGCGCCCCTGTCGGATATGGGCTATCTCAATCGCGCGATCGCACTCTGCTCCGGACCGGTCAAGGACTATCGGACCGCCTTTGACGATTGTAACAAGGCGATCTCGCTCCGGTCGGCATTCACCAATACCGAAATGGCATACAATAACCGCGGCAACATCGAGAAGGAGATCGGCGCTATTCGGGCCGCGCTTGCGGATTACGACTCTGCGATTCAATGTCAGCCCGATTTCATCATCGCCTTGAAGAATCGCGCCGAACTCAGACGGCAGACCGGGGAGTTGGGTCCTTCATTGGACGATTATTCCGCAGCCCTGCGCATCGAGCCGCGGAACATGGACCTTCTTCTCGGCAAGGGCATGACCGCGCTCAGGGCCGAGGATTTTTCCGAGGCGGCCAGTACATTTTCCGCTGCTCTCTCGGCGAACCCCGGATTCTATCCGGCGCTCAACGGCCGGGCCATCGCAGAGAGCCGTCTCGGCGATTATGGATCGGCACGGCGTGATTTCACCCTCGCCATGCGCATCGAACCGAAGGCCGCAGATGCCTATACCAATCAGGGTATCATGGAAAACGATATGGGCGATTTCCCATCGGCGATCGGCGACCTCAATCACGCTCTCGAACTCGATCCACGCGATATTCAGGCGCTCGTCAATCGGGCCATTGCCGAAAGGAAAATGGGCGACTTCGACCGGGCGCTGGCCGACCTCTCTGCCGCTCATGCCATGGATACCGCGTTTCTTCCGGTCTTCTATGAGCGGGGCCTCACGCACTATGCGCAGGGCAGGTATGTCGATGCGGCAGCGGTGCTGTCGGCCCTTTTGGCGCGGGCTCCCGGCTATCGTGACGGCTGGTATTACGCGGGACTTACTTTTAAGAAACTGAATGACCGGCAGAAAGCGTTTGCCTGTTTGAAAAAGGCGGCGGAACTGGGAAAGAGGGAGGCTTTCGATTTGCTGACCAGCAGCCGATAAATTATTATTTAACACGTAAATACAGTACCCAAGCACTCTGCGATTTTAATTAAAATCGCTCCCAAAGGCCCATGAGCGGGGGGAAGGCAGCCGTTCATGGTTTGAGAGGCCTATCATGAACGATTCTCACTATTTTTACTTATGAACTGATTGACAATTCAAGGAACCCGATTAGAATGTCCACCGAATTTACCCGCAATTTCTGTATCATCGCGCATATCGACCATGGAAAATCCACGCTCGCCGACCGGCTTCTTGAGCTTACCGGTACCATCAGCAAAGAGAAGATGCAGGCGCAGGTGCTCGATGACATGGATCTCGAACGCGAGCGCGGCATTACCATCAAGTCTCACCCTATCCGCATGATCTATCGCGCCGAGTCAGGGGCCGAGTACCAGTTCAACTTGATCGATACGCCCGGCCATGTGGATTTCTCCTACGAGGTCTCGCGATCGCTTGCCGCCTGCGAAGGCGCCGTCCTCGTGGTCGATGCAAGCCAGGGCATCGAGGCGCAGACGCTGACCAACATTTACCTCGCGCTCGATAATGACCTCGCGATCATCCCGGTCATCAATAAGATTGACCTGGCTTCGGCGCGGCCCGAAGAAGTCCGGCGGCAGGTGAGCGAACTGCTGGGCGTCGATCAGTCGACCATGATCGCGTGCAGCGCGAAGAGCGGCCTCGGGGTGCCGCCCATTCTCGAAAGAGTCATCGTCGACATTCCACAGGCAAAAGGCGACCCGGGCCGGCCGCTCAAGGCGCTTATCTTCGACTCAAAGTACGACGATTTCCGGGGCGCCGTCGCCTATGTCCGCGTCTTCGACGGCACGCTGCGCAAAGGTGACGTTATCAGCTTCATGTCAAGCGGCCGCGAATATGCGGTTGATGAAATCGGTTTTTTCCGCATGGGTCGCGTGCCGCTCAATGTGCTTTCCGCCGGCGAAGTCGGCTACATGATCGCCAATATCCGCACCCTCTCCGATATTAAAATCGGCGACACGCTGACCACTCGCGTCAACGGGGCCTTGGAGCCGGTGCCCGGATACCGCGAAGTCAAGCCAATGGTGTTTAGCGGCATCTACCCAGTCGACAAATCAGATTATGAAAACCTGCGGGGCGCCCTCGAAAAACTGCGCCTAAACGACTCATCGCTCAGCTATGAGCCGGAGACGTCCTCGGCGCTCGGATTCGGATTCCGGGCCGGGTTCCTGGGCCTGCTGCATATGGAAATCGTGCAGGAGCGGCTCCTCCGCGAATTCAACGTCAATATCATCACCACGGTTCCCAACGTCAAATATAAGGTGACTCTGAAAACCGGTGAGGAACGTTACATCGAGAGTCCGGCAAAAATGCCATCGCAGCAGGAAATCGAGTTCATCAGTGAGCCCATGGTCACGCTGCAGGTCATCTCCCCGACCGACTACGTGGGCTCGATCATGAAGCTCTGCGAAGAAAAACGCGGCGCCATGCACCCCATGGAGTACCTCGAAACGACCCGTGTCTGCCTTCACTACCGAATGCCGCTCGCCGAGATGATCATCGATTTTTTCGACAAGCTCAAGGGGTGTTCGCGCGGCTATGCCTCCATGGACTATGAACTCGACGACTACGACCGCGATAACCTCATTAAGCTTGACATTCTCATTAACGGCACGCCGGTGGACGCCTTCTCCTCCATCATTCATCGCGACAAGGCTTTTCCCTTCGGCCAGGAGATCACCTCAAAACTCAAAGAGCTGATTCCGCGCCAGATGTATGAGGTCGCGATCCAGGCGGCCATCGGTTCCAAGATCATCGCCCGCACCACGGTTAAACCGTTCCGCAAGGATGTGACCTCCAAATGCTACGGCGGCGACATTACCCGCAAGCGCAAGCTCCTCGAAAAGCAGAAGGAAGGCAAGAAGCGTATGAAGCAGGTCGGTAATGTTGAGATCCCGCAGGAGGCGTTCCTGGCGGTATTAAGCCGGGAGTAGCTCATGCAGCAGCGCCACGCCGTTCCGATGCGCTCATCCGCATGGACGAAAAGAGCTCCAACGATTATTTTATTCTTGATTCCGCGCTCTGCAGAGGACCGATCGGTTGAGCGAACAACACGAAGCTCTCCGAATCGACTCTTCCGGAAATGATTGCGCCGCGCAGAAAATGAAATAAGCTTAAATTCCGCTCTCTTTTGAAAAATTGTCACCTTAGCGCGGCAACGGACACCTATGAAGAAACAGGTTGGTTATTTCGGACGTTTCGGCGGCAGGTTCGCGCCGGAAACGCTCATGCCCGAGCTTGAAGCGGTAGAAAGGGCGTTTTCCGCTTTCAAAAAAAACACGAGCCTTAAAAAACGCTACCGGACGCTTCTCAAAACCTATTGCGGCCGTGAGACCCCCCTCTACTTTGCAGAGAGTCTGACGCGTAAACTCGGCGGGAGCAGGATCTACCTCAAGCGGGAGGACCTGAACCACACCGGAGCGCACAAGATAACGAACGCGCTCGGTCAGGCATTGCTCGCCGTTTCCATGGGGAAAAAACGGCTGGTCGCCGAAACCGGGGCTGGACAGCACGGGGTCGCCACCGCAACCGCCGCCGCGCTCCTGGGGCTCGAATGCGACATCTACATGGGCACCGTCGACATGGCGCGGCAGCGACCCAACGTGTTCCGCATGAACCTGCTCGGCACGCGGGTGATCCCGGTTGAAAACGGTTCCAAAACGCTCAAGGATGCGGTCAACGAGGCGATGCGCGACTGGTCCAGGACGGTGCGCACCACCCATTACGTCTTAGGGTCGGCGCTCGGTCCGTACCCATTCCCCACCATGGTACGCGAATTCCAGTCGGTCATCGGCCGTGAGGCGCGACGGCAGATCATGGCGGCCGAGGGGCGCCTGCCCGACGAGGTGGTCGCCTGCGTCGGCGGCGGCTCCAACGCGATCGGCATTTTTTCCGCCTTCCTCAAAGACAGGCAGGTTTCGCTGGTCGGCGTGGAGGCAGGGGGCAAGGGACTCGATGGAACCCAGCATGCGACCCGCCTGTCGCCGACCAAAGGGGCGCGGCCGGGCGTCCTGCAGGGCTCTTACTCCTACGTTTTGCAGGACGACAACGGCCAGATCGCCAATACCCACTCGGTTTCGGCGGGACTGGACTACAGCGGCGTCGGGCCGGAGCACTCGTGTCTCCGCGAACGTGGCCGCGTCAAGTATACCTATGCGACCGACGACGAGGCCGTCAATGCATTTACCGTTCTCTGCGAATGCGAAGGAATCATCCCTGCGCTCGAATCGTCCCATGCGGTAGCCTATGTCATCAAACGGGCGCCGGATCTGAAAAGGCATTCCATCATTATTGTCAATCTTTCGGGCCGGGGCGACAAGGACATTTACTCGGTAGCCGACTACCTCGGGAAATCGTTATGAACCGCTACGATCTGACGTTTGCGCGGCTTAAGGAGAAAGGTGAGACCGGATTCATCCCCTTTGCCATTGCAGGAGATCCGGACCTTTCGACCAGCGAGAAGATTTTCAAGGCTTATATCGCCGGCGGCGCCGACATTCTGGAAATCGGCTACCCGTTTTCCGATCCGGTTGCCGACGGTCCGGTAAACCAGCGGGCGAGCCAGCGCGCCATCGCGGCGGGCCTTAACCACGAAACTTTCTTTACACTGATCCGGCGGATTCGCGCGGCATCCGATATACCAATCGGCCTTCTCGGCTACACGAATACCATGTTGCATCTCGGCTGCGAGCGCTTCTGCAGGGAAGCCGCCGATGCAGGAATCGACAGCCTGCTCTTCGCCGACATGCCGCCGGAAGAGTCGGTGAAGTTGCGGGAATCAATGGCTCTCTATGGTCTCGGCAGCGTCTTCATCGTTTCGGAGCTGACGCCCCCCGACCGGATGAAGATGATCGTTTCCCTGGTCGACTCGTTTGTCTATGTGGCAAGCCGCCTCGGCGCAACGGGGGTCGGCACCGAATACAGCGCCGAAGTCGCCTCCACGCTCCGCCGCCTCAAAAAGGTCACGAAGAAACCCCTGGCCGTCGGCTTCGGCATCTCGACGCCCGGCCATGTGGTTGCCATGCGCAAAGCCGGAGCGGATGCGGCGATCGTCGGCAGCGCGCTCGTCGCGGTCATCGAGGAGTTCGGCAAAAATCCGAAAAAACTTTGCGCCGTACTTGCGGAAAACGTCGCCGCATACAAGGCCGCAACGAGAGAGTAAGACAATGAACCATCGCGGACCGAAGCCGCCGGAACTGGAAGTCGAAACCATCGCGGCCCACCTCGAAGGGATCGAGGAGACCATTATCTCGCGCCTCATCGAGCGGGCGCAATTCCGTCTTAACGATCGCGTATACCGGACCGGGGAGAGCGGCTTTACCGGTGAGGATACTCGTTCGCTCTTTCATGTCCGCCTGCTTTCCCAGGAGCAGATGGATGCCCGATTCGGTCGGTTCTGCGTCCCGGAAGAGAGGCCTTTTTTCAAAGACCTGCCCCTGCCGAGGCGCACGGTACTCCTCCCCGACACCGGGCTCGCCATCGATGGGTTTGATAGCGTCAACATGATGGATACGATCGTCGACGCCTACCTTGCATTGGTTCCGAAGGTATGCCGCGCAGGCGATGACGGCCATTACGGATCAAGCGTCGAGCACGACGTGTATGCCGTGCAGGCGATCGCGCGGCGCGTCCATTACGGGTCGCTCTATGTCGCCGAAAGTAAGTTTCTCGATGCACCAGAGCTTTTTACGCAACTGGCTGCGGCGGGCGACGCGCAAGCGATTATCGCGCGACTCACGCGCACGGAGGTCGAGGAGCGCATCGTGCGGCGGATCAGAGAGAAAGCGGTGATCATGCAATCGACGGTCAATCCGGGGGTCCGGTACGCCATCAATCCGGAAGTCTTTGCTGATTTTTACCGGCAAACCATCGTGCCGCTGACGAAAAAAGGTGAGGCGCTGTATCTGTTGAATCGAAAGAGGTAACAAGGGAAAAGACTTCTATTGCAGAGTCACTGGCCACACAAAAAAATTAACGAAACGCTTACATTGAATATGCCCTTCTCTCCCAAAACCGTCACCATCTACAGTGTCGGCCTGCTCGGCGGCTCCATCGGACTTGCGCTCCGTACCTCCGGATTCGCGGGGCGAATCGTCGGCATTTCCTCATCCGGAAAGCTGCCGCTCGCGCTTAAACTCGGCTGTATCGATGAGGGATATCCCTACGACGCGTTTCCCGACATCATCGGCAGAACCGGTTTGCTGATCCTCTGCTCGCCGATACACATCATCCTTAAAACCATTAACGAGCTTTCCGGCATGCGCCTGCCGCCCGGACTTGTCATCACGGATGTTGGAAGCACCAAGGGGGAGATCTGTTCCGCGGCGGAGCGCTTTCTCCCGGACGTCTATTTTATCGGCGGCCACCCGATGGCCGGATCAGAAAAAAACGGACCGACCGCGGCCGACCCCTACCTGTTCCAGAACGCGATCCATGTACTGACGCCGACAAGCGGCGAACCTTCGGAGCGAGATCGGGAGATCGGCGTTTTTTTCGAACGCTGGCTCGGGAGCCGTGCTCTCTTTCTCGATCCCGTCCGTCATGACCGGATCGTCGCGGCGGTGAGCCATGTGCCGCACCTGCTCGCAGTTGCCCTTGTCAACACTGTGCAGGAGGTCGATTCGGCAATCCCCGGCACACTCGGCCTTGCCGCCGGCGGGTTCCGCGACATGACCCGCATCGCCAGCGCCTCCTATGACCTCTGGCACGACATCCTCACGACCAATCGGCAATCGATCGACCCGCTGATCGACCAGCTCATCACCCAGCTCGGCGATATGAAACTGCGCCTTCACAAAGGATCATTGCGGGAACTTTTCGACTCCGCGGAAAGGACCCGTTCCTGGATCCCCGACAACGCCAAGGGCATCATGCGCCGGCTTTCGGAGGTGCTCGTGATTGCAAAGGACCAGCCCGGCATCATCGTTCGCATTGCCGCAGCGCTGGCCGACAAGGGGATCAACATCAGCGACATCGAGGTGCTGAAGGTGCGCGAGGGAGAGGGCGGCACCATCCGCCTGGCATTCGATTCTCCCTCCGTCGCCCGGGAAGCGGCGGATCTTCTTCAACAGGCAGGCTTCAGCGCCCGCGAAAGGATATAGCATAGTGCTCACGGTCAACCGTTTAAAAGCCATCTCCGGAAAGGTGGAACTGCCGCCGAGCAGCGATCTTTTTCTGGTGGCGGCGTTTGCCGCGCTTGCCTCCGGCCGCACCGCGCGCATCCATCCGATCGGCAAAGGGGCGGAGATCCGGAAATGGGCCGCGCTGTTAAGCGGCCACGCGGCCGTGACCCTGGAAGGGGACGCCTGCCTCATCGAACGGGCGAACGGGGGCGCTCCTGGCACTATCACCTTTGCAAATGATCAGCTCCCCTACCGCGATCTGGTCCTGTTCCTCGCTCTCGGCGCCGGAAAACGCATTGTGTTCGCGACGATCCCGGAGAAGCGCCTCGAAGCATGGCGCGCAACGGGCAGGCGTCTGGGCGTGGAGCTTGCGCCCGTGCAGGAGGGCGCACTGCAAGGCCTTGTATGCGCCCAAGTCAATTCCGCGACGCCGCCTCCCCGTGAGATAGAGGAGCGCGACATCAATGCGGGCTTAGGCCTTTTCTTCGGCCTGCGGGCCAAGCGAATCTTCCGGACTTTATTCACGCTTTCCAATCCGTTCCGCCATTGCGCCGCCTGCTTCGGCGGCGCAATCGAAGTAAAACGCGACACCGGCGAGAGAGAGAAAGACCCGCTGCTCCGCCGCATCAGGCTGCAAACGGGACAACGGCTTTCCGAGCAGGAGCAGTCGTTCCTCGTCACCACGGACTTTTCGTTGCCCCCGCCGACAAGCGAGCCCGTTGACATCGAACTTCCCGGCGATGAGGCGCTTCTGGCGCTGTTCTGCACCGCGAAATCTCTTGTTCAGCGCGGATCGCTCGTCATCGACAATGCACCGCTGGAGCCGTGGGCCTCGCCTATCATCCAGTTCCTGCGCAAGATGGGTTGCAAACCGTCGTTGCAGGAGATGCGTCGCACTTCCTTCGGCGCAGCGGGCATGCTCTCGCTCTCGCGGTTCGATCTCACGGGCCAGAAAATTGATTTCGCGCCGCAGCACCCGGCGGCCATGCAGCTGCCCGCCATGGCCATGGTCGCGGCATTTGCTGAAAATCAATCGTTGTTCCGACAGTTCGAAGATCTCCGCCGGAGCGATCCTGACGGCATCCGGCAGCTTGAATCGTGCCTTAAAACCATGAGCGTGAAATTCGGCGATATCCCGGACGGATTTGTGATCAAAGGGGAAAAGGAGTACGACGGCTTCGACCTGATCGAACCCCTCCCCGCCCCGTGCGCCGGCGCTTTCACCATGGCTGGTCTCCGCTGCATCGGCTCGACCACGGTCAATGACGAGCGCGTCATCGAACGCTGGCCGGATTTTTACGAAATGATCATGAATGTGGGAGAAGTGAGAAGTCAACAGTAAAAGGATGAAGGAACCTCCATGCGTCCCATTTCCTCGTTCGGCGTCGTTGCCTTCAGCAAATGCGAGCATCTCGATGAAGTTATCGGGAGGCTCTGCGCCTGGTCGGAAAACGAGAAGTTTCCGCTCATGCTGCACCCGTTTTTCAAGGGAATCGTTCCTTCTCGCGTCCCCGTCGCGGCGGACGAAACCGAACTTCTCGCGGCAAGCGAAGCGGTAATCTCCATCGGCGGGGACGGCACCTTTCTGGCGGTAGCCCACCTGTGCCGCTTTACGCAGAAACCGGTCATCGGGATCAATCTCGGAGGGCTCGGATTTCTCACCGATATAGGCCGGGAGAATATCGAAACGAGCCTCCAGAAAATCCGCGAAGGGAGATACGCCATTCTGAGCCGCATGGTGCTCGAAGCGTGCATCGCCCGGGGAAACGACCGGGTGTGCTCCTACAACGCCCTCAACGACTTCTTCATCAACCGGATGAACGTACCGAAACTGACCTCGATCTCCGCCTGGTACGGCAACGACTTCATCGCCGACTTCCATGCCGACGGGATCATCGTGGCGACTCCGAGCGGATCGACCGCCTATTCGCTCGCATGCGGCGGGCCGATCGTCGAGCCCGATGTCAAGGCGCTGCTCCTGACGCCCATCTGTCCCCATTCGCTCAACGAACGCCCGATGGTGCTGCCGACCGATAAGCCGATCCGTCTTCTCATCAACGATAAGAATCCCGATCTGCTCTTCTGCGCCGACGGTCTCGACTCGGTCAAACTTCAAAGCGGCGACGAGATCACGATCTCCTACGGCGGCGCCGCCACAAACCTCATCCAACTCGCCGGGCAATCGTACTTTTCGCTCCTGCGGAACAAATTGGCATGGGGCAAGGGATCGAAACGGGAAAGCGGTTCGTCATGATCAGGGAGATCCGCGTTTCGAATTTCGCGCTCATCGACGAGCTGTCGCTTGAATTCGACGGCGGGTTTACGGTGCTCACCGGCGAAACCGGGGCCGGGAAATCGATTCTCGTCGACGCCATCGGCCTGCTCCTCGGCGAGCGGGCATCGAGCGGCCAGATTCGGAGCGGAAGCGAAGAGGCGGAAGTCAGCGGCCTTGTCGAATTGCCGGCGGGGAACTCCGAACTCGCACGGCTGCTCGATGAAATGGCAATTGCGCCGCAGGACGGAACGCTCATCATCCGCCGCAGGATCACGCGCGGAGACCGCAACCGGATTCTCATCAATCAAACGCCCTTCCCCCTGACCGCGCTCAAGCGGCTCGGCGACCGGCTCGTGGATCTTCACGGCCAGCACGACCACCAGTCGCTCCTTGACGAAAGAACCCATGCCTTGATCATCGACGACCTGCCGGAGGTCCGGGAGGTCCGGGAACGGTACCGGATCTCCTACGCGGGATATGCGGCCGCGAAAGCGGAATTCACGGCTTTTGAGACGCGGTCCGCAGAGCTTGCGCAGCGCAGGGAGATGCTCGAATTTCAGAGCAGGGAGCTGCACGAACTCGCACTGCAGCGGGGCGAAGAGGAAACCCTTGACGCTGAGTTGCGGCTTCTCACCACGTCGGTGCAGCGGAGCGAGGCGGTCGGAGAGATCATGACGCTCCTTGCCGATTCGGAAGATTCGGTCGAGAAGCGGATAGCCGGCGTCCGCAAAAAACTGGAAACGCTGGTCCGGTACGATGCCTCGGTGCAGCCATGGCTCGATAATGTCGGCGCCATGCTCGCGGTCTTATCGGAACTCGAAACGTTCTGCGGCTCCTATCTCGATAAGACCGGTTCGCCCGATCCGGAGAGACTCGACTGGTGCAACGCGCGCCTTGCGAAGATCCAGCGGTTGAAAAAGAAATACTCCTGTTCCTTTGCCGACCTGATCGCGAAAAGCGAGAAGTTCGCGGACGATCTGGCGGCGATCGACAACATCGACGCCGACCGGGCGCTGTGAGCCGAAAAACTGCGTAACGCGCTCGCCACTTGCGCCAGTGACGGCCGGGCGCTGCGAGCGGCGCGGCAAAAGGCGGCGTTTCGCCTTGACGCACAGGTGACTACCGCCATGGAACGGCTCGGGTTCACGGGCGGCATCTGGAAGACCGACTTTACGCTCCGTGAGGAACCTCTTGACAATGGAATGGAGGAGACCCTCTTCCTCGTGCGGACCAACCCCGGCGAACCGATGCTGCCGCTTTCGGCTACCGCATCGGGCGGCGAGGTGTCGCGCCTCATGCTTGCGGTCAAAAGCGTCATGGCGGAACATGACCGAATCCCGATTTTGATTTTCGATGAGATCGATACCGGTATCGGCGGCATCCTGGCGGGCGCTGTCGCACACGCGCTCTACGCCCTGGCGAGGACGCATCAGGTGCTCTGCATCTCACACCTGCACCAGATCGCCTCGCACGCCGACCATCATTTCCGGGTGTATAAAGAGTCGGCAGGCGGGAGAACGGTAACGCATATCGAGCGCCTTTCCGAAAAGGAGCGAATCGACGAGATCGCCCGCATGCTCGGCGGCGATTCGACTGCGGCGCGGACGCACGCGCGGGAGCTCCTTGCTAAAAGAAGTTCCGCCTAGGGGAGAATTCAGCCGGATACGGCTTCAAGCGCGGCCAGAAGGTTTTCGGCGCGTTGCCGGTAATCGGTTGCCGTGGAATCGGAAATGATCTGTTGACAGAGCGTCTTCGCGCGCTCACCGTTATTCATCTTCTGGTTCAGGAGGGCCAGCTTCCAGGTAATCGCCGCGCGGCGGTACTGGTAATGGATGTCATCGAGCGCCTGCTGGCAGTACCCGATCGCCTTGGGAATATCTCCCTTGGCTTCATAGCATCCGGCGATGCCTTCCAGCGCTTCGCCGTTTATAAATTCCACGATGCTTTTTCTCGAAGCCGCGGTCTCGAACCAGGTAATGGCTTCGTCGTACCGCCCCACGTTAAAATAAATGCTTCCGAGCATCAATGCGCTCATGGCGCCCTGGGGGGTGTTCTTGTAATTATCCGCGATAATTCCGAACTGTTCGACCGCCTTATCGACCGCGTGGTCGTTGTACTCGATCATCGCCTGGCCGAAGGCATCCGACGCTTTTTCCTGGCTCGATCGCTTCATCTGTGCATAGACAAGAAGAAACCCGATGATAACAACCGCGGCAATCCCCACGCCGACCAGGGCATTCGCGTTTTTAGTGACGTACTCCTTAGCCTTGAATAAAAACTCAAGCACGGGATCTTCCCGCATCTCCTGCTTTTTCTGGCTGTATTTTATATTCACCCGCGTCCTCCCGCTGCTGCAGCGTCGATTTTCACTATCGGTTAAGAATCTTTTAAATATACTAAACAGGGGTTGGAAAGGCAAAATCTCCCAATCGCGACCGAATGCGGGTTATATGCCTTGTGAACCATCGGTTGTCTGATTACGGGAGCCGTTAGGAACGGGTTCGGCCGGAGACGGAGGGCAAAATCATGGTTTTTCCCATTGGCAGAAGCTAATTTTAACGTACAACAATCTCGCAGGAACAATGCCGCGGCGCGCGCCGTCATGCACCCACATGCAGCAGCGCTCCAGAGAGACCGGAGAATCCAGCATCATGAAAAAAAAGGTATTTATCGATGGGTCGCATGGAACAACCGGCCTGAAAATTCATGAAAGGCTCGATAAACGCGAGGATATCGAGCTGATGGCGATTCCTGACGAAAAACGCAAGGATCCCCGGACCCGGCGCGACTATCTGAACGGCGCTGATATCGTGTTCCTATGTCTGCCGGACGATGCCGCCCGCGAATCGATCAGTCTGATAGCGAACCCCGCCGTGCGCGTCATCGATGCGAGCACGGCTCACCGCACCGCGGAGGGGTGGGCGTACGGCATTCCCGAGCTCAATCCCGGTCAGCGGGAAAAGATAAAAAACGCCGGCAGGGTCAGCGTGCCCGGATGCTATGCGAGCGGGTTCTGCGCAGTTCTGCACCCGCTTGTGTCAAGCGGATTCCTTTCATCCGACTACCCGGTATCGTCCTACGCGATCACCGGCTACAGCGGCGGGGGCAGGCAGATGATCGCCGATTTCCAATCGGATTCTTCGGACCGCGAGGCGATATGCTGCCGCCCGAAGAACCTCAATCTGATTCACAAGCATCTGCCGGAGATGCAAAAATTCGGGCTGCTCCAACAGCCGCCGATCTTTACCCCCATCGTAGGAGATTTTTTCCAGGGAATGCTGGTGTTTGTGCCCCTTTACGCCGCCATGATGACGCACAATGCCGGAGCGGACCGGACCCGGAGCTTCTTCGCCGATTACTACCGGGGTGAGCAATTTATCAGGGTCGCTTCGGACGAGGAGATTGCCTCGATCGCCGACGGTTTCCTGAGCCCGACCGCCTGCAACGACACCAATATGCTGGAACTTTTTGTCTTCGGCCGGAACGACCGCCTGCTCATTGTCACGCGGCTGGATAATCTGGGAAAAGGCGCATCCGGCGCGGCGGTGCAGGATATGAATATTCTCCTCGGCGTCCCGGAAGATACCGGGCTTTGTTGACACATACCATGAAAACCGATATCGAAATTCGCACCATCCTCCTCCGGAATGAGGAGCGCCTGAGCCCGTTCGCGAAAAAGAGTTCGGAATCGCGCGGACGGCGCGTTCCCATGCAGGAGGACCCTTTCCGGCTGGAGTTCGCCCGCGACGAGACGAGGATCCTGCACTCTCCCCCCTTCCGACGCCTCAAGCACAAGACGCAGGTGTTTCTCTCGCCTGACAACGACCACATCTGCACCCGCATGGAACACGTGCTCCACGTCTCCTCCATCGCCTCGGTCATCGGGCGGTGTCTGAACCTCAATATCGACCTGATAAGCGCCATTGCAAAGGGCCACGACCTCGGCCATCCTCCCTTCGGTCATGCCGGGGAACGCGCGCTTGACGAACTTCTGCGCGACCGGGGAGTCGAAACCGGCTTCAAGCATGAGATCCACGGCCTCCGGGTGGTGGATAAACTGACCAACTTCGGCGCCGGTCTCAATTTGACCTACGAGGTGCGCGACGGCATCGTGACCCACTGCGGTGAGAGCTTCGAACCGTCGGTCGCCCCCGACCGGACGCGCGACATCACGAAGCTCGAATCCATCGAAGACCGCGACTTCTACCCGGCTACCCTCGAAGGGTGCCTCGTGCGGCTCGTGGACCGTATCGCCTATCTCGGCCGCGACCTCGAAGACGCCCTCAAGGCGGGGATCGTCGCGCGGGAGGCGGTGCCCCCGGAGATCGTGCAGGGACTGGGCCTGGAAAACGGCCAGATCATCGGCTGCTTTGTCAACGATACCATCGCCAACAGCCTCGACCGGGATTCCATTTCCATGAGCGAGGAGGTGTTCGGCCTCATGGACCGGTTGAAAGAGTTCAACTATGCCGCGATCTACCGGAATGACGAGGTGGCGCGCATAAGCAGGAAGGCGGGAAGCCTCATCGGGCTCCTGTTCCGGGAGCTGGAAAAATTTCTCGCCGATTCGGAGCGAGGCGGCAACCTCGCCTATATGAAGAGTATCGTGCAGGACGCGCCGCTCATGCAGAATTTTTTCCATTTCATCAAGAACACCAACTATACCGGTGAAACGCCCCACTGGCGGATCGTCGCCGATTATGTCGCCGGCATGACCGATAGTTTCGCCGAGCGCATCTTCGGCCAGCTGTTTCTGCCGACGCCGGTGATCTGAATTATTTCATGGCATGCGGCATGGGGTCTTCAGCTTGTCATTGGTGATTTTGAACCAGAAAATTTCAATCCCCTGGCTTCGCCGCCCCCTTCGTAAGGGGGGATAAGGGGGATCGCTTTTTATGCCGTTCTAAGGAGCGCACCATGACGACCACAGCACTGCTTCCCCCCGAAAGCTTTTCGGGCGGGTTCCTCGCGCCGGAGTTCATCCCCGATGGCAAGGATGAATTTTACCTTCGCAATGAGCAGGCGGGCGTCAGGGAGGTGCGCGGCCTGCGCTCCGGCGAAATCGACCGCCTCATGCAGAACCATAACCAGGCGGAAAGCTGGGATGCCGTGCTCGTGTCAGCGGCGTTCAATCCAGATTGCGTCCGGGGCAATTTTTTCGGGGGCCTCGTGCGGATCGGCGCGCTCCACGGGGCGACCCTCGAAACCGACGGCCTGCGCATGCCGACCGGCATCACGAATTCGCGTATAGTCAATTGCGACATCGGCGACGAGGCGGCGATCCACGATGTGCGCCTCGCCGCCCGCTGCATCATCGGCGACCGCGCCCTGCTCTGGGACGTCGGCGAACTTTGCACCACGCCGTGCGCGAAGTTCGGCGGCGGCCACCTCAAGCAGGGCGAGGATGAAACGCGACGCAATCGGCTGCGGCTCATGAACGAGTGCGGCGGCCGCGAGGCGCTCCCGTTCGACGGCATGATCCCGGCCGACGCCTGCCTGTTTGCCAACTACCGCGACGACGCGGCCTTCCAGAAAAAGCTCATCGCTATTACCGACCGGGCAGGCGATCGCCGGCGGGGACTCTACAGCGTCATCGGCAACGAATGCGCCATCAGGCATACCCGCGTCATGGCGGATGTCCGGATCGGCCCCTGCTGCTCGATCGTCGGCGCGGACACGGTGACGAACGTCACGATCAACTCGACCGCCGACGAGCCGGTTTCCATCGGCGAAGGGACCATGCTGTCGAACGGGATCGTCGGCCGGGGGTGCGGCGTCACGCACGGCGCGCGAGCCGATAACTTCATCCTCGGCGACAACAGCCGCCTCGACTACAACGTCCGGCTGGTCCATACGGTCCTCGGCGAAAACTCCACCATCGCGGGAGGCGAAGTCCAGCACGACCTCATCTTCGCCGGCCACGAGCAGCACCACAGCAGCACATTCCTTATCGCGTCGGTCATCATGGGACAGAGTAACGGCGCGGCCGGCGCGATCATCGGCTCCAACCACAACAGCCGCTCGGTTGACGGCGAGATACGCGCCCAAAGGGGCTTCTGGCCGGGACTCTGCGTGAGCCTCAAGCATTCGAGCCGCTTCGCTTCCTATGCGCTGCCGGCCAAGGGCGACTACCCGGCCGAGCTCGATATCCCGCTCCCTTTCTCGCTTGTCAGCAACGACGTTGCGCGGGACCGGCTCGAAGTCACGCCCGCATGGTGGTGGCGCCATAACATGTACGCGCTCGCGCGGAACTCCCTGAAATTCGCCGCGCGCGACAAACGGAAGGTAAAACAGCAGCATCTCGAATTCGATTTCCTCGCCCCGGACACCGTCGAGGAGATCTTTTCCGCGCGCCGTCTCCTCGAACGCTGGATTGCCAGGGCGGCCCAGGCCGACGCCATGAGCGATGACAATCTCTGCGCCCTGGGGCGCGATATTCTTATCAATCAACCAGCGCGCGCCGCCGCGCTCGAAATCCGCGGCGAAGCGATGGAAAAATCCAGCCGCCCAACCATCATCACCTGCGCGGCGCACGGCTACGCCGCCTACGGCGACATGATGCACTACTATGCGACAAAAACGCTCATCAATTGCCTTTACGCTAATAAGGACTTGACCTTTCCCTCGCTCGCCGCACGCCTCGCCGGCAACCGGCAGCAGAGCTGGACCAATCTGGGCGGCCAGATCATCCCCGTCCCTGAAATTGACAAACTGCGGGCGGAAATCGTGGCAGGAACCCTCGACTCCTGGAAGGATATCCACGACCGGTACAACCTCCTGTGGAATGCCTACCCTCTCGAAAAGCAGCGCCACGCCTGGGCCACGCTGTGCGAACTCCTCGGAACTCCCGACCCGAGCGCCAGGCAGTGGCTGAAGGCATTGGACAAGGCGGTGCAATTGCAACAGTTTGTCTGCGACGAGGTTTACCGGACGCGGAAGAAGGACGACGAAAATCCGTTCCGTCAGGCGACATTTGCGAGTATCGCAGAAATGCAGGCGGTGATACCAAAGGCGGAGGAGAATGAGTTTGTGCTACGAATTAAAAAAGAAACGGAGGAGTTTGGGAGGAAAGTGGAGGAGGTGAAGAGGAGGGGGTAATTTTTGATTATGTTGTTTTTATCGGTAAATTAAGCTCTGATGCTTTTGTCAGCAAATAATTTATAAATGCGCTGCAAGAAACCAGCATGAATTTGGCGTCTGCATATGAAGGATCTACGGATTCTTCCGAAAGCGCGTGCCTTATACCCCCTTCATCACTTGTATAACCATACAGGCTGACTAATGCTTTTTCAAAAGCAGGGTGCAATGGATTCTTACCTTTTAATTCCTTTAAACAATCCCCTAAAGATGAATTCTTTTTGCCCGATAATTTCTGGCATGCGGATTCTACTGCTGAAATAGATTCTTTGATTGAATTCCGAAGATCGGGATTTTTCCGATCAGATATTAATTCAATTGACTTCTGTAAATGTGTTTTTATCGTCTCGATCCCTGAATTGACTGCCGTTTCGATTGAAGATATTTCCGTTTCGTCCGTAATTTCAACAATTTCGCTCTCCAATAGACGATAGGCAGCATTTTCAATTTCCAAGAAATGGTTTATTTTTTCTCAGTAGTGTCCGGTTAAAATGTTTTACATAAAAGACAACTGGATTGGTTTTATTCGGTTTTCTATTAGCTGGTCCCAATTGATCCGTAAGTATTCGAGCAGGCTTGTCGTTTCCAATAGGA